>Ga0302253_1000010_pt1 | contig 392611 bp, 367 predicted proteins | sample AAG_RA_Trp_MG_FD_193537 | JGI IMG/M metagenome (GOLD analysis project Ga0302253, IMG submission 193537) | Enriched activated sludge microbial communities from anaerobic digester in WTTP, New Holstein, Wisconsin, United States - AAG_RA_Trp | ecosystem: Engineered > Bioreactor > Anaerobic >... | reverse complement strand
CAATTAAGATCAGCAATAATTCTTTTTATCGGCGCAATTATTACTGTTGCTACTTATTTAAATAGTTATTTTTTAACTTTAGTCAGTATTCTTACAGGAATTTTATTTTTTATTTTGGTTCGTTCAAAAGTTAAAATTAAAATAGATGAACGAGAAACTTTAATCAGAGAAAAAGCGGCAAAACTTACTTATGCAATTTTTGCTCCCACTATAGGTATTGGTGCATTTTTATTACTGATTCCTTATCAAGACTTATCTCCGGTTTTTGCCAAGGGAGAATTTACTTACCTAGAGTCTTTAGGAACGATACTTGCTTATTTAACTTTATTCTTAATTGTAGTTTACGCCATTTCCTATTTTTTTTTAAATAGAAAATACGGGGGCGCTGGTAATGAAAAATAAATTAAAAGTTTACAGAGCTATGCATAATTTAACACAAGAGCAATTAGCGGATAAAATAGGGGTAACTAGGCAAACGGTAATTGCTATAGAAAGCAATAAATATTCGCCGTCTTTGGGATTGGCTTTTAAGATCGCAGGTCTTTTTAAGATTAATATCGAAGATATTTTTATTTACGAAGAAGAGGTATATGAAAACTAAAAAAATTAAAAATGGTATATTTTATATTTTAGCGATTGGCGTAAGCATTTTTCTTTTATTCTTTTTTATTGGTTGTTCATGGATTGGTTATGATGTTAAAGACCAGTGTCTAAATGCAAAAAGAGAATACAAAGGCGATTGCGTTGAATCATTAATAAATCTTCTCAAAGACGAAAAAAGAGATTTTAGATCAAGAAATTCAGCAATTTGGGCACTTGGTCAACTTGGTGATGGTCGTGCTTTGCCTGTTTTAAAAAGTTTTTATACAGGAAATATTCCCGAAAGGGAACCACTTAACAAAACAATTAGTCAATATGAACTTAAGAAAGCTATTAATCTTACAAGCGGTGGATTAAACATAACAGCTGTTTTTGGAGATATGGGCTTAATAAATAATTTTTTTAATTATTGCAGTTTGGCCAGAGATTAAGCCTTCCTCTGGAGATTAAAAAAGCAGCTGTTTTAATTGATTCCTCAGCATTGAAACGCAATTCTACATTGGTGTCGTTTCCCATAGTTGTTCTTGCATTGATCCATGTTTGTTCGGAGAATTGAAAAAGCCCTGCATAATTATTGGAAATGGCATTAATATTAAGAGTTGATTCACAATTGGCAATTCTCTTTAAAAGTTCTTTGTCTATATTGTAATCATTACTGTATTTTGCAAAAAGATCCTCGAGCTGTTTAGGGGCAATCATTATTGGAATTGGGCTAGGACTTGGAGTTAATGTGATTGTCGGTATTGGGGTTAGTGTTGGCGAAGGAGTTGCAGTTGGAGTTAAAGTAATAGTAGAGATTTTTACTAGAGGCTCTTTTTTTTAATCTTATTAGATAACTTTGCTGCTTTAGAAGACAGTGTGTAAGAGAACAAAAAAATAAACAACAAAATAAAAATTAAGGCGATAATAAGTGATTTTTTTTGCATGCGGTTATATTAACGTTTGTTATAGATAAATGCAAATCAGTCAATCATTATACGCATTATATTTTTACCTTATGCATAGTATGCAAATTTTATTATTGAGGTACTAACAGATTAAATCTAAATGATTATATTTACTTATAGTTAGTTATGTTGCGTTCCTCGCCTGATGCCTCTTTTTCTTCTGGCAATATTACCTTTTCCAACTGTTTTTCTTTTAGACTTGGCCATAATTCCTCCTTTGTTTTATTTTATCATTTGTAAGGTTATATTATAATAGACATTAATAAATATGTACTATTCACATAAGTGTTCATACTGCACTAAAGTTTTTTATACTTTTAACACAAGTAAAGAGGCTGCCTCCAAAACCTTGTACCACGGGATTAAAAAACACCTTATAGAATATAACGAAGATCATAAAGAGTATGATTTTGATGATGGAGTAGAGATTGATACAAACGAAGTTTATTATGCCGTAACAGAATCCGAGGAGCCGCCGGCAGGCGGATACGAACTTTAACTTCTTTTATTAAATGAAAAAGAAAATAATTGTAGTAAGCGATAAAATGCAAAAAGATTATCGTTATGTACTAAGTGAACCGGTTGGAAAAAACTTTGATCCTGAATTTAAACCTAATTTAACGCCTAAACAAATGTTGGAGCTTGGAGTCTTTGGCGGTAAATATATGACCGATACGAGAAAAGAATTTCCAAAAGAATGGTTTAAAAATGTAAAGTTGTCCCCTCTTAAAAAAAACCCTTCTTTAAATTATTTTAAAGTTGACGCTTCAAAACCATTAATTTATTGGCAGAAAAAAGGCTGGATAAATCAGCAAGACCCAAGAGGTTGGTTTCAGTGGTATTGTAGGTATTATATTGGAAGAAGAACTGCGGACGATGAAAGGCAAATTATGCGCTGGAAGGCAATGAAAAGACATATAGCACAAATAAAAATACACTGTAAAAAAGGTGATTTAAGTTGCCGAAAAAAACAAAGACAAGCACTTCTTCATTGGGCATATGACAGTAGAAAAATTTGATAAATTTAAAAAAGTCGACTACAATTATTAAGATGAACAATTTTTCTAAATTATTAATTTCGACAGTGGGTTGTTTGGCGATTGGTTTTTTAGGTTCTATTGCAACAACTCCTGCTATTCCAACTTGGTACTCAACATTAAATAAACCTTCTTTTAATCCCCCAAACTGGATTTTTGCTCCGGTATGGACAACGCTCTATGTTTTAATGGGAATTTCTTTGTATTTAATTTGGAAAAAAGGTTTTAAAAATAAAGAAAATAAAATGGCTATTCAAGTTTTTTTAATACAATTAGGGCTAAATTTAATATGGTCGTTTTTATTTTTTGGATTTCAAAATCCATTATTAGCTTTTTTTGAAATAATAATACTTTGGGGAGCAATCTTGTTAACGATTATTAAATTTTATAAGATATCGAAAATATCGGCTTATTTGTTGTTGCCTTATATACTTTGGGTTAGCTTTGCCTCTTTTTTAAATCTATTCATAGTAATCCTAAATTAATTTATTTAATTCTAAAAACATAGTCCTGATTAAAAACCTTGATTAATTTCAAGTTTGGATTTTTTATTAAAACATCAAACAAAGTTTTACCGTTATCGATTTTTTTTCCGGATAAAGAAAAATTATTTTTATTAAGATTATCGTATTCTTCTTTGTGGAAAATTATTAAATCTACCCTTCTTTTTTTTAATTCAAGAATAGAATTATTAGACGGAAATTCTCTTAACACTTTAATTACAAAATCTTGCCATGGGAAAGGGGAAAAACCGCTTGCGCCATTAATCATATTTCTAAAATGCACGGTTGAATAATAAAGTCGCCAATTTTCATTAAATACATAAGGCTGCATATTCCAGGTAAAAATCGGCATTTCAATTATCACTGTTTCCTTAGGAGTTTTATCTAACCAAGTATATACTTTTGGAAAATCTTTCTTTTGTAAAATCGGATAAAAGTTAATTGGAAAATTAAATTCATAAATAATTCCAAGGATAAGAACAGCAGAAATAATTCCTAGTTTTATTTTATTTGTTTTTTTAAAGAAATTTTTTAACACATAAGCGATTAAGATTGCTATCGTAAGTATAAATAATATCTCAAATCGAGAAGAATTACGAAAGCCATTAAATCCGGGAAATAGAAAATAAAATAAAGAATACGGAAGGGGAATTGGGAAAGGTTTGTGTATAGTAGCTCTAAATAAATGCAAAAATGGACCAAGAGATAATATAATTCCCAAGATAGCAGAAGCGGTTAATCCTTTTATGGTATGATCTTCTTTTTTCCAATTTTTAATTAGATAAAAAATTGAAAAAACAGAAAGAATTGAAAATATTCCACCAATAAAACCAGGTTTTATATCGCATTTAGAAGAGGAACATTTGTTAAAAAAGAAAGTTGAAAATATGTTGTTAAATTTACTGTATGAGTTAGTGGATATAAGATCTTCGGGTTGAAGAGCAAGGTGAATAGAATCTCTTAGGTCTCTTGTGTATTTGAATTCACTCGATACGAAGTAATAGGGAGTAATTACAGGTAGTATTAAAAGAACCAAGATTAAAGAAGAAAAAATAATTTTTTTAGAAATAAATAATTTTATTCTTTTTTTGTCTTTTAATATAAAAAACAAAATTATTAACAGAGAGGAAAAAATTATATAGTAGCCGGGTAAAAAACTATTGTAAATTTGAGCCAATAAAATAAGAAGAAATAATAAATAATAAATATATTTTTTTGTTTTTAAAAAATTTAATAAAAAATAAATTGACAACGGAAAAAAGTAAACTGTTAATACTTGAATATGTACAATTTTATCAAGTATTGCTGGGGAAAATTGTATTAGAATACCGGATAAAAAAGAAAAAAGATGCTTTTTTGTTATATAAAAAGATAATATGTAAGAAAAAAATCCGAGCAGTGTTAAAGAAGAAATGATAGTAAAATTATTGGCAGCAATAGGTTCTTTAATAAAAATTATTGGTACTAAAGATAATATACTCGAGGTTAAAAATGTTTCAGAATACGCAAGAGTGTTCAAATAAGGGTAGAAAGAGTTTGTGTTAAAGATGCCAAGAATATTTGATGGGTGGTTTAAAAATGTATGAATATTCCAGTTTTGAATCCATGCTATTAGTAATTCATCCGCAAACCCTGTCGAAAGGCGACCCAAATTAAAAATTAACGGGTAGGTTATAAAACAAGAGAGATAAAAAAAGATGAGCAAAAAAATTACATAGACAATCCACTTCTTTTTTCTTAAAGAAAATATCTTCATAAGTGTTAAAAAACACTCTTAACAATAGATAAACTTTTTATATATAAATAGCGGGATAATGTCAATTAAATAAAAAATAATATGTTAAAATAATTCTTTATGCATAAAAAACCACTCGTGGCAATTTTCTTGATAGTTTTTATGAGTCTTTTTGGCTTTGGTCTTATTCTGCCGCTTTTGCCGTTTATTGCAGAAAAATTTGGAGGAGGAGCATTTGAAATTGGGGCTTTAGCATCATCTTATTCTCTGGTGCAGTTTTTCTCGACTCCGATATTAGGGCAATTATCTGATAAATATGGAAGAAAAAAATTACTAATTATATCCCAAGTAGGAAGCACTATCGGTTTTGTTATCCTCGGTTTAAGCACAAATCTTTGGATAGTCTTTCTTTCAAGAGTTATAGACGGTATTACTGGAGGAAATATTTCTATAGCGCAAGCTTACATTTCTGATATTACTAAAAAAGAGGAAAGAACTAAAGGAATGAGCGTGCTTGGAGCAGCTTTTGGTTTAGGATTTATTTTTGGTCCGGCTGTTGGTGGAGTTTTGGCAAAGTACGGATTTTGGGCTCCTGCCTTTTTTGCAGCAGCAATATCGTTATTAACAACAATCTTAACAGCAGTTGTTTTAGAGGAAACAATAGATCTTAAAAAAACGGTAAAAAGCCAAAAATTAAAGATATCTTTTTTTAGAATAATAAATGAACTTAAAATAAAGCCATTTTCTTATTTTATAATCACATTTTTGGTTATAAGCCTTGCGTTTTCTTTGTTTCAAGGAGTTTTTGCTTTGTGGGCAAAGGAAACATATTCTTTTGGTCCAAGCGAAAACGGTTACTTATTCGCTTATATAGGAATTATCGCGGTTTTTACACAATTAAAAATATTGCCAATAATATCAAGGAAACTTTCCGAAAGAAAAATTCTTTTAAATGCACTTCCTGTTTTTAGCTTGGGCTTATTGATTCTACCTATAGGAAAAAGTTATTTATTAATCGGTTTTGCCCTGTTGTTTTTAGCAATCGGCAACGGCATTTTAGGACCGGTTCTCCAATCAATGGCGTCAAAAAGTGTTAAAAAAGAAGAGTATGGAGAAGCTCTTGGTATCTTGCAATCTGCGGGGAGCATAGGAAGGGTAATAGGTCCAATTGCAGGCGGAAAATTATATGAATTATCCGGTCGAAGTTCACCCTTTTTGATATCAGCCTTTATTATTCTTTTACTTTCGTTTTATTTGAGAGGAGTTTTAAGTAGAGAGTGAATGTATTATGGTAAAAAAGACGTTTTTGAATGAGAAAAATAAAAAATTAAGAAAAGTTACTCTTTGTTTTTTACTAAACAAGGATAAGGTTTTGTTGGGATTTAAGAAGAGAGGATTCGGAAAAGGAAAATGGAATGGAATTGGCGGCAAACCTCAAGAAAAGGAAACTATAAAAAAAGCGGCAATAAGAGAAATTAAAGAGGAAGTTGGCATAAGCGTAAAAAACATAAAGAGAATGGGAAAGATTGATTTTTATTTTAAAAACAACCCCGAATTTAATCAAAGAGTAATTATTTTTATATGTAGCAAGTGGAAAAATGAACCAATTGAAACAGATGAAATGAGACCAAGGTGGTTTTCTGTAAGCAGATTGCCTTTTAAGAAAATGTGGCACGACGATATGTATTGGCTACCGAAGGTTTTATCCGGTCAAAAAATTAACGCGTGGTTTTTATTTGATGAAAACGAAAGTGTTATCGACTTTAAAATTATTTCGTAAATCGTATCACATATTAAACTGCTATACTATAATAGAATAAAGTTTTATGTTTGCCCAAAATAAAACAGCAATATTTTATTTAAGAGAAAAATCACTAGAGATTGTAGTCCCCAAAGGCTCTGCTTATTATGAATTTTCAACGGAAGTAATTAAAGATAAGCAAGTGTTAAATCAGGATAAGTTTAAAGAAGAAGTAATAGGATTCATTAATAAAATAGATTTTAAAATACAAAAATCCCTAATTTTATTAGCGGATGAATTAGTATCCGAAAAAATAATTTCAAAAAAAGAGTCCGAAGATTACGAAAAAGAATTAGACCTATTTAAAGAAAGTATTGGTTTTTCGCCAGAAAAGACCACCTTATTAAAGTTAGAAGAAAAAGAAGTTTTTCATATAATTATTGTTAATAAAAACTTATACGAAAGCTTAGTAAGAATTTTGGAAAATATTGACTGGAACGTAATTTCTGTTTTACCTGCGTCAGTTTATGGTAGTTTAACAAACGGATTAGACAGAGAAAATTATAAAAAAATTATAAAAAACAAAAAAATTTTAAATAATAATTTATTACTTTTAAAGGAAAAGGAGATAGGGCTAAAGATTAATAAAGACGATTATCAAGCTAAAAAAGCTAGGAAAAAAGAACAGTACTTGGTATGTTTTGCTTTAATCATTACATTGCTGTTTATAATAACAGGGGTTGTTTTAATTATTCTTTCAAATCAAAATTTAAATAAGCTAAATAATAAGGTAAAGGTGGTAAGTACGACAACTACGCTACAGCTTAAAAAGGAGATAAAACCCAAAGAAAAAGAAAGCGTAAAGATAACTATTTTAAACGGATCGGGGATTTCTGGACAAGCGGGAGAGATTAAAAAATTGTTAATAAATGAAGGCTTTAGGGAAGAAAATTTAGAGACAGGCAACGCAGACGATACAGAAACGGGGGACTCAATTCTTGAATATAAACAGGATATAGACGAAGACCTTAAAAAAGAGATTATTTATGTTTTAGAAGCAGAGTTAGGACATTTAAATGTCTTGGAAAATTCAAAACTTGAAGAAGATTTTCTAATAACAACAAGAAAGTAATTTCATCATATCTTAGGCTTATTTTTTCTTCTTTTTATTTTTCTTAAAGAGTACATTATTCTTTTATGAAGATCAATATTTTTAATTTTTGCAAATCTAATAATAGACACCAGTATGTCTCCTAGTTCCTGTTCGTATGTTTCGTCTTTTTGAGCAGCGATATTTGATGGTTTTCTGCCATGCTTTGCAAGATAAGCTCTGGACATTTCTCCAATCTCCTCAACTAAAGTAAGAATAAGCATTGAACCAAACTCCTCTTTCTTAGGCGATTTATCAATTTTATCCAAATATTTAAAATATTTACCAAATGGAGTTGTCATTTTCCTGCGTGGCTTAGTTTCCATAGTATTATTATAAATCATTTTTAAAATATTGCATAATTTTTTTTAAAAAACAAACCAGCAAATGTTGACAATAAGTAGTATACTTAATATTGGAAAACATAAATGAAAAAATATCTACCTGCAATAATTATCGTTTTAGTTTTATTAGTAATAGGAGGATATTTTTTTATTAGTAAAAATACTCCTTCAGAAACCAAGTTTTTAAATAATCAAACTACAAAAAAAGACCTATTTACTTCAATAAAGGACGCAATGTCAAAATCCCTAAGTTTAAAATGTGAATATCAGGGCAATGAAGGAAAAACAATAACTTATATCAAAGGGGACAAGGTCAGAATAATGGTGGAGGGGGCAAAAAGCAATGTAAAGACAGGTAACGCTATTTTTAAAGAAAACAAAATGTGGAGTTGGAGCGAGGGAGAAAAGGACGGAATAGTGATGGAAATAAATGAAAAGACTGCAAAGAATAATCAAGAATTATCGGATCAAGCTAATAAAGATGAGATAATAGCTGAATTAGAAAAATTTAAAGACAAGTGTTCGTCAGTTGTTGTTCCGGACTCAATATTTAATCCACCAGATACAGTAGTTTTTACTGATTTAAGTAAACTTCAAGAGCAAATGATGAATAATTTAAAAACAAATAATATAGGAGAATAAGTAAGTATGCTCGTACATTATTTAAAGGTATTTTTAATTTCCTTGCCGATATTTTTAGTAATCGATTTTATTTGGCTTGGTTTAATAGCAAAAAAAATATACGATCAAGAGTTATCTTCGTTTGAAAGAACGTTAAATTGGCCGGCGGCAATATCAGTATACTTGGTTTTGGTTTTAGGGATTGTAGTATTTTCGTTATCAAGAAACTCATCAGATCCATGGCAAGGATTTATTTGGGCAGGAATTTTTGGTTTTCTTTCTTACGGAGTTTATGATCTTACCAATCTTGCAACTCTTGCTAATTGGTCTTTAAAAATGACAATTATAGATATGATTTGGGGCACACTTCTTTGTGGCACAGTTGGCTATATTGCAATAATTATTTCTAATTGGCTTAAATAATGGATTTTCTTAATTTGGCTTTAACCTCTTTTATAGGACTGTTTTTGTATATGAATGTTTTCTTTTTTATTTCTGTTCTAAAGAAAAGAAACGACATTGCAGATATAGCTTGGGGTCTTGGTTTTATTTTTATTTCTACACTAACTTTGTTTTTAGACAAAAATTTTGGTCAAAAACAAATTTTGTTAAATACGTTGATTTTTTTATGGGGACTAAGATTAGCATTTCAAATTTATCTTAGGAATAAAAATAAAAAAGAAGATTTTAGGTATAAAAAATGGAGAAATGAATGGATGGAAAATTTTTACTTAAAAACATATTTTCAAGTTTTTATCCTACAAGGAGTTTTTCTATTTATTGTATCTTTACCCATTATTGTTACTAATTCATTAAATAATATTGACTTAAATTTTATTAGCTTTATAGGCGTATTAATTTGGATATTGGGATATTTTTTCGAAGCAGTTGGGGATTGGCAATTATATATTTTTAAAAGAAATCCGCAAAACAAAGGTAAAATCATAACAAAGGGTCTTTGGAAATACACAAGGCATCCTAATTATTTCGGAGAAGTAACGATGTGGTGGGGGATTTTTTTAATATCATTAGAATTTCAATATTGGTATTTAAGTATACTGTCGCCGATATTGATTACATATCTAATTTTAAAAGTTTCTGGAATTCCCCTTTTAGAAAAGAAATATATTGGAAATAAGGATTTTGATTTATATAAAAAAAGAACCAGTATATTCTTGCCGTGGTTTCCTAAAAAATAAAACTTATATTTATCCATTCTTTTAAAGTCAATAATAATTTTTTATTGCAGAAATGAGCAATTTTGATAGTTGAGTAATTACTTTAAGGACCGGTGTTTATCGAAGATATTTTCCAAAGATTACCATCTTTTTTTATAACAATCCACCTGGTATTTTCTCCATTTTCCCAACCGTAATAAGGAATTGCTGCGCTTACAGATTTGGGGTCCATTTTTATATCTAAGATAACCTTGTAAATTTGTTCGCCTTCAACCCATTCACTTTTTGAATATGAATTAATCTCTTTTAAAGAAACGGAATTAATATTATTAAATTGAACTCCCCAGGCTTGTTTTGATGATTCATCTCCTATCATTTCTGTTGTCATCATGCTAATTGCATTAGCTGGTTTTTTTTCGTTGATTAAAGAAAAAAAAGTCTTAATAATATCCTCTCCAGCGGGTAAAGGAGCGGATGCATTAGTAGATGTCGTTGAGAGAGAATTAAGTTTTTCAACACTTGATGGTTGGGTAGTAGTAATTGATGTATCTATCTTACTTTGGTTGGGGTTTTTATTGATTTCTGAATAGATAACAATGATTACAAGACCAAAAATTATTGCGCTGGGCAAAATATATTTGTTCATATATTTGACCAAATAATATCACGGTGGAGGTTAAGAAGCAATATTGTTAATTTGAAGAAGACTTAATTCCTCTAAATACTATAATTAACATTGAGATAAATGGAATCGCAAGAAGAGCTCCAATGATGCCAATAACTCTGCTTCCTGTTATTACCGCGAGTATAATTAATATCGGATTTAATCCGACTGCTTTCTGCATAATCTTCGGAACCAGTAGGTTGTTTTCCAGCGCCTGTATTACAATGTAGGAAAGTGCAACAATTATTGCCATTGTTGGCGAAATTGTTAACGCAACAATTATTGCCGGTATAGACGAAATTATTGGTCCAATCGTTGGTATTATTTCCAGTAATCCCGCAACAACTGCTAGAGGAAGTGCAAAATTCAAACCCAAAATAGTTAACGTAAGCCACGTTAAGAATCCAATAGAGAAGCAAAGGATGACTTGTCCCCTAAACCAGGCTCCAAGCTTTTCTTCAACCTGAATTAATGTTTCCATTGCTTTCTTTTGGTTGTTTTTAGGAAACAATGATATTATTCCATTTTGAACCCTTTGTTTATCCAATAGCATATAAAAACTGATTACAAAAACCGTAAGCGTAGAGAAGAATCCTCCAAATAGTCTGCTGGTTACAGTGAATGCATTTTTACTTATAATATTTACTTCCGTTGCTAAAAAAGAGTTTATTTGCTGACTTGAGGTAGGTAGTTTAAATAATAAAGCCACTTGATCCACATATTTTGGAAGGCTATTAAACAAGGATTGCATTTGAGATACGAAGAAAGGAACTAAAGGAAAAATTATCAATAATAATATTCCTAAGGCAGAAAAGTAAGATAGTATAACAGAAACCATATTGGGAATCCTTTTTGATTTAAGAAACTTTACCGCAGGAGAAAGAGTGGCCATAATAATAAAAGAAATAAATGCTAAAATTAGAATATCCTTAATAAGGAATATAAAATAACCAAAAAGAACTATAATAATCGATGCTAAAAAATGATTTTGCCAGATATATTTTAAGAATGAATTATTCATAGTCAATAAAATCTTAGCAGAAGCTAAGTTAAAAGACAATCTTTGATTGTATTTTTTGAAATATATAATTAAAACAGGACGATGTTAATAATAATTAATTCAATAGTAGTAATAATTTTAATTTTTTTGCTTATTCTTCTTTCTATGACTTGGCCGCCTGATAGCCCATGGTCTCCTTGGTGGAGAACAAGTAAAAAAACCGCTAGGAAAATCTGTAAATTGGCTGAAGTTACTTCTAAAGATATTGTTTATGATCTTGGTTGCGGTGATGGCAGTTTAGTTATTGTTGCTTCAAAAGAATATGGAGCAAGGTGTATCGGGATAGAAATTGATCCGGCTAGATTTTTAATTAGCAAGACAAGAGTATGTTTTAATAATTTATCTAAAAAAATAAAAGTAAAAAAGGAAAATTTTTTTAAAGAAGATTTATCAGGCGCAACAATAATTTCCATGTATCTGGTTCCAAGGGTCCTTAAAAAAATAATCCCAAAATTAGTAAAAGAATTAAAACCTAATACAAAAATAATAAGCTATAAATACAAGATGGAATTACCACTTATAAAATATGATCAAGAAAATAAGATATATATTCACAAAATAAAAAATGAATAGGGATCTAAATATAAATAATTTTTCTTTTGTAAAATTTTTTAAAGAAAATTTTGTTTGGGTAATGGTTTTTGCTTGCTTAGTTTTTTTTACCTATATCAATTCTGTTAATAATGATTTTATTTCCGATGATATAGGTGGCATAGTTAATCAAAATATTTCAAGCTTTGAATATGTTAGAGAAGATTTTTCCTTAAATAGAATAGATTTTTATTTAAGAAATAAGATATCAGGATTAAATCCAGCAGTTTTTAGATTTGTAAATATATTTACTCATTTTTTATCCTCGGTTTTAATTTTTATTATTTTTTCTATTTTAATTAATAAAAAAACGGCAATTTTTGCTACAACAATTTTTGTAATTCATCCGATCCTATCGGAATCAATTGTATGGATTTCAGGTGCAGGTTATATTATGTATTCTTTTTTCTTTTTTTTATCATTTTTATTTTTTATACTTTCCAAAAAGAATAAATTATTTTACATTTTTTCCACGTTTTCATTTCTTATAAGTATTAATTTTTCTGAAAAAGCTTTTATATTATTTTTAATTTTTCCTCTATACACATTTTTATTTGAAAATTTTAAAAAAGATTATAAAAGATTCATGCCTTTTATTATATTAGGATCTATTTTTGCGTTTAATAGTTTTCTATATTTGGATAAAAGGGTGGAAAATTTAAAATATAATTATTCAGAAGCTACGATTTTAAACCCTTTTGTACAAATTCCAATTGCAATTACTTCTTACCTAGAACTTATTTTTTGGCCAGAAAAATTAACTCTTTATCATTCAGAAATGAGTTTTTCTTCTCTAGATTTTGCGACAAGAGGTATTATTTTTTTAGGGTTAATTATTGGCTGGATATACAGTTATGGTAAAAATAAAAAAGTATTTTTTTGCCTATCTATATTTTTTGTTGCTCTTATGCCTTTTCTTACGCCATTTGGAATTTCCTGGATAGTTGCAGAAAGGTATGTTTACTTAGGCTCTGTAGGGATTTTTGCAATAGTCGCAGTTTTTCTAGATAAAATTTCAGGTTACAAAAAATACAGGCAGTTAATTTATACAGTTTTTATTGTAATAATTATAAGTTTATCTATTAGGACAATGATTAGAAATATTGATTGGAAAAATGAAGATAATTTTTGGATTGCAACTGCAAAAAATTCTCCGTCAAGCCCAAACGCACATAATAATTTGGGGGATGTTTATGGAAGAAATGGAGATTTAAAAGGTGCCTTAAGGGAATTTAAGAAAGCGATAGAGATAAAACCGAACTACGCAGATGCATATCATAACTTAGCAAATACATACAAGGATATGGGTAATTTTGAAGAAGCAATTAAAAACTATAACAATGCATTATCAATAAATCCTTATTTATGGCAATCTTATCAAGCAATCGCAGCGATAAATTTTTATAAACAGGATTACGATAATGCGATTAAAAATTTAAATAATGCAATCAAAATAAATCCCAGCAATCAAGATTTGAAGCTAAATCTAGCAATCGTTTATCTTAAAATCGGCGAAAATGATTTAGCTAGGAAAATAATAAATAATACTCTTTCGATCGAACCAAATAATGTAAAGGCAAGGGAATTAATGATGCAAATTAACAGAAGCACTAATTAGCGCATTAATTTTAACAAAATCCAGCGTAATTTATCTGCTGTTTTGCAAAAAAGATAAAGACCTTGATTAATGATTAAATCATAACTTCCAACAAATTCAATTAGTTTTGCGCCGTATCCTTTTTTAAATCGGTGAAACCCATACCATGGATCACTTTTGTCAGGATTTGGACCTAGTGATCCCCACATATCAAACTTTTTAAGCCCTAATCTTTTCCCGAATTTAATTGCCTCCCACATCATTAAATTAGATGCCATAACTTCCCGGTTGTTGCCGCTTGATGCACCGTATGGATAATAAAGAGTATCTTGAAAAACAAATAAAATCCATGCAGTAAGTACTTTATTTTTATATTTTGCCAGGAAAAGATGTGCTGTTAATTTGTTTTTAGAAAAATTAATACTTTTTTTTGCGCCAAGAGTAGCCCACATTAGTTGATGATATCTTTCTGTATGTGCATAAAATTTTTGCCTTTCCGTAGTTTCTTTTGTTAATCTTATATATTCTTTAAAAGAATTTATAGAGTTGTCTTCAACGATTTTTACGTTGTATTTTTGAGCGATTCTAATGTTATATCTTGTTTTAGGATGCATATTTTTAAGAAGCTCCTCTTCGTTTTTTGTTAAATCCAGTTCAAAAGTAAATTTCGTGAACAATGGATGAAAAGAGGGGGTTAGTTTTAGTTGGAAAATTTTTTTAACTTTTTCTTTAGAAGTTTCTATATTTGGTTCAAGTTGAATAAAAATGCACTTTTCTTTTTTGGCAATTTTTCTTAATTCCTCGATAGTTTTTTTATTAGGCATTTTTCCTTTAGGAAGATAACCAATTGTCCATGGAGTTTTTGGAATTTTATGAATAGATAATTGATATTCATCAGTTCTTATTATTTTTATACCTGTTTTTTCACGAAATTCTCCCCATTCATAAGATTGAAGTGGATGTGTGGCAAATTTGTTTAAAGCGCTATCTCTCATAAATAATCAGGAACATCATTATTTTGAATAGAATGTAAATTTTTACTTAATGTTCTCTCCGGTAAATCAAAAATAAATCTGGAAACCATATTGCTTGTTCTTTGTCCAAAAAAGAGTCTTTTTCTAGAATAAGTTAAATAAAGTTTTTGTTTTGCTCTTGTAATTCCAACATAACAGAGTCTTCTTTCTTCTTCAAGTTCATTTTTATCCATTAACGATCTACTGTGAGGGAATATTCCTTCTTCCATGCCAACCATAAACACAACTGGAAACTCTAATCCTTTTGCAGCATGAAGAGTCATAAGATTTACCGCATTTTTCTTATCATCTTTTTTAGGATGGTCTGGCATATGTTCTTGTTCTACAAGAGCTACGTTTTCTAGGAAATTATTAAGATTTGAAAATTCTATGGCTACAGAGCGAAGTTCTTTTATGTTTTCCAACCTTTGCATATCGTCTTCATCGTGTTCATCATATAAAGATAAATAGCCCGTAGCCTTTATTACGCTATCCATTATTTCCAATGTGCTTCTTTCGGAGTTTATTTTTTCTTGAAATTCTAGGAATTTTTTCATTCTTGTTTTCCCCAATTTTTCTATTCGTTTATAAGAAACAGAATCTTTTTTATTTGCTATTAATTTTAAATAAGCAAGGATATCTTTTATCTCCTTTCTTTCGTAGAATCTTGTTCCACCTATCAAGACATAAGGAGTTCCGTTGTGCAAAAATACTTCTTCTATTGCTCTTGATTGGGCATTGGTTCTGTAAAGGACTGCAAAATCAGAGAATTTTAAACCAGGATATTGATATTTTAAACTTGATATTTGTTCAACGATAAAATCTCCTTCGTTGTGTTCATTTTTTGCTTCATGAATTACTAGATCATCCCCCGTTTGATTTTCAGTCCATAATTCTAAAACAGGATGGGAATTATTTTTAGAGATAATAGAATAGGCAGCATCAAGAATTCTTTGCGTAGATCTGTAGTTTTGAGATAAATTAAAAGTTTTTACATTTTTAAAATCATTTTTAAATTTAATTAAATTTTGAAAATCAGCTCCTCTCCAGCTATAAATACTTTGTGAAAAGTCTCCGACTACGCAAATATTATTCCATTTATCAGCAAGTATTTTTGTGAGCTTGTATTGAGCATGATTTGTATCCTGATATTCATCAACGAGAATGTATTTAAATTTATTCTGATATTTTTCCAAAATTTGAGGGTTTTTTTTAAATAATTCCACTGTTTTTAAAAGTAAGTCATCAAAGTCTAAGGCATTATTTTCTTTTAAGAGCTTTTGGTAAAGAATGTATATTTTTGCAACGGTTTGCTGAAAATGTCCTCTTGCAAGATTTGGGTATTCAGCTTCGGATATTAATTCATTTTTTTCCTGAGATATTAAAGCCAAAACCGAAGACGGTTTGTATTCCTTAGGAGATAATGAAAGCATGGAAAAAACATTTTTAACAGCGTCTTTTTGGTCTTGTTCATCATAAATTAAAAAATTATTGTCAACTTCTATATAATTTCCCTCTATTCTTAGTATTTTTGCACAAAGTGAATGAAAAGTAGAAATTAACGGAGTAGCTTTTGAAAGTTTTTCGTTTTCTGCGTTAAAGAAGTCAAAGATTCTTTGTTTCATTTCCGAAGCTGCTTTATTTGTAAACGTAACCATAAGTATGTTACCGGGTTCAACATTTTTTTCCAAAATTAGATAGATTACTTTGTAGGTTAAGGCACGTGTTTTTCCAGATCCGGCGCCTGCCAAGATAATCATTGGGCCATCTGTTTCCAGCACTGCCTTTCTTTGTTCTCTATTTAGGTCATTGAGAAAATCTTTATTCATACCGTATAATGATACCATATGAAACCATTGTTAATTCTTGCTAATTGGAAATCTAATAAAAATTTTAAAGAAGCTAATGAATGGTTAAATTTATTTAGAAAAAACAGCGCTAAATTAAACTTAGAGAATAAAGAAATTGTTATTTGTCCTCCATACGTTGTTTTATATATTTTTAATGAATTTAAAAATAAACCCCATTTTAGATTAGGAGCGCAAGATATTTCCCAATTTAGCAAAGGACAATTTACGGGAGAGGTAAATGGGGAATTGCTTAAAGAATTTGTTAGTTATGTAATCATTGGTCATTCGGAGCGAAGAAAAATTTTTAATGAGTCAAATAAATTAATCGAAGAAAAATTAAAAAATGCCCTAACAAACGATTTAGTTCCTGTTTATTGCGCGCAAGGAGAAAATGTCGCTATTCCAAAGGGCGTAAGGATTGTTGCATACGAGCCAACTTTTGCAATTGGAACAGGTAATCCGGATTCACCCGAAAATGCAAACTTGGTCGCAGGTAATATAAAAAGAAAATACGGTGTAGAAAAAGTTTTATATGGCGGTAGTGTTTCAAAGGAAAATGTTAAAAGTTTTACTCGAATGACAAATATAGATGGAGTTTTAGTTGGTAATTCAAGCTTAAATCCTCTTGAATTTATAGAAATTATAAATAATGCGTAAAAAAATAATTCCTGCAATATTAATTTTGATATTAATTTTTTTTATCGGTAGAACGGCTATTAGAGCCTTAAATTTTGTTCCATTTTTATTTGAATTAATCTTTAACAGTGAAATAAAAGTGAAATCGGAAAACAAAAGATTAAATATACTGCTTTTAGGAATTGGTGGGGAAAATCATGATGGACCAAATTTAACAGATACCATTATGATAGCTAGTATAAGTCCTAAAAACGATAAGGTAACGCTGATATCATTACCAAGAGATCTATGGTTATCGGAGCTTAATGCAAAAGTAAATACTGCTTATTCAACCGGGGAGAGTAAAAAAAAAGGTGGAGGGATAATTTTGTCCCAAGCGGTTGTAAAAAAAATTACAAATCTACAAATAGATTATACGTTTAGAATTGACTTTAATGGTTTCGTAAAGGCCGTAGATCTGATTGGCGGGTTAGATGTAAGCGTGGAGAATTCATTTGATGATTTTGAATATCCAATCGAAGGCAAGGAGAACGATCCTTGTGGGCATAAGGAAGAAGAGTTGGAAGGACTTGCAACAGCATCATCGCAGTTGGATGCATTTCCTTGTCGCTATGAGCATTTACATTTTAACAAAGGCTTACAACATATGGATGGTAAGACGGCTTTACAATTTGTTAGATCAAGACACGCAAAAGGAACCGAAGGTTCGGATTTTGCTAGAAGCAAAAGGCAGGAAAAAATTATAAAGTCTTTTAAGGATAAAGTTTTTTCGATGCAAATGTTTTTAAACCCCGTTAAATTTTTAGATCTTTATGATGTTTTAAGTAGTAGCATAGACACAAATATTAAAAAAGAAGAATTTGATGATTTTTTAAGATTAGCTCAGAAATTAAAAGCAGCGGAGATTAAGAGCGTGACTCTTAATGTCGGAGATAATTTAGGCAACAAAGAAGGTCTTTTAATTAATCCGGAGTCTACGAATGAGTATAATTATGAATGGGTACTTGTTCCAAGAATAGGAAACGGAAACTATAGTGAAATAAAAGAATATTTAAACTGCGAGATATATAAGGATGATTGTATTATTAAAGAAATATAGAATTTATTTTATAAATTTTTGTTTCCCCGCTTTGATAAATAATTTTCCCTAAGTTATTAAATTTATCATCATTTAAATATTTATATTTATCGATTTCTAATTTTCCTACAAAAACAAAAGAAACATTATATTTTTTGAGAAGATTTTTTGTTTTTGCAAGATCAGATGTTTCATAAAGTAATTGAACGTCTTCTATTCTTGGCGATGGAATATTATAACTACCTCTCCAGAGCCACTCGTGTACGGTCCATCCCAATACTGTTGGAAGACCGGTGTTTGCGGATACCCTAGCAAAATCAGTATACGAGTCTCCCTGTGCTTCAAGGATAACGGGTTGTTTTTTTATGTTTTTATTTATCCAGTCAATTGCTTTATAGTCATTTGGGTAAAGCTCTTTTAAATATAATGTACCGTCTAGGTTCTTTTTTACCTTTAGATCACCATAATAAGAAGCAATTGAAAGGAAAGGATAGACTAAAACTAAAGATATAAACGAAAAAGACACAATCGTAAAAATAGCAAAGAACAATTTCCCTTTAAATCTTTGAATAATATTTCTCCTATCATTTAAGATTCTTATTGCAATATAGGAGGAGGAAATAGACAGCATAATAAAAGATTGATAAGTGAGTTTAAACATTGTATTTGCTCTGTAATGTGCTGGATAAATATCTTTTATGTAAACAAATTCAGGAATTAATATTAAAAGTGTTGAGACAATGATTAGAATAATGACAAAGAAATCCGCTTTATTAATTTGTGTTTTGTTTTTATTAATAATTTTAACAATAAATAAAATGAAACAAGCCACAAAAAAATAAAAAAATCCATGTAAAATAAATAATTGATAAATAGGTGATCTTAAACAATGATCGGTCTCAAATATGAATGGTCCTAGTTTTTGCAGCTTAATTAAGAAATCAGGAGAGCAGATTAATCCAATTCCTGAAACAAACGGTTTAAAAAAAAGATTAAAGGGCAACGAAAAAACAAAATAGGAAAAGAAGAGAGTAAAACAATAGGATAAAGTTTTTAATATAAATTTTTTTCCGGAAAAACTCTTTAAATTTACACAAATTATCGTAGCCATCGCAAGCATTAGATAAATTACTCCATCCCAAGCATTTGTCATATAAGAAATAGAGATGAAAAATGCAAACAGTATTATTTTAAAAAAGTTAATTTTTTTATCAATAAGCAAATGTAGGGAAAAGGCAATATTTAACAGTACAAATGGTATATCTAGAACGTGTCCATGTAGATCTGATACAACCCATGAGTACATGGGAAATTCATGAATAGTATTGTGTATGAATCTTGTTGCATTTGGATACCAATATGCATTAGGAAACATTAAGGGTTGAAATATTAATTCCCACGGTGGGATTGGAGATTCATTTTTATAAGGGCTAAAAAAACCATAAATAATATGTAAATTTCCTGACATGGTTACTAAAAAAGCAGTAATCAATCCGGCTGAGAAAATTTTTAACCAACGCAATAATTTAGAAGTTTTATCCTTGATAAGAAAAACTAAATTTGCTCCTATTGAAAACGATCCTGTAAAACAAAGTGCAAAAACTAAAGCTTGCATTAGATTAAAGGATATGTTTGATGAGGTATTAGATAATTTAGTTAAAAAAGCAGTCGTTAGGTGTCCAAAATAATAATAATTTATTGCTAGAGGAGTAAACCAGGTATCTTTTGCTGGAAAATAATCGGTTCTTAATATCGAATTTATGATTCCGAAATCCATAAATTTCTCGAGTCCGTTAATATCTGGTTGGTGAATTTTTATGTACGACCAAGAAAAAAAGGCAACAATAAAAATTAATTCTTCTAATAAGCATATTAAAAGAATTGTTTTTATGTTAGACAATAAATTTTTATCAAAACTTAATTTTTTTTTCGTTTTTAAATAGACAAATGGTAAGTAATTTACCAAGAGAGAAACTATTAAAATAAAAATGATGTTATTTATCGTAAAGCTTAAAAGTTTTAGCGATCCTAAAACATAGATTAAATAAGAAGTCATTATTATTCCAATGACTTTTGAGAAAATATATCCTCTGTCAAAAAAATTCTTAAGAATAGTTTTAGTTAAAGGAAAAAAAACAATCCCGTTTAAAAAAATCATTAGCCACCATTTAAAAACGTACAACAAATCAAGTACTTCCATATCGTTATAATATTCTATTAAAATTATTTACAATAATCATTATTTTTGTAAATAATATATCCAGTGTTTTTATTTTCATATACTTTTTTAAAATTTAAATCAAGAAAAGAAATATAAGAACCATCTATATTTTCGTTTTTTATAATTTCTATAAATTGCAAGTTATTTTTTTTTAATTCTTTACACAGTGAATATGCTTGGTGGATCTCTAAGAGACTTTTTCTTTGCAAATCTCTTTTGTAAGTATTATAGCCTTGTGACCAAGCAAAATATGGCCATCCTAAAAATATTTTTCTACCAGCTAAAGATGCGGGTGTATATAAATATTCAGAATTTAAAAAAACAGAATTTTTTGACGTATTTTCCATTACCCATTTTACGTCAGAGTTAACAGGATAATCTGCTAGCGGGATTTTTGTGTCATTATATATTGGGAAAAAATCAATAATTCCTGAAATAATTAAAAAGAAGATAGCAATAATTACAAAAAATTTTAAATAAAAATTTTTACGCCAAAGGTAAATTAAGGTATATGAAGAAAACGTAGCGCCAATAATCATAAAATAATTTATTAATTTATGATTAGCAGCCATTTCTGAAGAAAGTTGAAATAAGTTTGCGATAACAAAAATAAACAGAAAAGGAATAAAGATTTTTTTAAGCTTTTTTGCTACCAATAAAAAACCTAGGGGTATTAATAAAATATGCAGACCAAGATTATAAAGCCAATAATTAATAAATGAAAAAAGTGTTAAATGCTGAGAAATTAAATACCCAGGATTAAAAGAAAAAAACGACAGAAAATTACTGGAATTTAAGTATAGAAAAAACGGTGAAGCAATTAGCGCTGCTATAAATAATAATTGTATCAATGAAAAGCGATATTTCTTAAATAATATTGCAAAGCAAAAAACAATAATTGCCGTTATTGTAAAGACAGCCATGTTTAGAAGGAAAGAAATTCCCAATATTAAACCGATGAGAATGATATCTTTTATAGGAATATCTTTATTAGAAAGCATTTTCTTGGTAATTACATAAATTAAAAACAGAGAAACAGCATAAGATAAAGAAAGATGTCTTTGGTTGGTGTAAATATTTAAATTCCAAAAAGCAGATACTATTCCGTCGCCGTAATAAGGATCAAAAGAAGAAAAGTTTTTGTTGTTTAAGATATTGATTAGAAAATTTTCAGAGAATATATAGTTTTTTTTAAAAAAATAAATAAAGCTCAATGAGCCATTAAAAAGAAATAATATTACACTTAATACTCCAATGGCTTTAGATTTAAAAATTAATTTTGCAAATAAATAAACAATTACTAATAATACAGAGAACCCGATAATAGATAATGAATTTAATGCAAAATCAATTCTAATTCCTGTTTTTTCAAGCAACCCAACTATTAGGTAAAAAAGAAAATGATAGTGAATTGGAGCACCTGGAAACAGAGGATATTCAGGTGGAAAATTAACACCCAGCGAAAAAGATCTAATAAGCGGAATATGACTTGCAAAATCGCTCCATGCTTTTGATGCAATAAGCATGTAGCCATTGTTATAGGAAAACGTTGAAAACATCAGCCATGAGCTAAAAAACAACGAAAATAAAATTAATAATGTTTCGGTTTTATTTTTCTTAAATAAATTTAAAATTTTCAATTTACCCTTTTTTATTAACAAATTTAGCAATCTTTTTTCCTAACTCAACAGCATAATTAGTGCCTCTGTCCCAGGGATAAACTTGACTTGAATTAGCAAGATAAATGTTTTTAAAAGGTGTTGTAAAGGGCAAAATATTTTTTGAATAATTTGTGGAAATTATTGTTTGCGCAAAATCGTCTTTGAAAAGTTTTATTCCAATTATATTTTTCTTATAGTTTTTATTTATTTTTGTTAAAAATGAATCATAAAAATTAACAAGTTCACAAGCGTCCATCTTATATCTTTTGTCTGTTTTTTCAAGATAGTTTAATAAATATATAATGTGTTCATTTTTATAGTATTTTTTATCTATAAAATTAGTATGCTCAACAACTCCAGTTACTGGAGATTTTTCATCGCAAATATTTAACCAATAGGTGTCATTTTTTAAAAATGGTTCTTTAAGTCTTAGAACAAGATTATGGACGCATAAATACTTAAATTTTAAAAGTTTTTCTCTATATGTCTTTGGTGTTGATGGATTAATTTTAATAAAAAGTTTCGATGGTAATGTAAAAATAATCTTATCAAATTGATGATTATTTAATTCGCCATTTTTGGTTTTAGTTGTAATGAAGATTTTTTCATTTTCTTTTATTTTTACAACTTCATTATTTAAAAAGATTAATCCGTTTTTTTTCTTAATCGCTTCGGTTAATTTTTCTATAAATTTTTGGAATCCTCCCTCAGGATACGTTAGTTCCGTAGTTCTTTTTTTTACTCTTGCCCAAAACCATACAAGAGAAATTTGGCGCTTGAAAGTTGAAAATTTATTTTTAAATAGTGGTTCCCAAATCAATTCATACCCCTTTTTGCCCATTAATTTTGGTAAAATCTCACTTGCTTTTTTCGATTCAGTTAATTTCCAAAATGGATTATATCTAAGAAGAGCAAGACTTATACCCATTCTTAATCGCTGAAGAGGATTTAATAAAGGAAATTTTAGTAAAGTTACAGGAGAGTCTAGTTGGTAAATTTTTCTATTTATAAATGTTGCCGTTTTAGGTCGAATTCTTAAAAAATTAAAATTAATTTCTTTTGCTAATTCTAAAATAGAATTATCGTTTGTAAAGCAATGGTGATAATATCTTTCAAGTTGCCATTCCCAATGGCTATTTTTGAATCCAGATGCAAATCCTCCTGGGATATTTTCTTTTTCGAACACGATAACATCATGTCCTTTTTTTGACAATTCATAGGCAGCAGTTAATCCGGTTAATCCGGCGCCAATTATTCCAATTTTCATATAAAAGAAATGCTCCCGCGGCTTATAAGAAGTAAAATTATACCAACAAAGGCAGTGATAATACCAATAATCCCCATATTGATTACAGAGTTGCTTCCAGGACTGGTTGGTGTAGGGATTGGAGTAATTACAACAATAGTAGGGGTGGGACTAGATATAATAATTGGTTCAGTTGTTGGCATAGGGGTTATTGTTGAAACTGGGGTTGATGTTGGTATGGGCGTTATTGTTATTGTCGGCGTTGTGGTAATTGATGGTTGAATAGTGGGAGTTATGGTAATAGTTGGGGTTTGTGTTATTGCTATTGTTGGCGTTGGAGAGACAGTATCTGTAAACTTACTGCCCGAAGCGTAAACAGTGAATGAATTGGTAATTGTTCTTAAAATTTGCTGCGTATCCCTTGTAATTATCGAAATTGTGTGCTCACCCGGAGAGAGTGGCTCTGTTGGTCTAAAGCTCCAGTTTCCGTAAATATCTGCTTTTATCTCTGTTTCTATTTTATTGTCGGAATTAATAATTATTTTAACACTTTCATTTGGTAAGGCCTTGCCGTTAAATCTTGGTTGATCATCAGAAAATTCCTGATTATTTTGAGGTGTAATTATTTCCGGTTCGCCTGCGGTTCTATCAGTTGAGATTGCTGGGAATGAAGGAAATTTTTCAAACTTAGCCGATTCTGTTGATTCTTCATCAAAACTGGTTGTAAAATCGTAGTTTTTTGAAAGGGTTACTAATGGAACGGGATTTATTTGTTTTCTTAATACAATAACATTGGAAGAATAATTGTCACCAACCATTAGCAGTTTAATATTCATGTCTTCTTTTAGCGTCAAATATGATTTTAAATCGGCGGTTCTTAATGAATTAAGAGGTAATATATATGTTCCATCATTTTTTACATAAGTTGAAATTATTTGAGCATCTTTTATGGTTGCGTAAACAACTGCTTCTAATGGCGCGTCTCCGTTTGGTAAAAGAATTTTTCCGCTTAATGGTTCTTGGTCAGGCGGTTCTGCTTTAATCATGGTTCCTGTTAATATTTCGTAGGGAATTTCATTATTAAGATATGTTTCATTGCCGCTTGTTATCGAGAAATAATATTTCGTTGATGGTTTTAAGTTTCTAACGGTAATATTATGTATTATTTTGGGCGTTAAATTACCGGATTGCTGGTCTTTGTCATCAAGAACTTTTTTATTAAGAGCTTCGTTTTCTCCATAGTTTAACGATCCCAATACTTTTTCTTTTGTTGAGTAAGAAACAGTAAATGAAGAATCAGTTATGTTAGTAATTCTTACATCTTGAGGGTTATTTGTGGGGGTGGCTTTAATTATATAAAATACCCCTTGTTTTATAAAATAAGAAGTTACTCCGATGCCGATGGTGATTAATATTAATCCCAAAAGAGTTGGGATTTTTTTATTCCAAAAACTTTTTTTCACTATCTTTTTGCTCCTTCGGAAGCAGTTTGATTTTCGTTAATCTCAGGCGTTGGAATTATTTGTTGATTTTCCGATGGAGTTGGGGTTATTGAGATTTGGTATGCTTCATAAATTGGCTTGATATTATCCCTCGTTTTAATATCAGCAATTGTTTTTGAATCAAAATCCGGTTTTATTGGGATAATTTGCACATTTAATTTTTCTGGAATAGTTGAGGTTGTTGAGCTGTGAATAATCTCAAAAATAATCCAAATAAGTACTATAAAAAAAGACGACGCCAGTAAAAATATTATATCTCTTTGTTTCATTTTATTTTTTAAAATAAGACGATCCCTTGATGGTCAGTCTTAATTTATCTTCAGATAAATTTTTAGATGTATTGGTTACGGTAATTGTATCAACAGTTGTTATTCGTTTCATTCTTATAAGTGAGCTTATAAATTGGGAAATGTTGCTATAATTTCCCTCAGCGGATATATTATAATTAAAACTTGTATATTTTTTATTATTTTTCGATTGACTTACCGCTTCCACTTCGTATACCTGAAGACCTAAAATTTTGATATTAGAGTTTTTTGCTACTGTTTGTATTTGTCCTGCGAAAATTGGAACATCGGGATTTTTAGGTACTGCGGAAAATATCTCAGGAAGATCATTTTGTAACGCTGCGTATTTTTCTTGAAGTATGGATAAATTATTTATTTTTTGCTTTAATTGTTCTTCAATAAAACGATTATCCTCAAGTTCTTTGTTTAATTTAGAGATCGTTGAAAAGGTTGGTCCGATTGCGAAAATGCCAAAAAAAGATAACGTAAACAAAGTTAACGCTAGTGTTATGAATTTTTGTGTTTTTTCTTCTTTAAACAAAGGAAGAAGCTGAAGATATTTATTCTTTTGCAGGTTTTTAAGAAAATCACGTTTTGTTATTGACATATTATTTTTTTACTCCATCTTCTTTTAAAGTTACAGAAACACTAAAATTAATCAACGAAGTTGATGGCTTATTTTCAATTTTATCCACACTTAGATTATTTACTAGTGGATAATTCTTTAAAGATTTAATAAATGCACTTAAAGAAATTACCGAATCCGTTATTGCATTAATTCTTATTTTATTTTCGCTTATTGAAAGATTTGTAAATACTATTCCTGATGGCGTAAATCCAACTAAATCCCCAAACACTTTATTCTTTTTAGTGGCTTGATTGGCAAAAGTTGAAGCTACAGTTAATCTGTCTTGAAGATTTCGGTAATTTTCCTCGTTATTTTTATAAAATTCAATAATTGCCTGTTCTTGCTTAATTTTTGAATGTAAGTCAATTAATTCTCTGTCTAATATAAAACGGTATCCAAATGCAAAAAGTGCTATTAATTCCGTTGTTATAACAACTAATCTTCCTATTGTAAGTGCCCACGCGATAACCTTATCTGCAATATTTACTCTTCCCGTTTTAAGCAGGTTTATATTTGGAGACCGTTTTGGCATACTAAATTTAGTCTAGGGTTTTTTGGGGTTTTTGTCAAAGGTAAATAGGATAAAATTTTTATTTCTTAGCCGTATTTTTAGTAACTTTTGCTTTTTGTTTTTTGACTGGTTTTGTTTGTTTTAAGATTTTTAATTTTCCGGACATTAATTTTGTGAGTTTAGACTTTATTCTTGATGCTTTATTTTTGTGTAAAATTTTCTTTTTTGCAGCCTTGTCGATAGCAACATAAGCAGTTTTTATATTTGCTTCTGTAGGTTTTTTAATAGCATTTTTAACAACCTTTTTGAACAAGTTTTTAACCTCATTGTTTTTAGTTGTTCTTTTTTTATCTTTCCTTAATTTTTTCTTTGCTGATTTTATTACTGGCACGGTGACATTTTAGCATGCTATACTGTAAAAAACAATATGCCCAAAAAATTATTTCAAAAAGGATTAAGTCTTCTTTTGAAACGCCAAACAAATATTTTATCAGCAGCATTTGTGATAATGGCAACAATTATTTTGTCTCAAATTCTTGGATTGATTAGGCAGCGTTTATTGGTTTCAATCTTTGGCGCATCGGATATTTTAGGGATTTATTTAGCTTCTTCAAAGCTTCCGGACTTTTTATTTCAGTTAATTATCGCTGGCGCTCTTTCTTCGGCATTTATACCTATATTTTCCGATCTCTTGGGAAAAGAAAAAAAAGAAGACGCCAATCGTTTGGGATCTGCATTTTTAACATTGAATTTAGTATTATTTACATTTTTAGCAGTTTTTCTTTTTATTTTTGCTGAATATTTTTCTGGTTTAATTGCTCCGGGTTTTTCTAAAGAACAAATAGTTTTAATGGCCAGCCTTATGCGAATAATTATTTTTGGAGAAATATTATTTATTATTGGAAGCTTTTTGTCTGCAGTTCTTCAGTCTCATAATCATTTTTTTATCCCAGGAATAGCAGCAGCTTTTTATAATCTAGGAATAATTATTGGTATATTCTTCTTGTTTCCTTTTTTTGGAATTTTTTCTGCAGCTTATGGGGTTTTGCTTGGAGCTTTTATTTTTGTTTTAACGCAATTGCCTCTTACTAAAAAAGTTGGGTTTTCTTTCCGACCGCTTTTCGAGATTAAAAACAGCGGAGTTTTATCCGTTTTTAAGTTAATGTGGCCAAGGACTATTTCTATTGCAATATTTCAGTTAGGATCATTGATTACAGTTACTCTGGTTTCTTTCTTGCCAAATCCGGGCAGGAATTATGTAATTTTTGATTATGCCCAGACTTTGTACTTTGCTCCTGTTGTTCTTTGTGGTCAAGCAATTGCTCAAGCAGCTTTTCCGATCTTAGCAAGGGAGAAAGAAAAAATTGAAGATTTTAAGGTTACGATCTTAACCAGTATGAATCAAATGCTTTACTTGGTTTTGCCAATATCGGCGCTTTTATTTGTCTTAAAAATTCCTGTGGTTAGGTTAATATTTGGTGCTTCTCAGTTTGATTGGCAGGCAACGGTTTTAACAGGAAAAACCCTTTCGTTTTTTAGTATATCGATTTTTGCTCAATCATTGAATTATTTACTATCAAGAGGTTTTTATGCCCTTCATGATACAAAAACACCGCTTATTATTGGCGCTGTTTCTACGTTTTTAATGATTTTATTGGGGTCAATTTCCGTATTTGTTTATAAATTTGGAATAGAAGCGATAGCGATTTCATATTCGATTTCAAGCATTTTTAATATTTTCGTAATGTTTATATGCTTGGATAGAAAGACTAAAGGATTCAATAAACTCGAATTAACAAAATCTCTTAGTAAAATAGTTATTGCCACTATTTTTACAGGATTCGCATTATATATTCCAATTAAGCTCTTAGACCAACTTGTTTTTGATACAACAAGAACAATAAATCTTTTGTTTTTAACAGGAATATCAAGTGTTATCGGTTTAACCTTGTATATTTTTTTGACATGGTTGTTCAATGTTAAAGAAGCTACGATGTATATTCGTTTATTTAGAAAGGTTGGGGACTGGAGACAAATACTTAGTAAAAGCGAAGAAACAATTGACGCTGCAAGACCTAATTTATAGCTTTGCACAATTTTCTTTGATAAGTTAAAATAGCCTCATTATGAATAAACAGGATTTAATTAGAAACTTTGCTATCATTGCCCATATCGATCACGGAAAATCAACGCTTGCTGACCGTTTTTTGGAAACAACCGAGACTGTTGCCAAAAACAAACTTAAAGAACAATTTTTAGATCAAAGTCCAATCAGCAGAGAAAGAGGGATTACTATTAAGCTTGCTCCGGTAAGAATGAACTATGTAGCAGATGGTTTTTCTTATGTTTTAAATCTAATTGATACTCCTGGGCACATAGATTTTTCTTATGAAGTATCCCGTACTATGGCAGCTTGCGAAGGAGCAATATTATTGGTAGACGCAACCCAAGGTATACAGGCACAGACAGTTGCTCACTTAGAGCTTGCTAAAAAACAGAATTTAAAAATTGTTCCGGTTATTAATAAAATTGATTTATCTACGGCAAGACCAGAAGTTGTCGCAAGAGAAATTGAAGATTTTTTTGGCTATAAAAAAGAAGAAATACTTTATGTTTCGGCAAAAAACGGGAAAAATGTAGATGAGCTCTTATTAAATGTAATCAATAAAATTCCATATCCTAGTGGAAGATCAGAAAAACCATTTAGGGCATTAATATTTGACGCAATTTATGATCAACATAGGGGAGTAATAGCTTTTATTAGGGTAATTGATGGTGATATTAAAAAAGGTGACAGAATTAAGCTTTTTCAAAATAAAATTGAGTCAGATGTAACAGAAGTTGGGTATTTTTCTCCTTTTTTGTCTCCTCTTGAGAAAATTTCTACAGGAGAAATAGGTTATATAATTACAGGAATAAAGGATATTCATTTTTGCAGGGTCGGTGACACTATTGTAAAAGCAAAAGACACTGAATTTGCTGAACCATTGCCAGGATATTTTCCTCCAAAACCAATGGTTTTCTTTGGGGTTTATCCACAAAACAAAAATGAATTCGTGCAATTAAAAGAAGCATTAAATAGGCTTATTTTAAATGATGCTTCATTAACGTTAGCAGAAGAGTATTCGGCATATCTTGGTAGTGGTTTTAGAGTTGGTTTTTTGGGTTTATTGCACGCGGAAATTGTAAAAGAAAGATTAAAACAGGAAGAACAAATAGTTCCAATCTTAACTATGCCACGGGTTTTGTATAAAGAAGAAAACGGACGAATCCTTGAGCCGTATATGAACTTAGCAGTTTATTGTCCGTCTTTGTATGTTGGTCCAATTATGTCTTTATGTCAAAAAAGAAAAGGGAAAATGATTAATATTATTTACCATAATGACAGTGCAGTTTTAAGATATGAAATGCCATATAGCATGTTTATACGTGGGCTTGCATCCGAGATTAAATCTTTGTCTTCCGGTTTTGCCAGTATAGACTATGAATTAACAGATTACAGAAATGCAGATTTAGAGAAGCTGGACATAGTTATTAATGATTATGAAGTTGATGTTCTTTCGGAATTTGTTTATCAAGACGAAGCAAATTATATAGCAAGAGAAAAGACAGAGAAGCTTAAAGAAATTTTACCAAGACAACAATTTAGGCAAATTATTCAAGCTAAAGTCGGAGCAAGAATCCTTGCAAGAACAGAAATTCCGCCTTTTAGAAAAGATGTTTTAGCAAAAATGTCTGGAGGAGACAGAACCAGAAAAGACAAACTTTTGGAAAAGCAAAAAAAAGGAAAATCAAGAATGTTGGTTAAATCAAAAATAAATCTTCCTGAAGATGCGCTAATATCTTTAGTCTCTCACAAAGGCTAGAGGACAAAAAGAAGCATTACCCCGACTATAGAAAGAATTGCACCAATTGCACCAATAGTAATTATTGTGCTTCCCGGACCGGATGCTGCCATAGTTGGCGTTGGTGTTAGTTGCTCACTGGTTGGAGTAGTTGTTGTAGTGGCAACTGTTTCCTGAATAGTAATTGTTTGTGAACACGGGCCAATTCCGCTTACTCCACTGCTATTGTCTGTAAATATTGCCGACGCGGTATATGTTCCTGCGGTCGTATAGGTATGAGCTGCTGTTACAGTTGCGCTTGCGCTACCGATTCCGCCTCCCTCGGTTACATCTTGAACTTGACCGTCACCGAAATTAAAAGTGACTTTACTAATAGTTCCGTCGGAATCAGTTCCTGATGTTGTAAAGTTTAATGCATACGGTGCTGTACCTGTACCGGAATTATCCAATGCTAAAGATGTGCAACTGGGCGTTGAGTTAGTTGTTGCAGGAATGGTGGTTGTGGTTGTAGTTGTTGCAGGAATGGTGGTTGTGGTACTTGTGGTACTGCTAGTTGTGCTGCTTGTAGTGGTTGTAGTGACTCCTTCGTTAATAATTATTTCTCCAGGCGTTGCAGAAGAAAATACATTTTCGTTAAAAGTATCGGACGATCCAACAGATAATACTTGTGGAGTACCAAATTCAACCTTTGTAGAAGTACCGTTTGTCGGGGCAATTGCCGTAACGGTTAACGTAGCAACTTTTGTAGGAGAAGTAATTATTTTATCTAAACTTCCTCCAATGTTCATTGTTACAGAAACAGATCCTGCTCCATAGGTTGGTCCTTGAAGAACTGATGGAAATGCCGTTGTATTTGGTTTAAAGTCTCCATTTTTTACTTCCACTTTTGTTGAATCATAAGTTAATGTAAATTTAACAAATGATACGCTGTTTTGTCCCGGGTCCATCATTACATCTAAATCAACCTTATCTCCGACGTTCATTGTGTGAGGAGTTGGGTTTATGGAAAGGGTTGTTGATGGAGCAGCTTTAATTTTTGTTTGTTGTTGTTGTTGCACTAAATAAACGGTAATTGGTATTGCAATTAATAATACAAGAATAAAACCTAGTAATAGTAGCTTTTTACCGGAAAACATAAATAATATAATCTAAATTTTATGGTATATAAGAATTAGCAACGTGTCAAGTGCTTTAAGATTATTTTTTAATGAGGGTCTTGACAGTCTTTAAAATTTATTGTATAAATTTGGCAGTCACTTTATACAAGTGATATTTTTTAGACAAAAATAGAAAATTATGAAGAAAGTAACATCTAAAATTACACCGCTTTTCGATAATGTTTTGATTAAGCCGTTAGAAGCAGAGGAAAAAACTGCAAGCGGAATAATTTTACCTGATAGCGCAAAAGAAAAACCTCAAATCGGAGAGGTTATGGCCGTTGGTGAAGGATGGCACAATAATGACGGTAAGGTTTTTCCGTTAAAAGTAAAAGTAGGACAAAGGGTAATGTATAAAAAATGGGGAGGGAATGAGGTTAAAGTAAAAAACGAGGAGTGGACAATAGTTGAGCAAAAAGATATATTAGCTATTGTTAATTAAATATGGCAAAACAAATAGTTTATCAGGAGGAGGCAAGGCAAAAATTATTAAATGGAGTTGAACAACTTGCAAGAGCAGTTGCAACAACTCTTGGACCAAAGGGAAGAAATGTCGCCATAGATAAAAAATGGGGAGCGCCAAGTGTGATTCACGACGGAGTTTCGGTGGCGAAAGAAATTGAATTAAAAGATTCGTTAGAAAATATGGGAGCACAGCTGGTAAGAGAAGCAGCTTCAAAAACTGCAGATGTTGCAGGTGATGGAACCACTACAGCCACAGTGTTAACAAGGGCAATTACAAGAGAAGGAATAAAAATGATTGCTGCAAATGCGAATCCAATGATCATGAGAAAAGGCTTGGAAAAAGCAGGCGAGTTTATTGTTGCTGAGCTTAAAAAAATGAAAAAAGAAATAAAGCCAACTGATTGGGCAAATGTTGCAACAATTTCTGCAGGAGACACGGAGCTTGGAAATTTAATAGCGGAAGCGCTTAAAAAGGTTGGAAAAGATGGAATAATCACAGTGGAAGAAGGACGCGGTTTGTCAACAGAGATTGAATATAAAGAAGGAATGGAATTTGATAAAGGATTTGCTTCTGCATATTTTGTAACTAATCCGGATAAAATGGAAGCAGAAATAGAGTCTCCGTATATTTTAATAACAGATAAAAAGATTTCTTCCCTCAATGAATTATTACCATTTTTAGAAAATATCGTTAAAACCTCAAAGAACTTAGTAATTATTGCAGACGAAATAGAAGGAGAAGCATTGGCAACATTAGTTGTTAATAAATTAAGAGGAACATTTAATGCAATTGCAATTAAAGCCCCAGGATTTGGAGACAGGAGAAAAGAAATGCTGGAAGACATAGCAATTTTAACCGGCGGAACAGTAATATCCGAAGATACTGGAAGAAAATTTGAAAGCGTAACCCTAGATGATTGCGGAAAAGCTGATAAAGTTTGGGCAGACAAAGAAAACGCAAGAATTATTGGCGGAAAAGGAAGTGCTGCATCTCTTAAGACAAGAATAGAACAAATTAAAAAGGCAATAGAAAGGTCAACTTCTGAGTTTGATAAGGAAAAGCTTCAGGAAAGATTGGCAAAGTTATCGGGCGGAGTTGCAGTTATTAATGTTGGCGCAGCAACAGAAATTGAGTTAAAAGACAAAAAAGAAAGAGTAAACGATGCAGTTTCTGCAACTAAAGCAGCATTGGAGGAAGGAATTGTTCCGGGAGGAGCAATAGCATTATTGGATATTTCTAAAAGAATGAGCGTTAAGGATTTGGAGAACGCAAAAGCGTCGAAAGATGAAATAATCGGATTTGAAATTGTTAAAAATGCTTTAGAAGCCCCCTTTGTACAGTTAATAGAAAACGCTGGTTTAGATGCAGGTCAATTAATTGCTAAGGCAAGAGAAGCAAGCACTCATGGACAAGGATTTAATATTTTAAAAACAGATTCTGTGGAGACAGCAATTCCTGTGGACATGTTAAAAGAGGGAATAATTGATCCGGTTAAAGTAGTTAGAACAGCAGTTCAGAATGCAATTTCTGTTGCAACTATGATTTTAACAACAGAGGCTTTAATTACGGAAATCCCTGAAAAAAATCCACAAGCAGGTATGCCGCAAATGCCTCCGGGCGGAATTGATTATTAAAAAAACCTTTTTAAGACGGTAAAATTGTAATATAATTAACGCCACAAATGAAAAAAGTACTGCTTTTTATTGGATTATCTTTATTTATTGTTGGAATTTTTTTAATAATCACTTATTTTTTGAATAGGGATTCGGGAAAAGGAGCACTTCAGGTTACATCAGTACCAAAAAGCAGAGTTTATTTAGATGGTAAAAATATCGGTGAGACACCCCTTTGTAAATGTGATGATTTTAAAGAAATGATTACGGTTGGTACACATACAGTAAAACTTATTCCGCTGTCCGGAAATTATAGAAGCTTTGAAGAAAAAATAACGATAACATCAGGAGTGCTTACTGTTATAGACAGGATTTTTGGCGAGGGAGCATTTTCATCGGGAAGCATAATTAGTCTTACTAAAATAAGGGACAAAAACGATGCACAAGTGTCTATTATTTCTTTTCCGGATAAAACATTTGTTAATCTTGATAATAGCAATACCCCTTCGGGGATGACACCGCTTTTGTTAAAAGGAATAACAGAATCAGATCATGAGTTAAAGATTGCAAAAGAAGGATATGCTGAAAAAAACTTAAGAATAAGGGCACTTAAAGGACATCGCCTTGAAGCGGTTGTGTTTTTGGCAGTTTCCGAAAATACATCATCTTCTGCAATACCAACTATTACACCTTCTATTACTCCATCTATTAGTCCAACAACCATAAAACAAGTTATTATTCTTCAAACCCCAACAGGTTTTTTAAGAGTAAGAGAAGATGCGTCTTTATCTTCTTTACAGATAAGTCAAGTAAATCCGGGAGAAAAATACGAATTAATAAGTGAAGAAACAGGATGGTATCAAATAAAGCTTTCTGGCGGAATATTGGGTTGGATAAGTAGTCAATATGCTCAAGTTGAGGATTAAGCCCCGATAAAATAAATTATAAGAATAACTAAAAACACCCAAAGAATAACGTTTATTAACAAAGGCTTATCTGACAACAATACTTTTTCAGGACTCTCTCCTTCATTTTTTTCATAAATATCTTGAAGATAGCGCATTATTCCATATACGACGGGGATTATTGTGATCATCAACCATTTTTTTTGAAAGAATGCAGGTAGGAAATCCGGAAAAAAAATATCTAAAGATATTCTTACTCCTTTAGGATTTTCCAAAAAAGTAAAAAGGGAATAAGTAATAAAAGTGGAAGTTGCGAAAATCGATGCATAAACATCTAATAATCTGTCGGAATAATGAGAGAGCGATTTTCTCGTAGCGGCAATATTTGCAACTTTACTGTTTGAAAGTAAGGTTAATTCCGATCTTCTTTTTCCAACAGCTAAGAATAGAGAAAACGAAATTGTAGTTAACAACATCCATACAGACGTATGAAAACCACTGGCAAATTCTCCGGCATAAACCCGGATAATATATCCTGTAGCAATAACCAAAATATCGATTGCCGCAATAGTTTTAAGATGGAATGAGTAAGAGAACTGAATTATTAAATAAACAAAAGCAGTTATCGCGAAAGCAGGTGTTACAAAAAGACTGGTTGTTAGCGATGACAATATTAAAACACAGGCAATGACTATTGCCAAAGGAACAGGCACCTTTTTATTTGCAAGTGGGCGGTATTTTTTAAACGGGTGAAGTCGGTCTTTTTCTATGTCAAAAAGATCATTAATAATATAGGTCGCGGAAGAAAGTCCACAGAAAACAAAAAAACCGATTAAAACTTTTTCAAAAACCGGAAAATTAAATAATTCTCCAGCAAAAATAATCGCGGCAAAAATCGCAAGGTTTTTAATCCATTGTCTTGGTCTTAAAAGTCTAAAAATTTCAAATGCTATTTTCATTTTCTTCGCTTTTTATTGTTAGCTGAAGAAACAATATTCCTCCTCCAACTATAATCGCCAACATTATTATTGCGAATAATTTTTCTTTACTTGATAAAAGTAGCGAAATTGCCCCCAATATAGCAGAAATAAACCAATAAAACAATGCAATTTTTTTAACGCTCCAACCCTTTTTTAATAAAAGATGATGAAGATGTTTGTTGTCATGCCAAAAAGGAGATTTTCCACTAAGAACTCTTCTTATAATTGTAAATACGCCATCAACCATCGGAATTCCCATAACTAAAATTGCCGTTGCAAGCTTTGCAGATGACAGTATTGATGCAACCGCAAGTAGTAAGTAAATAGCGGTTGCGCCATATCCTGGGAATATTTTTGCAGGATAAAAATTAAATAATAAAAAACCTAAAGATGCACCTGCAATAATAAATGAAAGAGTAGTGCTGATTATTGTATTTTGATCAGTTGCGTTAAAACGAAGACTTAAGAAACCAATAATAATTGCTGATATCGTGACAATTCCGGGCATTTGCCCATCTACGCCCTTGCTCCAATTTAACATATTCATTACCCATATAATCCAGAGCATAGACGCAAAGTATGAAAGAAAATTCAAATTTAGAATTCCACCAAACGGATTTGTAATAAATAAAATATTTGCTCCTGTAAAAACAACAATCATTGCGGAAATTATATTTACAATAAATCTTAAATAAGGAGAAATGTCATATTTATCGTCCAGTATTCCAATAACAAGCGATAAAAACGATGCGATAAAAATTCCGATTGTAACTTTTGTTATTGGCAAAAAAAACAATCCTGTAACAATAGTTCCAATAAACAGGGGAATTCCTCCTCCTCTTGGAGTAGGTTTTTTATGTATAATTGCAGGGTGTTTTCTTTTTTTGGGATCATCAATCAATTTGTATTTTTTAATAAAAATTAAGGAAAGTGGAGTTGCCGCCACAGTTAACAAAAAAGAAATAATAAATGGAATTAAGATTAAATTAGTAGTATTTAACATTTCTAAAGAACAATTTGAATAGTTCTAATTACAAAAAGAAGTGTCAAAATCGAAATTAAAAGACTCGTTAGCGTAAAAATCCTTGGTATAAGAGGATTTTTTTTATAAATAAAAGTTGAGAAAAATAGATTAAATAAAGAGATTGCAATAGCGACAAAAATAGGTAGAAATATTCCAATTGATGTAATAAGCCTTTTCTCTCCCCATGGAAGCTGGTTAAAAAGAGGAATAAAAGGAGGAAGGCTATTTAAATAGAACAAAGCATAGATAATTGTTAATATGTTCAAAAAGAAAGTTAGATAATATCCTCTTGAAGTTAATCTGTCATTCTTGATGTTTTTAAAAAACTCTTTCATAAATTTGAACATTATTTATCATAATTGAAGGCTTGTAGTGAGAAAGAGAGAATGGGTAATTTGCCACATTAGGCATATTGATTATTATCTTAGGTTTTATTTTCTCAAGCTGCTCACCTGTATTTTTAAGACCGTCTTTATAATTTACAATATGATAAGCTACTGCATATTTTCCCGGAGGAAGTTTTCCTGTTAATTTATAAAGCTGTGCATTATTTCCCCAGATAAAAATAGAATCATTCAGGTTTATTTTTCCCTTAATATATCGGGAAATCTGATAATCTACGGGAGTATTTCTATCAAAGAAATTCTGATAAGAGGAAACAGATTTATTTCCAATGGTAAAGTCGATAAAGTTTTTATAATATTTTAAATTCTTAGAATAAATCCAGAAATTTGATTGAGCAATTATTATAACGGTAACGCTTAGCAAGAGATTAAATTTAAGAAATTTTTTATCGACAAATAATAAACCTATTAATAATGCAAAACTTGGCAAGAGTGTTAATAAGTAATGCGTATAAGGTCTTTGGGAAAAAAGCGCATTAAAAAGAGAAAAAGAAAGCCAAGTCCATATAAATATTGCCTCTGTAGACAGTTTATTTCTTCTTGCAAAAACAAATAAAATAAACAAACTTAAAAGTATTAATTTTAATATTAAAAAGCCTTGTGGAATAATTAATTTATTATGATAACCAACATAACCAACATTGGAAAAGAAAGTTGCAGTTATAAAATCGGAGTAAGCATTTATAGATATAAAATAAATTGCAGTTACGATTATTGGAATTAAAAACCCAATAATTAAAGAATACAGGTCTTTTAATTCTAAAAATAATTGTGACTTAAGTTTTATTCCAAGAATTTTTGGAGTTCTTATTATTAATAAAAATATAAGCAGTGTTAAAAAGTCAAAAACAGCAACGATTTTAAATAGAAATGCTATTCCCAAGATTATTCCTGACCAAAAAAACATTTTCCGTTCGAGCTTTGTGTTGATATGGTCAATTGCTAGATATAAAGCAGAAAGAATGGGAAAAAGCATAAAATTTTCGGCATTGGCAATATTTCCTTCTATGAGTGGTAAGCCGAATAAAAACGTAAATAAAAATGTAGAAATGTATGCGGCGTTATTTTTCTTAAAAAGCTTTTTTGCCAGGTAAAAAAAAGTGACTATTGCAAAAAAACCAAAGACCAAAGAAGCTAATCTTAAATAAAATTGATCTCCGTTAAAAAGACTATAAAATATGTATAAAAGAGGAGGTTTATTGTCAAAAATTTGTTGATATAAAATACGACCGTTATTAATTCCCATTCCTAAAACTTGATATATTCCCTCGTCTCCATACCAATATGGTTCAAAAAGTGAGGGGAATCTTAAAAAAAAGAATAAGAGTAGATTTGTAAAAATAAACCAAAAACTTTTGCTTCTTTCAAGAAGTCTTAAGGTTTTCATATTTTTTCCGTTACTTTATATTCTAACCTTTTTCCAAGTAAAAGTTGAGTATGGGAAACAAGTGCAGGCAGGCTTGAAAGGAAAAACCCAACAATCGGAAGTAAAACAAATTCAATCGGGAATAAAAATTGCTTTTTCTTTGAAGGTTTTGGTAGATGCGATGGTCTGTTTTTTATATCAACAATAAGCATCGCCAAAAGTGAAAACATGGAAGAAGTCAATATAAATCCTGCTAATTTTGGTAAATTATATCCTATTGTTGTTCTTGAAAAAACAGGATTAATTAACGGCATAATATTGGCTGCTATTGTAATTATAAACCAATTAGTCGGCCATAGAAAATGGTCTCTTATTACAGGAAAGAGCATAAGGGTCTTTCTGACAAAAGGAACATTTGGAACAGTAAGCCACCATTTGATAAACAAGTAATCATCAGATGCTCCCCATGCCCAACGTCTTTCTTGATCATACTTATTTTTTAGGCTCTTAACATATCCGGAGGACATAGCGGCATCCATAGATGTTCTTAAAAAAATCGGATCTATCCAAACATTCCCAAATTTTTTATAAAAAGCTTTAAAGAAAATTCGATAATCTTCGGGAATTACGTCGGTATCCCAAAAGTCTATTTCTTTCATTAATTTAAGAGACGTCGAGTATGTAGCATTTGTAATAAGTCTGTTTTTGTGCACTAGAACCGCAGTATTCCAAAGACTTCCAAAAAAAGAAATGATTCTTGTAGGAGCAGGAACTTTCCAAATATTACTGTAGTAAATAGTTGCTGATTGCCAGAATTTGTTGTGTTTCTTGGGATCGTTTAAGAACTTATAAGTTAAATAAGCAAAATATTGCTTGTCAAAAATAGAATCTGCGTCAACGGAAGAAATAGTTGCGTAATCCAAATCTATTTTTTTTGAAAGAACTAAATTTTTGTAAGCGGTTTTTCCTGCATAAGCCTCGTTTGAAGATTTTCCTTTTACTTCTCCTTCTATGTCTGGATGAAACGTTGCAAAAATATCACCGAAAGTTTTTTTAAAGATATTAATTAATTCATCTGATTTTTTCTTTGCGTCTTTTTCTCTTTTTTCCATTGCTAAAATAACGTAAATTCTTCTTGCAGGGAATGTCTGCTTTGCTAAAGATTCAATGGTTATCCTTAATTTTTCAGCCTTTTCCGTATAGTTTGGAATTATTGCAATATGAGTCATCTTGTTATAATTTTCCAATTTTCTTGCTTTTTTATTCCAGTCTGTTTTTTCTGATTCTGCAATTTTTCTTGAGGAAATGTATGAAGTTATTGCTAAGGCAAAAGATTTGTAGAACCAATAGATATCAAAAAATAAAATAAAATAAGCTAGATAATAGGGGATTAATAATGATCCCCAAACCGGAAAAGTAATTAGCGACCACGAAAAAAAACCGGGCAATATTTCTAAAGCTCTTCTGGTTTTTATTGGATAGCGCGTGAAAACTTTATCAAAAAATTTATGCATATAATTTGATGTTTTAAATTAAAGTTTAAATAAAGTATGAGAATTTCTCGTAGTTTTTTCAATAACTTTTTCTACTTTTTCTTTTTTAATTTTTGCAATAAATTCAGCCACGATTATAACATAAGACGGTTCGTTCCTGCTACCTCTATGGGGCATTGGAGTAAGATAGGGTGCATCAGTTTCCGTAATTATTCTATCCAGTGGAGCGTATTTAACTAATTCTATAAGAGAAGTAGTTTCTCCTTTGGCAAGTCCTTTGTAAGAGATATTTCCATCAAATCCTATGAAAAATCCAAGATTTAAAACTTGTTTTAGAAAATCAATATCTCCGGAAAAACAGTGAAATAATCCAGGCGGATTTATAAGGCGTGATCTGTGCTCCATTAGCAAATCGCCAATATCCTTTCCTGCTCGTCTGTTGTGGATCTGTAAGGGAAGTTTTAATTTGTAAGAAAGTTCAATTTCTTTTATAAAAAGATTTTTTTGTAGCCCTGGATCAGCAATGCCATTTGATTCATATGGATAATAATCCATTCCGGTTTCTCCGATTGCCACAACTTTTTTCTCTTTTGCCAGTTTTTCTAATTCTTCTTCCCAGTTTTTTGATAGCTTATCCGCGTGATGAGGGTGTATGCCAACGCTTGCATATAAATTAGGATATTTTTTGGCAAGATCAACAGCAACTTTACTTGATTCAAGACTTGCTCCAACATTGATAATTTTATTAACACCTTTTTTAGCGGCACGGGTTATAACTTCATCAAGATCGTTTTCAAACGCCTTAAAATTTAAATGGCAATGCGCATCTATCATCAAGTTATTATATCAGTAGTTTTATGTGATAGAATAACTTTTCATGAAAGTGCTTATTGTTACTGGTGGAAATTCCAGCGAAAGAAAGATTTCTCTTGAATCTGCAGGAAATGTGGCTAAAGCCTTAATCGATTTGGGACACAAAATTGAATCATTTGATTTAATAGATGGTTTTGAAAAATTAAAAAAAAGACTCGGAAAATACGATCTGGTTTTTCCTGTAATTCATGGGAAAGAAGGAGAGGGTGGAGATTTACAAGAGTTTTTGGAAAAGAATAAAATAAAGTTTGTTGGAAGCGGTTCAAAGGCCTGCAGAAAAGGTTGGGATAAGTTTGCTTTTAAAAAATTCTGTATTGATCAAAAGATTTTAACACCAAAATATAAAGAAATTGATAAATATAACTATAAAAAAATAAATTTTAAAATGCCATTTGTTATCAAGCCACCAGAAGAAGGTTCAAGTATTAATCTCTTTTTAATTAAAACAAATGAGGATTTAAAAAAGATAAATTTTAATGAACTTTTTCAAAGATATAAAAGTTTAATGGTAGAAGAGTACATTAATGGAATAGAGGTGACAGTAGGAGTTTTAAAAACAAGAGTTTTACCAGTGATTGAAATTAGGCCCCCAAAAGGAGAGATGTTTGATTATGAGAATAAATATAATGGCAAAACGGAAGAGATTTTAGATGCCCCATCTTTATTAGAGGATATAAGGAATAAATTACAACAAATAACTTGGGAGATTCACAGTAAGCTTGGTTGTAGGGATTTTTCGAGAACAGATTTTATTGTTAACAAGAATAAAATATACGCTTTGGAAATAAATACTATTCCAGGGCTTACAAAGGAATCATTGTTACCAAAAGAGGGGATGAAAATTGGCTTAAGTTTTAAAGAAATGTTAAAGGAATTAATTAATGGATTCTTGGAAAAAGAGAAGTTTCTTCACTGACATTCCCAATAAATTTATTTTCTATTTTTTCAGCGGTTTGAGGCAGGAATGGTTTTAAGTCATTGGCAATTAAAAGAATATCTTTTGTATAGGAGTGCAGTTTTTCATGCAATTTATTTTTGTCTTTAATTTTCCATGGTTCATCGTTATTTATCTCTTTATTTACTAGTTCTATGTGTTGCCAAATAAGAAAAAGAGCTGAGTTAAAGGAAAATTCTTGAATATGTTTTTTAACCTTATCATTGGAAACTATTTTATCAGTTGTTTTATACAAAAAGCCTGAAGTTTTAGACAGTTTTAAAACTCTAGCAACTAAATTACCAAGTCCATTAGCAAGGTCTGAGTTATATGCTTGCTTTAGTTTTTCTTCGGATATATCGCTATCTTCTGTAAAGACGGTGTGTCTAAGCAAGTAATATCTTACTGCGTCTGCTCCGTATTTTTCGACCCATTCTGTTGGTTTAATAACATTTCCTAAAGACTTACTTATTTTTTCTCCATTCAATTTTAGAAATCCATTAACTAAAATTGTTTTTGGCAATGGAAGGTTGGCTGATTTAAGCATCGCTGGCCAAAGTAGGGAATGCCAGCGAAGATTGTCTTTTCCCAATATGTGAACGTCAGCGGGCCAAAATTTTTCAAAGTTTTTTTTATTTTCTAGAAATCCAATACCGGTTAAATAATTAATTAAAGCATCAAACCAAACATAAATAACCTGTCTTGGTTTATTTGGTACAGGAATTCCCCAGGAAAAATTTGTTCTTGATATGGGGATGTCCTTAATTTCTTTTGCAAATTCCAGCATTTCGTTAGCGCGGTGTTTTGGAAAAATAAAATCAGGATTGTTTTTAATATGGTCAATCAAAAAATTTTTGTACTTAGACCACTTGAAAAAATAATTTTCTTCAGTTATTTTTTTTACTTCTAAACTAGGATGAACAGGACACTTGCCATTTTCCAAATCGGTTTCTGTATAGTAACCCTCGCATCCCTCACAATAAAGACCTGAATATTCGCCTTTATATATATCGCCTGATTGCTCAACTTTTTTCCAGATCTCGCTAACTACTTTTGCGTGATCAGTGTCCGTTGTTCTTATAAACCTATCGTAAGAAATGTTTAAAGCATCTTGCTGTTTTTGATCTGAATCAGAAATTTTTTTAACATATTTTAGGGGTTGAACCCCTAATGCTCTGGCTGCTTTTTCTGCCTTTTGACCATATTCATCGGTTCCGGTTAGAAAAAAAACATTTTCTTTTCCAAGCTCATGTCTTTTATGTCTTGCCAAAACATCGGCAGCTATTTTTTGAAAAGCGTGCCCTAAATGAATTGTGTCATTAACATAATCAATTGCAGTTGTAATATAGAATTTATTCATACTTGGATTTTAACAGAGTAAGCAAGATAGGACAATAATTGGTTCGAATTCATAAAGGCCTTGGTGGTTTAATTGGATGCCTTTGATATAATTGCAAAATATGAGAAGAATATTCTTAATTGTTTTTCTCTTGATGGTTTTTTTAATAGGATTTTTTATCTATTTGATAAAAACCAGTTCAATAATTTTAAATCCGGTTATAGATACAAATTTAGTAGAGGATACATCCTTGCCGGAGGTATCAAATTTTCCAGAAGCAAATCGTGTTATATTTGATGGGCTGGAATACGCATATGCATATTTTATTGTTAAAAATCCTAATGATTTGATTCTTGTTCCTAACTTTGCAGAACAAAAATCAACGCAAGAAATAAAGAAAGAAAAATTATGCATAGCAGGTATTAATGGAGGATTTTATGACGAGGAAAAAAATCCTTTGGGGGGATTCATTTCCGAAAGAAAAATATATAAGTCCCCTATAAAGAGCTTACTCCTCGATGGATTTTTATGGATTGATAAAAATCAGGCGAACATAACCATACAATTTCCGCAAGAATCACGCATAAGTCTTCAGTCTGGACCATTGTTGGTTTTAGATGGGCAATTAACAAAGCTTTCTATAAAAAATGACAAATATGCAAGGCGAAGCATCGCTTTTATTACGGATAAAAAGGAATTAGTATTTATGATTATTTTTGATCCGAAAAATATAACAAGTGGTCCTAATCTTAAAGACATACCTCTTATCCTTAATGCCATTGATAAAAAACAAGACTTTTTTATTCAGAGCGCGATTAATCTTGATGGGGGAAATGCGTCAGCAATGAATATGGACAAAATTTCTCTTTTAGAAACTAAAACCGTTGGTAGTTACTTCTGTCTTAAAAATAATTAAGCTTCTTTTCTAAATAGAAATTCCAAAAGTATAAAAAGCGCAACAAGAAGGAAAATAAAATAAATATGGGCAAGCTTGGATAAATATAGAAGCAAAAGCGATGTTCCAAAAGTCCCGATTAATAATCCGTGCTTAAATTTTCTTAAAATGCAAGAAAAAAATGAAAAAAGAAATAAAAACAAAAGCAGGAAAAAAACAACAAGATTTGAAAATTGAAAATTTAAAATTGAAAATTTTGCTTCAGGCGCAGTAAAAAAAAGAAAATAGATAATTCCTGCTAATGAAATCAGGCTTAATGTAAATAACCCAAAAGATCTTTTTTTCCTCATGGATCAATTTTAACAGAAGCACATTTATTTTGTTATAATTATCCCGTGAAAAATAATTTTGAAGAGAGAATTAGGAAAATTGAAGAAAGAAATAAAAGAGTGTAAATCGACAAGGCTTGGGAAACAAGCGTGTTCAGAAAATTGTTGATAGCAATTTTTACCTACCTTGCTGTTTCTTTGTACTTCTTGATTATAAAACTTTCCAATCCGTGGCTAAATGCAATTGTTCCAACGATTGGGTTTTTATTATTAACTTTAACTCTACCCTTTTTTAAAAATCTTTGGAGAAAATATTTTTACAAAAAATAAATATCCTATCCCAGTAACGGTTAGTCCTATTCCGAGCCAGTCGATCCATCCATAGGTAAAATAAAGCTTTGTGTGATTTTGCGTCGGAATGACCATCATATAACTTGGGGAAACTAAGAATGGGCCCCTAGCGCCTTCTGCTCTCCAGGTTGGAAAGTAAGATATTTTTACAATATAAGGCTGGTTAATTTCATTTGCATCAAACTCTATGGAATCTTTTGTTACTTTAATATTTTTAACTTTTCCAATGGATTTTAAATCGACGGAATTCAATTCTTTTATTTGTTTTTGATTATCAACAAAAACAATCGGTTTTTCCAAATCGTTTCCCTTATACCATTCAATCGCTTTTTTAAGCCAATCTTTTTCCCGTTTTTGGATAGTGAAGTTTTTAACAGGTTCAACTAATTCGGAGTCAGATATTTTATAAACAATAAAAGGATCTATTATTTTCAATTTAACAAGATCTGGGTTCTCATCAGCCTTGTTTTTTATAAGCGTAGAATAGGCGATAAAATATTTAGCACCGGACATTTTAAGATGTTTTATGCCTCTTTCAAATTCAAATTGGGGATAAATAAATCCGGCAATTGCAGCAGTTGGTTTTTCGGAAGTTTCAGTTTGGTTTATAAAATGAAAGGGCCCACTTAATCCAGACTCAATTAATAATCCTTCGAAAGTCGGTTTTTTTGTAAAAACAGTTATTGCCTCAAGTACTCTTGGGGTTCCGTATTTTCCAAAATCAGGATGGTATTCCCACATAACTCTTCCTTCGGGTTGAGTTTTTAAATAGGAAAATAAGTTTTCAAGCTCAATCCATGGGTTCTTAACCTGATATCCTTCAAAATTCCACTTAAACCAATATGCACTGTAGCTAGTGTTGTTTTTTATGGTAAAAAGTGAAAAAGCCATAGGAATGCATATTAATAAATAAGCGATGATTATTAATTTTCTTCTAAACAAAGAAATTGTATATCCAATAAAATAACTGGAAAAAAGAATTGTTGCGTACAGGATATAAGGCAAGAATCTTGTATTCCAGACATTGTAATTATCCAAATAAAAATAAGCAATTAAGCAAATTGCGGTGAGTGCAATTGTGGGCAGGAATTTTATTTCTCTTTTAATAATTATCAGTAAAATTGCAAGCCCAGCGCTAAAACTTAACATCCGCCAGTATTCGGGAAATAAATAGTCAAGCCTTATTTCCTTTGTCCACTTCATAATTCCCGCATAGCCTTGATAATAAACTAGGCTTAACGTCCAAAAAGAAGTAATTAAAAATACTCCTAAATATACAAAAAATATATAGTAAAGATTTTTTTTAAGCGATTTTGTCTGAAGAATAAAAAAAGGAGCCAATAAAATTAATAAAAGTCCGGATGTTGGATGGGAAAGAATTATAAAACTCCCTAAAAGAATATTAAGCACAAGATATTTTTGTTCGGAGATCCCTTTATGCATAAGACTTAAAAACATAAAAAGAAAAGCAATACTTGCTGTATGGGAAAATTGCCCAGATAAAAGACTTGGTAAATTACCGCCGTAAATAGAGAATTTTTCCAAAAAGATTATAAATATGCTAAAAATTGTTCCTAGTTGAGGAATTGGTGTTTTTAGATTTAACCATTTTAAGGTAAGGTAAAAAGATAGGGGATAAAGAAGAACGATGGAAAAAATAACAACCTTAAATGAAATATCCAAAGGAATAATAAAACTTAGAATTACGGTTAATGCATAAAATAGAGGTGGATAAAAATAAAGAAATGGAAAACCACTGTACCAGTCGGGCGACCACCATTTTAAAAGCGGAAAAATCTGTTTTAAGTAATAAGGAATATAAATATGCGAGCCGGTGTCACCACCTGTAACAGTAGTAGGTGTTATTACGTGACTTGCGTCTAAGGTAATAAAAATAAAAGCGTAAGCAAAGGCAAAGGCGAGACAAGTTGAGACAATTTCAAAATTCTTGATTAGAAAATTATTTATTTTTTTAAGATTCTTTAACAGTTTTACAAAATTTTTTGCCATAGTTTTATTTTCTTATTCTATCAATAAAAGGAGCCAAAAGTTAACAGGCTTTAAATTGTTCCCTGATCGATTTAAATAGTATTGCCTAGCTAGGGCTTTTGTTTTGTTAAAAATTGGGTCTTGACAATAAATTGGCAGTCGTGTTATATTACTGCTAAGTCAAATAGGGGAGAGATTTATGCATGATCTTACTCAAAGGCAGGTAGAAATTCTAAAAAGCCTTATTGAAGAGTATATAGAAACAGCAGAAGCTGTTGGCTCGGAGACTTTAGAAAAAAAACATAATTTGTCTGCGTCACCGGCTACCATTAGAAACGAAATGGTAAAGCTTACAGAGCTTGGTTATTTAAAAAAACCGCATATATCGGCAGGACGCGTTCCGACACCGGCTGGAATGAAATTTTATGTAAGCCAGTTAATGAAGGAAAAAGAGCTCTCTACAGCAGAAGAAGTTTCATTAAAAGAGAAAGTTTGGGATTTAAGAGACCGTGAGGATAAGTTCTTAAAACAGCTAACGAGATCTTTAGCAGAAAGAACAGGATCATTGGCGATTGCAACGACTAATGATGGAAATTTTTTCTGCTCTGGATATGCAAATATATTAGATTTGCCGGAGTTTTTTGATATAGATATTACAAAAAATCTTTTATCTGTATTGGACGAATTTGAGTACTTTAACAGTATATTTAATAGTCAAATAGACGACGGAGATGTTCATGTTCTTTTAGGAGATGAACTTGGTCCAAAGCTTCAGGGACCATATGGGTTTGTTTTTACCCATTACGAAACTCCTATGCATTTATCGGGAGAAATAGGAGTTTTGGGACCAAATAGATTAAACTATAATTATGTTATACCAACAGTTAGATATTTTAAGAATTTAATTAACGAAATTGCCCGGGGATGGTAAAATATATTTTACAAATGAAGAAAGATTCAACAAAAGAGATTAAGGAGACAAAGAAAGATCTAATTAAAATAGAAGAAGAATTAGAAGGATTAAGGCATCAGTTAAAACGTACATTGGCAGACTATCAAAATTTGGAAAAAAGAGTTGCGGAAGATAAGTCCGAATGGATAAAACTTGCAAATAAACAACTTTTATTAAGACTTCTTCCGGCAGTTGATAATTTAATGCTTGCGGAAAAACATACTCAAGACGAAGGAATAGTTTTAAGCATAAAGCAATTTTTAGCAGCATTAGAAAATGAGGGAGTTAAGAAAATTGAAGTTATCGGTAAAGAATTTAATCCGGAAACAATGGAATGCGTACAGACGATAGAGGGAAAAGATGGTATGGTCACAGAAGAAGTAAAAGCAGGATATACATTATATGATAGAATTTTAAGACCGGCACAGGTGGTTGTAGGTAAAACAGCTATTTAGTTGATTAGCGCTTAGAACCTAGCTAAAATATAACTAGATACTAATCGCTAGCAAACTAAAGGCTAGAATAATTATGGGAAAAATAATAGGGATTGACTTAGGTACAACAAATTCATGCGTAGCTGTAATGGAGGGTGGATCACCAAAAGTTATTCACTCAAGAGAAGGTAGAAACGTGATTCCATCGGTGGTTGATCCGATAAAGCACGTCGTTGGTGATGTTGCCAAAAGACAAGTTGTTTTAAAACCAAAAACAACAATCTTTTCCATAAAGAGATTAATGGGAAAGAAATTTACCGACGAATCTGTTCAAAGAGACATGAAATGGCTTCCTTACGTAATAAAATCCGGTCGTGACGGAATGGCGGTTGTAGAAGTAGAAGGAAGAACATTTACGCCTCAAGAATTATCCGCTCAAATTTTACAAAAGATTAAAGGCGATGCGGAAAATTATTTAGGCGGGAAAGTAACGCAGGCTGTTATTACTGTTCCTGCATACTTTGATGATTCACAAAGACAGGCGACAAAGCAAGCGGGAGAAATCGCCGGACTTGAAGTTTTAAGAATCATCAATGAACCAACAGCAGCGGCACTGGCCTATGGCTTAGATAAGAAAAATGCTCATACAATCGCAGTTTATGATTTAGGAGGAGGAACGTTTGATATCTCAATTCTTGAATTAGGAGAAGGAGTTTATGAAGTAAAATCCACAAATGGAGATACGCATTTGGGCGGAGATGATTTTGATCAGGCAATAATAGATTATTTTGCAGATGAATTTAAAAAAGAAAACGGAGTTGATTTAAGAAAAGACCCTCAAGCGTTACAGAGATTAAGAGAATCAGCAGAAAAAGCAAAAATTGAGCTTTCAACTGCCCAGGAAGCCCAGATTAATCAGGCTTTTATAACTCAGGGAAAAGACGGTCCACTTCATTTAACAATGACTTTGACTAGGGCAAAATTAGAACAAATCGTTGATCCTCTAATTCAAAAAACCTTAAAACCGGTTGAGTTAGCATTAAAAGACGCAAAAGTAAAAATATCGGACATAGACGAAATAGTATTAGTCGGTGGAATGACCAGAATGCCAAAAGTGGTTGAGGCAGTAACTAAGTTTTTTGGTAAGGAACCAAATAAATCGGTAAATCCGGATGAAGTAGTTGCAATCGGAGCTGCGGTCCAGGGCGGGGTTTTAGGAGGAGAAGTAAAAGATGTGTTACTGCTCGATGTTACTCCCCTAACTTTAGGAATAGAAACTTTAGGTGGGGTTTCAACACCATTAATTAATAGGAATACAACGATTCCAACTTCAAAATCACAGGTTTTTTCAACGGCAGCAGATAATCAAACTCAAGTGGAAATTAATGTTTTACAGGGAGAAAGACCAATGGCAACAGATAATAAATCTCTTGGAAGGTTTGTTTTAGATGGTATTCCTCCAGCACCGCGTGGTATTCCTCAAATTGAGGTAACTTTTGATATTGATGCAAACGGAATTTTGAATGTAAAAGCTCAAGATAAAGCAACGGGAAAAGAGCAGAGTATTAAGATTACTGGATCAACAGGTCTTAATAAAGAAGAGATTGAGCGAATGACAAAAGAGGCAGAAGCTCATGCTCAAGAAGACGCAGAAAAGAAAGAAAAGGTAGAGGTAAGAAATCAGGCAGATTCATTAATCTTTACTGCAGAAAAAACATTAAGAGAAGGTGGAGAAAAAGTAGACGCAGATCTTAAAAAAGAAGTAGAAGATAAAATCGAAGATCTTAAGAAAATTTTAGATTCAGGTACAAAAGAAGAAGTAGAAACAAAAACAAAAGACCTTTCCGATTCTTTGCAAAAAGTGGGTCAGGCAATGTATGCTTCGGCAAACTCAGCTCAAGGTCAACAAGCTGGACAAAATCCAACACAAGAACAGTCTCAGGAAGAAAATTCAGAAACAAACGGAGAAAAAAAGAACGAAAAAACTTCAACCGATGAACCGATTGAAGGAGAAGTGGTTAACTAATCCAGAAATCCGAAATCAAAAATCAGAAAGGCGCAATAAAAGGCGCCTTTTATAATATAATACGCTTATGGCAGCTACAAAAGATTATTATCAGATATTAGGATTAACAAAGTCGGCAACAGCAGACGAAATTAAAAAAGCTTACCGAAAACTAGCTTTACAGTACCATCCTGATAGAAATAAGGGAAAGGAATCAGAGGGAAAGTTTAAAGAGGTTACTAAAGCATACGAAGTCTTATCCGATCCACAAAAAAAACAAACCTATGATCAATATGGTCATGCTGCTTTTGAACAAGGCGCTGGTCAGGGTCCTTTTGGTGGATTTAACCAACAAGGCGGACAATATGGTCCTTTTACTTATACTTATTCAACTTCTGGGCAAGGAGGAGGTTTTGACTTTGGTGGATTTAATGACCCTTTTGAAATATTCGAACAATTTTTTGGTGGTGCTTCCCCTTTTGGCAGAAGACAAAGAAAACCTGTTTATTCACTAACGATAGATTTTATGGAGGCAGTTAAAGGAGTTTCTAAAAAAATATCCATTGAGGGGAAACAACAGACAATTAAAATACCCGCAGGAGTTGATAGTGGATCAAGGATCAGTTTTGGTGAATACGATGTTTTAATAGAAGTAAAACCGGATAAAAGATTTCAAAGAGAAGGTTATAATGTTATATCGGAAAAAGAAATTTCATTTACGGAGGCAATTTTGGGTGGTCAAACGGAAATTGAAACCGTTGATGGAATTGTTAAGATCAGAATTCCTCAGGGTACACAGCCTAATACAATAATAAGACTCGCACAAAAAGGAATAAAGCACATAAGAGGATCAAGTAAAGGTGATCATTACGTAAGAATTAAGCTTACGGTACCAAAAAATATAACAGGAAAACAAAAAGGTCTTTTAGAAGAGTTCGAAGAAGAGGGAAAAAAGAAAAGATCCTGGTTTTAAAAGCCTCTTAAATATGCTACGATTTAGTTATGAACTGTCAAGCAAATGAAACTTGGACAGAACTTGGTTGTATTCCAAATACAGTACCCGGTTTTGTCTCAAAATTTTATGCAATAGGACTTGGTTTAATCGGTGGGGTTTCTTTGATATTTATAATTTACGGCGGTTATATTATTGTTACCTCAAGGGGTAATCCAGATAAATTAAATAACGGAAAAAGCTATATTTACTATGCCATAGCAGGGCTTTTACTGGCAATTTTCGGTTATGTTTTTATTCAGGTAATTGCGGTCGATGTTTTACGAATTCCCGGATTTAGTTAAAGATGAAAAAAATAACTGCCCTATTTTTAACAATAATTTCTCTTATAGTCTTCCTATTTTTTAATTCAGAAACTTATGCTCAAACAGGAGGCTCACAATCGTCAACGCAATCAGAAGCTCAATGGATAAAAGACGCAGATGTTACATTTTCGGGAAAATCAGGAGCAAGATCAGGAGAGTTTTTAGACTGGACATTACAAAGATATAACTGGTCTTATGTAGCAAAAGGGCAGTCAAATCCAATTGCAGGATTTTGGGCGAATATCCGAAATATCACTTATGCATTTTTAATTCTATTTGTTTTGGGAACAGCATTCTTGCTTATAATAACGCGCGGCAAAAATATTACAATAATGCGCTTTATTCCAAGATTTATTTTTATTGTAATATTAATTACCTTTTCCTTTGCTCTAGTTCAATTTATTTATCAAATAATGGATATTATTCAAGGCTTCTTCTTAACCGTTCCCGGTTCTAATCCCACCCAGATAATATCCCAGAAAAACCTCTTAAATATTGGTTTTGGATACAAGGATTTCCAGGGTTTTAGAATTTATGGTCCGGAATACGATGAATCCGTCTTTATTTCTCTTCTTTTAGTAAAGCTTACAGCTCTCACCTATTACGTAATGTCGGGCATACTTCTTCTTAGGAAAATTATTCTTTGGTTTTTTATAATTATTTCCCCGATATTCCCATTATTACTGTTTTATTCTCCGATTCGAAATACAGCAAAAATCTGGGTTGGTGAATTTTTCCGCTGGCTTTTATATGGACCGCTTTTTGCAATTTTTCTAGCAGGACTTGTCCAGATATGGAGATCTGATACAAACATTCCGTTAAATTTTGCTAAAAACAGCGATGTTATTTATCCAACAGCAATTAATATTTTACTTGGAGGTCCTCAGCAGATTTTATCGTTAACAAATAGCATTAACAATAAAGATACTTTTGCTTTATACATCGTAGCTCTTTTAATGCTTTGGGTTGTAATTATTTTGCCGTTTTTACTTTTACAGATATTTCTTGATTATATATATTCATTATCTGAGGGTGAGGATAATTGGTTTAAGCAATTGATGTCAAATGGGTCAAATCTTATGGCCAAAGTTGCTCCTGGTTCAAATCCTCCTGCTCCGGTTTCTCCGACAATGCCTTACGCAGGCGGTTTGGCAAAGAATCTTCCTTATGGAGCAAAGATAGAGATACCTGAAGTTAGAGCAGATTCCGCTACTTTTATGTCTCAAGCGGCAAGAATGCATATAAAACAGGCAAACATGGAAATAGCCAATCTTGCAAACTTAAATATTCCTACAATGAGGGATATTGCAAAATACGAAACAGCTCTTCTCTCTAAAGAAAGCGCAAGAAGCCAGGATGTAATGCGAATGCATCAGTCTCTTCAAAAAATTGCAAATCCAAAGAGCGCAGTGTCCACTATTGAACGAGAAAAATATTCTTCTGTTGGTGCTAAGCTTTCTTCAGAAAGCCAAAAAGGTAATCAGCTTGCTGGTTCGATTCTTACAGCCTCAAATATTGCAGCTGGTGCGGCTCCGGCTCAGGCGTTGGGAGTGGCGGCTGAAAATATAAAACTTATCGGTGTATTACAAAACTTGGCAAATCCCGAAAACGCTACCTCTTCTTACGATAAACAAAGATTAAAAGAAATTAAGGCAAAGCTTACGGAAGCTTCAAAAGGCGGAGATTCTTTAGCTAGCTCTATCCTTGATGCTTCTGAAAAAGGAAATGGAGAAATTTCGGAAGACCTTAAGCAAAAAATAAAAGAAGCAAAGGAAAAGGGAAACGAAATTGCCAGCGTAATTCTTCAACAAGCAGGAATACTTGATTTAACCACTTCTCCTTCGGGCAATTTCCCTGTTGCCAATAGGGTTCAATCCGTAAATATTGACGATTATGAATCTGTTAGAAAAATCTGGATAGAAAATTACCAAAATCTTGAAGTTCCGAAAGCATTGGAAGGAAAAGAGAGAAACAGAAAAGAATGGATAAAAGAAGATGTGTCTAAAATAGACCAGACAATTACAGAGCTTTTATCAAGTGATCCTCAAAATATCAACAAGGGGATGGAATCTGTTGGAACAATTCTTCCCTTCCTTCTTATTGGAGGTTTTTCCCAAACAGAAGTAATTTCTTATCTTAAAGCAAAGCTTGAGGCAGCAAAAACAGTTCTATCGGAAATTACAAAAAAAGAAGAGGAAGAAGAAACGTTGATTGACACCAAAGAAAAAAAGCACGTACAATTAAAAGAGATGAGCGCTAAAGCAGAAGCTCATATAAATAAAGAAGAGTTGGATAAGCCAGCAGAAAATTAATAATTATGTTAGGTAATTTATTTTCATCAAAAAAACATCAAGAAGAGCAACAAGTAAATAATGCAGGACAAATTCCTGTTCAGCAAAATTCTTCATTTCCTCAACAGGTTAATTCTATACAACAACCTTTTCAGCAAATGCCGCAGCAAAATCAAGCAAACAATATTGTTGGTTCTCAGATAAACCCCGAAGTTAGACAAGATATGTCTGTAATGTCGCATTTAGATACAAGAATGTCTCAGGTTTTATCTCAGGCTCAAAATGAAGCAAAAAGAATACAGCAGCCCTTAATTGAACCGGAACAAATACTCTTTGGTCTTCTTTATGACAGCGAAGTTTGTAAATTATTGGCTGATTTTTCTACAGATGTTGGTAGGCTTTCTAAGGAAATTCAAACAAAAGAGATAATGGGTAATTTTACAGGTCAGCCGACATTAAGCGATAACTCAAAACAAATTTTTGAAAAGGCTTACTCTCAGGTAAAAGAAAGAGGAGTTGAATTTATAAGCCCCGAAGATGTTTTAATTTCGATTTTTTCCCAAAATAGTCAAATTAGCAATACTCTTCAACAAGAAGGTTTAAATAAGGATAAAATTGAACAAAAATTAGCTAAATCGTCAAGTTTTGTGTATGGAAAAAAATCAGCACTTGAGCAGTTTGGTTTAGACTTAACAGAACAAGCAAAGAGCGGTAAACTAGACCCGATAACAGGGAGAGACAGGGAGGTTGAAAGACTTGTCCATATTCTTTTAAGAAGAACAAAGAATAATCCGATTATCATCGGAGAAGCAGGAGTTGGTAAAACAGCAATAGTAGAAGGATTGGCATCAGACATAGTTTCCGGAAAAGCACCAAAAGACCTTGCTAATAAAAAAATAATTCAGCTAGATTTGTCTTCTCTTGTCGCAGGTGCTTCTCATAGAGGAGAATTTGAAGAAAGATTAAGAAGTATAATTAAAGAAACCCAAGCATCAGGCGGCGCAGTAATTTTATTTATAGATGAAGTACATACATTAATTGGCGCAGGAGACACAGAAGGCGCAATGGATGCGTCAAATATTATAAAGCCCTTTTTAGCAAGAGGACAACTCCAGATGATTGGAACAACTACAACTACGGAGTACAGAAAACATTTTGAAAAAGACAAAGCGTTTGAAAGAAGATTCCAGCCTGTTTTAGTCGAAGAACCAACAGAGGAAGTGGCAATAGAAATGTTAAACGTTTTAAAGCCAAAGTACGAAACTTTCCATAAGGTCGTAATGACCCCGGAGGCAATTGAAGCTTCGGTAAAGCTTTCTAAAAGATATATAGGCGAAAGATATCTTCCGGATAAGGCAGTTGACCTTTTGGATGAGGCAGCAGCGGAAGTAAGGCTTCAGATGAATGAGGGAAAAAGACAGGATAATCAAATCAAGAAACCCGATATAGAAAAAGTTGTCAGTAGTTGGACAGGAATACCAATTACCAAGTTAACCGAAAATGAAAGCGAAAAACTTTTACACTTGGAAGAAATAATTCATAAGAGATTAATAAATCAGAAAAATGCGGTTGCAACAGTTGCAGAAGCTGTGAGAAGAGGAAGAATCGGGCTTTCTAATGCTAATCGACCAATTGCATCATTTATCTTTTTAGGTCCAACCGGAGTTGGTAAAACAGAATTAGCAAAAACTCTTGCAGAATTATTGTTTGGCAAAGAAGACGCAATGGTAAGACTAGATATGAGTGAATATATGGAAAAACACGAAGTTGCAAAACTTATTGGAGCTCCTCCTGGATATGTTGGATATGAAGAGGGTGGTCAGCTAACAGAAGCTGTAAGAACAAAGCCATACTCAATAGTTTTACTCGACGAAATCGAAAAAGCCCACCCGGATGTATTTAATATCTTACTTCAATTATTAGAAGACGGAAGATTAACAGACAATAAAGGCAACACGATTTCTTTTAAAAATACAATTATTATTGCAACTTCAAATATTGGAAGCGCTTTAATTCAACAGGAGCTCTTGGGTTACACGGAAGACAAAAAAGAAGAAAAAAAGACAAACACCGTAAAGCCTGAAGAGAAAACTGAATCGCCATCGGAAAAAATAAGCGCAAAATTTAAGGATCTAACAAAACTCTTAGTGGATGAACTCAGGAAATTCTTTAAGCCGGAACTTCTTAATAGATTTGACGGTGTGGTAGTTTTTGAGCCGTTAACTCAAGAAAATATGACTGAGGTAGCAAAGCTTGGCATTAATGCGACAGGAAAGCTTCTTAAAGCGCAAGGATTTGATCTAGAGATTGCCGATGCTGCCCTTCAGGTTTTAGCAAAAGAAGGTTATGATCCAATTTACGGAGCAAGACCATTAAGAAGACTTATTCAAAGCTCCATTGAAAACCCGATTGCAATTTTAATTATTAATAAAACATTTGTAACGGGAGATAAAATAAAAATTGGTTACGATAAGCAAAAAGAAGAATTTAATTTTACAAAAGCGATAAATAATCAAAGCCAACCAAACCAGCAAAATGATTTAAACGGAGCTTCGCAAAATCTTCAAGCTCAGCAAGAAGCAGGTCAATTACAGCAAAACGGAATGATTAATCAAATAAATAATCAGCCACAAAATAATCCCTCCGCATCGTCAGGTTCTAATTCCTCTGTTGATGGAACTCAAGCGTCAGTGGTAAGCTCGGCTTAAACTATGGAAGAAAATCAAAATCAGCCATTAGCGGAAACACAAGTTAATCTTCAACCGGAAATTAAAGAATCAACCCATACAAATGTATTATCTGTTGTTAAAAAGAATAAGGTTCTATCAACGGTAATTTTTACTGTATTTGGGTTTTTTCCAATAATTTTAGCGGCAATGCTTTTTTTAAAGTACCCCAATAAGCAATCAGTTATTAGACTTGATTATTTATCCTCAAGCACTGTAACAACTTCAACTATTTTGGAAAATACAATACAAAAAACATATCTATTAAAGAAAGATGAGGAATTTTTAATCCCCAATACTACAATATCGGCAATATTAAAAGAATCTGTTCCAGCCGATTCTGGATGCCACGATTGCATATCTTCAGCAAAAATCGATATTAAAAATAAGGATCAAATGATAAAAAAACTTGAGTTTACCTGCGGCGGATTCAGCGGAGATTGCATTGAAGAACTTGAAGCATTTGGAACAAAAATTATTCTTATTAGACAAATCGATAGTAAAAGCATTGAGATAAAAACTAGAAACAATTAGAATAGTTTTATGGAAGAAAATCAGGGTTGGACACTATTTCAAAAAATAAAATTGTCCCTCAAAGAGCATAGAATAAAAACACTGATAGTCGGTGGATTATTTTTTTTATTAATACTGTTTTTCTTTATTGATTTATTTGTTTTAAATAAAAAGATAAGTCCGGTAGTTTTAGAAGATGAATTATCCAAATATTCCAGTGTAAAAATAGAAAACGGAGTAAGTTATATTTCGATAAATTCAGAAAAGGGATATCTATACAAAACGGATAAGGAAGGCTTAGATGGCATTAAAAACTTTATTAAAAATAATCCTAAATACAGAGACGGGATAGAACTTCTCCCCAAAAATTTTGATAAAAATACGAGCGTTGTTAAAGAGCAAAAAGATAATAAAGAAGTTTATTTAACAAAAAATAATGTAATCCTTAACAACGAACACTATGTCTTTGATCAAAAAATAAACGATGTTCCTGTATATGGCGGTTCATTAATGGTACATTTAAAAAATAAAAATGAAATATATGCAATAATAGGTAATCTTATTTACAATAATCAAACAACAAAAGAAATCTTAACTCAAAAAGAAGTTCAAGAGGTTGCCGTAAATGAAGCTGGAGAAGACAGTGGAATGCCCAATAAGCTGAATGTTACCCCATTTGGAAAATATATTATCAACAAAAAATTATTGGGAATAAGTAATGATAATGTAAACTATTTAACTTATTCTTTTGTGATTAGCGCCGGAGATCCTCCTTTTTTCTCAAAACAATATTTCATAGATTTTGAAACGGGTAAAGTTGTTTACGAAGAAGATAAGGTAATAGAGCTATTGGATAGGCAGATTAATAATTGTAATAATACTACTTCTTGTCAGATGACAAGAAGTGAAGGTCAGGCAGAATCAGCAATTCCAGATGTTGACAACGCGTATAATATTTTAGGCTTAATTTATAATTATTATTATAATTCTTTTGGAAGAGATAGCTTTAATAATCAGGGATCAAAAATTATTGCCAACGTTAATCATCCAATGAATGGAAAATGTCCAAATGCCAGCTGGAGCGGAACTTCAAATCAAATGTACTTTTGTCCAAGTATGGCAGTCCTAGATGTAACGGCTCATGAATTAACGCATGCGGTAACCCAGTACACTGCAAACTTAGTTTATAAATATCAATCAGGTGCGCTTAATGAAAGCATGTCGGATGTTTTTGCCAGTAATATTGATGGTAATTGGACAATGGGTGAAGATACAGGTAGGGTTATTCGTGATATGTCTGACCCAACTCTAAAAAGTCAACCCGATCGTCTTTTTTCAGCTAATTACTATTGTGGGACTAGTGATAATGGTGGAGTGCATTACAATAATGGCGTATTAAACAAAGCTTATTATTTAATGGCCGATGGAGGAAGTTTTAATGGATGTTTGATTAATGGCGTAGGAAGACAGGTTGCCGGAGGAATAGTTTATAGGGCATTAACAACTTATCTTTCCCAAAGCGCTAACTTTAAATCTTTATATACAGCAGTAATCCAATCTTGCACAGATCTTTATGGTATTGAATCTAATAATTGCGCGGAGGTAAAAAAAGCTCTTCAGGCAACAGAGATGGACCAGCAACCCGATGGAGAACAAAGCGGTGCAAAATGCTTGGGTCAACAATCAATGATTCCTGAATGCGCTGGAGGACCGCCATCAACTGGTTCAACTATTACTACAACATCAACAATTGCAACTACTAGTACTACCGGTCCGATTTCGGGTGGGACTGATATACCGCGAAAAGTATTTGGAAATGTTTATGAGGATGTAAATAATAATGGGCAAAAAGACTCTCAAGACAAAAACTTTGCAGGAGCGACGTTAGCTCTTTATGGATTATCTTCTCCGTCTTATGTCACGCAAGCAGATGGAAATTTTTCTTTTAATAACTTACCGATAGGAAATTACACGCTTGTAATAAATATTCCTTATGGAAACGGAGAATCAAGCATATTACAGGAAAGCGTAGATTTAGTTAATAATCTGGAAATGGAATATTTAATAAAGGTAACAATGTTAAATAGTTCAACCGGTACACCCCCAGTAATTATACCGGACAGTAATCCTGTTCCGGCAAGTACAACTACTACAATTGATTCTTCGACTTCTACGACTTTACCACCTAGCGGAAGCGGTAGTGGAACAAAATCTACAACTACAACAACATTAGTTTTTTATAACTGTAAAATTGACCCAAGTTGTTCTTCTAATAAGGAATCCATACAATTGTGTCCGCTTATTTGTACTAAAAAATAATTCTATTTAAGATTGCAATTTTTTGTAAATCTCTCTACACTAGAATTATCCGCCTGCCGGCGAGACAAAATTTGCCGTTTTATTTATGGTTAGTTTTTATTTATGGTTAGTTTTTATTTAAAACTTCCTTTTGTATTCTTAAAGTTTTGGTTTGTAGAAGCACCGAAAGAAATGATCTTATTTTTTTTATCTTTAAACGACGCTTTTTTAAAACTTTTTTCTTTACCTCTGGTTTTACAAACCTATTTTAAGCCGTGGAAAAATGAATATCGTGAAGGTTTGGTTGGTTTTTCAATCGGAATGGGTATGTTTATAAAAACCTTCGTAATCTTAGCAGATCTATTATTGCTATTCTTACTCATTTTAATTGAATTTATTTTGATTTTAAGTTTTATTTTATGGCCGTTTGCAACAGTCTGGGTTTTGTTTATTTAATATGTATTATTTTTCAAAAATTTTTCATTTTTATAATTCAATTCCAATAAAAATAATCAGGATTTTATTTCTTTTAGTAGTTCTTTTTATGAGTTATGATTCTTTTGCAAGCAAAGTTTTTCCAAATTTTCCTTTATTTTTGATTTCGCTTTATTTAATTTTGGAAGCATTTCTTTTCTTTAAAATCGGAAAAATGATGCCAACGATTACTGTTAACAAAAACGACGGAAAAAATATTTTAGAATCATTAACAATTCGTTGCTTAGGTATTTGGTCCCACAAAGACATAAACCGAATTTTAAAAGGATTATTAAAAACAAAGTCGGTCAATTTTATTTTAGAAAAAATAAATGCTTTACCAAGTGAGATTAAGAAATTCGATATTTCAAGAGAAGAAATATTAAAAGAAGCCTTTGAAATAGCAAAAGACATAAACGTTAAATACATAACAACTTCGGATATTTTTGTTGCTTATCTTTTATTAACAGAAGAAAGGACAAGATTTCTATTTAATAAAAAAATAAAAAAAGAAGAGATTCTGCACATTTTATATTGGTCACACGTTTATTATTCGCAATTTGAAGAAATAAAACCGCTTAGAATTAATTTTTGGGGTAAAGGAATTGCAGAAGATTGGGTATCTGGATGGACGCTTGAAACAAAAAAATACACAATTGACATAACATCGGAAGTTATAGGTAAAAATCCAATGTTTTTAGGAAGGGTAAAGGAATATAAAGAAAGCATAGAAGGGTTACTTAGAAACAAAAGCTTAATTTTGGTAGGCGAACCGGGAAGCGGGAAAAAGTCTTTGGTTGAATCACTGGCTTTTGAAAGTTTTATTGGCAACTTAAAGGGTAATCTTTATCATCAAAGGTTTTTACAGTTAATGGTTGATTCTCTTTTGGCTGGCGCAAATGACCAGGGAGAATTGGAAAAAAGATTAAACGCAATTATTACGGAAATCGCTCACGCAAAAGATGTTATTCTATATATTCCAAATTTTGAGAATATCCTGGGGAGCTCTACCTTTAAACTTGATTTATCAGGAGTTTTAGCACCATATATAGAAAAAGGAGTAATAAGAATTATCACTACGGTAACGCTTGGATCATATAAAAAATTTGTTGAGCCAAAAGTTACTTTTTTAAATTCGTTTGAAATCGTAAGACTTGAAGAGCCGTTGCAACAAATGGCTTTAGAAATGTTATTTGAAAAAGCAGTTGAAATAGAGAAATACAAAAAAATCGCGTTAAGTTATCGAGCAATAATCACTTCGTTAACTTATTCCTCCAAATATTCAAAAGACAAAGTTTTGCCCGGAGCAGCGATTAATCTTTTAGAAGACTCAATTGGCGGAGTGTTAATTTCCGGCAAAAAAGTTTTAGAAGAAGAGGACGTAATAAATCAAGTTGAGCGAAAAACAGCAATTGCAGTAGGTCAGCCAAAAGAAGCAGAAAAGGAATTGCTTTTAAATATGGAAAACGAAATTCATAAAAGAGTAATCGATCAAGAGGAAGCGGTATCGGCAATTTCAGAAGCAATAAGAAGAATAAGAAGCGGTCTTGCTAGTAAAGAAAAGCCGATTTCTTTTCTTTTTTTGGGTCCAACCGGAGTTGGGAAAACAGAAACTGCAAAAGCTCTTGCTGCCGTTTATTTTAAAAGCGAAGATAAAATGATAAGACTTGATATGAGCGAATATCAAGATAACGAAGGGATAAAAAGATTGCTTGGTTCGACACCGGGAGAAGAAGACGAAAAGGGAGAATTAACAGAAAAAATTTATGATAATCCGTTTTCTTTGGTTTTATTAGACGAATTCGAAAAAGTAAATCCTAAAATAATGGATTTATTCTTGCAGGTTTTAGACGACGGAAGATTAACAGATAATAAAGGTAAAACAGTTTCTTTTTCCAACGCGATTATTATTGCAACTTCCAATGCGGCATCAGAATTTATTCGCGAAAAAATTAATCAGGGACAAACAGTAGATAAAAAATTTAAGGAAGAGCTATATGAATTTTTACAAACTAAAGGAATATTAAAGCCGGAGCTTTTAAATAGGTTTGACGAAGTTATTGTCTTTAAGCCGCTTGGAGAAAGAGAAGTAATAGAGATAGTAAAACTTATTTTAAAAGATGTTCATAAAAAACTTGATGAACAGGGAATAACAATAATTTTCGAAGATCAAGTTGTGGAAAAAATTGCAAAGGAAGGATTTGATAAAGATTTTGGCGCAAGACCGCTTAGAAGATTTGTTCAAGACAACATAGAAGATTTAATTTCTAAAACTATTTTAAAAGAAGAAGTAAAAAGAGGAAATAAAATTCTTGTATCCGTCGACAAAGAAAATAATTTAACTTATAAAACTACTTAGGCCTAGAATTATCTTACTCGAAAACTTGACAGTACGGATTATAATAGTAAGCAATGAAATCCTTAAAGATTTTAGCTTTCTTAATAATCCTTCTTTTCCTGACAATTTTATTTGATAAGAATATTAAAAAATCAAATTCCATTAAACAGAATAATTCATCCAATCTCGTGGAAAAGCAAAAAATTACACCAACGGTTTCTCCAACAAATACCCCGACGCCCTTACCTGAAAATATTCAAGAGCAAACTACTACATCAACGATAAATAACGCAAGTAATATTAATTCGTTTATATATCCAAACGCAATAGTAATTGCCAAATCCGGTAATAATTTAATTCTTCAAAGCAACGATGACGCGGATAAAATTACCGACTGGTATAAACAAAAAATTAAAGAACTAGGCATGGTCGCCAGCTCTTTTATTAAAACAAATGCAAACGGAAAAGTTTTAAATAAACTGGCAGGATCAAGCGGGGAAAAAGAGATTTTAGTTGAAGTTGCAAAGCAACATAACGAAAATACCGTAAATATTTCCGTGAGTGCAAGAGGGTTATAAATACTTCTTGACGGCAAAAAAATGTTGTGCTAATATTGGCTCTCTAAAGAAATCTGCCCCGAAATGGGGCATTTTTTATGGAACAAGAAAACTTACCTTCAGTAGAAGTGAATAACGAAACTTTAGAAACATCTCTAAATCAAGATGTAGAAAAACCTGTAGAAAATAAAAAAAATCAAATAAGAGAGTTTTTAAGAAAAATATTCCATAAAACAAAAAGATCCGTAAGAAAAATAGATGTTAAAGAAAGAATTGTAAGAGGAAGAGAAGGATTAAAAAATTATAATTATCGAAAATATAAAAAGTTATTTTATCTGTTATTAGCGATTGTAGTTATCTCTTTGATTTTTTATATTATAAATACTTCAGGTAAAAATAATAATAGCGCAGTTGACACAAGACCTCTTCCTGCGGAAACACTTGCAAAAACGGAATTAGACAAGAATTTTAAATTTGCCTTAAAAGACGATAATGGAAAAAAAGTGGGAGAATTAAAATATGAAGTGGTATCAGCAGAGTTACAGGATTCAATAATAGTTAAAGGACAAAGGGCAACAGCGGTAAAAGGAAGGGTATTCCTTATTTTAAATATAAAAATAGTAAATGATAATTCTCAAGGCGTTCAGGTAAATACTAGAGATTATATAAGACTTTCGATTAATAATAAAAATGAATGGATAGCAGCAGATATTCACAATGATCCAGTTGAAGTACAGGCAATCTCAACAAAGATAACTAGATTAGGGTTTCCGATTAATGAAGCAGATAAGGATTTAAGACTTCAGATCGGTGAGATTGAAGGGGATAAGGAAACAGTTAATATAAAATTTAAATAATATGGCTTATTCACTAGGTGATAAGGTCCAATTAATAAAAGAAATTCAAGATGCATTGGAAGATATTGATTACGGTAGTGTAGAAGTTTACGTGCAAAATAAAAAAATAACCCAAATAACAGTTAGAAATATCAAAAAAACAGACCTTCAAATTCCGGACTCCAGAGAAGAAAACGAAGAAGAAAATCAATTCCCAATTCAAAACAGAATTACACAAACATATTTTGGCAGAAAAGACTAGCTATTTAGGGTATTGACAAAATATAGACCATACTATATATATTAAAGTAAGTTAAACAAGCTGACCGCAAACGGAGGCTTTTTCATCTAACTTAGGTTGGATGAAGGAGCCTCCGTTTTTTGTTTCTTTAAGCTTAGGCAGACAGAAACAAGGCGCGGAAGAAAGAAGTGCAATCTTTCAAGATTTGAAAGAAATTTACGAAAGAGAGGAGGTGAATAAGATGATAGATTTAAAAAGAAGAATAGTAACAGGAATTGCTACTTCAGCAATTTTAATTAATGCTTTAGCCCCAGTTGCGTTCGCAGAAACAACAATAGTTATTTCCGGAAACGGTGCAGGGTCTGATAACTGGACAACAGTTAATCAAACCAATAAAACAACCGTTACTCAAAATAATAATGCAATAGTTACCAACATGGTTGATGCAGATGCAAAAACAGGCGGAAACGATGCAGGATTTAACACCGGAGGTAATGTTGGAATCCATACAGGAGATGCAACAGTTAAAGCAGACATAACAAATGATCTTAACAGAAATGCAGCAGAAGTTGATTGTTGCTCAGCAGGTTCAACCGACGTAAAAATCTCCGAAAACGGAGCAGGTAGTCAAAATGGTGTACAACTTGGTGAAAAAACAACAACAACCGTTACTCAAGACAATAAAGCAATGGTTACCAACATGGTTGATGCAGATGCAAAAACAGGCGGAAACGATGCATATAAAAACACCGGAGGCGATGTAATGATCGGCACTGGTAATGCAACAGTGGACACCAATGTTTCTACAACTGCAAATGTTAACTCTGCAAAAGTTGGATCAGTTGTTGGACCAGTAAATCCATCAGCTTCTTTTATCATTTCTGGTAATGGAGCAGGAAGCGATAATTCTATCGTTGCAGGACTTACTAAAGGCACAAAACTTGATCAAGATAATTTTGCAATGGTTTTAAATACTGTTGATGCAGATGCAAAAACAGGCGGAAACGATGCAGGATTTAACACCGGAGGCGATGTAATGATCGGCACTGGTAATGCAAAAGTTTACGCAGATGTTGACAATTCAGTCAACTTTAACTATGCAGATGTTGATTGCAATGGATGTGCAATGTCTGTTTTAGCAAAAATTGTTGGAAACGGAGCAGAAGGTTGCCAAGATGGTAAGGATATGGATAATATTATTAATTTAACTCTTAATAATTCACAAACTCTCGGACAGGGAAACATGTCCTTCCTTACAAATATGCTTAAGGATCTAGATGCAAAAACCGGTCACAACGATGTATATTCTAGTACCGGAGAAGTTGATGATCCATCGGATCCAGCAATTAATACCGGAGATGCACTTATCGATACAAACGTAAGTAATTCCGGAAACGTGAACGTAATAGGGCAATTACCAATGGTAGATTTGTCTGATTTATTGCCAGATTTTGACTATGATGTTAATTTTTCAGTCAATTTTGCAGCACTTTGGGCATTTTTACACATGGGAGCCTAATCTTTAGGGTTACAGAGTGCTTTTTGTAAAGCACTTCAACAAGAGCACTCTGTACCCGAGAGAAAAATAAAATAGAAATTAGAAAACAGGAAACAGAAAATAAACTATAAAAATGAAAAAGATAAATATAATTAAAAAATATTTAACAATACTATTATTAACGGCAATACTTTTTACCCGCATTATGCCGGTATATGCATTGGATATTCCCGAGGCTCCATCTGCACCAACCGCGCCTAGTGCACCAAGTGCTCCGGAAGCACCTAAAGCTCCCGAGGCTCCATCTGCACCAACCGCGCCTAGTGCACCAAGTGCTCCGGAAGCACCTAAAGCTCCCGAGGCTCCATCTGCACCAACCGCGCCTAGTGCACCAGAAACGCCAACTGTACCTTCAGAAATAACAGCGGATACTACAGAACAAGAAGGGACATCTTCCAATGGTGGCGTTGGAGACACAGCAATTAACACTGGAGATGCAAATAGCGATACTACCTTACAAACAACTGGGAATTCAAATTTGGGAATAACTAATGGAGAAGAAGGTGGAAGTATTTCGGTTTCCAATAGCGGAAACGGAGCAGGGTCCTTAAATGATGTTTCCGGTTCGGTAATAAATAACAATAATACAAATCAGGGAAACAGTGCAACTGTAAATAATAATTTAAATCAAGCAACAGCTACGGGACAAAACAGCGCTTCATATAATGTTGGTGATTCATCTATTACAACCGGAGATGCAAATACAACCGGGACAGTAATTACATCTGTGAATACAAATGTAGATGGAGTGGCTGTTGCAGAATTTAATATCGCAGATGATCATATTGGTGATATTGTTTTGGATTTTGGTCAAAACTGTGTTAATGGATGTTCCGGTTCTTCGGTAACTGCTTCTAACGAAAACAACGGAGCATCGTCTAATAACCAAGCAGATGCCAGTAATACAACTAATAATAATACCAATCAAACAAACAATGCAGGAGTATCAAATGAATTAATTCTTGCTGCGGATTCAGGAAGTAATAATGCAAGCTTTAACACCGGCGGTGATTCAGATATAGTTACAGGAGATGCAAATGTTTCGGCTAATTCACTAACTTTTGCCAATAATAATCTTGCGGGAAACGTAATTTACGGAGTAGTTAATATTTTCGGTAATTTAGTAGGAGATATTATTTTAACCGAAGAAGCAATGAATGCAATTTGCGGTGGAAGTTGCGGCGGCTCAACAACAGCCTCCAATACTGGGAATGGTGCTAATTCTACAAACACAGCAAGCGCTACGAGTACAAATACAGATAATACATTTCAATCAAATGATGCATCTATAACCAATACTTTAGTTTTAGATGCACAAACAGGAAATAACGATACAAACTTTAATACAGGAGGAGACTCTTCGATTAATACCGGTGATGCAAGCGTAATGGCCAATGTTTTGAATATTGCCAACTCAAATTTAATCGGCGGTAATTGGTGGTTGGTAATAGTAAATCAAGCAGGAAAATGGGTTGGAAAAATAATTGGTTCGCCAGACGGCTCAACTCTTGCAGGATCTTCGGGAACAGAATTTGTAGTTGATCCAATAACCGGAGAAGTAACTGCAATGAACAATACAAACGGAGCAGATTCTACAAATACGGTAAATTCTAATCAAACAACAAATAATTCTATAAATCAAACTAACAACGCAAATATAAATAACACGCTTAATTTGTCGGCTAATACCGGAAATAATACATCTAGTTTTAATACAGGAGGAAATTCAAACATTACTACAGGAGATGCAAAAATAATCGCAAATATTGTTAATTTTGTAAACAACAATATAGTGGGTAACGGAAAACTGGTTGTAACAATGATTAATGTTTTTGGTAGCTGGTTTGGAGATTTTGTTGCTCCCGGTCAAACTAAAGAAAAAACAGTTTTGGCTGATCAGTCACAAGCGGAAAGCGTAAATCAAGAACAAAATAATACATCCGGAATAGGCGGAACAAATTCGGAAACAATTTTAGAAAGCATTGATACAGATTCGGTAAATAGTGACAACAAACAAACGGAAAACGTTGCCGAACCAACCGAATCAAAAGTCTTTATAGCAAGTAATAATAACGGATCTTTTGCGAGTATTTTAGTTGCGGGTGTATCGGATCATATAAAAGATACTTTGGGTAAAAATTTAACAGGAGAAAAAGCAAAAGTAAAAGCAGTTAATATTAATTTAGCTTGGTTAATTATATTAATTCCGGGAATAGCCCTGCTCCTTTTCCTGGGTAAAAAAATTAAAAGACTGCCCCAACTTTAAAGATATTAAATCTTAAAAAGTTTTAAAAATATGAAGAAGAAACTTATTTTATTATTATCGATTTTATTTATTATGGTTTCGCCAAAAACTGTTTTGGCAGAAACTGTAATAGTAATTGATGGGAATGGTGATTCTTCTCAAAATACAGTTAATGTAACAGTAGAAAGTAATAATTCCATAAATCAAACTAATAACGCAGAAGTTAATAATCAAGTTAACGAAGAAGCAAATACCGGAGATAACAGCGCGAATTCAAACTCCGGGGAAACAAATATTTCAACAGGTGATATTGTAACAACGTCAGAAATCCAGAATGAAAATATAAATATAAACGTATCGGAAAATGAATGCGGTGGATGTGGTTGCCAAAATCCTTGCGGAAGCGGAGAAGCTGTAATAACAGGAAACGGAGTAAATTCCACTAATAATATTAATATAAACAGCCAAACAGTAGTAAGTACCTCTCAAACGAATACAGCAGAAATTATTAATAATGTTCAATCGCATAGTAATACCGGTAATAATTCAGCAAGTAATAATAACGGTAATGTTAATATTTATACGGGTAATATTAAAGAAGAAATTAATATTGTAAATAAAGATATTAATTTTAATAAAAATACGGGAAAAAATATAACTGATCCGGGAAAATTTTTATATAAAATTTCGGGAAATGGGGAAGGATCAATCAATAATATTTATGCTTCTTGCCTAAGTGAGTTAATTTATTCAAGTATAAACAGCGCCAGAATTGTAAACAATGTAGCTAGCGATCCAAATACAGGAAACAATTCTGCTAATAGCAATAATGGTAACGTGTTTATAAAAACCGGAAACATAGACAGTATTATAAATATAAACAACGAAGGAATAAATGGATCTAGCTACAGTTGCGAAGATGATTCAGTTCCTCCTCCTCCACCTCCACCACCTCCACCACCGGTAAACCCACCGGTTAATCCACCTTCCGGTAATGGCGGAAACGGCGGAAGTAGCGGAGGAGACGGGCTTTCAGACGGAAGAAGTGATGGTAGAAGCGACGGAGGTAGTTCTTTAAGCCAAGCGGTTCTTGGCGCAATGCTTCCGGCAACCGGAAACTATTTAGCTTTCTTAGCAACAATTCTTGCTACATTATTATTTGCGATTGGTGTTTTTCTGCGAATGGCATCGGGATCGTCTCCTCCAATAGCTGCATAAATTTAAAACAACCGCGTTAATCGCGGTTTTTGCTTATTAAGAGGCATTTTGCTAAAATTTAAAACTCTATGAAAAGAAAAAGCACTTTAAGAAAAACAATTGGAAACATTTTTATTATTACGTCTCTTCTTATTCTTTTATTTATTTATTATCCGGTTGCAATGTCTTATTTATTATCTTCCAAGGTAGCTTTAAACACAGGTTTTTCGATTGAAATTCCTAAGATAAAACTTGTTTCCCCAATAATAAAAGGGGTTGATGCGACAAACGAAAAAGAGTATAGAAAAGCATTAACTATGGGAATAGCTCAAGCTAAAGGTAGTGCTCTGCCTGGCGATAAAGGAACAATTTTTTTATTCGGTCATTCAACCGACTATCCTTGGAATTTAACTCGATATAATACGATTTTTTTAAGACTAGATGAGCTTAAAAAAAACGATTTAATTCTTATTGAAAAAGATGGTAAAAAATATAAATATTACGTAACAGATAAAAAAGTTGTTTGGCCAAACGAAGTTAAATATATTAAAGAAAATAAAGACCAGCTGATTTTACAAACTTGTACACCTATTGGCACTGCTTTTCAAAGACTTCTTGTTTTTGCATCTCCTGTTAAATAACCAAAAACCCCGCCTTTTATTCGGGCAGGGCTTTTAGTAATAATCCTTAATGTTTTTACATACCAGGATTATAAACATTTCCTCCGGTTATTGTACTATTAGTAGCTGTTAATTCTGCGTTACCTGAATCAACAGAAACTTCTCCGTCTCCGGTATTTCCGACTGCGGAATTAAGACCGGTGTTTTGGGCTACAACTACGGCATTGACAACTATAGTTGCATTAGCTTGTTCAACTTTAGTTTTATTTACGTCATAAACCGTAACTTCATTTTTTGAACCAGCACCGTTTTTAGCGATTACAACAGAATTTTCCATTGTGCATTCGCAAGGAGTTACTTCGCAACCGCATGGATTTACAGTTGCTTCGTTTCCTCCTGTTGTCGTTCGATTGGTAACTGTTGATTTTGTATCTCCGGAATTAACATCTGTTCCTCCGTCTCCGGTATTTCCGACTGCGGAATTAAGACCGGTGTTTTGCAAGCCGATTACAACATTACCAACTGCCGTTAAATTAAGCTGTTGAGTTTTTGTTTTGTTTACTTTAACAGCTGTAACAGTATTTTTTGAACCGGCACCATTTTTCTTGACAACTACCTTTTTTGCAGCAAACGTCGTTGGTACAAACACCAATGTTAAAAATGCTGCCATTATTGTTCCTGTAAGTAATTTTGTTTTAATATTCATTTTTTTCACCTCCTTTCAAAATTGTATTTCGATCTACGATTCGTTAAACGTTTTATACTTCGCACTGTTTATTAGCTTCTGTTGTGCAAGTATCTGTTCCATTTCCGCCAACAGCAGAGTCACTTCCATCTCCACCATCAAGCGCGTCATTTCCGTTTCCTCCTTTTAAATAATCGCTTCCGATTTCACCGTAAAGCTTATCGTTTCCATTTCCGCCATCAAGACTATCGCTTCCGTTGCCTCCAAGAAGTACGTCATTACCTTCTCCTCCGATAAGCACGTCACTTCCATCGCCTCCGATAATACAATCCTTACCACTTTTTCCATCGATTTTATCGCTTCCGCCAAGAGCAAAAATTAAATCGTTCCCACTTGTTCCTTTTATTACTTCGCTTTTGTTGGTGCCGATTATCGGTGCTCCAAGACCGGTAATATTTTTACAAACAGCAGGAATTGCATATGGATCGACAACGGTAATTTTATAAGGATTTACTGATTCATTGCTCCATTCTGTTTCTGTTCCAATACCGTCTTTTGCTTTAACGCGAATGTAATATTCTCCCGGTGGTGTTCCAGGTGTTGGTATTTCTGATGCTGTTAACCAAGCGCTTTGATACAAAAGATTTGTATAATCTGCGTTGGAATATGCTTCGTATTGGTACTCAAAAGGCGGGTATGTGCCGATTGAGTCATCCCAGTCAACTTTTACCATATCAGAAACATTTACAATTGAGTTATTTGCCGGGGTTGTTATTACCGGCACCGATGGGGCAGAATATGCTTCAAAATTAATCTTAGCAATCGATCCGTCAGTAAGCTCAATTTGTAAGCCGTCTAATTGACCCGTAAAGCCTGTTGCCCAAGCACTCCCCGTTTGTACAGAAAAGTATAGAATACCATGTGTAGCATAAGGTTCACTCGATAGGGCATTCCCAGCTTTAAACATAGACCATTCTGGATCCGTGTAGCTTCCAAAGGTTGCGCCAGGTGCACCTGCAGTAGATTCAAAAAAGCGCAACTTATTATTTGTCCCGTCAGTAGACCACTGATTCCATGTGTTAGCTGGATCGACTATATTAATTGAAAAATACGGCTCAGTACCTATGCGATCGCCATACCATGATGCACTAGAAATGTCTCCAGAATAGGGTTTTGTGTAAATTGTTAAATACCAATCTCGTGGATCTATAGCGTGAGTAGAGTTTGTTTTAGTCCAATAACTAATACTAGATATTTCTCCTAATGTAATTTCTCGTCCAAATAAACCCACTGGCGTAAAGTACATATCAGTTTTCCCATTGCCATTTGACATGAAGCTACCGCTAGCGAATCCAGGCGCAGAATCGTTAACGGAAGACACATTATTTGCATCAAAAACCGATGAAACTGGAGTAATAGTTAAATCCGTTATTGTCTCTGCGGATACAGAAGTAATTATTCCTCCAAAACAGAATATTCCTAATATGATTACAAAAAATTTTTTCATTCTTTTTCACCTCCTTTCCGTTTTAAATTTAACCAACAAAAAAAGCCCGTATATTTCTATACCAGGCTTAAATCTAACCCAAAAATAATTTGGACAGTTTTCATATTTCTCCGTTTGCGGTCGAAATTTAAATCAGAGGACAGGTTGGTATTGCTTGATATTTTTCCTGCCTTTGATTTGTGAAAATCATAGTTTAAAAAATATCAGTCTGTCAATATATACAATATATATACAAAAGATACAAAGCCTATAAAAAATTTGACAGTAATATTTTTTGAAGGTATATTTAAATAAATGCGGCGATTGGCAGGGTCGTTGATCTTTTTTATCGCTGTGCTTCTAACCATCTATTCTGCCTCATGGATGCTTTATAATTATAAATCCGAAGCGCAGATTTCTAAAAAAACCACAAAAACTGTTTTTGGGGAAAGTGTTTCTGTGTCAACCGTTACTGTCTTAACCTCAATTCCAACAAATATGCCTATTTCAACCACAAAACCGACTTTAACTAATACTCCAACACTAATTCCCAAAGCAAAGATGAAAGAAGACGAAGCTGTTAAAAATACAAACAGAGATGTTAAAAACTATTTGTTAGATATGGTTAATGAATTCAGGAGATCAAAGGGGCTTTCGGCGGCAATAAGTAATTCAGAAACTTGTTCCTTTGCTAAGATAAGAGCAGGAGAGATTTCTAAAAATTTTAACCATGATGGATTTACGCAAAGAATAAATTCTCAAACCCTTCCGTATCCAAGCTATAAGGTTATAACGGAAAACATAGCAATGAATTCTAACTACAAAGAAGTTGTAAATAATTGGATTAATTCCAGTTTGCATGCCAAGAATATGCTTGATGACACGCCTTATGTTTGTATTTGGCAAGACGGAGATTATTATGCTTATGAAGGCTGGAATCCCTAAATAAATTTTGTTATTTTCTTGACTGAAGCTATTAAACCTGTTAAAATGAATTTAGTTAAGTAGTATGTAGTTTGGTGGGGTAAGCCCACCTTTTTACTAAATATATGCCAGCAATACAAAGAAGCGAATTTGCACTAGCATTAAATCAAGTAGCCGCCGAAAGGGGGATTGATGTTTCCGTGATTATGGAAACAGTTAGGAATGCAATTCTAGCAGCTTACCGAAAAGACCACCCTGGTGTTGAAGTTGAAGAATTTACCGTTGATTTAGACCAAAATACAGGAGAAGCAAAAATACTAAAAGATAATAAAGATATAACCCCCCCGGGTTTTGGAAGAATTGCTGCTCAAACAGCAAAGCAAGTAATTTTACAAAAAATAAGAGAAAAAGAAAAAGAAGCAATAATGTCTGATTATAAACATAAAGTTGGAAGCGTAATTAATGGAATGGTTTTAAGATTTGCAGGCCCGAATATTATTGTTGATATAGGAAAAACAGAGGGAATAATGCCTCCGAATGAGCAAATTCAAAATGAAAAATACTATTTAAATCAAAGAATTACGGTTTACATAGTAGAAATTAGAGAAGGTTTAAAGGGAGAGGAAATAATTGTTTCAAGATCACACACCGGTTTAATTGAAGGGCTTTTAAAAAGAGAGGTTCCGGAGGTTGCCCAAGGATCGGTTGAGGTAAAGCAAGTTGTTAGGGAAGCAGGTAATAGAAGTAAAATTGCTGTTTTTTCGAATCAGTCTGGAATTGATCCTGTTGGAAGTTGCGTTGGGCAAAAAGGAGTAAGAATACAGGCGATTATTCAGGAGTTTAACGGTCTTGAAAAAATAGATGTTATTCAATGGCAAGATAACCCCAAAAATTATATAGCACAAGCTCTTTCTCCAGCTAAGGATTTAAAAGTAGAAATTGACGAAAAAGAATTAACAGCTCATGTTTTAGTTCCGGAAAGTGAGCTTTCTTTGGCTATTGGAAAAGATGGTCAAAATGTAAGATTAGCCTCAAAATTAACAGGATACAGAATAGAAATAGAAGGTAAAAAAGAGGAAGCATCGGAGAAACCAGAAGAAGAAGCCACTAAAGGAGAAAAGAAAGAAGAGGTAAAACCGGAAAAACCACCGGTTGATAAAGAACTTGTAGAGGAAGAAAATCCGCCAGTCGGCAAAGAAGAGGTCAAGGAAGAAAATGCAAATAGTTAATTTTATTACAATGAATATTTTTGTTTAATTAATAAAAATTTTCAAAATCTTCCAAAGCCTCTAGAAAGTTTTTAACATGAAGAAACAAGAAGAAGTTAAGAAAGCCATTTTTCCGCCTGTTGTTGCTGTTTTGGGTCATGTTGATCATGGGAAAACAACGCTTTTGGATGCTATTAGAAAAACTAATATAGCCCAGAGAGAACATGGTGGAATTACTCAGAAAATTGGAGCATCGGAAATAGAAATAATGCACGATAGTGTAAAAAGAAGAATTACCTTTATTGATACTCCCGGTCATGAAGCATTTTCTTTAATGCGGGGACGTGGAGTTCAGGCTGCGGATATCGGCATCTTGGTAATTTCTGCAGTTGATGGGGTAATGCCTCAAACAAAAGAAAGTATAGCTCTTTTAAAATCTTCGGGTATTCCGTACATAGTTGTTATTACAAAAGTGGATGTTGTGGAAAAAAATGTTGAAAAACTAAAACAACAGTTATTAAAAGAAGAAGTAACCCTTGAAGAATACGGCGGAGAAGTTCCTATGATTGAAGTTTCCTCAAAAACCAATTTAAACATAAAAGAATTATTGGAATTGATAATTCTTGTTTACGATATGAAAAGACAGGCTAGTTTTTATAAATATTCTTCACAGAATCCATTCGAAGGAATAGTTATAGAGTCAAAGCTTGACCCTAAAGCCGGTTCTAAAGCAACGATAATTATAAAAAACGGCGTGGTTAATATTAAGGACGAAATTTATTGTCAGGATATCAAAGCAAAAGTTAGAAATATCATAAGTCCAACCGGGGCACAATTAAAATCCGCAACAGTTGGGGATGCAGTTGAGATACTTGGCTTTGAAAGTGTGCCAAAGGTTGGAGAGATAGTTACGACGGAAGTTAAAGATACCGTTGTGCAAAAAGAAGAAAGAAAACTAGCAGATCTTACAAAAGAAGAGTTTTTAAATATAGGTTCTTCAATAAATGAAGATATTTTAGCTGTGATAATTTGTACGGATACGCAAGGCTCTTTAGAGGCAATTTGTGAAGCAATGCCCGAAAAAATAAGGATAATTCTTCAGAAAACCGGAGACATAGAGTCATCTGATATATTGATGGCAAAGTCTTCAGGCGCAATTATTTTAGGATTTAATATAAAAGCAAGACCGGATGTTGCAAGATTGGCGGATGTAGAAAAAGTTTTGTTTAAAAACTACACAATTATTTATGAAATGATAGACGAGGTAAAAGACTTTTTAGAAGGAAAAAGAATGGCAATGTTAGAAAAGATTTACGGAAAAGCTAAGATATTGGCAAGATTTCCTTTTGAAAAAACAGAGGTTTTAGGAATCGCGGTTTTGGAAGGGAGAATCGCAAAAGGCGACAAGATAAGAATTTTAAGAGATGATAATATTATTGGAGAGAGCTTAATAGTTTCTGTCAGACAAGGAAAAAATCAAACATCTAAAGTAGAAAGCGGTCAAGAAGCAGGTATTATTCTCTCCCCTTTCCTTGACTTTACTATAGGTGATATGTTAATATCCCACTCATAATAAAAATATGGACAATTTAGCCTTAAAGCAGATTAAGGAAGCCATCGAAAAAAATAATAATATAGGTATTGCTGTCGGAGGTTTTCCAAGTATTGATGATATGGCAGCTGCTCTAAGTTTGTATTTATCGGTTAAAGCACTTTCTAAAAATGTATCGATAGTGTGTTCGGCAGAGCCAACAGTCGCTTTGTCAAATTTAATAGGAATAGATAAATTAAGAACAGGATTTCAAGGTAAAAAGGGAGATTTAACTGTAGCTTTTCCGTACAAAGAAGGAGAAATTGAAAAAGCTTCTTATACTCTAGAGAATGGATTTTTAAACATAATAATTAAAGCAGGAGAACAAGGTTTATCTTTTGATGAAAGAGATGTTAAATTCATAAGATCCCAAGGAGTTCCTGAATTAGTTTTTGTAATTGGAACACCAAGACTTTCGGATTTGGGTGAGGTGTTTAATCCGGCAGAATTTAAAAACACTCTGGTTATTAATATTGATAATAAAAACGAAAATCAGGGTTTTGGAGATATAGTGATGACTTCTACAAAGTTTTCTTCAGTTTCTGAAATAATCGCAAATCTTATTTTTGAACTTGGATTAAAAATCGATTCTGATATTTCCCAAAATTTAATACAGGGAATACAAAACGGGACAGGAAATTTTCAAAATCAAAACACAAGTCCGATTGCTTTTGAAATGGCTGGTTTTCTAATAAGAAACGGCGGATCCAGAAAAGCCTATGATCAAAGTCTTTCAAGTGCATTTAGTAAGAGTTCTTTTTCTCCATCAGTAAAGGAGGATGTAGAAGTAAAAGAACAAAAACAGGTTTTGGAAGAGGTCGTAAAAAAAGACCAAAATCCTCCGGAAGATTGGCTAATGCCAAAAATCTACAAGGGTTCAACCAACTTTTAAAGCTTATTGCCAAGCAAGGCGAAAACTGATATAATTGCAATTAATTAAGAAATAAGTGATTTAATTTATGCCACTTAGTACTTCTCAAAAACAAGAAATAATTAAAGAATATCAAACCATTAAGGGCGACACAGGAAGCCCGGAGGTTCAGATTGCTTTATTGACAAAAAGAATAGAAAGACTAACTTTGCATTTAAAAGATCATCTTCATGATAATCACAGCAGGCGCGGACTTTTGTCTATGATTGCAAAGAGAAGGAGATTATTAAATTTCTTAGGAAAAGTAGATAAAGCACGTTCCTCAGGTATTTCAAAAAGGATTGGGCTTAAGAGTTAATATTAAATGAAAAAAACCTCAGTAGAATTAGAATTGGCAGGAAAGACCTTGATGCTTCAAGTTGGTGAACTTGCAAAGCAAGCAACTTCATCTGTTTTAGCAAGACTTGGGGATACTATGGTTTTGGTTTGCGTAGTAGAAGGAAGAGAAAGAGAAGATATTGATTATTTTCCCTTAACAGTGGAATACGTAGAGAGATTATACGCGGGTGGAAGAATTAAAGGAAGTCGTTGGGTAAAAAGAGAAGGAAGACCATCTGATGATTCAATTTTAACCGGGAGGTTAATAGATAGATCTATACGACCTCTTTTCCCCAAAGAATACAAAAAGGAAGTTCAAGTTGTAGTAACAGTTCTTTCTGTTGATGGAGAAAACGAACCAGATATCCTTTCGATTAATGCCGTAAGCGCGGCTTTGGCAATTTCAAAAATTCCATGGAAGGGACCAATTGGGGCAGTCAGGGTAGGTTTTGTTAAGGAATCGGGAAACGGAAATGCAGAATATGTGATTAATCCCGGAGCTGCAGAATCAGAATTTTCTGAGCTTGATTTAATTGTTACTCAATCAAGAGAAAAAACATTAATGATAGAAGCGGGAAGCCTTGAAGCTTCGGAAGAAATAGTTTCGGAAAGTATTAAAAAAGCGCACGAAAATACGACAAAAATTATAGAATTTATAGAAGATTTTGCTGCAAAAATCGGGAGTAAAAAAGAAGAAGTATCGCAAAATCCAAAGTTGTACGAGTTTATTCAAAAAATTGAAAAAAATTATAAATCGGAAGTCTTAGCATTAATTCCTCAGAGAGCAACGAAAGAAGCCAATGGAAACGATACAGAGGATTTAATAAATACGATTTTTAACCACGAGAAAACGGAAAATCCAGAAGAGGATATAGATAAAAAAACAATCGCAAAAGCACTTGAAATGGTTTTGTTTAAAGGGATTAGGGAAGATGTTATTAAGAAATCAAAGAGACCGGATGGTAGAAAAATTGACCAAGTAAGAGAAATTAACTGTACGGTCTCAATTTTACCAAGGACTCACGGTTCTGCTGTTTTTCAAAGAGGAGATACACAGGCTTTAACCGTTGTAACGCTTGGCTCGCCAAAGCTTGAGCAATTAATTGAATCAGCAGAAGGAGAAGAAGCAAAAAGATACATTCATCATTATTCAATGCCTCCGTATTCAGTTGGAGAAACCGGAAGAATGGGGGTTCCTTCAAGAAGAGAAATTGGTCATGGGGCTTTAGCAGAAAGAGCAATTATGGCTGTTGTTCCAAAGCAAGATGTTTTTCCATATACAATAAGAGTGGTATCGGAAATTTTATCCTCCAACGGATCAACTTCTATGGCAGCAACTTGCGGATCAACTCTTGCTTTAATGGACGCAGGAGTTCCAATTAAAAAACCGGTTGCTGGTATCGCAATGGGAATGATGAGTGATGAAAAAAACTATGTAATCCTAACAGATATTTTAGGATTGGAAGATTTTTCAGGAGACATGGATTTTAAGGTTGCAGGAACAAAAGACGGTGTTACTGCAATTCAACTCGATGTTAAAAACCAAGGACTAACATTGGATCAAGTAAAAGAAACTTTAGAGAAAGCGAAAATTGCAAGATTGTCAATTTTAGAAAAAATACAGGCTGTTTTACCAAGTTCTAGAACAGAGGTTTCCGAATACGCACCGAAAATAGAGCTTATTCATATACCGGTTGATAAAATCGGAGAAGTAATTGGTCCCGGTGGAAGAGTAATTAAAAATATAATTTCTCAAACAGGCGCAACAGTAGATGTTGAAGATGACGGCTCGGTTGCTATATCCGGAACATCGGAAGAAGCTGTTCAAAAAGCAACGGATTGGGTAAAGGGATTAACAAGAGAAGTTATAGTAGGGGAAATTTTTGATGGGGAAGTAAAAAGAATTCTGCCTTTTGGTGCTTTTGTAGAGCTTTTACCCGGAAAAGAAGGAATGGTTCATGTTTCTAAAATTTCCGGAGAATTTGTAAAGGATCCGGCAGATGTACTGTCTATTGGTCAAAAAGTAAAAGTAAAAGTAATAGAAATAGATGAACAAGGAAGAATAAATCTTTCAATGAATTTTGGTTCGGACGATCAAAAAGAAGGAGCTTATTCAAGAAGCACAAGTATAGAAAGAGGGCATAATCAGAGACCGGAAAGAAAAGCACACCCTTTGTCAATGCAATTAAGAAGAGAAAGAGGGACATCGGGAGGCGGTAATTGGAGAGATAAAAATAAAAGAGGATACTCACCTATTGATTCAAGGTTTAGAAAACCACGTTATTAATTTCTTGCCTCTCGCATTAAAAATTTTCGTATAGTATTATAAGTATATGGATACTGCCCTTTCTTTTGACTCACAAATTCAAAAACTGGAAGAAAAAATCAAAGCCTCTAATTTTCCTCCGGATTTATTGGAAAAAGTTAACGGAATGCTTTCTCTTTTAAAAGCAACAATGACAAATCAAGCGGGTTCATTTATTAATTACGAAAGTATTTCAAGGTACATAGACTGGGTTGCTTCTCTTCCGTTTAATAAAGAAACTACGGATTTTCTTGATTTAAATAAGGCAAAACAAACCTTGGATAAAAATCATCATGGACTAGACAGTGTAAAAAACAGAATTCTTGAGTATTTAGCAGGAATAATTTTAAGTATGGAAAATGGATCAAATGATAAAGTGATAAGAGCTCCCATTCTATGTTTAATAGGATTAGTCGGTACCGGAAAAACAACACTTGCCTATTCTATTGCAGAGGCTTTAGGAAGAAAATTTGAAAGAATCCCGTTTGGAGGAATGGGAGATGCAAGAGCTTTAAGAGGACAATCCCGTGCATTTGCAGATGCAGAACCGGGATTTATTATTAAAAAATTAGTTCATTCCCAAAGTAAAAATTCAGTAATTCTTCTTGATGAATTGGATAGAGTTACTGAATCGGCAAGATCAGACATTATGGGAGTTTTAGTGGAGCTTTTAGATCCAGAACAAAACAAAGCTTTTACGGATCATTACATTGACTATCCGTTTGATTTATCGCATACGCTTTTTATTGCAACCGCAAATAATACAACAAATATTTCTACAGCTGTTTTAGATAGATTGGAAATAGTGCAAATGCCGTCTTATACAGACGACGAAAAGATAGTGATTGCTAAGAGTTATCTGTTTCCTAAAATAAGGACAAATACTGGTCTTTTGGAAAACCAGTTATTGATTGATGACTCTTTATGGCTTAATATCATAAGACCATTGGGATTTGATTCGGGAATAAGAAGTTTAGAAAGAACCATAGAGGGGGTTTGTAGAAAAGTGGCAAGGCTTATTGTTGAAGGGAAGATTTCAAAAGAAAATTCTTTTAAAATAACACCCGAAAATATTAAGCAGTTTTTGCCAACATAATATGGAAAATAAAATTAAATTCATTCCTATCGGCGGAATATCGGATGTGACTAAAAATATGTATCTTTATGAGTCAGATAGGGAAATTCTAATTGTTGACTGTGGATTAGGTTTTGCAGATGAAACAATGCTTGGCGTTGATCTTTTACTTCCGGATATTTCCTACCTTTTGAAAACAAATAAAAAAATTGCAGGAATGGTTATTACACACGGTCACGAAGATCATCTTGGCGCCCTTCCATATGTTTTACCTCAACTTCCGAATTTTCCAATTTACGCGGCTCCATTAGCTGCCGCTTTTGCAAATGAAAAATTAAAGGAATTTAAACTTGACCCAAGAGTTAAAGCAGTATCTTTTGACGGTGGAGAAATTTCAATTGGCGAATTTAAGGTTTCATTTATAAGAATGACTCATTCGGTTCCTGATACTGCAAATATTTTTATCAGAACATCCGTTGGTAATTTTTATCACGGAAGCGATTATAAATTTGATTTAACTCCATATGATGGTAAAAAAGCAGAATTCAATAAAATTCTGGATGCCTCAAAACAGGGAGTGCTATGTCTTATGTCGGATTGTTTAAGATCGGAAAAAGATGGATATACACAATCGGAAATGGCGCTTTCCGAGAGTTTTGAGGATGAAATGCGAAGATGTCAAGGTAAGTTTATTTTAACCACGTATTCATCGAATATTTCAAGATTAAATCAGGCAATCCAAATAGCAAAAAAATTAAACAGAAAAGTTTGCTTCGTTGGAAGGTCTCTTCTTAAAGCAAAAGAAATTGCCTGTAATTTAGGTTATATGAAACTTGATAAAGGGATAGAGGTTTCTATAAATCAATTAAGACGATTTAAGGATAACCAATTGGTTTTGTTTGTTGCTGGAAGTCAGGGTCAGGAGAATTCTGCTCTTTCAAGAATCGCTCAGGGAGAATTTAAGGAGGTAAGGCTTACCTCAGATGACGTTATAGTTTTTTCATCGGATCCAATTCCGGGAAACGAAGTAACTATAAATGCGTTAATTGACATAATGTCTAAAAAAGGAGCAAGGGTTATATATTCGGAAATAAGTGATGATTTTCATGTTTCTGGACATGGTGCATCTATGGAATTAATGTTAATGATGGCGCTTTTAAAACCCAAGAAAGTTTTGCCAATTGGTGGAACATATAGGCAAATGATTGCCTATAAAAAACTTGCTCAAAGACAGGGTTATCAAAATAATGATATTTTGCTTTTAGAAGATGGTCAGGAAGTGATTTTTTCCAATCAAGGAACAATGCTTGGTAAAAAAATTGACGTAAGAAATGTATTTGTTGATGAAATATCCGGGGAGGAAGTTGAGCATTACGTCTTAAGAGATAGACAAAGAATTGCAAAGGACGGAGTGATTATTGTCCTTGCAGAGGTAGACTCTATTAATAGTGAACTTGTTTCTGAACCTAATATTATTATTAAAGGGCTAGGTTCGGAAGATAGTAATTTTATTTCCAAAAATTTAGGTTTGCAGTTAAAAAAAGATTTTGCTAAAAAAGACGGAAATGTCACAGATTGGATCTATGCAAGAAAGAAAATCGGAGACATTACGGAAAGTTTTGTTTATAAAAATATCCGAAAAAGCCCGCTTGTTCTGCCGGTTGTTATTGAGATTTAAAATATACCGAACTTGTAGTATTTTTCACGAGTGTATATAATATTTTTATGGCTAGGAAAAGACATTACAGAAAACATAAATTTAAATTCAAATTAAAACTTAGAAACAATACAGTTTACTCAATCTTTTCCTTTGGACTACTTTTAACAGGAATAATTCTTTTGTTGTCTTTTACCAAAAGCGAAGAAACTTTCGTTGCTGTTTCAAGTTCATTGGAAAAATATTTTGGAATTGCCTCATACCTTTTTCCATTTGTTTTAATATTTTTTGGCTTTCTCTTTTTGCGATTAAAAATTTTTCTTTCCAGACCAAATGTTGCGGTTGGATTCCTTCTCTTTTTTATTTCATTTTTGTCGCTTGCTAAGGGTGGTTTAATCGGACAATATTTGTTTCAAATCTTAAAAGATGTGATTACAAGCATTGGAGCAACTTTAGTTTATATTTCTGGAGTTTTTATTGGGTTAGTTGTCTTTTTTGATACTTCGGTTGATGAATTATTGCAAATCCTTAAATCAATAGGAAAAACCATTAGAAGAATTACGCCTAATTTTGTTGTTAATTTTTTTAAGGTTAAAAAATCTCCATTTAAAGACGGGCAAATTAAAATTAAAGGCGGAGAAAAAGGATTTCCTACAGCTTCGGGGAAGATTGCAAATGATTCAACGCAAATGCAAATCGGTAAAAAAGAAGTTCCTTTTATTTCTGATAAATTGGTTGCTAACGCTCCGATAAAATCAGGAGTTTGGGAATATCCACCATTGAGTTTGCTTTCTGATTCCACCGGACAAAAAGCGGAAAGAGGAGATGTTAAAAAGACAGCAAATATTATAGAAAAAACTTTACAAAGTTTTGGGATCGGCGCAAAAGTAGTTGAAGTTAATTTAGGACCTGCAGTTACTCAGTATGCTTTAGAAATTGCGCTTGGAACAAAGCTGTCGAAAATTACATCTTTATCTAATGATCTTGCTTTAGCAACAGAGGCTCCAACAGGACAAATAAGAATAGAAGCTCCTATTCCGGGAAGAAGTCTGGTGGGAATAGAAATCCCAAACAGAAGTTTGGAAATAGTAACTTTAAAAACAATGCTTGGATCGGATGCTATGCGCAAAAATAAATCAAAGCTTGCAGTTTCTTTAGGACTTGATGTTTCCGGAGATCCTTTAGTTGCAGATGTTGCTAAAATGCCTCATGTTTTAATTGCAGGAACAACAGGATCTGGTAAATCGGTTTGCGTAAACGCATTTATATCCTCGCTTCTATTTAGAACATCGCCGGATGAATTGAGGTTGATCTTGATTGATCCTAAGCGTGTTGAATTAACAATGTACAACGGTATACCTCATTTAATGACGGAGGTAATAGTTGACGTAGATAAAATATTAGCTTCGTTAAAATGGGCAATGGACGAAATGGACAGAAGGTATAAAAAATTTGCCGAAAACGGAGTTAGGAATATTGACTCATTTAATGAGCTTTCCGGTTTTCAGGCAATGCCTTATATTGTAATTTTTATAGACGAGCTGGCTGACCTTATGGCTTATGCGCCAGTTCAGGTAGAAGATGCGATTGCAAGATTAGCGCAAATGGCAAGAGCAACGGGAATTCATTTGGTTGTGTCTACTCAAAGACCATCAGTAGATGTTATTACAGGATTAATTAAGGCCAATATTCCTTGTAGAATCGCTTTTAATGTTTCTTCGATGATTGATTCAAGGGTAATTATTGATACCCCCGGTGCAGAAAAACTTTTAGGAAGGGGAGACATGTTGTTTATTCCCCCTGACCAAGCAAAGCCAACGCGTGTTCAAGGAGCATTTCTCTCGGAAAAAGAAGTTAAAAGACTGGTAGATTTTCTAAAAAGCAAAAATCCGGTTGTTCAATATACCGATGAAGTAACATCTGAGCCTTTAGTGATGAAAAAAACTGGACTTACTTCTTCGGGAAGCGACGGGAAGGACAATCTTTATGCTGATGCGGTAAGGTTAATTTGCCAATATGATAAAGCATCGGCGTCTCTTCTCCAAAGAAGATTTTCGATTGGGTATTCAAGAGCAGCAAGGATTTTAGATCAACTGGAGGCAGATGGCGTTGTTGGTCCGGCAGAAGGTTCAAAGCCAAGAGATGTTTTGGTAAAAAATCCCGACGAATTCTTGAATGTTACAGTCGCCTCTGAATAAATATGATAAAGGTAGGAAACAGGCTTAAAGAAGCAAGGTTAGAAAAGGGACTATCACTAGAAGATGTTTCTCATTCAACAAAAATCCGTCAATCTTTTTTAATTTCTATAGAAAAAGGTGAATACGATAAGCTTCCATCTTTTGCCTACACGCAAGGATTTATTAAAAACTATGCAAAATTTGTGGGGCTTTCGGAAAAAGAAATTTTAGCAATTTTTAGAAGAGAATTTGATGCAGATAAAAACTATAAAATAATTCCATCAAGCTTTACAAAAAAGAAAGGTTCTCCACTTTCTTTATTGAGAATTAGGCAAACTGCTTTATTGATGATTCTTATTTTTTTCGTTTTTTTTGGTTTTGTTCTCTTTCAATATAAAGACGCTTTTATAGGTCCATCTCTAGATATCTTTACGCCAAAAAAATCGGCTGTTATAAATTCATCCATCGTTACAATATCTGGAAAAACCGATTCAAATGCTACGCTTTTTATTAACAATTATTCTGTTGTGGTTGAATCCAATGGCTCATTTAAAAAAAATATAGTTCTTTTTCCTGGGAAATCAATAATTACAATTAAGGCTATAAATCATTTTGGAAAGCAAACAATCGTAAAAAGAGAAATAGAGGTAAAACCTAACCCTTGACATTAATAACTAATTAAGTTAAGTTATTAGATATGATGGATCCTGCCCAAACGGTGTTATTAATTGTAATAATAACTTTAGCAATTCTTCTTGTTGCCTTAGGTATTCAAGTATTTTTTATTCTTCGGGAATTAAAACAAACAATTTCTAAGGCAAATAAAGTTCTTGATGATACAGGAGTAATAACAGAGAGCGTTTCCGGTCCGATATCTTCTTTATCCACGCTTGCAATGGGACTTAAAACAGGAGCTACAATTGCAGGTTTATTTAAAAAGAAAAAGCATTCTAAAGAGGAATAATATGGAAAGACAAGAAAATAGATTCTTCAACGGATTTATAGTTGGTCTTGTTGTTGGTGCAGTAATTGTATTTTTGTTTGGTACGGAAAAAGGGAAAAAAGTTCTTAAAACAATATCAGACGAAGGCTTGGAAAAACTTTCTGATTTAATAGAGGAAAGTGAGCTTGATGAAGATATTTTAGAAGAAGTCGAGCCGGTCGATGAAGTTGTTGAAGAGCCCGAAATTAAATCGGAAGAAAAAGATGAAAAAAAGTCCACAAAAAAAAGATTCTTCAGAAGAGTTAAAAAATAATTTTATAATCCGTATTTTTTAATATTTGCGTTGTGTTCGGCAAGGGTTTTAGCATAATGATTTATACCATTTTTATCGGATATGTAATATAGATAATTTGTGGAAGCAGGATTAGCCGCAGCTTCTAAAGCGGGAAGTCCGGGATTAGAAATAGGAGTTGGGGGAAGACCAGTATTTTTGTAAGTATTATAAGGAGAATTGATTTTTAAATCATCCAAAGTTAAATTTTTCTTCCACCACGTTTGTTCGTTTTCCTGATATCCCAATGCATATTGAATTGTTGCATCAATTTGAAGCCCCATCCCAATATCTAATCTATTTTCGATAACAGACGCTACAAGCGCTCGGTCTTGATTGCGCATTGCTTCTCTTTCTATCAAAGAGGCAATAATTACAATTTCTTGTTGTGATAAACTATTTAAATTTTGTATAGTTGAATATTTTGTTTCAAAATTTTCTGTTAATTTAAAAATTATTTGGTTAATTGTACTGTCTTTTGCAAAAAGATAAGTATCTGGAAAAAGATATCCTTCTTTTTCTTTAAGAATTGCTCGCCATGATTCATCATAAGTAGGCATATTTTCTTTTAAAATATCTGCGATTTCATCCGCTCTTTTTCCCTCTGGTATAGTTATCCAAATATCTAAAGTCCCATGAGTTAAAGTATTTATTATTTCTTCAGTCGTCATAGATGGGCTCAATCTAAAATCGCCAGCTTCTATTCTTTTGTCTAAATTTAATTTCCTTGTCAAAAGAAAAAAAATGATTGAATCCTTAATTAGTCCCTGTTCTTTAAGGTTATTGGAAATTGCTCTTAATCCAGTTCCTTTTTCTACCACAAAAATTTTAGAAGTTTTATCATTTTTATTTACCGGCTCAAGACCATTTTTCCACCACGCGAATAATCCTCCACAAATTAAAAATAATATTACAACTAACACTAAAAATCTTTTCATATAATTGTTTCTATAGGAAAATTTTTTAATGACTCTTTTCCTTCTTTGAGATTATACATACTTTCGCTATAAAGTGTATAGAGAACATCACCTTTATCTACCTTTTCGCCAATTTTTTTATTTAAATATATACCAGCTCCTTTTTGAGTAGGAGCACCCAGTATTTTTACAACATAAGTAATATTTTTACTATTAAGCTCTTTGATTTCCCCAGCCTTTTCGATCTTAACTTCGTAAGAAAACTTTCCCGGTTTTAATTTTTCGCTGTTTATATTATTGCTTCCGCCCTGTGCCTTAACGATTTCCTGTAGCTTTTTAAAAGCTTTACCGCTTCTTAATATTTCTGTTGCAAAGCCAAAAGAATTTCCATAATTTTTCCTTACTTCATCTCGCATTTTTTTAGAAGAATCATTTAAGCAGATATCCAAAAGTGTACCTGCTAAATTTATACTTCTTATTTCCAAATCCAGTGGCCTGTCTTGTTTTTGCTGTAAGACTTTTAAAGATTCTTTAACTTCTAAAATAGGACCAATTCCCCTTCCTGCCGGCTCATCTGTTTTATGAATTAACACTTTTAATTTTATGTGAAATTTTTTAGCAAGATTCATAAATTTTTCTTTTAAAATTTCTGCATCCTTAAGATTTTCCACCTTAACCATTTTTCCGTAAGGAAGGTCAATTACAACATGATTTGATCCGAAAGCAATTTTTTTAGCCATTATGGAAACTAATACTTTATCATAGCTTTCAAAAACTAACGGTTTCTCAACTTTTATTAAAACATCGTCTGCTGGAGCCATTCCTACTGTTCCATTCCAAACAATACAACCATTTGTCTTTTCCACTACGTCGTAAATCTTTTCTATTTTTAACTCAACAGGAGCTAATACCTCCATGTCATCTGCTGTTCCTCCAGGAGTTGTTATTGCTCTTGAAGAGCTTTTTGGAATTTTAAAACCACATGCAGCTATTATAGGTACAACAATTAAAGTTGTTCTTGTCCCAGGAACCCCACCAATTGAATGTTTATCTGCAACTATCCCTTTAAATTTAAGTCTTTCTCCAGTTTCTACCATAGCTTTAGTTAAGTAATATAATTCCTGGTTAGTAAAACCTTTTGAGTATCCTGAAGCTGCAAAATAAGTAGTTAAAACATCCCCTAATCTTTCGTGAGAAATCTCGTCCATAATGGCGAAAATTTCTTTATAATTTAATCTTTTTCCCAATAATTTTTTTCTTATCGCACTAAGCGCTAATGTTTTTTGTTCCATATTAAACCCCTTTTATTTGGTTAATAATGCGGTTAATTAAGTTTTTTATAAAAAATAAAATATAATATAAAAACCGGCTTAAAAATCTAAAAAAGATAGGCAAGATCTGTTTTATTAATGTAATAATTTTATTTTCTTCTTTCATTTTACTTTTTGTAACAAAGATTTAATAACCAGTCGTTTCCAGACAGTCCCTGGAGGGGTACAGGTTATTAATGTTAAATAACTATCATTTGTATTTTGTTCAAAAACAGATGTGTCTTTTGGATCAACAACGGTAATATTAATTATTTTATAACGATAAGTTAATGTATTTATATTAACAAAAATTTCGTCACCAATTTTTAATTTATAAGCATTTGCAAAAATTGTTTTGTAATCTTTTGGATTATAAAGTTGGGGTAGCGTTGAATGTCCAAAAATCACCGAATTTCCTTTTTCTGGAGGAAGAGGAGTTCCGGGATAGTTTACAAGATGTTCGGATAAATCTGTATTAACCGTAGACACAACAGCGTTGTTAATATTTAACATGGGGATAGAAATAAAATACAATTCAATTTTTGATTTACCGTTAATACTCGGATAACTGTAATCAGGAAACCAATTGTTAATATTTTCATAATCAACGCCTTTTATATTTTCCGAAATTTGATTAAAAAGGCTTGTTACCATTTGTTCATTAACAATACTTACTTTAGGAATTGGACTTAAAATATTTTGTTTTGCAAAAACAGGAGCAAAATAAACCTGCCATGAAATTAGCGGGAATAAAACATAACAGGTTATTAAAATTCCGAGTATTAATATCCCAAAACTTATTCCTTTAGTTAATAATTTTTTGTTTAATTTTTTCCCTTTTTTATAGTATTTTTTACTCATTTGTTTCAGTGGAAATTTTTATATTTTGAGAAAACCTAGGTAGGGAATTAGAAATAATTGGAAGATTTGGGGAAAATTTTATTTCGGCATCTACAACTTGTTCAATAGACGATAGTTTTTCTTTAGCATCTTTTACACTTATTCCCGTTACTTCTTTAATAATTTTTGATGAATTAATTTTTGGGAGTAGGGGTGCTTGTATCTTTAACATAGCAGAAACTTCTTCTTCTTTGCTTTTTACATCAGAAACTTCAATTTTAATATTTTTTTCGTCAACTTCAAGCTCTTCTGAAAGTTGTTTTTTAAGAAGAGATTTTGTAAAAGATGCTAAGTCCTTTTTTGAATAGAGTAACCCTTCGTAGACTATTTTTGCTTTTAAAGTCAGCTTTCCCGCTTCATCGCCTATATCCTTATCATAATCCTTTTTTTCCACTTCTGTTGAGGTAATTACCGGTAGGAATATTTTTTCATCATTTGCTTTTTTTTCTAATTCTTCCCTTGCTTCATTCTCATAGTCCTTGATTAATTTACTTAATAATTTATTTTGGTCTTCTTTGGAAACGATTGTTATTTCTTTTTTTGTTCCGCCTGAAAATGCGCTATCGTTTTTAGCGATGATACTACCTGATGGAAAATCACCGACAGTAAATTTTGCACCGGAGGGAAGATTTGATTCTTTTCCAATTTCTTTTGCCGTAACACTTCCGGATACAGTAACTGGACTTGCGTCGGCATCCGCAGAAGCAGAAGAAATGTCAACTGCTTTATCTAGGGTAAATTCAAGATTATTTGATGATGTAAGAAGAGTCCCCGCGGTAATTGTTCTTTTTTGAGTAAATCTACTATAAAAAGTCACAGTTCCTTTTGCTTCTGTACCCGTTTCTTTTTTCCCTGTTGTTGCAATTACTGAAGTTTTCTCAAGGCTTGCAGAAATAAATTCTCCTTGAATAGTCTTTTTGCCTACGTCGGTTGCTTTTGCAGAAAAAGTAACGTTTTCCTTTTGTTCTTCTATTTTAGGGTTTAGCGTTAAGATAACTTCCGCCCTTATGGTAAAGAAAAAATAAATAAAAGTAATTATTAAAAGCGTTGCAAGAAGTCCGGGAATAAAAATAATTCTTTGTTTTAAAAGCCTGTTGTTAAATATTTTTTTGGGCAGTTTTATTTTTTCAGATATTCCCAAAATTCTACTTTTTATTTCAGAAATTAAATTAATATTCTTTTTTATATTTATCTTAATATCTTTTGCTTCTTTATTGGGGGTTTCTTCTTTTTCGACAGCGATCCGGGCAGTTTCTGGTTCTTTTTTTTCTTCGTATTTTTCGTTTTGAATTGTTTCTTCCTCCGATTGTTTTTTTGGAAGCTTTGTTATGTCTTCTCCTTCAAAAAATCCGAAATTTTCGACAAATGTATCGTTTTCTACATAATTGATTTCCTCATTATCTTCCAATTTTCCGCTTGGTAAAATATTATCTTTTTTTTCTTCTTTAACTTCTTGCCTAGTTTCATCTTTTGTAATTTCGGGGATTTCTTCCTTTTCTGAAGTGAGATTTTTTTCTATAGTATCAGTATCAATGGAAAATCCCATTTGAGTTGCAGCTCCAGCCAAGATTGCTTTTGCGTCAAATCCAAGAGGAAGGTTTACTATTTGCGGAACATGTAAAAACGGAAGGCTTTTACTCCATTGATGATGAATAAATTCCTGTGCTAATTTTTCTTCTTCGCCGTCATAAATAATTACTTTGGACGGTAAGACCTCCGGTATCTCAAAATGTTTTAATAAAATATCCACTGTAAAGGGGGGATTTTCGTGGATTTCCGATGATTTTGTTTCCATAATTTTCCCCGCTTTTATTAAAGAAACTGTTACATAGTTTTTGCCAATCTCAGAAAGTATTGCAGTTAAGGGAATTCCTTCCTCTTTTTTTAAAAGACCCGAGATTGCTTCGGTTACTGTAATAAATCCAATTGGGGTCAGTCCTAATTCTTCGGAGACTTTTTTTAATTTATCAAGGTAGTCTTTTTTAATTTTGTCTTCTTCTATCCAGCTATCTTTTAATCCAAAAAGTGTTTTTAAAGTTTCCACTTCTTTAGGCATTGCTTTTTCTGCTTCGGAAATTGCTTTGTCCGAAGTCGATAGCAATTCTTCAAAGGTTGCATCTTCGATTGATTTTTCAAAATTTGCCTCTCCTTGTCCGATTACTTTGGCTATCCCGTTAATTTTTTCAAAAATTACCGCGTTTGCTTTTTCGTGTCGTAACAAAAATGCCAAAAAGTATTCAGGAAGAGGTTTCTTCTCAAAAAATTTTGAAAATGGCAGTTTCATAATTTTATTCGCCTACTTTAGCGTAGATTCTTTTTAATCCTTGTCCAATATTTTCTCTCTTTATTATCTTAAAACTTTTTAGCTTTCCTGTAAAATCAATATGTGGTCCTCCGCAGATTTCCATAGAATAACTTCCGATAGAATAAATCTTAACGGTATCTTCATACTTTTTTTCAAAAAGTCCGGTTGCGCCAAGTTTTTTTGCTTCTTTAAGAAGCATAATACTAGAAGTTACAGGTAGATTTTCTTTTATTTTTTTATTAACGATGTTTTCAATTTTTTCAATTTGCTCATCGGTTATCTTTTCTTTATATTTAAAATCAAATCTAACTCTTTCTTCAGTTATATTTGATCCAGCTTGATTTACTTCTTCTCCAAAAACTTCTTTTAAGGCTTTGTGTAGTAAATGAGTTGCAGTATGACCCATAACTGTTTTTTCGGAAGCATCTGCCAATCCCCCTTTAAATCTTTTTTCCGCTCCTTTTTTGGATAAGTCTTGATGTTCTTTCATTCTTTTAGCAAATTCCTGCTCGTTAAACACATAGCCAAGATTTCTAATTTGAGTTGGGGAAAGACCGTGTGATGAATAAATTTTAAAAGCTTCCTCTGCAGATATTTCTTTAACTACTTCAGTTGAGTTATCCAAATCGCCTTTGTTTTTTGATAAAACTTTTATTGCTTCATCAATTGTTTTTTTATATCCATGCTCTTCTTCTAGAATAGTTAATTTAATTTCTTCAAATTTTTCAATTAAATAAGGGTCTGTTTCTTTATATTGTTCGATAATCTTATAAATTACAGGTGTAATATTTTTTCCTTCCAAAGCCTTAAAATTATCAAATGTTCTTCTTAAAAGTCTTCTTAAAATATATCCGTGTTCCGTTTTGGATGGCTTAATATTTGCAGCAGCAATAAAAATAGAAGCAACCAAGTGGTCTGATATTATTCGCATTTGTCTTTCATTTCCTTGATACTTTTTGTTGGTTTCATTTTCAATAGTCTTTATAATCGGTGCAAAAAGTGAGGTCTGGAAAATGTCTTCTTTTTCTTCTATTACGGCCAAGAGTCTTTCCAGTCCCCCTCCAAAATCTACATTTTTTTGTGGTAATTCTTTAAAGCCATCGGTGGTTTTTTGATATTGAATAAATACGGAATTTCCGATTTCCAAAAATTTTCCACAGTCGCAATTTATATGACATTTTTTTGTTTTGTACTTACTGCAATTGTGTATTTTTTCGTTGCAGAAATCAAAAAATACTTCGGTGTCAGGACCGCCGATTTCACCAATCGGCATATTTTTTGGTTCTCCCGATCTTGACCACCAGTTTTTGTCAACGCCATAAGCAAAAATTTTTTCTTTTGGATCTAAGCCGTCATTGCCTAGAATTTTGGACCAGATTTTTTCCGATTCGATATCCTTTTGGATATTTTCAAATCCAGAAAAAATACTTATATATAAATTTTTTTTAGGAAGTCTTAGCTCATTTACTAAAAATTCCCAAAACCAGGGGATTTCTTCCTTTTTAAAATAGTCGCCTAAGGACCAATTGCCAAGCATTCTAAAAAAAGTTGTGTGCCTGTTATCTCCAACTTCATCTATATCTTGAGCTCTAAAACAGTTTTGAACATTTACTAATCTTTTTCCCAAGGGGTGAACCTCTCCTAATAAATATGGAACTAGCGGCTGCATTCCGGAAGACGTAAAAAGAGTTGTTGGATCATTTTCCGGTATAAGCGGTGAGCTTGGGATTCTTTTGTGTCCATGTTTCTCGAAAAACGAAATATATTTATCAATAATTTCTCTTACTGTCATTAGCTAAATTATACCACGACTAGGTTTAAAAAAGTTGCATATTATACATAAAAGTGTTACGTTTAATTGTAATGGCAAAAGAGAAGGAGAAAAGATTTTGCAATGGTAAGAACTGGAATACAGGAAACGGTGCTGTTTATGGCATGGGTTTTATTGGAGCACTTATTTATTTTATTCAACACGCAACTACTTTCTGGGAAGGAATAATTGGTATTTTTAAAGCAATCTTCTGGCCCGGCTTCTTAATCTACAGAATACTAGAGCTTCTAAGGTTTTAACAGGATTTATTCGGGTATTTTTAATAAGATTTTTGTTAAAAAAATTTGGGGGTTGACATAATATAAATACCTATGGTATAAACCTAGATACTTTCAAAAGCAATCTAACGGACGAAAGTCTGGTTGATTTTTTTTGTATTAATAACGAATTTATCACAAATGCCTAAGGTTAATAATAAAACAAAAAAAGAAGACAAACCAAGTATTAGAAAAAACTGGGGAGAAGAGTATAAAGCATTGCCAAAACTAGATCTTCTATCCATACAGAAAGAATCATATAGATGGTTTTTAGAAAAGGGTATAAAAGAGATCCTTGATGAAATTTCCCCCATAGAAGACTTTACCGAAAAAAACTGGACATTAATTTTAAGAGACTATAAAATTGGAAAACCATCAAACACGCCGGATACTTGTTTATCCAAAGGTATTACTTACGATGCTCCCTTATATGTTGACGCAACGCTAATTAATAAAAAAACTAACGGCGAGATAAATCAGGAAGTATTTTTGGGCGATATTCCCCAGATGACCGAAAGAGGAACTTTTATTATAAACGGCATAGAACGTTCAGTCGTAAATCAGCTAGTAAGATCCCCCGGTGTTTATTTTACTGCAGTTCAGGATAATGTAACGGGAAAAAATCTTTATGTTGCAGAAATAAGACCGGTTCACGGATCTTGGCTTGAATTTACGACCACAAGACACGAAACAATAATGGTTAAAATTGACAGAAGAAGAAAATTTTTGGCATCTACATTTTTAAGAGCAATTGGAATTTCTTCAAATGAAGAAATAAAGGAAAAATTCAGAGATTTAGAAGCAGACGGAACCAGTTCATTTATCGAAAATACACTTCAAAAAGATGAAACCACTGATTCAACAGACGCGGTAATCGAAATCTTTAAAAAAATGCATCCAGGAGAGCCAATTGTTATAGATAAGGTAAGAGAGAGTTTTAATGGAATGTTTTTTAATAATAGAAGATATGATTTAGGAGTTGTTGGAAGATATAAGATTAACAAAAAATTAAAAGATGCAGCAGGATTTGAAGCAAAAGATGAAAGCGTAAGGATTTTAACGATAGAAGATATTATTGGGACAATAAGTACATTAATCGGTCTTACTAAAGGACAAGATGCAATTGATGATATCGATAGTCTTGCAAACAGAAGAGTAAGATGTGTTGGGGAATTAGTAGCAACAACCGCATTTAGAATCGGAGTATTGAGACTTGAAAGAAGCGTTAAAGAAAGAATGAGTCTTATTCAACCAGATGTGCCTATTTCTATCGCTAATCTTATTAATGCAAGACCAATAATGGCATCCTTAAACGAATTTTTTAGAACATCACAGCTTTCTACAATTTTAGACCAAACAAATCCTCTCTCTGAAATAGACAATTTAAACAGGCTTACAGTTATGGGTACCGGCGGAATCTCAAGAGAAAGAGCGGCATTTTCAATTAGAGATATTAACAGCTCTCAATATGGAAGAATTTGTCCAATTAGAAGCCCCGAGGGTCCAAATATTGGTTTGGTTACTTATATGGCCTTATATTCCAGGGTTAATGATTATGGATTTTTAGAAACTCCATATAGAAAAATTATTCATCAAAAACAAGGTAAAAAACTTATTTCTAAAGCAACGGATGAAATTGTTTATATGACAGCGGATGATGAAAGAAATCATTATGTTACTCACGCAGGAGTTTTAGATAAAGACGGTATAATTATTTCTGATCGTGTTCCCTTAAGGCATAAAGGAGAATTTATCGAGGCAGATAAAGAAAAAGTAGAGTATGTAGATATTGTTCCACGTCAAGTTGTTGGATCGGCAGCATCTTTAATTCCATTTGTAAGCCACGATGAAGCAAATAGAGCGTTAATGGGCACCCACATGCAATGTCAGGCGGTACCGTTAATAAAACCGGAAAGTCCGATTGTTGGAACAGGAATGGAGAAGGTTATATCGGAAGTTATGGGAAGAGTTGTGAGAGCGCCGTTTGACGGAGAAATAATTTATGCAGATGCAAACAAGGTTATAGTCAAGGGTAAGGGACAAAAAGAAGAAAATACATATTATGTAGATTCGTTTAAGAGAACTTCTCAGGCAACTTCATATACTCAAAGAACAGTTGTAAAAACAGGTCAAAAAGTTAAAAAAGGAGATTTGTTAATAGATGGACCATCTTCTGATAGCGGAGAGCTTGCTTTGGGAAGAAATCTTTTAATTGCATATACTTCCTTTGATGGATTGGGTTACGAGGACGCAATTGTTATCTCTGATAAATTAGTCAGGCAAGATGTTTTAACTTCAATTCACATAGAAAAACACGAGGCAGCAGTTGTAGAAACAAAACTTGGTCCGGAGGAAACAACCAGAGATATTCCGAATGTGTCCGAAGAAGATCTGGCAAATTTAGACGAAGACGGAATTGTAGTTGTTGGATCAGAGGTTTCATCCGGTGATATTTTAGTCGGAAAAATTGCACCAAAAGGAGAAACGGAGTTAACAGCAGAAGAAAGACTTTTGAGGGCTATTTTTGGAGAACAGGCAAGGGATGTCAGAGATACATCATTGAGAATTCCTCATGGAGAAAGGGGAACAGTTATTAATGTTCAGATTTTAGATAGGAAAAAGGGCGATGAATTAGAGCCGGGAACAATAAGGAAAATAATTGTGGAGGTTGCCCAGTTAAGACACGTCGTAATTGGTGACAAGCTTGCAGGAAGACACGGAAATAAAGGAGTAATTTCAAAGATTCTTCCCGAAGTTGATATGCCGCGCTTGGCAGACGGGACTCCTGTTGATATAATTATTTCTCCAATATCTGTACTTGCTCGTATGAATTTGGGTCAGCTATTGGAAGCGCATCTTGGATGGGCAGAGTTGAATTTAGATTCAAAAGTCGGTATTCCTGCATTTGAGGAAATAAAAGAAGAAAGAATAGTAGAAGAGCTTAAAAAAGCAGGGCTTCCCGTAAATGGTAAAGCAATTCTTTATGATGGTAGAACAGGAGAGCCATACGAAAAACCTGTAGTTGTTGGAATTGAATATATGATGAAGCTTATCCATATGGTTGAGGATAAGACTCATGCAAGATCAACGGGGCCATATTCTTTAGTTACGCAACAGCCTCTTGGAGGAAAGGCACAAATGGGAGGACAGCGCTTGGGAGAGATGGAAGTTTGGGCGCTTGAATCTCACAGAGCAAGATACACCTTGCAGGAAATGTTGACAATTAAATCGGACGATGTTGTTGGAAGAGCAAAAGCTTTTGAGGCAATTGTTAAGGGAACAGATATTCCGACTCCAAAAGTTCCTGAATCATTCAAGGTTTTAATAAAAGAACTTGCAGCATTGGGTTTAAATGTTGTTCCGGTTGGAGCAAAGATCGCAGAGGATGCTCCCGTAGCAACAGAAACCGATGTTCCAGCTGAAAAACTTGCAGAAGAAAAAATAGAAGAAGAAGTGGAAAAAGAAGCAGGAGAAATGATAGAAGAATTGGGTGGAAATGAGCTTGTTGCCGAAGGATCCGGAATAAGCACAGGAGAAGCAAGCGAGGAGGTAAATAATGAATAACGATAAGAAACAGAAAGAATTAAGTATTTTAGATTTTAATGCCTTAAAGATTTTACTGGCAAAAAAACAGGATATCTTAAACTGGTCTTATGGAGAGGTAACAAAACCGGAAACCATTAACTACAGAACTTTAAGGCCTGAAAAATCTGGTCTTTTTGATGAAAGAATTTTTGGACCAACCAAAGATTGGGAATGTTATTGCGGAAAATACAAAAGAATTAGAAATAGAGGAATCGTTTGTGATAAATGTGGCGTTGAAGTAACGCTTTCCAGAGTCAGAAGAGAAAGAATGGGTCATATTACTTTAGCTGCTCCAGTTGGTCATGTCTGGTTTTTTAAGGGTCCGTCTTCTGCTTTACCTTTAGTTTTGGACATGTCGCAAAAAAGCCTTGAGTCGGTTATCTATTATGCATCTTACTTAGTCACGGATGTAGATGAAGAAAAGAAAAAGGAAACGTTAAAACTTTTGGAAGAAAATATTGAGAAAAGAAAACTTGATCAGAAAAAAAGCTTTGAGGAAGAAGAGGAAAGAGTTAATAAAGATATGGATGATAAGGCAAAGGATGCTAAATCAATCAAGGTAAAAGGTGAGCAGAAAAAATTAATCGAAGAAGAAATCGAGCTCCAAAAAAGACAAAAGATCGCTTCCTTCGCAGACAGATTTGCAGCAGAAAACAAGAAACTTGATGAGATTCAAGATGCGCTTGGAAAATTAATTAAAAGCTTAAGAATAGGAAGTGTTTTATCGGAAGATGAATATTTTAAAATTCTTGAATACGATCTTCCTGTATTTTTTACAATTAAAACCGGAGCAGAAGGAATTTCTGAATTAATCGAAAAATTAAACATAGACGAATTAATAGTAAATCTTAGAAAAGAAGCTGATAAATCAAAAGGACAAAAGTACCTAAAGGTAATTAAGAGATTAAGGTTATTGGAGGTAATGAGAAAAGCGGGGGTATCCCCTGCTGACATAGTCTTTACAGTTTTGCCTGTTATTCCTCCTGACTTAAGACCGATGGTTCAGCTTTCCGGTGGAAGATTTGCAACATCTGATCTTAATGATTTATACAGAAGAGTAATTAATAGAAACAACAGACTTAAGCATTTAATTTCCTTAGGAGCGCCTGAAATAATTTTAAGAAATGAAAAAAGAATGCTTCAGGAAGCAGTAGATTCATTAATTGATGCGTCTCAAAGAAGCGGACAGGTTGTTTCTTCACCTTTAAGATCGCTTTCTGATATGCTTAGGGGAAAACAGGGAAGATTCAGACAAAACCTTTTGGGAAAAAGAGTTGATTATTCAGGAAGATCGGTTATTGTTGTCGGACCGGAGCTTAAAATTTCCCAGTGCGGACTTCCAAAAGAAATGGCTCTGGAGATGTTTAAGCCGTTTGTTTTAAGAGAGGTAATAGTTAGGGGATTTGCTCCAAATATAAAGAGCGCAAAAAGATTTATCGAAAAAAGACCACCTGAGGTTTTCGACATTTTGGAAGAGATTACTAAAAACCATCCGGTTTTATTAAATCGTGCGCCAACACTTCATAAACTTGGAATTCAAGCATTTTATCCGGTTCTAATTGAGGGAGCAGCTATTAGTATTCATCCTTGTGTTTGTGCAGGTTATAACGCTGATTTCGATGGAGACCAAATGGCTGTTCATATTCCGCTTTCTCAAAAAGCACAAGAAGAAGCAACTGAATTAATGATGCCAAGACATAATTTGTTAAAACCGGCAGACGGAAGCCCGATTACCCTTCCCAATAAGGAAATGGCAGTCGGGGTATTCTATTTAACCAGCATAGATGAGTTATCAAGAAAAGATCCAGTTCCATCTTTTACGGATAGTAACGAAGCTCATCTTGCTTTTTCGCTTGGAAAAATTAAGTTAAGAGAGCCGATAAACGTTAAAGTTGATGGTAAGATTGTTGAAACTACTCTTGGAAGATTAATGTTTAACGAGCAGTTACCTGAGGTAATTGGATTTATAAACGAACCAATAAAGGCATCGGGAATTAAAAAGATTATTACTAGAGCGATTGTAAGTTGTACCCACGATGAGGTTGCAAGTTTGATTGACAATGTTAAATCATTAGGGTTTTATGGAGCAACAATCTCTGGTATTTCCGTATCAGTATTTGATAATCAAGCAATAACGGAAAAAGATAAATTTATTGAGGACGCAGAAGTAAAAGTAAAAGAAGTAGAAAAAGAATATCAGGAAGGTCTTATAACAATTGATGAAAAAAAGAGACTTTCTAATGAAATCTGGCTTGACACAACAAATAAAATTGCAGATCTTACATGGAATAGTTTAAGATCAGAAAACGTTATTAAGATAATTATTGATTCCGAAGGAGCAAGAGCAGGAAAAGAGCAATTAAAACAGCTTTCTGCAATGAGAGGTCTTATTTTGGATCCGCTCGGAAAAATTGTCGAACTTCCGATCAAATCAAACTTTAGGGACGGATTATCAATTTTTGAATACGTTGCCTCTGCAAGGGGTTCAAGAAAAGGGTTAACAGACTCTGCATTAAAGACAGCAAATGCAGGATATTTAACAAGACGTTTGGTTGACGTTTCCCACGATGTAATTATTAAAGAAGACGATTGTGGATCCAAAGAAGGAATAATAATTGTAAAAGATGAGTCTGGAAGAACTGCGCCTTTTTACGATAGAATTTTGGGAAGATTTACAGCCAGTCATGTTGTATCCAAGAAAACAAAAAAAGAAATTATTAAAGCAAACGAGGAGATTACCGAACAAAAAGCAAGAGAAATAATTGAAAACGATATAACAGAAGTTTCTGTAAGATCTCCATTAACTTGTAAATTAAAGTATGGAATCTGCGCAAGGTGTTATGGATTAGACTTTAGTAATAAGAAAAAAGTTGAATTAGGTGTTCCGGTTGGGGTAATTGCTGCACAATCTATTGGAGAGCCGGGAACCCAGCTTACAATGCGTGTTAGACATTTTGGAGGAGTTGTAATGAGCGACGTTACCCAGGGATTGCCAAGAGTAGAAGAGTTATTTGAAATGAGAACTCCAAAAAATCTTTCGCCGATAACCGATATTTCCGGAAAAGTTAAAATTGAATTAAACGATGATGGTTACTTAATTAAAATTAAAGGATCAAGAGTAAAACCAGTTGAAGAAAGAGAATATTTTGTTCCATTGGCATCAACCCTTAAAGTTAAAGATGGAGACGATGTAAGAATTGGAACACAGCTCGCAGAAGGATATCTTGATCCAAAAGAAGTATTAAAGATAAGTGGATTATTGGATTCACAAAAGTATGTGATTAAAGAAGCTCAAAAAGTTTACGAATCACAGGGAATTGCTATTAATGATAAACATTTTGAAACAATTGTCAGAAAAATGTCCGATAAGGTAATTATCGAAACTGTTGGTGATACGGCTTTAATCCCCGGAGATTTTATTACAAAAACATCTTTTGAGGATATTAATGCACAGATTCTTTCTCAGGGTGGAGAGCCAGCAACAGCAAGACAAACATTACTCGGCGTTACTAAGTCATCATTATTCTCTGATTCATGGTTGTCTGCGGCATCATTTCAGGAAACAACAAAGGTGCTAACGGAAGCAGCTTTAGAAGGCGCAGAAGATACGCTAATCGGCCTTAAAGAAAACGTAATTATTGGAAGATTAATTCCGGTAGAAGGGGTAAAAACCGAAGAAGTGGTATAATACGAATTCGATTTTTTAAATATGCCAACATTATCACAATTAGCAAAAAGAGGCAGAAAATTAAAAACAAAAAAAACAAGGTCAACTGCATTAAGAAGAATGTTTAATGCTAAAGACCGTGTTTACAAGAATTTAACTGCACCTCAAAAAAGAGGCGTGGTTACTTTGGTTAAAACAATGACTCCTAAAAAACCAAATTCAGCTTTAAGAAAAGTTGCAAGAGTTAAGCTTTCTAATAAAACAGAGGTTACGGCATATATTCAAGGAATCGGTCATTCACTTTCCGAACACGGAATAGTTTTAGTAAGAGGCGGAAGAGTAAAAGATTTACCCGGAGTAAAATATCACATCGTAAGAGGTAAGTTTGATCTTTTAGGAGTTGATGGAAGAAGAAGTTCCAGAAGTAAGTATGGTGTAAAAAAACCATCATCCGGTGGTAAATCAGCAGGAGCTGCTGCCTAAAAATATGAGACATAAAAAAGTTGCAAAAAGACAAATTGAAGGAGACAAGATTTACAGAAGTAAGCTTTTAGCAAAGTTTACAAATGTTTTAATGAAGGACGGTAAAAAAACCATTGCCCAAAAAGTAATTTATTCCGCATTTGACATAATTGTTAAAAATAATCTCGAACCGCTTGAAGTATTTGAAAAAGCTTTACAAAATGTTGGTCCAAAACAGGAAGTAAGACCAAGAAGGATTGGCGGAGCGTCTTATCAAGTTCCGGTTGAGGTAAGAGGGGACAGAAGGGTTTCTTTGGCAATCAGATGGATTATAGAATCGGCAAGAGCAAAGTCCAATAAGGATTTTCCTACTTTTGCAGAAAAATTAGCATCAGAATTAATGGATGCATATAACGATCAGGGAGCTTCTATCAAAAAACGCGATACAGTTCTTCGTATGGCAGAAGCAAACAGAGCTTTTGCTCACTTTAGGTATTAAATATGGCTGAAACAAAAAGAGATTATACGTTAGATAAAATCCGAAACATCGGAATTATAGCCCACATTGACGCAGGTAAAACTACAACTACCGAGCGTATTTTATTCTATACGGGAAAAACGTATAAGATCGGGGATATTGACGAGGGAAATACCCAGATGGACTGGATGGAACAGGAAAGAGAAAGAGGAATTACTATTGTATCCGCAGCAACGACTGCATTTTGGAAAGACCACAGAATAAATATTATTGATACTCCGGGTCACGTTGATTTTACAGCAGAAGTAGAAAGGTCGCTTCGTGTTCTGGATGGTGGAGTAACAGTCTTAGATGCAGAAGAGGGCGTTCAGTCCCAATCAGAAACTGTTTGGAGACAGGCAGATAAATACAAGGTTCCGAGGCTTTGTTTTGTAAACAAGATGGACAAGCTTGGAGCAGACTTTTTAGCAACCGTAAAAAGCATCGAAGAAAGACTTGGAGCAAATCCTTTAATTATGGTTTTACCGATTGGCGCTGAAAATACTTTTAAGGGAATAGTGCATCTATTGGAGCAGAAAGCTTACATCTGGGGATCGGACGAGTTGGGTGCAAAATTTGAGGTTGTCGACGAGATTCCGGAAGATATGAAAGCACAGGTTGAGGAATATAGGCATAAAATGATAGAAAAAATTGCCGAAACGGACGACTCTCTTTTGGAAAAATATCTTAACAATCAGGAAATTTCCGATGAAGAATTAAAACAAGCCTTAAGAAAAGCAGTAATTGCCTATAAGTTAGTGCCGATTTTTGCAGGTTCGTCGCTTCGAAACAAAGGGGTTCAACCCTTACTGGACGCTGTTGTTGATTATTTACCTTCGCCGTTGGATGTTGGGGAAATTAAAGGAATTAATCCAAAAACTAACCAAGAAGAAAAAAGAAAACCATCAAATGACGAAAAGCTTGCTGGACTTGCTTTTAAAATTCAGATTGATCCTCACGTTGGAAAATTAACTTATTTTAGGGTTTATTCAGGAAAAGTTACTGCCGGATCATATATCCATAATGCGACTAAAGGAAACACAGAAAGAGTTGGTCGCATTCTTTTGATGCATGCAAATCACAGAGAAGAAATTAAGGAAGCTTTTGCAGGAGAAATAGTTTCTTTAGTTGGGCTTAAAGAAACTATTACTGGAGATACTCTTTGTGATGAAAAAAGCCCGATAATTTTAGAGCAGATTACTTTTCCTGAACCGGTTATTTCTTTGGCAATCGAACCAAAAACAAAAGCTGATCAGGAAAAACTTGGTTATGCATTAAAGAGGCTATCCGAAGAAGATCCGACTTTCACAATTAAAGTTAATCACGAAACAAGCCAGACAATTATTGCTGGGATGGGAGAGCTCCAGCTTGAGGTTATGGTAGACAGAATGAAAAGAGAATTTAATGTAGAAGCAAACATTGGAGCGCCTCAAGTTGCTTATAAAGAAACAATTAAACTTCAAGCAGAAGGAGAAGGAAAATATATCAGACAATCAGGAGGAAGAGGTCAGTACGGTCATTGTTGGCTTAGGGTTGAGCCTGCTCCACGAGGGGAAGGATATGAATTCATTGATGCAATTAAGGGTGGAGCAATTCCGACAGAGTTTGTTACTTCTATTCAAAAAGGAGTTAAGGAAACGATGGAAAACGGAATATTACTTGGATATCCGGTTGTTGATATGAAGGTTACCTGTTACGATGGTTCTTATCACGAAGTTGATTCATCTGATGTTGCATTTAAGATTGCAGCTTCTCAAGCTTTGCAGGCAGCCTGTAAAAAAGCAGAGTTGGCTTTATTAGAGCCAATTATGAAAGTTGAAGTTACAACCCCATCTGAGTTTATGGGAGATGTAATTGGTGATCTTTCTTCAAAGAGAGCACAGATTATGGGAACAGAAGAAAGAGGAAGAGCAACAATTGTTTTAGGAATGGTTCCCTTGGCAGAACTTTCCGGATACGCAACTGCATTAAGATCAATGTCTCAAGGAAGAGCATCTTACTATATGGAGCCGTCTCATTACGAGGAAGTTCCAAAAAATATCGTTGAGCAAATGCTTGCCAAGTCTACGTTTACAGGTAGAGTTGAAAGAGGGTAAATAAGACACAATAACCCTATAGTTGATAAATCATCGGAATCCCGCTATAATTTTTTGCGCAATATGAGTAAAGAAATATTTGATTGGGAAAAGCAGGAAAAAATTTCGCTTTCACAATCGGAACTTGCATTAACAAGCTTATTGGAGTTGCAAAGAAAAAAACAGCAAATTATTGATTCTGGTGAAGATTTATCGGTTGTTTCCAAAAATACTTACGATGGAGCTTTGGGAAATTTCGCATTAATATCCGATTTGGTAAAAATTACTAAATTTGCCCGTTTTGTCCCGGATCAAAAAAATTGGCAGTTAAGCTTTGATAGAGACAATAGGTTTGCTATTTCCATAAGAAGCCTTGGTTCAGAAAACAGATTTGGATTTTGGTATACACCGGCAACAAGCAAGGGTAGGGATAATTTAGGAGCACGTGTTGTAACAAGAGAATTAATAGGTGCTCTTTTTGGAGACAGGGAATTTATAGATTATGATTTGGGGACAGATCAGGTTGCTGTAAGAGAGCTAGGTAAGCTTTCCAAAGAAAAAATTTTTGACAAATTCGAAACAGTTATAAAACATCAAATAAAATAACTTATTGATTTATAAAAAACTTAATTATAAAATCTTGACGGTGGCTTTAAAAAAAAAGATTATATTAGCTTCGAATTCTCCGAGAAGAAAAGAATTATTAAAACAGATCGGTCTAAGATTTAAAATAATTGTCAGCAATGTTGAAGAAAAAAACGCTAGTACTTCCCCTGTGGATTTTGTAAAAATTCTATCAAGAAAAAAAGCAAAAGCAGTTGCAATAAACAATAAAAATGCAATAGTTATTGGCGCAGATACGATAGTTGTTTTAAAAAATGAAATTATAGGAAAACCAGATTCATTGGAGAATGCTATAGAAATCTTAAAAAAATTAAGCGGAAAAACACACCTTGTTATTACCGGTTTTACAATTATTGATTCAAAAACAAAAAAACAAATTACAAAAGCAGTTACAACCAAAGTTACTTTTAAAGATTTATCAGATCAGGAAATAAAGGCTTATGTTTATTCAAGTAAAGTTTTAGATAAAGCCGGAGCTTATGCTATACAGGATAAAGCGGGGATGTTTATAAAAGAAGTAAAAGGGGATTATTTTAACATTGTTGGTCTTCCAATATTTTCCCTATATCAAGAACTAAAAAAATTTGATATAAATATTACGGAAAATTGGTAATTTATGTTTAAAAAAATTCCGGGTAATGTATATCTTCTTGGATTGATAAGTTTTTTTAATGATATTGCCTCGGAAATGATTTACCCCATTGTTCCTATTTTTTTAACAACAATATTAGGAGCTCCTGTTAGCTTAGTCGGTTTAATAGAAGGAATTGCAGAGGGAACGGCTAGTATTATGAAGTTTGTTTCTGGCTATGTTTCCGATAAAAAGAAAAAAAGAAAGATTTTTGTTGTATGGGGTTATGGCTTTGGAGCTTTATCAAAGCTTTTAATCGGACTCGCCAGCTCCTGGGTTTTTGTTTTATTCGCCAAATTTATAGACAGACTTGGTAAGGGAATTAGAACTTCTGCCCGCGATTCGATTTTACTTCAAAGCACCACCAAAAAAAATAAAGGATATATTTTTGGGTTCCATAGAGCAATGGATTCATTCGGAGCAGTAATCGGACCACTTTTGGCAATGGTTTTATTGTTATTTTTTAAAGATAATATTAGGATTGTATTTTTCTTGGCATTAATACCTTCTGTTATAGGCGTAGTTTTATTAATTCTTTTTGTTAAGGAAAAAAGACCGGCTTCAAAAAATAAAAAAGTAAAAATAAATTTTAAGTGGAGAAATTTAAGTCCAAGGTTAAAACTTTTTCTAATTATAAGTTTCGTTTTTGCTTTAGGAAACAGCTCTGACGCATTTATTTTATTAAGAGCAAAAGACCTTGGCTTAACAACAATTTTTGTAACGCTTACCTATGTTCTTTACAATACAGTGCAAACTTTATTTGCTACGCCCGCAGGGCAATTGGCAGATAAAATTGGTGCAAGAAAAGTTTTCGGGATGGGAATCTTGGTATTTGCAATTGTTTATTTTCTTTTAGGTTTCATAACGACATCAAAGCTTATATGGATAATTTTTCCTGTTTACGGACTTTATATTGCTTTTACAGATGGAGTTTCTAAAGCATATATAGCAAGGTTTATTACCGAGAAAAATTCAGGAACTTATTTTGGAATTTATCAATCCGGAATCGCAATTTGCCAGTTTTTTGCTTCATTTATAGGAGGACTGCTTTGGACAAAGATTTCGCCGTCAGCGACCTTTTATTTCGGTTCAATAATGGCTGTTTTAGCATTAATAATTCTTTACTATGGTAAAACATTCAGGAAAATTTAAAGCATAACTTAAAAGATGGAAGAAAAAACAGGAAAAGAGGGAATGGATATTTTTTCTTTTCAAAAACCAAAACCGATAGAAAATCAAGTAATAGATAAAACTCAATTGGTTGAAGGAGAAAATTATTTGTTTAAAGTCGGTGAATTTAGTCGTAATCCTTTTAGGCTTACAAAAGCTCCTTATAAAAAGCAGGGTGAGTATGGTTGGTTTATAGACATAGAAGCAGTGGTAAACGGGGAAGAAATTAAAACATCAATGAGCGTTTTTGATTTAGGAATTGATCCAAACGAAGAAGGTGTTTGGAATACGCAAGCAAAGTTAATTGCACAAAATCCGGATGTATTAAAAAGAAATGTGCTTAGATTAGACGATTTCAGAAAAAAACAAAGAACTTAAAAAAGGGTATTGACGATTCTTTAAAAGTATTGTATATTGTATTTAACCTTAAACGGGTTATTTTTTTTGAATAAATTGATATATGGCAGATAAATTTGAAAGAACAAAACCACACGTTAATATTGGAACCATTGGTCACGTAGACCATGGTAAAACAACGTTAACATCAGCTATTACAACAGTGTTGGCAAAGTCCGGAAAGGCAAAAGCCCAAAAATACGAAGATATTGATAATGCTCCAGAAGAAAAAGCAAGAGGGGTAACCATTAATATTGCTCACATAGAATACGAAACAGATAAAAGACATTATGCTCATATTGATGCTCCGGGTCACGCAGATTATATAAAAAATATGATTACAGGTGCGGCTCAAATGGACGGATCAATATTGGTAGTTTCTGCAGCAGATGGTCCAATGCCACAAACAAGAGAACATATTTTATTAGCAAGTCAGGTAGGAGTTCCTGCAATGGTTGTTTTCTTAAACAAAACAGACATGGTATCCGATCCAGAGCTTTTGGATTTGGTAGAAATGGAAGTAAGAGAACTATTAACAAAATACAAGTATCCGGGTAATGAAATACCAATTATTAAGGGATCAGCTCTTAAAGCAATAGAAGGAGATCCGGAACAGGAAAAACAAATATTGGCATTAATGGATGCGGTTGATAGTTATATTCCAACTCCAACAAGAGACACGGAAAAACCATTCTTAATGCCGGTAGAAGACGTATTTTCAATAAAAGGAAGAGGAACAGTTGCAACAGGAAGAGTTTCGAGAGGAAAAGTTAAAGTAAATGAAACAGTGGAAATAGTAGGATTAAAAGCAACGAAATCAACAGTAGTAACAGGAGTGGAAATGTTTAGGAAATCTCTTGATGAAGGTCAAGCAGGAGATAATGTTGGATTATTATTAAGAGGAGTAGAAAAAGCAGATATAGAAAGAGGACAAGTTATTGCAAAACCGGGTAGCATAACACCTCATAAAGAATTTGAAGCAGAAATATACATTTTAAGCAAAGAAGAGGGCGGACGACATACACCATTCTTTACAGGTTACAGGCCACAGTTTTACATCCAAACAACAGATGTAACAGGAGAGGTAACGCTTCCACAAGGAGTAGAAATGGTAATGCCTGGTGACAGCACAAAAGTTACTGCAAAGTTAATTGCCCCAATCGCTCTTGAGGAAGGACTCAGGTTTGCAGTCAGAGAGGGCGGAAAAACCGTTGGAGCAGGAGTAATCAGTAAAATAATTGCTTAAACCTCTTGTTTGCGTAAAAAGTCTCAATATTGTATAATTTGAATTTATTATTGTAATAAAATGCCAAAAGGAAGAATTAGAGTACGTTTAAAAAGTTATGACGCAAGGGTAATTGACCTTTGTTGCCAACAGATATTAGATACGGCCATAAGGACCGGAGCTAAAGTTGTTGGTCCGATTCCCCTACCTACAAAAAGAACAGTGTACGCAGTAAATCAATCTCCGTTCATAGATAAAAATGCAAGAGATCATTTTGAAATGAAAGTTCACAAAAGATTAATTGACATTATGTCTCCAACAGATAAAACAATAGATAGCTTAACTCATCTGGAACTCCCCGCAGGTATTAACATCGAAATAAAGATGTAGCTTCTAATTATTAATGATCAAGGGTTAATAATTTTTTCCTAAGTTTTCTAATCACAAAACTCTTTCTTATTCCTATTGCATTCAGGCTCGTTACATTATATAATTAGGACTATCAAAGAAGCTAAAAAATGCACATGGAGGTGATTTTGGCTACATAATCGAGCGCTAAGAAAAAAACTTTGTTGGAAGCGACTTGAATGTAGTCGCTTTTTTGTTGTTTTAAGAGGTTATAAATATGCAGGGAATTATTGGAAAAAAATTATATCAGTCAAGCGGTTTTTTAAAAGACGGAACAAGAGTTCCTTTAACTGCTGTTGCAACAAAAGGAAATATTGTAGTTCAAGTTAAAACAACAGAAAAAGAAGGTTATAATGCTTTGCAGCTTGGATTTGATAGCAGAAAAAAACCATCCAAGTCACAAAAAGAACATGCAAAAAAAGCGGGGATAGAAAAAGCTCCCCGTTTTTTACGTGAGATTAAAGTAAGCGATATTTCAGAAGGAATATTGGGAAAAGAAGTTTTGGCAAAAGATGTTTTTGAAGCAGGAGATATAATTGACGTTTCCGGAGTTTCCAAAGGAAAAGGTTTTGCAGGAGGAGTAAAAAGACATCATTTTAAAGGAGGACCAAGAACGCACGGTCAATCAGATAGAGAAAGAGCGCCCGGATCAATCGGTCAAACAACAACCCCTGGAAGAGTTTACAAAGGAAAAAGAATGGCAGGAAGAATGGGTCATGAGAACGTTACGGTTAAGAATTTAGAAATTATAGAAATAACAGATGATGGATTAGTTTTAATTAATGGTTTAATTCCAGGGCACATAAATAGCATTGTAAAAATAGAAAAAAAAGGAGTAAATAAAAAATTTGTCCCTTTGTATAAAGAAGTAAAAGAAGAGATAAAAACAGAAGAGGTTCAGGAACAAGAGATAGAAGGTAAAGATGAAAAAGGACAGGAAGAAATTAAGGAAGAATTAGTTCAAGAAGAAAATAAGAAAGAGGAAAAGATAGAGGTTTCGAGCGAGGCAGAAAAAAGTGTATTAAGCGAAAAAGAAGAAACAAAAGAGGAGGTATCCGCCGACGCTAAAGCTATGGCGGACAAGCAAGAAGATGCCAGTTAATACAAAAGTTAATTCGCCAGTTGGCGAACAAAAGTTAAAAGTAAAAGCTACTGTAAATAAAAATAAGGTAGTTAAAAAGGAAATAAAAAAAGTAAAACCGGTTGTAAAAGCACATGTAAAAACAGTGGGCGGTTTAAATGTTGATTGCTATGGAATTTCTGGAAAAGTTTTAAATAAAGTAAATTTGCCAAAAGAAATCTTTGGGGCAAAAGTCAACGATAGATTAATGGCGCAGGCAGTAAGGGTTTATTTAGCCAATAAAAGAAAAGGAACTGCGTCAACAAAAACCAGGGGAGAAGTGGATTTAACAACTAAAAAAGCATGGAAGCAAAAAGGAACCGGAAGAGCAAGGCATGGAGCGAAATCAGCTCCAATATGGGTTGGTGGAGGAGTTGCTTTTGGTCCAAAACCAAGAGATTTTTCTTTAAAAATAACTAAAAAAATGAAAAAAGCAGCTTTGTTTTCCGCATTAACGATGAAGTTAAAAGATGCGGAAATAAAATTTATAGAAGGCTTGTCAAAGGTTGAGCCAAAAACGAAAGAAATGACAAAAATAATAAAGAATTTAGATCTGGAAAACAAAAATAAAAAGATCTTATTAATAATTCCGGAATTTAAAAATAAATTTGAAAATGTTTATAAAGCAGCAAGAAATATAAAAGGCGTAAATATTTTAAGCGCTAATATGTTAAATACATACGATACTTTAAACAACAAGATATTACTTTTCGAAAAAAACGCAATAGAGACTTTAGAAAAAACATTTTTAAAGAAAGAAGGAAAATAATATGGATTATACAAATACAATAATCTCGCCGATGATTACAGAAAAATCAATGGATAACGTTGCTAAAAGTAAATTTACTTTTAAAGTAAATAAAAATGCGAGTAAAAACCAGATAAAAAAAACAGTAGAAAAGAAATTCAAAGTTAATGTAATAAGAATAATGATTTCCAATGTAAAAGGAAAATCAAAAAGATTCGGAAAAAGAAGAACAGAAGTAAAAATGGCAAACTGGAAAAAGGCAACAGTTGAGTTAAAAAAGGGACAAAAAATTGATTTGTTTGAAGCAGGGCAATAATATGGCTAAGTTAAAATTTATTAAAAAGAAAAGATCAGGCAGGAATTCATCTGGAAAGGTTGTTGTTAGGCATCAAGGGAAAGAGCATAAGCGCTATATTAGAGTTATTGATTTTAAAAGAGATAAAAGAAATGTTGTCGGAAAAGTTATTGCTATAGAATATGATCCTAATAGATCTTGTGACATAGCTTTGATACAATATGCAGACGGCGAAAAGAGATATATTCTTTGCCCAGAAGGATTAAAGCTTAAGGGTAAAGTTATTTCAGGAGAAGATGTAGATCCAAAAGTTGGAAATTCGGGTCCGCTTTTTTCTTTGCCGGTAGGAACAGTAGTTCATAATATTGAGCTCACGCCAGGAAAGGGAGGGCAAATTGCCAGGGGAAGTGGAACGGGAGGAACAATTCAGGCAAAAGAAGGAGAATATGTTCACATTAAACTTCCTTCGGGAGAAGTTAGAAAAATAAGAAAAAACTGTTTTGCAACAGTTGGAAACTTAGGAAACGTTGATTGGAAAAACAGAGTAATAGGAAAAGCAGGAAGAAAAATTCATATGGGAATAAGACCAACTGTTAGAGGTATTGCTCAAAATCCAAGATCTCATCCACACGGAGGAGGAGAAGGAAGAAGTGGAATAGGTTTAAAATCGCCGAAAACCTATGCTGGAAGAAAAGCTGTTGGAAAAACAAGAAGACCAAAGAAATATTCGAATAAGTATATTTTACAAAGGAGAAAGAAATAAAATATGTCAAGAAGTTCAAAAAAAGGACCATACATAGATCAAAAACTTTTAAAAAAAGTTTTAAAACAAAAGCAATCTGGAGATAAGTCTCCTATAAAAACATGGGCAAGGGCAAGTCAAATACCGCCTGAATTTGTTGGTCATACACTTGCTGTTCATAACGGAAGAGTTTTTATTAATGTTTTTATACAAGAAGGTATGGTTGGTTATAGACTTGGAGAATTTTCTCCAACTAGAACGTTTAGAAGTCATGGAAGAATAGTAGCAAGAGAAATTTCTAAGACATAAAAATATGGAAGTAATAGCATTTAGTAAATCAGTAAAAGTAAGCCCAAGGAAAGTAAGATTAGTTGCGGATGCGGTTAGGAAGCTGTCTTTAAAAGATGCTTTAAATGCTCTTTCTGTTATTAAAAAAAGAGGAGCGGTTGTTTTAAGTAAAACTTTAAAAAGCGCTTTAGCAAACGCTAAAAACAACGCAAAATTAGACGAGGAAAAACTAGTAATAAAAGGGATTGAGATTTCGGAGGGTCCTGCCTATAAAAGATTTAGGCCTTCAACAAGAGGAAGGGTTCATCCCTATAAAAAAAGAACAAGCAATATTAAAGTAGTATTGGAGGATAAACTTTCTATTGCTAAAGTTAAGGAGGCTAAATAAAAATATGGGACAAAAAATTAATCCAAAGTTATTAAGAATCGGACCGGTTTTGACTTGGAGTAGTAGATGGTATAGTGATAAAAACTATAAAGAAACCTTGCTTGAGGACTTTAATATTAGAAAAGCATTATTAGAAAAATTAAAAAATGCAGGTGTTTCCGATATAGAAATTGAACGCTCAATAAACAGTATTAGGCTAATAATATATGTTTCGAAACCAGGTATGGTTATTGGGAGATCGGGATCTGGGTTAGAGGAAATTAAAACATTTCTTCATAAAATGCTTATAGCCGGAAAAAAAGTAAAAAAAACACAGAAACTTGATATAAGAATTGACGTAGAGCCGATTAAAGAACCAAATTTAGATGCATATTTAGTTGCAAAAAACATATCTGATCAACTTGCCAGAAGACTTCCCCATAGAAGAGTAATGGTTCAGTCGGTAGAAAGAGTAATGGGAGCAGGCGCAAAAGGAGTAAGAATTCTTCTTTCGGGAAGAATTGCAGGTGCAGAAATAGGAAGAAGGGAAAAATTACAGAAAGGAACAGTACCGTTGTCTACAATTAGGGAAAATATAGACTTTGCATCTGTTCCTTCATTAACAAAAAAAGGTTATATTGGAATTAAAGTTTGGATAAACAAACCTAAAAAATAATTATGTTAGTACCAAGAAGAGCAAAATACAGAAAACAGCAAAGAGGAAGATTAAAAGGGATAGCTTTTAGAGGCACTAGGCTTTCTTTTGGTGAATACGGTATAATTGCGGAAGGTTCAGGGTGGATATCTGCGCGCCAAATAGAATCTGCAAGAAGAGCCATAACTCATTATACCCAAAGGGGAGGGAGAATTTGGATTAGAATTTTTCCAGACAAGCCGGTTACAAAAAAACCTGCAGAGACCAGAATGGGAAGTGGAAAAGGTGATGTTAATGAATTTGTAGCGCCGGTAAGGACAGGAAGAATGCTTTTTGAAATGGGAGGAGTAACAAAAGATGTTGCTTTTCAGGCGTTAAGGCTCGCATCTCATAAACTGCCAATAAAAACAAGAATAGTGGAAAAAGAAATAAAATAGTATGAAAACAAAAGATAAAAAAGAATTAGTAAAAAAAACAGAAAAAGAGCTAGAAGCTTTGTTGAATGAAGCAAAAGAAGCTTTGTTTAATTTAAAGCTTGAAAAAGCTCAGAATAAGCTTAAAAATTTAAGATCAATATTTTTAAAAAGAAAGGAAGTTGCAAAGATTTTAACAGCAATGCAAGAAAGGAGAGCTAAAGATGCAAAAAACATTTGAAGGAACAGTAGTCTCTTTAAAAATGAATAATACAGTAGTTGTAGAAATTGTGAGACGCGTTCCGCACAAGCTTTATAAAAAATTACTTAAGCGAAGTAAAAAATTAAAAGCGGATATTAATGGTCTGGGGTTAAAACTTGGAGATAAGGTAAAGATAGTAGAAGTAAAACCGATTTCTAAAACAAAGCATTTTAAAGTTATGGAGGTTATTAAATGATTCAACACAGATCTATTTTAAACGTTGCAGATAATTCAGGCGCAAAATCATTAATGGTTATTCATATATACGGTGGTTCAAAAAGGAAATTTGGACACCTTGGTGATCTTTTAAATTGTGTTGTAAAATCAGCAACTCCAAATGGTCAGGTAAAAGAGAGCGAAATGGTAAAAGTTGTTTTAGTAAGAGCAAGAAAAGAACACAAAAGAAAAGACGGTTCGTATATAAAGTTTTCGGATAATGCAGGAGTATTAATAGATAATGTAAAAGATAAAAATCCTAAAGGAACAAGAATTTTTGGTCCTGTGGCAAGAGAAATAAGAGATAAGGGTTTTATAAAAATAGCCAGTATGGCAATTGAGGTAGTTTAATATGAATAACTTAAAAATTAAAAAGATAAAAAAAGGTGACGAGGTAATGGTTGTTTCTGGAAAAGATAATGGTAAAAAAGGAAAAGTAGAAAAAGTGTTTTCTAGGAAAAATAAAGTTCTTGTCTCCGGTGTCAATCTTTACAAAAGGCATTTAAAGGCAAGGTCGCAAAGTCAGCCATCGGAAATAATAACAATAACCAAACCCTTGCCGATAACAAATGTTATAATAGTTTGTCCAAAATGCAAAAAGACAACAAGAGTTGGTTTTAAAATCGAAAAAAACAGTAAGACAAGAGTTTGCAAAAAATGCAATGCAGAAATATGAGTAATTTAGAAGAAAAATTTAAAAAAGAGATTATAAAAGAATTAAAACAAAAACTTGGTATTAAAAATGTTAATGCAGTACCAAAGTTAGCAAAAATTGTTTTAAATATGGGAATAAGAGATGCGGTTTTAGATAAAAAAAACACAGAACGGGCAATAGTGGTTTTAACCCAAATCGCAGGGCAAAAACCGAGAATAAATAAGGCAAAGAAATCAATTTCCTCTTTTAAACTAAGAGAGGGAGAAGAAATAGGTGCAATGGTGACATTAAGAGGAAAAAGAATGTATGATTTTTACGAAAAATTAATTAAAATTGTTTTACCAAGAATTAGAGATTTTCACGGATTAAAAAAAGATAATTTTGACGGACACGGAAATTACAATTTAGGTTTTTCTGAGAGCACTGTTTTTCCGGAAATCGACCCGGCAAAAATAGAAAAAGTTCAGGGTCTGGAAATAACTATTGTTACGACAGCAAAAAATAATTCAGAAGGAGAAGAACTATTGGCATTGTTAGGAATGCCTTTTAGAAAGAAATAATGGCTAAAACATCTGACGTAGTAAAATTTAATAAAAAACAAAAATATACTGTAAGACAAAAAAACAGGTGTAATATTTGTGGTAGATCAAGAGCATATATGAGAAAATTTGGAATTTGTAGAATTTGCTTTAGGGAATTAGCATCCAAGGGTCAATTGCCTGGAGTAGTAAAGGCAAGTTGGTAAAAGTATGAATCATAAAGTATCAGATTTTATTATTAGAATTAAAAATGCAACCTTAGCAAGGAGAAAAGAGGTTATACTTCCCTATTCAAAAATCAACAAGGAAATTGGAAAAGTCTTGGTAAAGCAAGGATATTTGGAAAGTATAAAAGAAACAGAAGCAGAAGGGAAAAAAGAATTAAAGGCGATTGTGAAATACGAAAAAAGATTACCTGTTTTAATTGACGTGGAAGTAATATCGAAACCATCTTTAAGAGTTTATGGATCAGCTAAAGAAATTCTAGAAATAGAAAAAAGAGGAAAAAGAACAGTAGTTGTTTCAACAAGCCAAGGGGTAACAACTGGTAAAGATGCAATTAAAAAAAAGATTGGAGGGGAAATACTATTTGCCATTTGGTAAAAAGTATAAAATATGTCAAAAATAGCTAAAATTCCGGTTGAAATAAAAGAGGGCGCAACAGTTGTTGTAAATAGTAAAGACGTAGAAATAAACGGACCAAAAGGAAATATGTCATATTCTATCCCGGAAGGTATTCTTGTTAAGATGGAAGAAAATAAAGTTTTAATTTCACAGAAAAACGAAAAAGACAGAAAAGAAAGAGCTTTATCAGGTTTAGTAAGGGCAAATATTGCAAATATGATAAAAGGAGTAACGGTAGGGTTTGAAAAAAAACTGGAACTATCGGGAGTTGGATACAGAGCTCAAGCATCAGGAAATTCTTTAACATTGTCTTTGGGATTTTCTCATCCAGTTGTTATAAAAGGACCGGAGGAAATTATTTTTAGTGTTTCGGATAATGTAATAACGGTTTCTGGTATTAATAAAGTTTTAGTTGGGGATATGGCGTCTAAGATAAGATCCATTAGACCGCCGGAGCCGTACAAGGGAAAAGGGATAAAATATCAGGGAGAAAAAATTAGAAGAAAAGCCGGAAAAGCAGCAAAGGCAGTTGGAGGAAAATAAAAATGAATAAAAAACAATTAAGGACAAGATCAAGGCTTAAGAAAAATTCAGAAAGACCAAGATTATCGGTGTTTAGATCAAATAAATATATTTGTGCGCAAATAATTGATGATGTAAAAGGTAAAACATTGGTTTCTGTTTCGGAAGAAAAACAAAACGAAAAGCTAAATAAAACAGAGAGAGCAAAAAAAACAGGAGAATTATTAGCAAAAAAAGCTATAGCTAAAAAAATTAAAAAAGTGACCTTTGATAGAGGTAATTATGCTTATCATGGAAGAGTTATGTCATTTGCAAAAGGCGCAAGAGAAGGAGGTCTAGAATTTTAATGGATAAAAGTTTGGAAACTATGGAAAAAAATCAGGCAAGAGATGAATTTAAAGAAGAAATAGTTCAGGTTAACAGGGTTTCTAAAAAAACTAAGGGTGGAAATAAAATTGGATTTTCGGTTTTAATCGTAGTTGGTAATAAAAATGGAAAAGTAGGAGTAGGGCTTGGTAAAGCTCCGGATGTTTCCGCAGCTATTAAAAAAGGAGTTTCGATAGCAAAAAAACATGCAGTAGAAATACCAATTATAAATGGGACAATTCCGTTTGAGGTTTATATAAAACTTGGAGCAGCAAAGTTATTGTTAAAACCAGCCCCTCAGGGAAGTGGAGTAATCGCAGGAGGAGCAGTAAGAAGTGTAGTTTCTTTAGCGGGAATAGAAAATATTTCATCTAAAGTTTTAGGAACAAAAAATCAAGCAAGTAATGTTTATGCAACCATGGAAGCTCTTAGTAGGCTTTCTCAAAGATTCAATCGCGAAAAATTAATTAAGAAAGGTAAAAATGAAACTAAATAAATTAATAAAAACTACAAAAAGAACACAAAAAAGACTTGGACAGGGACATGGTTCTGGTCGCGTTAAGACATCCGGAAGAGGAACAAAAGGTCAAAAAGCAAGGTATGATATTCCAATCAGATTTGAAGGAGGAGCTTTGCCTCTTATTAAAAGAATGCCTTTTTTAAGGGGAAAAGGAAAAAACGTTTCATTTAGGAATAAAGCAGTTCCTGTAAATCTCGACAAGTTAAATAGTCTTAAAAAAGATAGCATTGTTGATTTAAAAGCATTGATAGATAATAAAATTGTCCAGAAAGATGCTTTAAAAAGAGGGGTAAAAGTTCTGGCAAATGGAGATTTAAAAGTATCGCTAAAAATAAAGTTACCGGTTTCTAAATCGGCAAAAGAAAAAATTGAAAAAGCAGGTGGAACAATAGAAGTTTAATAATGAATAATATCTTAGCTGTTTTTAAAAACAGTATTAAGTCACCGGAAGTTAAGAGAAAGCTTCTGTTTACAGCTATTATTTTTGTAGTCTTCAGATTATTTGCCCATATCCCGGTTTCGGGAGTAAATCTTGGGCAACTTAAAGTACTTTTTTCCCAAAATCAATTTTTAGGATTGCTGGATATTTTTTCGGGTGGAACACTGGCTAACTTTTCCATAATGGCACTTGGTCTTAATCCATATATTAACGCCTCAATAATTTTCCAATTATTAGGTATTGTATTTCCCAAAATTGAACAATTACAAAAAGAGGGAGAAGCTGGACGGCAGAAAATTAATCAATACACGAGAATCCTTTCTGTTCCACTTGCAGTTCTTCAGGCAATAGGAATGTATGCGCTTTTGAAAAATCAGGGAATCATTACCACAGTAGCTCCGGTTAGCGTAGTAGCTTTTGTTTTAACAATGACTGCGGGAACAATGCTTTTGGTTTGGCTTGGTGAATTAATTTCGGAAAAAGGTGTCGGTAATGGAATTTCTCTTTTAATTTTTGCAGGAATTGTTAGCCGGGTTCCTGTTATGTTTGGGCAAACAATGTCTACCGCAAATGCTCAAAACATTACCAATTTATTTGTTTTTATAGCAATGGGAATTTTTGTTATAGCATCTATAGTTACAATAAACGAGGCAACAAGACAAATTACTGTTTATTATGCAAAGAGAGTAAGAGGTAACAAAATGTATGGTGGTCAATCAACACATCTTCCTTTAAGGTTAAATCAAGCAGGTGTAATACCAATTATTTTTGCTGTTTCCTTGGTTTTACTCCCTTCATTAATAGGTAATTATTTGTCTGTTTCTAAGAATGCTTTTTTAAGCGGACTGGCAACTTTTATTACGGTCTGGTTTAATCCCGATGGAATATTTTATAATTTAATCTATTTTATTTTAGTCGTAGGATTTACTTATTTTTACACAGCTGTTGTATTTAATCCTAAAAAAATTGCTGAAGAAATTCAGAAATACGGAGGATTTATTCCCGGGATAAGACCGGGTAGTCCAACAGCAGGCTACTTAAATTATATTTTGACCAGAATTACCTTAGCGGGCGCTTTGTTTCTTGGTTTTATTGCGATTTTTCCAACAATCGCAAAATACTTTACAAATGTTCAAAATATCGCACTTGGAGGAACAGGAGTATTAATCGTTGTTTCAGTAGTTTTAGAAACAATTAAAACCATAGAGGCGCAACTTGTAATGCGAAACTACGAAGGATTTAAGAAATGAAAATAATTTTAATAGGAATTCAAGGAGCTGGTAAATCAACTCAAGGTAATTTACTTTCTAAAAAATTAGGAATTCCTTATTTATCCACGGGGCACATATTTCGTATCTTAGCAAGAGAAAAAACAAATATTGGAAGATATATAAAAGAAATAATTAATACAGGATATCTTGTACCGGATGAAAAAACTCTTAAAATAGTCAGTGAATATTTATCAAGACCGGAATATAAAAATGGTTACATACTGGATGGTTTTCCAAGAACGTTAAAACAGGCAAAAGAGCTTAAGGAAAATATAGATAAAGTTTTTTATCTTAGAGTATCGGATAAAGATGCTTTATGGAGATTATCTTACAGGAATGGAAATGATGGAAGAGAAGACGATACTTTAAAAGCAATCAGAAAAAGGATTCAGCTATTTCACAAAACAACCCAGCCTGTAATTGATCATTATAAAGAAAAAGGAATATTAACAGAGGTTAACGGAGAAACTTCTATAGGTACCATCAACAAAGAAATGTTGGAAGAATTGAAGAGGATAATGCCAAAAGATTCGGTAATTAAGGAAGGAGAATATGATAATTACATATTGGCTTTAGTTGGTATGCCTGGAGCAGGAAAAAGTGAGGCAAGAGGTTATCTCGAAGAAAAAGGCATACCGTTTGTAAGATTTGGCGAAATTACGGACAAGGGCTTAAAAGAAATGGGTCTTTCTATAAATCCTGATAACGAAAGAATGTTTAGGGAAAAAATAAGACAGGAATTAGGAATGGGAGCTTATGCAATTAAGGCGGAGCCGGAACTTAATAAGCTAATAAAAAACAACAGCATTATAGTTATTGATGGTTTATATTCATGGGAAGAATATACATTTCTTAAAAAGAAATTTCCCAATTTAATCTTGGTTCATATTTATGCTGAGCCTCAAAAGCGTTACGAAAGGTTAAGTAGAAGAATAGTAAGACCTGTTTCTTTGAATGACTCAAGAACAAGAGATATTACGGAATTGGAAAAATTAAACAAGGGAGGACCAATAAGTATTGCAGATTACTTAATTGAAAATAACAGTAATGACTTAGACGATCTTCATAAAAAAATAGATATATTATTGACACGTTTAGGTATTCATATTTAATTCTTCATGATTAAGATTAAAAACGATCAAGAAATAGAAATAATGCGCTTCGGTGGAAAAATTCTCGCTGAAACAATGAGTGAATTAATTGATTACTTAAAGCCGGGAGTTTCAGAAAAAGAATTAGATAAATTAGCAGAAGCGCTTATCGTTAAAAAAGGTGGAGAACCCGGTTTTAAAAAAGTTGATTCATATAATTATACATTATGTGTCTCTACAAACGATCAGGTTGTTCATGGTTTACCAACAGATTACGTTTTTAAAGAAAACGACGTGGTTGGCATAGATTGTGGAGTTTTTTATAAAGGTTTTTTTACAGATATGTCGGAAACGCTTTGTGTTTCAACAAACAACAAACAACAATTAATTACTAACAGAAGCGAAATTCAAAAATTCTTAGATACAGGAAAAAGAGCTCTAAGAGAAGCTATCAAAGTCTCAAAAGAGGGAAATAGGATTGGGCATATTTCAAAAACAATTCAAAATATTGTTGAGGGCGCAGGATATTCTGTTGTAAGAAACCTTGTTGGTCACGGAGTAGGTAGAAAATTACATGAGGAACCGGAAATCCCAGGATTTTTATATGGAAAAATAGATTCTTCGCCTATCTTAAAGAATGGAATGACTTTGGCAATTGAGGTTATTTATAATATGGGTAGACATGAAGTTTTAAGATCAAAAAACGATAACTGGACAATAGTAACAAAAGACAAGAGTCTTTCGGCAACTTTTGAGAAAACAATTGCCATAACAAAAAACGATCCTTTAGTATTAACGTAATAGTATTGCTGTTTTAAGGCTGTTCTGATATAATACTTTTAAGAAAATTTCGAAATATAGCTATTTTCTAATCAGCTTAAAAACTGATTAGGTTTTTTGTTGTATTAGAAGTTTTTATTTATGACTCATCAGGGATCATTTGAATTTGAAGGCATAGTAAAAGAGTCTTTACCAAATACTCTTTTTAGGGTTGAGCTCGAAAACGGTGAAGTAATTCTTTGTCATTTGTCAGGAAAAATGCGGATGCATTTTATAAAAATACTGCCGGGAGATAAGGTAAGGGTTGAGGTCACACCTTACGATCGAACAAAAGGTAGGATAACATATAGAATTAAATAATTATTATGAAAGTTCAAGCAAGCGTTAAGCCAAGATGCACAAAATGCAAAGTAATAAAAAGAAAAGGAGTTTTAAGGGTTGTTTGTGAGAATCCAAGACACAAGCAAAGACAGGGTTAATTTAATATGCGTATTTTAGGAGTAACAATACCGGACAACAAGAGACTAGACATATCGCTTACTTATCTTTATGGGATAGGAAGAGGAAATGTTATAGATATATTAAAAAAAGCAGAGATAGATGGATCTAAAAGAGTAAATAAATTAAATGAGGAAGAGCAAAAAAAGATTCAAAAAGCTTTGGAAACTTATAAACTTGAAGGAGATTTAAAAGTAGAAATTCAGGAAAACATTAGAAGGTTAAAGGAAATTGGTGCCTATAGAGGAACAAGGCATAGCAAAGGATTGCCGGCAAGGGGGCAAAGGACAAGATCTAACGCAAGAACAAAAAGAGGAAAGAGAGTTACTATTGGAGCTATAAAGAAAGAAGTGGCAGCAAAAATGGAGCAGGCTGTAAAAGCAAAAACAGCAGGGGGAAAATAATATATGGCAAAAAAAACAGTTAAAACAACAAAAACTACAAAGAAGAAATCAAATCTTAAAATCTCTGAGCTTGGAAAAGTTTATGTTATGGCAACTTTTAATAACACTTTAATTACTATTACTAATGACAAAGGTGATACAGTTGCGTGGGGATCAGCGGGTGCAAGCGGATTTAAGGGAACCAGAAAATCGACACCGTTTGCTGCAACAACAGCAATGGAGCAAGCTGCAAAAAAAGCGATAGAAAAGGGAATAAAAACAGTAGAGGTTTACGTTAAAGGACCTGGCTCTGGAAGAGATGCTGCGTTAAGAGCAGTAAAATCTGCAGGATTATCTATATCGCTGATTGCAGATTTAACACCAATTCCTCATAACGGACCAAGAGCAGAAAAAAGGAGAAGAATCTAGTGGAAATATCAAATATCAAATATCAAATATTAAAGAGTTCAATAAAAATTGGAAATTTCATAGATTGGAGGATAATCTATGGCTAGGTATACAGGACCAAAACATAGATTGGCCAGAAGAGAGGGAGTTAATCTTTTGGATAAGTCTTCAAAAAGCCTTCAGAGGAGAATAAATATCCCGCCGGGAGTCCATGGAAAAACAAGAAAAAGAAGACTTTCGGAATATGGACTTCAGCTAAGAGAAAAACAAAAAGCAAAAGTAGTATATGGTCTTTTAGAAAAACAATTTAAAAAAATTGTTGAGGATGTAAGAAAGAAAAAAGGAGACACAAAAGAATTAATAGTAGCAATGCTTGAAACAAGACTAGACAATCTTGTTTATAGAATAGGATTTGCTAAAACAAGAGCAATGGCAAGGCAATTTGTTTCACATGGTCATGTTTTAGTAAACGATAAAAAAATAAATATACCGTCTTATCAAGCAAAAGTTAATGATGTAATTACGTTATCTGTTAAAACTCAAAAAAATCCAAAAGTTTTGGAACTTTTAAAAGATCAGGAAGAACAAAAAACATTATCTTTCGTTCAAAGAAAAGGATTTTCCGGCAAGTTGGTAAGAATGCCAAAAAAAGGAGATTTTGAAGTTCCCTTTGATTTGCAATTAATCATTGAATATTATTCAAGATAGTGGTAAAATATCAATTTATGACTGAACCAATGTTTAAAGTTAAACAAGAAAAGGCAACCGGTGATTACGGTGAGTTTATTATAGAACCCCTCGAGCCTGGTTATGGACATACTCTCGGAAACGCTTTAAGAAGAGTTTTGATGGTATCAATTCCGGGAGCAGCCGTAACATCCGTTAAAATTTCTGGAGTAAAACATAAATTTTCTACAATTCCGGGGCTTAAAGAAAATATTATAGACTTTTTACTTAATATAAAAGGATTAAATTTTAGGCTTTTAAATTCCAAAAACGTAAGTACGGTAAAGCTTTCGGTTAAGGGTCCAAAGGAAATTACTGCTAAAGACCTAGAATTATCAGAAGATGTTGAGATAGTAAATAAAGATCATTACTTGGGTTTTTTAAGTGATAAAAAGGCAAAATTAGATTTGGAATTAACAATAGAAAAAGGAATGGGATACTCATTAGCAGAAGAAAGAAAAATTAATACGCTAGGCGTAATTCCAACGGATGCAATTTTTACTCCCGTTAGAAGGGTTAGCTATGATATTTCCGCAACCCGTGTTGGAAGACAAACAAATTTAGACAAGCTTACCTTAAAAATTTGGACAAATGGAGTTGTTAATCCAAAAGATGCACTAGATCAGGCAGCAAGAATTTTGGCATCATATTTCTTCCAAGTTTTTGAACCAAAAACGAGTATGGTATCCGAAAGTGCACCTGCCACATCGGCAATTCCGGAATCAGTTTTAAGAATGACGGTTGATGAATTAGATTTGCCAACAAGAATTTATAACAGTTTAAGAAATGGCGGAATAGAAACAATAGGACAGATTTTAGAAAAACCAAGAAAAGAATTAGTATCTATGAGAAATATGGGTGGAAAATCAATTGCAGTAATAGAAGAAAAATTAAAAGAAAAAGGCGTTGAGTTAAACGCATAGATTAAATCCGAAATTCTAATTTCGAAATTCGAAACAAATCCAAAATCTAAAATTCAAAATTTTGATATTCGGATTTTGAACATTTGAAGATTGTTTCGTTTTTCGGATTTTTGTATTCGGATTTTTTAGAATTATGAGAAAAAATATTTTTGGAAAACAATTAAATAGAGACAAGAATCAGAGAAAAGCGTTGATAAAAAGTTTGATGACTTCATTGGTTTTAGAAGAACAAATTAAGACAACGGAAATGAAAGCAAAGGCAATAAGAGGCGAAGTGGATAAATTAATAACCAAAGCAAGAAAAGAGACCAATCTTGCAAAAAGTCTTCTAGGGAAGAAAATTTCTTCAAAAGCAATAGATAAATTAATAAAAGAAATTGCACCAAGATTTAAAGGTAGAAATGGTGGTTACACAAGAATAATTCGCTTGGGTAAAAGATTGGGCGATGATGCTCAGATGGTTTTAATGGAATGGGTAGAAAAACCGATTGAAAATAAAATATCAATCCATAAACCGGATAATAAAGATCAAAAACAAAAAAACCAAAAAATAATGAAGTCTGAAAAAAGAAAAGTGGATAAAAAACCAGTAAAAAAAATAAAGAAATAAAATGAAAAAAACAACACAAGCAACAAAAATAACAGAAATAAAAAGAGAATGGCATTTAGTAAATGTTAAAAATAAAATTTTGGGAAGAGTGGCAAACGAAATAGCACTTTTATTAGCAGGGAAATCAAAAACAAATTTTGTTAGAAACCTGGATTGTGGAGATTATGTCGTTGTTTTAAACGCTAAGGATATTAAAGTTACTGGTAAAAAAGAAGAGCAAAAAAAATATTATAGACATTCAGGGTATCCCGGTGGTCTTAAGACAGAAACACTTAGTAAATTAAGAGAAAGAAAACCTGAGGAAATAATAATTCACGCCGTAAAAGGAATGTTGCCTCAAAACAGATTAAGGGATAAAATGCTAAAAAGATTATTTGTTTTTGCGGGGGAAGAGCATAAATATCAAGATAAGTTTAAGAAAGGTTAATTATGACAAAAACGGTTTTAGAAAAACCAGTAAAAAAAGAAGTAAAGAAAGATTTCGTTTTTGCAGTTGGAAGAAGAAGGGAAGCAATTGCTAGAATAAGGCTTTATCAATCCGTAAAACCGGATTTTAAAGTTGTGGGACAAGATGTTAAAAAGGGAGATATTTTTGTAAATAATAAAAAAGCAGATCAGTATTTCAGCGGAAAAATTTCAATGGTAAGTTATTTAGAGCCTTTTAAAATAACTAATACGCTAGATAAATATTTAATAACAGCGGTTATTTCTGGAGGAGGATTAAATGGGCAATTAGAAGCTTTAATTCATGGGATTTCAAGGGCTTTATCTAAGATAGATCTTAAAAACAGACAAATTTTAAAGAAAAAAGGTTTTTTAACAAGAGATGCAAGAGTTAGAGAAAGAAGAAAAGTTGGAATGGGTGGAAAATCAAGAAGAAGAAAACAATCTCCAAAGAGATAAAAATTAATTCTTATTATTAGGGCGGCCTCCAAATCTTTTATTTCTTTTGAAATAATCCACAATAATAGATTTAATATCTGCAATAGTTAGTTCAGGAAACTTTTTAGGTGTGAAATAAAGCTCAGCAAAGTCTATTCTAAACCCAAAGCCGGACGTTCGCATGTCACCCCCAGTTCTAATAGCAATAGTTTTATCGTGAAGTCCGTCCGGAATTAGTCCTTTGTCATCGCAGTGTTCTCTTACTGATTTCCACCATGTGTCTGAAGTTTTTTCCTCTTTTGCTTTCTCAGCCGCTCTTTCTAATTCATCTCTACCTGAGTAATCAACAGCTAGTGCTAGGATTGGACCCTTATTTTCCTTTGTTTTTTCCTCTGCTTCTATAAGTGTTTCTCGAAGATATTCAGGAATTCTGTCTTTTCTTCCTAAATGAAATATTCTTACCCCGCTTTTTATAAGCTCTTCCAATGATTCTTTAGTTGTTTTATCAATCAATCTAAAAATATTTTCTTTTTCTTCTTCTGGCCTTTTCCAATTATCCGTAGAAAATCCCCACAGAATTAAATTCATTCCATTGTTTAAAATAAATCTTGTTAGCTCAGCTCCCTTTTTGGCTCCTGCGGCATGGCCTTTCTCTAATGGAATACCTGTTTTTTCAGCAAACCGTCCATTGCCGTCCATTGTCATTTCGATAGTTAAGCCATAGAGTTGTTCCCTTGGGATCGCATCGAATTCTTTTAAAATTCTTTTTTCTTTAAGCGGATGAGGAATTCTGTCTTTAAATATTCTTAACTGTTCAAGCATAAAAAGGATATTTTAAAGGAAAAGAAAGTATATTGCAAGCTTAATTCCGTAGCTATCTTTTAGTCGGGGAGCGGAGAATTGAACTCCGGTCACACGCACCCCATGCGCGCATTCTACCGTTAAACTACTCCCCGAAGTAGTAGAATTATACAATATTTTGACCTATTGCATTCATCATAAAAAATTACTAGAATAATTTGCATGGGCAGGACTTCTAATTCTCAAAAAACAGTACCAAATAGCGATAACACATCATCTCAAAAACTTGAAGCAGTAAAGTTAGCGATGGAACAAATAGAAAAGCAATACGGCAGAGGTTCTATTATGCGCTTTGGGGAAATAGGTCAAAAATTAGATATTTCCGTTATTTCCACAGGGTGTTTACCCGTTGATTTAGCACTCGGAGTAGGTGGATTGCCAAGGGGAAGAATTATTGAAATTTATGGTCCGGAAGCTTCTGGAAAAACAACAGTTTGTCTTTCTGTTATTGCTCAAGCACAAAAACACGGAGGAGTTGCAGCATTTATAGATGCAGAGCATGCACTTGATCCAATTTGGGCAGAAAGAATCGGTGTAAAACTCGATGAGCTTTTAATATCCCAGCCGGATACCGGTGAACAGGCTTTGGAGATTGCAGAAAGCTTAATAAGATCAGGTGGAATTGACGTTTTAGTTATTGATTCTGTTGCGGCGCTAGTGCCAAGAGCAGAAATAGAGGGAGAAATGGGAGACGCAATGATTGGGCTTCAGGCAAGATTAATGTCGCAGGCTTTAAGAAAATTAACAGCAGTTATTTCCAAATCCAAAACAGTAGTAATTTTTACTAATCAACTAAGGCAAAAAATTGGCGTAATGTTTGGAAATCCAGAAACCACAACAGGAGGATTAGCTCTTAAGTTTTACTCATCGGTAAGAATGGATATTAGAAAAATCGAAACATTAAAACAGGGAGATAAGGTAATCGGTTCAAGGCATAGAGTGAAAATAGTAAAAAATAAAGTTTCGGCTCCTTTTAGGATTGCAGAGTTTGATGTTATGGAAGACGTAGGAATATCAAGGGAAGGTGGAATTATGGATGTCGGAGTAGAAATGAATATTATTCAAAAATCAGGTGCATTTTTTAGATATGGAGAATTAATGCTTGGACAGGGAAAGCAGGCAGCGATTATGTTTTTAAGAGAAAAACCTGAGGTGGCAAAAAAGATAATTGATGAAATAACTCAAAAAAGTAAAATTACTCCTGCCCCAGTTGAGTTAGGAACAGAAGCAGAAAAATAAATTGTGAAAGAAAAACAACCATATTCCACAATGCTAGAGTTTCTAAATCTGAAAGATACTTCAGAAAGACGAGAAAGGGCAAATTTGGCAAAACAAACAATTTCAACAATGACAATGGGAATAAGACCACTCGGGAAAATAATAATATGGGATACGCCGGATGGATCAGTTTTTTATGATCATGGCAGGCATGCACTTTTTGCAGAGTTAGACTCTTTTGATAAAGAAATTTCTTTAGGAGAAGGATTGTGGGATTATTTTGGTCCAAAGATTGTTGGTAGGGTTTTAGAAGAAGAAGTTAAAAGAGAAGAACGTATCGCTAAAGAAATTAGCGAAGACCTTATGGCTGCTTTTGGGCCTGATGGAAACTTTCGATAATAAAAATAATTAGTGTATAATTTCCCCAGATGGAAGATTTTGATAAATTTTACAATAAAGCTTTAAAATTTCTGTCATATCGTCCGCGCTCCGAAAAAGAAATTGTAGATAAATTAAAAACTAAAAAAGCACCAGAGGAAATCGTAGATAAAATAATTAAAAAACTTAAGGAGTATAAGTTTTTGGATGACAGTGAGTTTGCAAGAGCTTGGATTCAGTCGCGGGTTAGATCAGGACCTAGGTCTTGGAAAACTATATTGTTTGAGTTAAAGAAAAAGGGAATTAATGATGAGATCGCTCAAAAGCAAATAGCAAATTTTAAAAATCAAACACCTGACGAGAAAATGGCGAAAATATTGTTAAAAAAAAGAATACATAGATTGGAAAATAAGAACTTATCAAAAGAAAAAATTTATCAAAAATTGGGCATGTTTCTTGCTTCTAAGGGTTTTGATTGGAATACGATTAAGAAGAGCATTGACGAGATGTTAAGCAAAAAGGTATAATTAGCAAAAGACAACAGAAATTGTTGGAGAAAGTATATATGAAAAGAATAGATTTTAACTTTTCGATCAAACTTTCCCTCAAGGCTTAAAAAGCCAAGTGATTTTTTTGTCTTCAAAAATATTTTAATATGACACAAAATAATCAAGATTTAGTAATCTTAGAAAAAAAACTTTTTGAAAAAGAAGAGAAATTAGATCGCGAAAAAGAAAAACTCGAAAAAGAAAGGCAAGAGTTATTTAAATTAAAAGACGAATATAGGGAAAAACTTCAAAAAACAACCGGACTTTCCGAGGAGGAAGCAAAAAAAGAGCTCTTAAAAAGAATAGAAGAAAAAAATGCAGAAACAGTTGCTAAGTTAATTAGGGAAAGAGAGGATTCTGCAAAAAAAACAGCGGATAAAAAGGCGCAAGAGATTTTAGCAGAAGGAATGCGTCATGGAGCGTTAAATTACGTTGCAGAATTTACTCTTTCTACTGTAAAAATCCCGGATGAAGAACTAAAAGGAAGGATTATTGGAAAAGAAGGAAGAAATATAAGAGCTTTTGAACAGGCAACAGGAGTAGACGTCGATTTAGACGAAGAAGGAATAATAAGACTATCATCATTTGATCCAATAAGAAGAGAGATTGCTAAAAGGTCCTTGGAAAAATTGATAAAAGATACGAGAGTTCAACCTTTTAGAATAGAAGAAATTGTAGAACAAACAAAAAAAGAATTGGAAAAAGTCCTTTTGGAAGAGGGAGAAAAAATTTCTCACGAAGCAGGGGTTTTTAATTTGCCAACCGCAATATTGTCGGTAATCGGAAGATTTAAGTTTAGAACTTCTTACGGGCAAAATTTGGCAGTACATACTTTGGAGGAAACAAAAATCGGAATTCATCTAGCAAATGAGATTGGCGCAGATGCAAACACAGTAAGACTTGCCTGTCTTCTCCATGATATTGGAAAAGTATTAGAGGGAGACGGAAGTCATGTAAAGCTTGGAGTAGAATTTTTAAAGAAACATAGCTTACCGGAAAAAATCATAAATTGCGTTGCTGAACATCATGAAGATAAACCGTTTTCTTCTGTTGAATCGGTTTTGGTTTACACTGCAGATTCAATTTCTGGAGCAAGACCAGGTGCAAGATACGAAGATTTTGAAGAATATGCAAAGAGATTAAGGGAAATGGAAGAAATTGCCAAAAGGAATGAAGGCGTTGAAGATGCTTATGCATTTGAAGCAGGGAGAGAAATAAGAGTAATAATAAACCCCGGAGTCTTAGATGATAATCAAACAGTTATTGCTGCGGACAAAATAAGAGATGAGATATCAAGAGCCTTAGCGGTTCCGGGAGAAGTAAAAGTAACAGCCATCAGAGAGTTTAGGTTTGTTTCTTCGGCAGCATCTTCGTTTTAGTTATTAAATCGGCATAAACTATTGACATAACATTGTTTTAATTGTATTGTTAATCTAATTGAAGTTGTTCAATTAGAATTAGGAGAGGAGGTGATTTAAATGACAAAAAAAGACCTTATAGAATTAGTCGCAAAAAAAGCAAATCTTACAAATAAAGCAGCAAGAGAAGCAGTTGGTTCATTTATAGCAGGGATTAAAGATTCATTAAAGAGAGGAGAGAAAGTTGTAATAACAGGATTCGGAACATTTAGTATCAGAAAAAGATCCCAAAGACCGGGAAGAAATCCAAAAACTGGAGAAAAAATTACAATTGCTGCAAGAAAGGCTCCTGGGTTTACGCCGGGAAAAACCTTGAAAAAAGCAGTAAGATAAAAACAACATCAAAGAATAAAGACCTATTATTGTGGTATTTGGACACAGTAATAGGTCTTTTTTTAAATTTAAAAATTCTGGGAAGATAATAAGCCAGATTCTGTATTATCCTTCGACTCCGCTCAGGATAATCCTGGACATTGTCTGCGGATTAGTTGCAATCTATCTCAATTGTGATGATTGGTCACATAGTCCCGATATAATCGGGATGCCCTTAACTTAGAAGCTTCCGTAAAATATGTAACAATCCCGATTTAATCGGGATAACGCTTCATTTCTAAGGTTGCAGCAGGTGGGATTGCCCGTTTCACTCCTACTCGTCTCTGTTGCTCTCAAATCTTGTCTATTCAAGATTTGTGCTAAATCTTATATGTAGGTAAAAAATTTAGCCACCAGCTATTACTAGTCAGAGCTTATGCTCCGTCCCTGATTTTACACCTGTCTGGACTTTCCTCTCCGATGTAACACCGGAGTAGCAACTTGTCTTCCCAGAACGACCGTATTATAGCAAAAAAGAGGCATTTTTTCTAATATTAACCATTAGATGTATTGCAAAGCATTTTATACTCGCAATTTAAGCATAAACTAGACTTACTGCAGGAGAAGTCGCTTTTTGATATCCTATCGGCAATTTCCAAAATTTGTTTTTTAGCTTCCTCAAGCTGTTCTTTGGTTCTTGTTGTCGTTATTTTTTCACCCTTTTCTAAAAAGCATAAACTTAAATCAACTTGGTCGGGCGGTTTATTTAAAAACTTTTCCTGTACTAAACTCGCAGCCAATGCATAAATAGTAAGTTGTAAATTATTAATCAATTCTTTTTCTTCTAAAACGTTATTTCCCGTTTTGTAATCCAGTATTTCTATTTTTCCATTTCCTAAATTATTTACTCTGTCTATTACTCCACCAATTTTTAAATCGTTTATGAAAAAATTAAATCCATACTCGGTTGCTAAAGGAATATTCTTAGCATCAAAATCTTTTTCCAGATAATTAGTAATAATTTTTTTTGCTTTTTCCCAAGCTTCTTTTTCATGGGTTTTATTTGAATATCCTTCGTTAATCCAGTTTTTGTCCAGAAGTTTTTTTATTTCCGATATTTTTGTTTTTTCGCCTCTTATCCAATTTTGATAAAAATCCCTGAGTACTGCGTGTACACTTGTTCCAAAACTTTGAGCAGATGTTGGAGGAGTTGGAATTTTAAGGATGTACCTTAATTTGTAATGAAGGGGACAAATTTCGAATGTTTGTATTTGAGAATAAGATAAATATTTTACAGGAGTTTTTAACGAGGTTTTATTGGTAAATAATTCTTCTTTCGGCTCGATCCATTCAAGTAATGTTAGTTGTCCTGCTGGTTCAGATTTTTTTGTAATTATTTTTTCAACATTTTCTTGTCCCAACATTTCATAAACAAAAGGAGATATTTTTTTCTTCCTTTTCCCCTCACCATAAAATAAAGCAGCCGATAAAAACAATTCATCCCTTGCTCTGGTTGCCCCAACATAAAATAGTCGTCTTTCTTCCTCTGTATGATAATCGCCTAATGGAAGAATTTCTTTTATTAAATCTTGTGGAATCGGAATGGCTTCGCTTCTATTTCTTGTTGGAAATCTATCAGAAACTAAATTGACCAAAAAAACTACAGGAAATTCTAGTCCTTTACTTGAGTGAACAGATAAGATATTTACAGCATTATTCTGAGACCAATCAATATCTGCAACAAGCGGACTTTCTCCCATTTGCATTGATAAATCAATCCAATCAACAACGTCAAATACTGTTGCACTACTATGTTCTGTTTCGTAAGTTTTTAATTTATCAAAAAATTTGGCAATATTTTTTGCCTTTTTTTCTTCTTTTTCAGTTTTATATTCAATAATTTTTTTTAACAATCCAGAGTCATTCAGGAAAAAATACAAAATTTCTCCGGCGGTATTTTTAGGGATAAGAGATAAATGTTTTTTTACCATTCTGGTAAAATTTCTTATTTTATCTTTGGTTTCGGGCTTTAAAAAAGTTTCTTCAACTTTTTCAAGAGTTTCAAAAAGTGAATAATTTTTTCGTTTTGAATAATTTAAAAGTGACGCAATTTCTATGCTTTCCATTTTAAATTGAGACATATTTAAAATTCTGTAGAGAGAAACAGAATCTTCAAAATTATATAAAACCTTAAGGTAAGAAATTAAATCTTTTATTTCTTCTTGATGGAAAAGTCTTCCGGGTCCTAAGAACTGATAGGGAATTTTTTTCCGCTCAAGTGCCCTTACAAAGACTTGCGAATGGTCATTTGCCCTTACAAGAATAGCAACGTCTTTATATTCATATTTTTTTTCGTCTTCACATAATTGTTTTATTTTTCTTGCAACAGAATCTGCTTCGTCTTCTGATCTTGATTCAAAAATAAACTGAACTTTTTCTCCCTTTATTTTTCTTACGGAAAATAATTTTTTATTTACTTTTTCTTTTATTTCCAGACGATCAGGGTTGTTAAATTGTATTAACTGATAAGACTTGTTAAGTATTTCTTCTGTCGATCGGTAGTTATTTATTAGGGTAATAATTTTTGCATTCCTAAATTGTTTTCTAAATTGAATAATATTTGAAACAGAGCTACCTCTAAATCTATAGATTGATTGATCGTCGTCTCCTACAACGGTTATATTTTTTGTATCCCCGGAAAGAAGTATTGCTAGTTCATTTTGCGCAAAATTAGTGTCCTGAAATTCATCTACAAGAATAAACTTAAATTGGTTTTGATATTGTTTTAAGATATTTTTTCTTGTTCTAAAAAGAAGTAAAGTGTTACTAATTAGATCGGAAAAATTCATTACATTTTCTTTTATTTTTATTTCCTCATAAGTTTTAAAAGCATTTGCCAATTCCAGGTTTTTTTCAGTTTCTTTTTCATCTTCATTCTTTTGTTTTTTTACCCAATTAAGGTATTCTTTTGGCGATACATCTTCGTCTTTAAGTCTACTAAAATGGCTTAATAGCCCGCTTAGGAATTTATTCGGATTTCCATGCGGTCTAAAATAATTTAAATTAAATTTAAAAATATTTTGCTTTAAAAGCATTAATTCCTCTGCTTCGGTAAGTAGCTTGTATGAAGAGTTAAGTCCTATGTGGATTGCTTCCTGTTTTAAAATTCTGTCGCAAAATGCGTGAAAAGTGGAAATCCACATTTGACTATATCCATATGGCATTGCCAGATCTATTCTTTCTTCCATTTCTGCCGCAGCCTTTTCTGTAAATGTTAATGCTAGTATTTCCGATGGATGTATATTTTTTTCTAAAATTAAATGTTTTATTCTTTCTGTTATAACAGTTGTTTTTCCTGTTCCTGCCCCTGCAATAATTAGAAGTGGTCCTTTTTCATGATTTACTGCAGCTAATTGATTTTTGTCAAGTTTAAAATCAGCTTTCATGAGGGTATTGTATCATAGGGGAGTTAATTATTTTTCTGTTCAATTTTACTTGTTTCTTCGATTTCGATATTTCTCATAGAGCTTAATTTTTGTCCCAAGTTAATAAATCCAGTAGTAACATTGTTAAATTGAGAAGAAGCATTGTTAATGTGTTTTCCCAAAATTCCTATATTATCGTTAACCTTTTCGTAATCTATTTGCATGCTTCTTAATAGTGCAAAAACTTCTTTTGATTTTATTTCTAATTTTTTGCCTTCAAAAGCCAAGAGTATTGTTTGAAGATGCGCGTAAAGAGTGGATGGGGAAACAATGTAGACTCTTCCTTTTCTTGCATAGTCTAATACATCCGCTTGATTAGCTAATTCATAATAAACTGATTCGCTTGGAACATACATTAAGGCAAAATCCATTGTTCCTTCACTTGGTAATATATATTTTTTAGAAATAGCATCAATGTGTTTTTTTACATCACGTAAAAATTCTTTTAGATAAGCATCTTTTTCTGTTTTTGTTTCCGATTTTACCATTTTTTGAAAATTTTCCATTGGAAATTTTGAATCTATCGGTAAAATTCCTGCATCTGTTTTTATTGCTGCGTCAACTTTATCTCCTGATTTAAATTCGTATTGTAAAAAGAAATTATTTTTAGGAAACATTTGGGAAATTAAGTCTTTTAGGACCTGTTCGCCGATATTTCCTCTAAGCTTCGGGCTTTTTAAAAATTCTTGAAGTTCGCGCATATTTCTTCCGATTTCGCTCATCTGTCCTACTTCTTTTCCTACATCTTTTATTACTCCAGCTGCTTTGTCTAAACGTTCATTTAACTGTTTTGTATTTTCTTGAAGCGTTTGAACCATATTTATAGAGGATCTATCCAGGGTTGATTGCATTGTTTTTAGCCATTCAAGAAGAGCTTGATTTTCTTTTGGCTCGTTTAGATTTTTAAGCTTCTTATTTATAAAAATAAATATAAAAATAAAACCCGAAATAATAATTGATCCAAGCACTAAAATATCTAACATACAGTATTATTTTAACACGTAATTAGCTTAGTAGAAATATAGCTCGGGATTAACAGTAATTTTTTTCCATTCAACTTTATTTTGGTTAAAAAAAGCGGCTGTAGCAATCATTGCAGCATTATCTGTACACAAAAATTTTTGTGGAAAAAAAATTTTGGCTTTTGGCATATGGCGAATAGCAAATAATTCAAGTTCATCTCTCAATCTCTGGTTTGCGGCAACACCGCCGGATAAAAGAATGGATTTAGCATTGTATTTTGTTGCCGCCTTTATTGTTTTTTTAATTAGGACTTCAATAATTGCTTTTTGAGTTGATGCAGCTAAGTCACTGATTATTTTATTATTATATTGTTTTATTGTTTTAGTTTCTTTTAAAACTGCTGTTTTTAATCCGCTAAAACTAAAATCAAAATCTTTTGATCCAATCATCGGGCGGGGTAAATCAAAGGATTCGGGATTTCCGTTTTCAGCGGCTTTTTCTATAGACGGTCCTCCGGGATAGGGTAGGTTTAATAGTCTTCCGATTTTATCAAATGCTTCTCCTGCTGCGTCATCTCTGGTTCCGCCAAGCCATTTAAAATTTCCGTGCCCTTTCATTAAAAGTAAATCAGTATGACCTCCTGATACAATGAGTATAATTGCAGGAAATTTAACATTAGTATTTTGATCGTTATTAATAAAATTTGCATACATATGCCCATGTAAATGATTGACGGGTATTATCGGTTTTTTATAAAGCATAGAAATTGTTTTTGCCGTTTCGATTCCTACTAAAAGCGACCCGACTAATCCTGGTCCGATTGTTACAGCTATTGCATTAATTTCCTCAATTTTTGTTTTTGCTTTATCTAATGATTCTTTAATAACAGGTAAGATGTATTTTAACTGTTCTCTTGCGGCGACTTCTGGGATTATTCCTCCTGTTTTGCTATGTAAAGACAAAGAAGACGATATTACGTTAGATAAAATTTTAACGTTTTTATCATTTTTTTTTGCAAAGATTACAGATGCCGAGGTTTCGTCGCAGCTTGTTTCAACTCCCAAAATTTTCATATTTTACTTCCATTCCTCTTTTAAACCCATATTTTTTTGAAAGTCCCGCGTTTATTTCTAAGACAGTATCCGCTGTTTCGGTTGGTTGATAAATTATTAAGCTTTCGTTTTTCGAAGAAGGGGGCTTAGCGCTATCGTAAATAGTTACGATTTTTTTATTTTTAATAAAAATAATATCAATTGGAAATTTCATATCTTTCATCCAAAAAGAATAATAACCCTGTTTTTCAAAAGCGAAAACCATCCCGTAATCGCTTGGTAAGGATTTTTTTTGCGATAGACCTACTTGTTTTTCTTTTGCGGTTTTTGCAAGTAAAAGATTAAAAACTTGTTTATTTATGGTTATTCTCGCAGAAGGTTTTAAAAATGATGGATTTTTTACAAAAATATTTCCGCTGAGTGTTATTAAAAGTATAACTATAAAAAGGATTAGAAAAGAAATTATTATTTTTTTCATATAACTTTTTTTAATATTTCACTAGTTGATATATTTTTCATCCTTCTTATAACCGTAACTAATTTTGCTCCTGCGCTTTCTGCTTGTATTTTTTTTCGATCTTTATTTCTGTCTCCATCTGTAATCGCAACAGCATATGGTTTTATTTGAAGTAGTAGTTTAGCATAATCTTCATCTTTTTTCATATTTTTTAATAAAACAACAAAGTCAACGTTTTTAACAAGAGAAAGAACTTTAGCTCTTGATTTCTGATTATGAATAGGTCTATTTTTACCTTTCATTTTTTTTACTTTTTCATCTTCCTCTAGCAATATAAATAGCTTATCCCCTCTTTTTTTTGCAGCTTTTAAAAAAGCAAGATGACCCTTGTGAACAATATCAAAACACCCACCTACGATCACAATTTTTTTATTTAATAAGTTAAATTCATTGGAAAAGTCTAGCGCTTTTTTTATACTTAGAATTTTATTCATTGCGGATTTATTCCTTAGTTCCTCTTAAATAAACCTCTTGCCAAGGTTTGTAATTGGAGACAAATTTATCGGAGATAATTATTTTACCATTTTTTGTTACTTGTCTTGTAAAATAAACATTTGCACCATAAGCAGCAAAATCTACTTGCTTAATTGTTCCCTTGGGAAGATTCGGGTCGTCTTGGTAAAGCGGTGGAGGTGGGGGAGATTGGCTTAGTGTTACTGGTTTATTAACAATAGAAATTCTACCATCTTTGGTTCCATATAAATAGAAGGTTAATTTTAAGATTGTTGGATCAATTTCTGCTTGCATCAAAATGTGTTTTCCCGTGTCGTTTTTAAACTTCAAATCATTTATGGGTGAATATACAGTTGCGTCTAATCCGGGTCCTGAATCTTGTTCGTAATAGCCTACTCTATATGCATGAGCCCATCTTTCAATGATTGGTAAACCTGCATCCAAAGCTGCTCTGAAAAGCGTTGTGGAAACCTGACATACTCCGCCTCCATCACCAAGAACGGTTCTTCCATTTTGGATAATATATGCTTGTTGATACCCTGTAAAAGATGAGACATCACCCAACGCATTGTTAAAAGAAAAGACCTCGTTTGGTTTTATTAATATTCCATTTAGTCTTGTTGAAGCAAGTGTAACATTATAAATTCTATTTTGAATAGAGTGTTGAAAAAGAGAAGTACCTGTTCCTATTAATTCTTTTACTCCAAGATCGTTTACTTCATCTGTGGTTACAGAAGGTTTTACAATTTTTGTCGGAATATTTATTATTATTGTTTTTTGTTTATTTGAGGAAACCACAATTTTGCTTTTTGAAAAAATTTGTTCAATCAGTTCCGGTATATCTACTAAAAGTCCGTCTTCGGATGGCTTAAAAGTGGTTACGCGATTATTTTCAAATTTAAATTGAGCATCTACTGGTTTTTTTTCGATATCTTTTACTATTGAATCAATTTTTTCTTTCAGTTTTTCTTCAGAATAAGTAAATGATGGCTTTAGGTAAACGCCGTTTGTGTAGGCTTGGAGGATAATGCTAATATCGGAAAAATAATTTTTTGATCTTCCTATACTCATTGCCTGAATAGCCAATAGTTTTGAATCATAGCCAAGATTAACCTCTTTTGCGGAAACCGTGGCAGCTTTATCCTCGTATTTTAAAGAGAAAAAAGTATTATCTGCAAAATTATTCTTTTTTTCAAAATAATCGATTACCTGCTTTGATGTTTTTCCTCCGAAATCAATATTATTAATAATTATTCCCGGATAAACGACATTTCTGTACGCAATTCTAAAAAAAGCGTAAACAAAACTGCTTAGAAAAAAAGTGGCTAATACAACCCCGGTTAAAAACCAAAAAAACGAGGATAGTATTTTAAAAAAATATATTTTTCCCCTTTTTTTACCTTTAGATTTTTTAATGACTTTATTTTTTGTTTTCTTGGAAGAAGTTTTCATTTGATAACAATGCGCATTTGGTATTATACTATATTTAAGTATATTTATGGCAGAAAACACTATTTTTCAAAACCAACCAGTGGAAAATCAACCAACTAATAGTAATCAACTTTCGGCTTCAGCCGATGTTCAAAATTCTGCAGGCTCAGCATACGCACCTCAAGATATAGGCGTGGTAGATATTTCCTCAGGAAAAAAACAAAATTTTTCGCTAAAAAATATTTTAAAATTTTTTGTTGGAATAATAGTATTGGCTTTAGTCGTTTTTTTGATTATTAGATTTATAATTCCTTTATTTGCCGGTAAAAAAACCGAAAACGTAACTTTGGTTTATTGGGGGCTTTGGGAAGATAAGTCGACAATGCAGTCAATTATTTCTGAATTTGAAAAAGAAAATCCAACAATAAAAATTGATTACGTAAAGCAAGATATTAAGCAATATAGGGAAAGATTAACAACTAGGATTAACAATAATACGGGACCGGATATATTTAGATATCACAATACCTGGTATCCGATGTTTTCAAAACTATTGCTTCCTTTACCCAGTGACGTAATTTCAGCTGAAGATTTTAAGAAAAATTATTATTTTGTTTTGCAAAAAGACTTAATTAAAAACGGAGCAATTTACGGTATTCCTTTGGGTATAGATACACTTGCTTTATATGTAAATAGCGATTTGTTAAGCGCTTTGGGTGTAAATAATCCGCCGGGCGATTGGGAAGAATTTGCAGCGCTTGCCAGGAGGCTAACAGTAAAAGATGAGTCAGGAAAAATTAAAACTGCGGGAGCTGCAATGGGATCCTATTCTAATATAAGCCATGCTCCCGATATCATATCTTTACTCTTTTTGCAAAATGGCGTAAACATTAACAATATAACTTCGACAAAAACAGCAGCGGCTGATGCGCTACAGTTTTATACTGCTTTTGCAAAGGGAGAGGGAAGCGTTTGGGATAATACTTTAGATAATTCAATACTGGCTTTTGCTAAAGAAAATTTAGCAATGTGCTTTGGGTATTCATGGGATGCTTTTACGATTAAGGCGCTAAATCCAAATTTAAACTTTAAAACATATCTTGTTCCACAGCTTCCGGGAGAAACCATTAATATGGCAAGTTATTGGGTTGAAGGAATTTCTTCTAAAAGCAAGTACCATAGAGAAGCACTTTTATTCATGAAGTTTTTGGCAAAAAAAGAAACAACACAGAAATTATTTACGGAACAGTCAAAAACGAGACAATTTGGGGAGCCTTATGCAAGAATAGACCTTGCAGATTCTCTAAAGACCAACGAACAGGTTTATCCTTTCGTAGAACAAGCTAAAACCGCAAATTCTTCGCTTCTTGTAGATAGCACATACGATAATGGATTAAATGATAAAGCGTCAAAATATTTAGAAACAGCAGTTAATTCAATATTGAATGAAGTTTCTCCCGAAACTGCAGTGGAAACCTTAGTAAAGGGACTTGATCAAATTATAAATCAGTATGGGCAGTAAAGCGATATTAAAAACACTGCTCTATAGCAATATATTTAATTATCCTCTTACAAAAGAAGAAGTTTTTCAATCATTGATTACCAATGAGACATTTACAAAAGAAGAAGTTTTTCAATCATTAAAAAAAATAAAAAAAATATCTTTTAAAAACGGCTTTTATTTTTTAAAAGGAAGAGATTATATAGTTGAATTAAGAAGAAAACGTGAGAAACAAAGTTTGGAAAAAATAAAAATTGCTAAAAATATTGCAAGAAAACTTTCATTAATTCCAACAATAAAATTAATAGGCATAAGTGGTAATTTGTCTTTAAAAAATGCCGACGAAGAAGACGATATCGATTTTTTTATTATTGCTAAAAAAAATACAGTTTGGATTACGAGGTTTTTTACAATATTAATTCTTAAACTCTTAGGAAAACATAGAAAAAGAAAAGATAAAAACGTTAAAAACAAAATTTGTTTGAATATGTTTTTAGACGAAGGACATATAAAATTTAAAAAAAATATTTATCTTGCTCACGAAATTATTCAATTATTACCGATATTAAATAAAGATAATACTTACCAGAAGTTTTTAAATAAAAATATATGGGTTTTTAATTATATGCCAAACAGTATGAAAATTATTGAGCGTAATTATCCAAATATTGATACAAAAAAAAGCTTATTTAGGTACTTAGATTACTTATTTATGGTACCTCAACTTTTTTATATGAAGAGACATATTACATCGGAAAAAATATCTAATGAATCCCTTTTTTTCCATCCTTTTGATCATCAAAAACGCATTTTAAGAGAATACAAAAAGAGTTTAAAAAAAGACCTATAATGTAAAAATAAGGCTAAAATGAGCCAAAAAATACTAGAGGTCATTGACAAAAAATTGAATTTCAGATATCATCCCTAAGGTAAAACTGCCCTCCCATCTCCCTCAAAAATTGGAGGGATTTTATTTTAAATAGGAGAGTTTATGGATATAAAAAAAATATATTTAACAAAAGAAGGGCTAGGAGAGTTAAGAAAAGAACTAGAAGAATTAGTTAAGGTTAAAAGACCGGATGTTTTAGAAAGAGTTTCTCAAGCAAGAAGCATGGGAGATCTTTCGGAAAACGCAGAGTATACAGCAGCCAAAGAAGAGCTTTCGTTTATTGATGGAAGAATAGAGGAGTTGGAAGAATTGTTAAAACAGGTAGTTCTTATAGAAGAAAACTCAAAGAATACAAATCATATTGTTAAACTTGGATCGAAAGTAATCCTTAATGTAAAAGGTAAAAAAGAAACTTTTATGGTAGTTGGCGAATGGGAAGCTGATCCAAAAGAAAAGAAAATATCCCACGAATCACCATTGGGAAAAGCGTTAATTGGCAAAAAAGTGGGAGAAAAAATCGAAGTAGAGGCTCCAGCAGGAAAAATTTTATACACAGTGGTATCAGTAGACTAATTTAACAATAAAATATTGTATAATTAGTGCATCCAGTGAATAGTAATCAAAATATAATCCACAAAGACGTTAAGAGCTTTTTAAAAAAACCTAATTTTATAGACTACGCTGAGTTTTCTAAAAAATTTTTACTAGAAGATTTTGAAAAAGAAATTGATTATTTTAAAGATGGTTCGTTAAACATCTCCTATAATCTTGTTGATAGGCATACTCTTGGTAAAGGAAGGAACAAAATAGCCATATATTTTGAAGGAGAAAAAGGAAATAAAGAAGAATATACCTACGAAAAGCTTAAAAAACTTACAAACAAATTTGCCAGCGTATTAATCAAAAATAAAGTAAAAAAAGGAGATCGTGTTTTTATTTTCTTGCCAAATATTCCCGAGCGGCATATTTCTTTTATCGGAATTCTAAAAATTGGAGCTGTAGCAGGCCCATTGTTTCCTGCGTTTCAGGAAATTGCACTTTTCGATAGGCTAAAAGATTGTGAAGCCAAGGTTTTAGTTACCAATTCTGTTCTTTTCCCAAGAATTAAAAAAATTTGGAAAGATTTACCGAGTCTTGAAAAAATAATAATTGTAGAAAGGGGATCGGTCGATCAACCAAAAGAAAAAAGAATTGTTTATTACCAAAAAGAAATGGATAATGCTTCGGACAATTTTTTGCCTGTCCACACGGATAAAAATGACCTTTCGTATATTTTATATACTTCAGGAACTACCGGAAAACCAAAGGGCGTAGCTCATTCACATTACGATATTCTTCAAGCAATATTAACAACAAAATATGTATTAGACATTCATGAAGATGAGAGATATTGGTGTACGGCAGATCTTGGTTGGGTTACAGGGGTAGTTTACAATGTCTTGGGAATTCTTGGTCTTGGTGGAACATTAATTCTTTACGAGGGGAGATTTTCGCCCGAAAATTGGTACAAAATAATCGAGGAATATAAGGTTAATGTTTGGTATACGGCTCCAACTGCAATAAGAATGTTAATGGGATCAAAAGTCAAAGCAAAAGATTTTAACTTATCGTCTTTAAGGCATTTGGTAAGCGTTGGTGAACCGCTTAATCCTGAGGCAATATGGTGGGGGCTAGAGGCATTTAATTTACCCTTTCACGATACATGGTGGCAGACAGAGCTTGGTGCAATTTCCGTATCAAATTATGCCTCTTTAGATATAAAACCAGGCTCTATGGGAAAACCTTTTCCCGGAGTTATTGCTGCAATAATTGACGAGAAAGGGAACGAACTTCCTGCAAATAAAGAAGGAAACCTAGCAATTAAAAAAGATACGGTGTCTTCTTTAATGAAGCAAATTTGGAAAAACGATGAGAAGTATAAGTCATATTTTATTAAGGATTGGTATGTTTCAGGAGATAGAGCTTATAAAGATGACGATGGATATTTTTGGTTTTTTGGAAGAACAGATGATGTAATAAAAACTGCAGGGGAAAGAGTTGGTCCGTTTGAAGTGGAAAGCGCTTTAGTGGAGTATCCGGACATTATAGAAGCAGGGGTAATCGGAAAGCCAGATATGACAAGAGGAGAAATAATAAAAGCATTCGTTGTTTTAAAACAGGGAGTAGAAAAAAACGATAAGACAAAGGAAAAAATAAAAATGTTTGTAAAAAATAACCTTGCAGGGCATTTATATCCAAGAGAAATTGAATTTATCGATAAGCTTCCAAAAACAAGATCAGGAAAAATTATGAGGCGAGTTTTAAAAGCAAAAGAGCTCGGCTTGCCACTAGGTGATCTTTCCACATTGGAAGACTATTGATTTACTGCATTTTTGTTTACAAATCTAGTATAATGAGCTTATGTTTTGGGCTGACAAATTACTTCAGGACAGAAAAGAAAAAGAATGGATAAATGATTCATGGACACCATCCGGAAATATTCATATGGGTGGGATTAAGGGTCCGATAATCCACGATGTTTTATTTAGAATTTTAAAAGAAAAAGGATCTGATGTTAAATATACTTTTGGATTTGATGATTTTGATTGCATAGATGGGTTACCGCCGGAATTAAAAGAATCTTATCAAAAATATATGGGAGTTCCTATTTCGGTTGCGCCTTCTCCTGATGGTAACGGATCATTTGGTGATTTTTATTCAAGAAAAATGGAGGATTTATTTAAGAGACTCAATATACAGGCAGAAATTTATAAAACAAGCAATTTATATAAAAACGGAACGTTTAATAAAGCAATAAAATTTGTTTTAGACAACGCGGAAAAAATAAGAAAGGTATATGAGGAAATTTATAGCAAAAAAATTACTGATAATTGGTATCCTTTACAGGTTGTTTGTTCAAAATGCGGTAAATTGGGTACAACAAAAGTTACTAATTGGGACGGAAAAGAAGTTTCCTACGAGTGTAAAAAAGATTTGGTCAAATGGGCAGAGGGCTGCGGAAACAAAGGGAAAATTGCCCCTTTTAATGGTAATGCAAAAATGCCATTTAAGGTTGAATGGGCTGCTAAGTGGTGGACATTCGGGGTAACAATAGAGGGAGCCGGTAAAGACCATGCATCAGCGGGGGGAACTTACGATGTTGCTATGAAAATTTTAAGCGATGTGTTTAAGGCGAAACCACCACTTAAGCTTCCTTATGAATTTTTTATTTCAGAAGGTAAAAAAATGGCTTCTTCAAAAGGTATAGGATTAACTTCAGAAGAATTATTAAAAGTCATTCCCCCGCAAGTTGCAAGATTTTTGATGATTAAAACAAAACCCAATCAGGCGGTTGAATTTTCAATTAAAAAGCCTGATTTATTCCCAAAACTTTATGATGAATATCAAAAAATGGCAGATGCATATTTTTCTAAAAAAGCAGACGATAACGCAAGGATTTTTGAAATGTCCCAAATAGAAAAAGTAGAAAAACCACCATTTATAAGATTTTCGATTCTTTCACAATGGGTACAAATGCCTAATATGGAAGAAAAAATAAAATTAGAAAAGCTCGAGACTTGGGCAGATTACGCACGTGTTTGGGTTAAAAAATACGCTTCAGAATCAGAAAAGTTTCTTGTTCAAAAAACTCTTCCAAAAGAAGCTGGCGATTTAAGTCCAGAGCAAAAAAGTTTTCTAAAAAAAATTACAGTAGAGCTAGATAAGAAATGGGACGCGGAAAGTTTTCAAAGAGAACTTTATGAATGGGCTAAAGAATCTGAAATCTCCTCAAAAGATGCATTCTCTGCAATTTATTTATCGTTAATCGGTAAAGATCATGGACCAAAGGCCGGTTGGCTAATCCTTGCTTTAAAAAAAGATTTTATTAAAAAAAGGTTTTTGAACGATTTAGTTTGATTAGTTTTTACTTAGGGATTATAATCACAAATAATACAGAAGTATTTAAATATGTTAGACATTAAATTTATTAAGGAAAATTTAAAAATTGTCGAAGAGGGCGCAAGAAATAAAGGAGTAAACGTTAGTATTCAGAACCTTTTAAAACTTGATGAGGAGCAAAAGGCTTTGAATGTCAACGTTCAAAGATTGAGAGAAGAAAGGAACATTGCGGCAAAAGCAAGAGATGTAGAAAAAGGAAAAAAGATAAAAGAAGAACTGGACAAAAAAGAGAAAAGATTAACAGAGCTTAATGAGGATATTAAAAAAATAATCATTCAGCTTCCTAATCCTCCCAAAAAAGATGTAAAAGTTGGAAAAAACGATAAGGAAAATGAAGTTTTAAGAAAAGAAGGTTCCCCCAAGAAGTTTAATTTCATCCCGGAGGACCATTTAACAATAGGGGAAAAGTTAGGGATTATAGACGTTGAAAGGGCGTCGAAGATTTCCGGATCTAGATTTTATTATTTAAAAGGAGATGGGGTTCTTTTGGAATTTGCATTAAAACAACTGGCATTTGAAACTTTAATTAAAGAAGGCTTCGTTCCTGTTTTACCCCCCGTTTTAGTAAAAGAAGAAGTAATGAGGGGACTTGGCTATATGGAAGATGGCGGAGATGAGGATATGTACATTTTTGAAAAAGACGGATTAGTTTTGGTTGGTACTTCGGAACAATCAATTGTTCCAATGCACAAAAATGAAGTTTTAAATTTGGATGAATTACCCAAGAGGTACGTTGGTTTTTCATCCTGCTTTAGAAGAGAAGCTGGAAGTTATGGCAAGGACACAAGAGGGATTTTAAGAGCTCACCAATTCGATAAAATTGAAATGGTTTCATTTGTAAAACAGGGAGAGGATGACAAGGAACACGAATTTCTTTTATCCTTGGAAGAAAAACTTTTGCAAAGCCTAGAAATTCCTTATCAGGTTGTTAAAATGTGTACAGGTGATTTAGGTTTTCCCGCAGCCAGAAAATATGATTTGGAAGCATGGATTCCATCGGAAGAAAAATACAGAGAAGTAACTTCTACGTCAACAACTACTGATTTTCAGGCAAGAAGATTAAATATTAAATACAGAGAAAATAATAAAACAGAATACGCAAATATCTTAAACGGAACAGCCTTCTCTACAAGACCAATAGTTGCAATTTTGGAAAATAATCAACAAGAAGACGGTAGTGTTTTAATACCAAAAGTTTTACAAAAATATCTTAATAAAACAGTAATAAAACCTCAAAAATAGCTTTTTGATTTTTATTGTTATTTCAATCCAAATTAATAACTTTGAAGCAAAGAAAAAATCTTGACAAACTAATAAAATTAATACACGATAAAAACAATCACTGCCCGTTTTCTTTTTGAAAATTTGGCAAGAAAGTGAGGAGGTGATTCTTCATGGCAAAGAAAAAGAAGAAGAAGAAGTAAATTGGTAAGCAATTTGGAGCTTTACCAATTGATCAGTTGGTAATAATCCCGCCCGTTATGGGCGGGATTTTTATGGTAAAATAAGCCTATGTTTAAAATTATTGGAAAATTCTTTGATTCCAACGAAAAAGAAATAAATAAATTAAGACCAATCATTAACGAGATTAATTCATTCGAGGAAAAAATTAAAAAACTAAAAGACGATGCTTTCCCCAAAAAAACAGAAGAGTTAAAAAAAAGAGTATTAAGCGGAGAGACTTTAGATTCAATACTTCCGGAAGCTTTTGCTCTAGTAAGGGAAGCAGCGAGAAGATCGATTGGCCAGAGACATTTTGACGTTCAGCTAATGGCAGCAATTTCATTAGCTAATGGAAAAATAGCAGAACAGAAAACTGGGGAAGGAAAAACATTGTCAGCAGTACCGGCGTTGTATCTTAATAGTCTTACAGGAAAAAGCGTACATTTAGTCACCGTTAATGATTATCTTGCAAGAAGAGACGCGGGTTGGATGGGAGCAGTGTTTAATTTCTTGGGTTTAAAAGTAGCATCAATAATCAGTGATGAATCATTTATTTATGACCCGGAATTTCTCAATAAAGACGTGCGTGATACTAGGCTTTTACACCTCAAGTCTGTAGAAAGAAAAGAGGCTTATAATGCAGATATAGTTTATGGAATAAATTCAGAATTCGGTTTTGATTATTTAAGAGATAACATGGCTTCCGATTTGGAATCAATGGTTCAAAGAGGACATTATTATGCAATTGTTGATGAAGTAGATTCTGTTTTAATCGATGAAGCGAGAACTCCTCATATAATTTCTGCTCCGGATGAGGCGCCAACACAAAAATATTATGAATACGCAAAATTAGTAGAAAAATTAGTCCCGGAAATTGATTATAAAATAGATGAGAAACTAAGAACAGCTCATTTAACAGAGCATGGAATAAGTAAAATTGAAAAATTATATGGAATAGCAGAAATTTACGAAAAAGATTTTGACACAGTTTATCACCTAGAGGCTGCTTTAAAAGCTAGGACATTATTTCATAAAGAAAAAGATTACATTATTAAAGATAACGAAGTAATTCTGGTCGATGAATTTACTGGTCGCTTAATGACAGGAAGAAGATTATCCGAAGGGTTGCATCAGGCAATAGAAGCAAAAGAAGGAGTTACTATTCAAAGAGAGTCAAAAACAATGGCTACGGTTTCTCTGCAGAATTATTTTAGAATGTATGAAAAACTAGCTGGAATGACAGGAACTGCAGTTACAGAAGCAGAAGAATTTAATAAGATTTACAAACTTGATGTTGTAGTTATTCCAACCAATAATCCAATGATTAGAAAAGATTATCCCGATGCAATTTACAAAACATCCAGGGCAAAATTTACAGCAGTTGCAGATGAGATAGAAAAAGCATACAAAAAAGGACAACCGGTTTTAGTTGGTACTACATCAATTGAAAAAAATGAAATAATATCAGAGCTATTAAAAAGAAGAGGAATAAATCACGAAGTCTTAAATGCAAAAAATCACGAAAGAGAGGCAGAAATTATTGCTAAAGCTGGAGAAAAGGGAGCGGTAACTGTTGCTACAAATATGGCAGGAAGAGGGGTAGATATTGTTTTAGGAGGAGAGCCTCCTAAAACTGAAGATGGAAGTAGCAAAAAAGAATCAAAAGAATGGGAAAATTGGGAAAAACGACACAAGGAAATACTTAGCTTGGGGGGATTATTAGTTATTGGAACAGAACGTCATGAATCAAGAAGAATAGATAATCAGTTAAGGGGAAGATCTGGAAGGCAGGGAGATCCTGGTGCATCAAGATTTTACGTTGGTTTAGATGATGACATAATGCGTCTTTTTGGAGGGGATACAATTTCCGGTCTTATGACAAGATTTAATATGCCGGAAAATATTCCTCTGCAGCATCCGATTGTTTCGAGGGCAATAGAGCAGGCACAGACAAAAGTAGAGGGATACAACTTTGATATAAGGAAGCATTTGGTTGATTACGATGATGTTTTAAATAAACAAAGAGAAATTATTTACCAAAGGAGAAAAAAAATACTTGAGGCAGGTCAAGGTGATTCAGAAGAACTGAGAAAAGAAATAAAAGAAAAAATAGACGAAAGTATAACAAGTTTAGTAATGCTTACATTGGTAGAAGAATTTAATCCGGAAAAAAGCATAAGCGAAAAAATAGTTGATAGTTTCTCCACGATTCTTCCTTTTGATGATAATTCCAAAAATCAAATAGTAAAGCAACTTGAACAACTTGAAAACCAAAATGCAAAAATTGATTTTCTAAAAAACATTGCTGCTGATATTTATAAAATGCGTATAAATCAATTAGGGGAAGATTTAATGCGTCAGATAGAAAGATTTGTGACTCTTTCGGTTATAGACAATTTATGGATGGATCATTTAGACGCTGTAGATAATTTACGACAGGGAATTGGATTAAGAGGCTATGGGCAAAAAGATCCTTTGGTTGAATATAAGAATGAAGCATACACAATGTTTGAAAAACTAATTACAGCAATTGACGATGAAATTGTTCACAGAATATTCAGGGTTCAAGTACAACAGCAACCTGATCTTCCTCAACAAACAAGACATATGCAAACTAATACTCCTTCTTCTGAAGTAAGTGGAACAGGAAAACAAAAACCTATTAAAGAAGAACAGGAGAAGAAGAAATTAGGTAGAAATGATCCTTGCTGGTGTGGATCAGGCAAAAAATATAAAAAATGCCATTACCCTAATTAGACACTTAAAATATGTTAAGATTTAGATATCAATGGATTTAACAAAGCTTTGGAAAAGTACACCTAAGAAACCGCATTTTGAGCATTTAAGAAATAAATGGTCAAAACAAAGCAGAGATCTTCAGGAAAAGATTCTTAACGAGCATAAAAGTACGTTTGAATGGTTTTTTAATAACTCCAAACAAGTTGCGTTATCATCTTTGGTTGGTTTTTTTCTTTTTACAACACCAATACTTTTAAGGCATATCCCAAATGCAGCTGCGACGGAAAAAATAAAAGAAGTAGATAAAAGTGTTTTTTTAGTTTCCGATCTTTATCAACTTTTACCAAAAGAATTTAGATTCTTAACTTCTAATGAAGAAAAACAAATAGAAGAAATTTTATCCCGCAATTTTAAGATGAAATTATCGCCGGAATTAAGGGGAATAAGATTAAATACAGTTTACGGGAAAATAGGACAGGAACAACATTTAGCAAGATTTCCAGGAGACACTATGGCAACTCATTTTCAAAACGAGGAAGATGCCCAAAAATACTGGTCTTATGGTATGGCGCCAGGACTTGGAGCATGGGGGTATTTTAAAGAACCAAATGCGGACTTAACGGAAAAAGATACTTTAAGAGAAAAGTATTATATTGCCACTCAGACATTTTTAGCTCCAGGCTTTAGCAATAACCCAAAAGAATACGTTGATTTTTTTAAATTTAGAAAAATGCTTGTCGTTAATCCTCAAAATGGTAAAGCAATGGTGGTTGTAATCGGAGATGCGGGTCCTGCAAAATGGACAGGAAAACACTTGGGTGGATCTCCCGAAGTAATGAAATATCTCGAAAGAGTTGATGGAAGACAGGTGGGTACAGTTTTATATTATTTTATTGACGACCCGGATGATAAGATAAAATTAGGACCAATTAATTATAATTAAATCATGACAAAACATTTTTATTCAAAATTTGTAGAAACATCAAGCATAAGCTTAGAGCTTGGAAATATGAATCTTTCAAAAGAAGAAAGAAGGGAGCTAATTTCATTAATAGAATCAAACATCCACCATAGTATTTTAGATAAAGTTTTATCAGAGTTAAAAGAAGAAGACAAAAAAGAGTTTTTACAAAATTTTCATAAAAATGATCATCGAAAAACATGGAATCACCTTAAAGATAGGATTGAGAATATAGAAGAAAAAATTAAAAACTCAACACAATCTTTAATAAAGGAATTTTTTAAGGATATACAAAAGGCAAAAAAACTAAGTTAATTTATCCGGCTTTTCTTTAATTGCACAAATTCCCAGAACCCCCGGACCACCATGTCTTGCTATTGCCGCACCTGCCTCTGTTAATACAATATCCCCTTCATAGAAAGCGGTAATTTCATTAGCTAATTGTTCTGCCTCTTTTTCTGCATCAACATGAATTATAGCTACTTTTTCAAGAGGCGTTTGTTTCTTAACGATATCGATTAATTTTTCGACAGATTTTTTTCTACCCCTTGTCTTTTCGGTTACCAAAGATTCCCTTGGTCTATTGCGGCTTATATTAAGAATGGGTTTGACACCTAATATGTCCCCTGCGAATCGAACGACTCTTCCGCCAGATTGTGCGAATTGTAAGGTATTCAACGTACATACAGTTATAATTCTGTCTTTCATACTTACCAAAAGATTGACAATTTCATCGTTTGTTTTATGAGAGTTTTTTACAGCTTCTATCGCCAAAAACCCAACTGCCATAGAAACAGTTCCTGTATCAAAGTTTGCTATTTCATAACCATCCTCTTTTTCACTTAATTCGCGAGTAGCAACGAGCGAACTGTCATATGTTCCACTATACTCGCTACCTATATGAATTGAGATTATTCTTTTCCCGGGTAATGCCTTGTATGTTTTAATGAAGTCGCCAGGACTGGGAGCAGAAGTGGTTAAAATACCATTTCCGTCATTTTTTATTTCATCTTTTTGAGTAAGCATAATTTCAAGTAATTTCTTAGTCGATGGTACAAGTTCTCCTTTAAATAAAGTAGGAACTGTTATTAAATTTACATTTTCTCTTAGTGCAACTTCTTGGGGAAGATCACTTGCCGTGTCTGTTAATATTACGGCGGGTTGTCTTTCTGGTGGCATAGCTATGGCAGATTTTTAATATAGCAGTTAAAACATTAAAAATCAATTAATGATCTTTTTAAATTTACAAGGCCCTTTCCTATAAAAAAAACTCCTTCTTGTTTTAATTTTTCTTTCTGTTTTTTTACTCCTCCAAAAGCATAACCCGATGACAATTTTCCGGTTGAATAAACTACTCTATGGCAGGGAATTTTATTGGGGTTCATATTCCGGTGAAGAGCAAATCCGACTACTTTTGGATTATTTATATTTATTTTTTTTGCAATTAGTCCGTAAGTTGCAACTTTACCTTTTGGAATATTGGAGACAATGTTGTAAACTTTTTCAAAAATCTTCATTTAATAATAAAGAGCCAAAAAAGAAACGCAAGAATGATTCTATAAACACCAAAAGGAATAAAAGTATTTGTTTTTATGAACTTTAAAAGAAATTTGACAGCAAAAATCGCCACAATAAATGATCCAATAAAGCCTATTGTTAATGAAATATATTCATAATTAGCAAATGAAAAAAAATCACTTTTGTAAATATCTAAAATTGTAGCTGCAAGCATTGTTGGGACAGCTAGTATAAAAGAAAATTCAACTGCTGTTTTTCTTTTGGTTCCTAAAAAAAGTGCCCCGATTATTGTAGCTGCTGATCTAGAAACACCCGGAATCATAGCGGTTGATTGAAAAATCCCGATTAAAAAGGCATTTTTAAAGCTCATAGATTCAATCTTTTCTATATGGCAATCTTTTTCTTTATGTATTAACTCAAGAATAATTAAAATTATTCCTCCTATAAAAAGTGAAGATAAGGTTACGTAAGTATTCCCAAGTAAAAAAGTTTTTACAATTTTGTAAAAAATAAAGCCTAGAATTCCGGTTGGGATAAAAGAGACCAATATTTTTTTCCAAATTTCTTTATTTGCAATTAAAGTTTTCCAATATAAAAAAACAATAGCCAATATTGCCCCAAGCTGGGTAATTATTTCAAAGCCTTTAACAAAATCAGTCTGCTTTATTTTTAAAAATTCTGAGGCAAGAATTAAGTGACCCGTTGATGATATCGGAAGAAATTCTGTAATTCCTTCAACAATAGATAGGATTAGAGCTTGAAGATAACTCATGTATTTTAGTATAAAATATAAAACATAAAGTATAAAGCAGCAAATAGGAACTAGTTTGCAAAAGGCTTTTTATTTACCTACAATTAATTTAATGAAAGAAGCAAAGGTAGAAGAGGTTTGGGATAAAAAAAAGATCGCAATTACAATTGTTGCAATAGTGCTTTTGTTAATAGGCTTAGTTGTTTTTACGGGAATGTTGAATACAAAAGATACCACCAAAAAGGAAACTGGGCTTTCTATAAAGCAATCTGTAAAAGGGATGGAAGCCGAAAAAGAGATACAAAATATAAAAGAAGTTTTGGGTGAAAAAATTGAAGAAATTACAAAAGAAGCAAGTTCTATAAATATTGCAGAAATTGCTTCTTCTTCGCCTCAGGTACAAAAAGTAATAAATGATATTAAGGAATTGGAAAAATATCCAAGCGATCAAGCCAAGGGAATCTGTCAAGAAATTTGTGATAGCTTATAAATGGAAGAAATACAAAAAAAAATAAAACATAAGTTTAATCGTTTTTTAAGAATTATCGGTCCTGGGCTTATAACAGGAGCAGCAGATGATGATCCATCGGGAATTGCAACTTATTCTCAAGCAGGTGCTAAATTTGGATATGGTCAGCTTTGGACGATAATCTTAATGTACCCGCTCATGGTAGCGGTTCAGGAGGCTTGTGCAAGAATAGGAGCCGTAACAGGAAAGGGAATTGCCGCAGTAGCGAGAAAAAATTATAGTAAAACAATTTTATTTGCCGTTGTTTTTTTAGTTGTCTTAGCAAATACAATTAATATCGGTGCAGACATTGGTGCAATGATAGCATCGATTGAATTAATGTTTCCTACTCCAGGAATAGTTATCGCATTGTTTTTTATTCTTTTTATGCTTTTTTTGGAGGTATTTGCATCTTATAAAATATATGCAAAAATTTTAAAATATTTATCATTAACCCTTCTTGTTTATCCAACTACCGCTATTATAGTAGGACAAAATTGGTCGGAAGTGTTAAGAGCTACTTTTGTTCCAAATATAGAATTTAATTCCGGATTTTTCTTTTTATTAACAGGTTTGCTTGGAACAACAATTTCTCCATATATGTTTTTTTGGCAAGCTTCAGAAGAGGTAGAAGAAGAAATAGAGCAGGATAGGCTACCTCAAACCGGTGGAAAACCTAAGATTAGTAGATATTTCATTAAAAATTTAAGAATAGATAATGCTTTCGGAATGCTTTTTTCAAACATAATCACCTGGTTTATTATTATTACAACAGCATCTGTGCTTAATAAAAACGGTATAACGGAGATAAAAAGCGCAGCAGATGCAGCTAGCGCTTTAGAACCGCTAGTATCAACATTTCCTAATTCCGGTTTTTTGGCAAAAACTATTTTTGCCTCCGGGATTGTCGGAATAGGACTTTTAGCAATCCCTGTTTTAGCAGGTTCTGCTTCTTACGCAATTTCCGAAGCTTTTAAATGGAAAGAGGGTTTTAGTCAAAAGTTTAAAAAAGCACACGGATTTTATGGAGTAATAATTATTGCTACAATAATCGGTTTATTGATTAATTTTCTTAATTTTAATCCTATGGACGCTTTGATTTTTACTGCAGTATTTAACGGAGTTACTGCGGTTCCGTTAATATTCTTAATTGCAAAAATTTCGTCAAGCGAAAAAATAATGGGTGAATATAAATCGGGAAAATTATCAAAAGCGCTTGTTTGGTTAACTTTTATTGTAATGATTTTTTCTTCTATTGTAATGTTTGCTACAATACTCGCTGGAAAATAATATGGAAAATCTAAAAGAGCGCATAGACAAATTACTAAAAAATCTTAATATCGATCAAAAAAGAAAATTAATCCGTGATATAGAAGCGGAAAGTTCCCATCCTGAATTTTGGCAAGATCACAAAAGAGCAGCAGATAAAATGAAGGAATTATCTATTCTTCAGGAAGAGATTGAAAAATGCGAAAAGTTGAAGGAATTATCAATCTTGGGTAATCAAAAAGAGGCAGATATAATTTTAAAAGAGCTGGAAACATTACTATATTTTTCAGGACCATTTGACAAAGGTAATGCAATTTTATCAATTCATTCAGGACAGGGAGGGGTTGAGGCAATGGATTGGGCGAAGATGCTTTTTAGAATGTACACGCGTTTTTTTGAAAGAAAAGGCTGGGAATATGAAATAATTGAACAGTCATTTGGGGAAGAAGCTGGTATTAAAAGTGTTGTTATTGAGGTATGTGGACAATATGCTTATGGATATTTAAAAAAAGAAGCAGGAGTTCATAGATTGGTTAGACAATCCCCCTTTAATGCCGATAATTTAAGACAAACATCATTTGCCTTAGTAGAGGTATTGCCTGAAGTAAATGAAGATTTTGACTTGGAGATTAAAGAAGATGATTTAGAATGGGATTTTTTTAGAGCAGGAGGACATGGTGGTCAAAATGTTAATAAGGTATCAACAGCTGTTAGGTTAAAACATAAACCATCAGGAATTATTGTAACAGCACAAAGCGAACGTTATCAAGGAAAAAACAGAGAGTATGCTTTAAAGATGTTAAAAGCAAAATTGTGGATTTTACAAGAAGAGGAAAAAAAGAAAAAAGAAGAAGAATTAAAAGGCGGTTATAAAACTCCTGGATGGGGAAATCAAATTAGATCATATGTCTTACATCCTTATCATATGGTGAAGGATCTTAGGACAAATTATGAGACCTCAAATACAGAAGCAGTTCTGGATGGAGATTTGGATTTGCTTATTGAAGAAGAGCTTCGATATTTTTAGATCTGTTGATAAAAACGGCAAAATATGGTTAACTAGACAAAGGAGGTGATTTTAATGGAGGAAAAAAAGAATGAACCTGTGATTAAAAATTTCGAAGAAAACAAACCGCTTTTTACACGCAAATTAACAATAATATTTTTAGTAGTTATTTTAATTGGCATTGGTACAGGATATTTATTAGGATCAAAAGGATCAAACGTTAGCGGAATAAATATAAAACAGGCAATAGAATCAGGTTCAATTAAAAAAGGAACAACGGAAGGAGCTTCGGACATGAGTTCTTTTAAAGATATTGCAGAAGGTACGCTTAAAGAAGGAGGAATAGACGGAGAAGGGGCTTTTCACTTAGAAAGACCTGGTGGAGAAAGTCAAAATGTTTATTTAACCTCATCAATCGTTGATTTGTCGAAGTATGTTGGTAAAAAAACAAAAGTTTGGGGACAAACACAAAAAGCACAAAAAGCTGGTTGGCTAATGGATGTCGGCAAAATTGAAGTCCTTTAATGATTAAGCTTAATAAGGTTTCCAAAAAATTCAGAACAGGTGAATATGCCTTACTAGAGGTGGATTTATCTGTAGAGAAAGGCGAATTTGTTTTTCTTGTTGGAACAACAGGGGCTGGAAAAACTACGATTTTTCGTTTATTAATAAGAGAAATGCTTCCGACAGAGGGGGTAATTATCGTTGACGATTGGGATGTTGTAAAACTACCGAACGCAAAAATCCCACATCTTAGAAAAAAAGTCGGGGTTGTTTTTCAGGATTTAAAACTTTTGCAAGATAGGACAATTTTTGAAAACATAATGCTTCCCTTGGAGGTTTCCGATATGGATTCTGTAGAAGCAAAAAAGATTGTTGAAGATGTATTGGCTCAAGTTGGATTGACTGCGCATAAAGAAAAATTTCCTGTACAACTATCCGGTGGCGAGCTTCAAAGGGCAGCAATTGCAAGAGCATTGGTTCTGTCCCCAGATATTTTATTAGCCGATGAACCAACAGGGAATTTGGATATGGCTACTTCTTGGGAAATTGTAAATTTATTATCCGAAATTAATAAAAAGGGTACAACGGTTGTGATGGCAACGCACAATTTGGATATTGTTAAAAATTTATCAAAACGGGTAATTAAACTTGAAAAAGGAAAAATAGTGCACGACAATAAGAATCACGATAAAATAAAAAAGGAGCATTCGGTGAGTTCACCGGCTAGTGTAGAAAAACACAAACATGAAACACACTAAGACAACCTGGAAAAATATAAGAAGATCACCGTATCAGGCAATGGCTGCAGTCCTGATAATGGCTTTAACTTTTTTGGTGATTTCTTTTTTCACCTTTATTTTATTTGGCTCGCACAAAATAATAAATTTTCTTGAATCAAAACCACAAGTTACCGCTTTTTTTAAAAACGAAGCGAAGCAAGAAGATGTGAATAATCTGGAAAATCAAGTGCGCGCAAACGAAAAAGTAGCGTCTATAAAGTTCGTTTCTAAGGAAGATGCATTGGCAATATATCGTGAACAAAACAAAAATGATCCGTTGCTTTTGGATTTAGTAACAGCTGATGTACTGCCTGCGTCTCTTGAGATATCAACATACAATATAGAGGACTTGCAGGTAATTTCGGATACACTTAAATCATCATCTATTGTCCAAGAAGTTGTATATCAAAAAGATGTAATTTCGACTTTAACATCTTGGACAAACGCAATAAGAGGAATTGGAATTGGCTTAATCGTGATTTTGTCTTTAGTGTCGATATTTATTATGGTAACAATAATAGGTATAAAAATTTCTCAAAAAAAAGAAGACATAGAAATAATGAAGCTAATAGGTGCAACTAACTGGCATATCCGCTGGCCTTTTATTCTTGAAGGGATGTTCTATGGGATAATTGGGGCATTTATTGGTTGGGGAATTGCATCATTAGCAGTATTTTCATCTATGCCGGTTTTAACAGAATTTTTTAAAGGGATAGAAGTGTTTCCAGTAACACCACTTCCTGTATTTATTCTTTTATTTATGGAGATAATAATGGCATTAATCTTTGGTGCTGTATCAAGTTTTCTAGCAGTCTTGAGATATTTAAAATAATTTATGGTTTATGATTTTAAGGATAAAAAAGACTTTTTTATTTACATTAGTTTTACTAATAATTGTATTTACAACGGGAAAATATTTTAGTTTCGCAGAGGAATCCACTACCACAACAACAAAGGTATCTTCTAATGCATCTGAATTAGAAAAAAGAATAAATGAGCTACAGAATAAAGTAAACGAGCTTCAAAGTCAGGAAAAAACTCTTTCATCTCAAATCGCGGTAATGGATAATCAGATAAAATTAACAGAATACAGAATAGAAGCAAATAAAGAACAAATATTAAATCTAGAGGTAGACATAGATACTACTACAAAAAAAATTGGCACCCTAGAGCAATCGTTAGATGATTTAACAAAGGTTTTATTAAATAGGATTGTTGCAACTTATGAGGTTGGAACAGTCCAGCCATTTTATGTTTTGTTGTCTTCGAATAATGCATCCAACTTTTTTACAAAACTTAATTACTTAAAAATCGCTCAAACTCACGATAAAAGGCTTATTTACGAAACCGAACAGGCAAAAGTCGATTACGCAAATCAAAAAGATATTTTTGAAGAAAAAAAAGCAAAGATAGAAGCTTTAAAAAAAGAATTAGAAACATACACACAGCAGTTAGCTACGGAAAAGGCAGTTAAAGATCAATTACTAACAGTTACCAGAAATGATGAACAAACTTATCAGAATCTTTTAGCTCAGGCAAGAGCGGAATATGAAGCAATTCAAGGAATTGTTGCCGGTAAGGGACAGGAAGAAGAAGTGGGAATGGTTAGCGAGGGACAAAAAATTGCAACAGTGATATCAGGGACTTCATGTAACTCAGGCGGGACGCATCTCCATTTTATGATTAGTAAAGACGGTTCGGTGCAAAACCCGTTTAATTATTTAAAATCGGTAGATTATGAAAACTGTTCTGGGTCATCTTGTGGAAGCGCAGACGCAGATCCTTTTAACCCTTCTGGTAGTTGGAATTGGCCGATGGATCCTAGGATACGGCTTAATCAGGGTTACGGATCGACTTGGGCAACTAAATATACTTGGGTTAGTCAAATATATAATTTTCATAATGGTATAGACATAGAAGGGTCCTCTTTGGACGTTAAAGCGGTAAAAAGCGGAAAGCTATATCAGGGAAGTTATTCTGGCTCAGGAGGATGTAGACTTAGATATGTAAGGGTTATAAGTGACGAAGGATTCGAAACTTTTTATTTACACATAAATTACACTTTTTAATTTCTTCTTAGTTTTATTCCTTGATATTCATCAGTTATTTATTTAATACTCTTATTAGTAACTAATTAAGTGAAAAAAATTTTATTTATTTTAATACTATTTTTTCTAAATATTTATTTTACGGATATTTCCTTTGCTTCAAGCTTAAAAATTAACGAATTTTTTCCTCATCCGTTAACAGGAAATAAAGAGTGGGTTGAATTTTACAATCCTGACAATCTAGATCTATTAAATTATTACTTAGATGATGACCCGGATTTTACAAGCGATTCCGGAAGTAGTTCAAAAAAATCGCTTTCGGAAATAAATAACTCAAATCTCCTTTATCCTTACTTTGAATGCTCTTCTTTTTTAAATAATGATGGAGATTATGTAGTTTTGTTTTCGCCAACTGGTGAGATTATTGATCAATATAAATATGAAAACGATTACGGATCTGAAGTCTCAATTGGAAGATCGCCCGACGGAGTAGGTGAGATTACTGTTTTGTCTAATTCAACGAAAGGTTGTGAGAATAGCTTGCCTCCGACTTTAACTCCTACGTTAACACCTACTTTCACAGTTACTCCGTCTCCTACTAAAACACCAACCGCAACCAACACAAAGTCTCCTACTAAAACACCAACTCCGACGAGGAGTAGTAACACAACAAAATTAGTTACAACACTTACTTTCGCTACAACCACTACTACAGTAAAATCTAATAACATCTATAAAACCGTTACTACAAAGAAAACTTTGGTTTTGGGTAAGAATATAATTAATATAGGAACTTCAAGCGCAACTCTGACCCCAACTAAAAAAATAGAAAAAGTTATTGTGAAAGGAAAAAATAATCTATTTCCTATTTTTACCATAATTGGAGGAGTCTTTATGGTTATCTGTGGTATACTTGGATATCTTTTTTACAAAAAGAAAAAGAATAATTTATGAGTCAAATGGTCATAACAAAAAATTTCAAAGAAACTCAATTATTAGGGGAAAAGTTTTCTAGTACCCTTAAAGGAGGAGAAGTTATTGCGCTTTCAGGAGAATTGGGTGGAGGAAAAACTACTTTTGTCCAAGGTTTAGTTAGTGGACTTGGTATAAAGAATAGAATAATCTCCCCAACGTTTATAATTGTAAGAAGCTATAAGCTTAACAATAAAAAAATAAAAGCAAAATATTTTTACCACATTGATTTATATAGAATTGATAGCGAAAACGATGTTGTAGGAATGGAATTAGACGAAATTATCAACGATAAAAATAATATAGTCGCTATAGAATGGTCAGAAAAAATAAGAAAATTATTGCCGAAAAACAGAACAGAAATAAAATTTAAATATTTAAAAGATAACGAAAGAGAGATTGAATTTAAATGAAAGATTTTGATTTAAAAAAAGCAAGTGATGTTCTTCGCAACGAAGGAATAATAATTTTTCCAACTGACACGGCGTTTGGAATAGGTTGTAGGATAGATAGCGACAGGGCAATTAAAAAATTAATAAAAATAAGAGGTAGAAAAAAGAATCAACCCTTTCCCGTTTTGGTGGGAAGCGTAGAAATGGCAAGTAAGTATCTAAAAAAAATTCCTAAGGAAGTTTTTGAAAAATTAATAAGTAAATATTGGCCGGGTGCATTAACCATTGTCCTTGCTTGCGAAAAAGAAAAAATAAATCCGCTTATAAGAGGCAATGGAAATACTTTAGGAGTCAGAATGCCAAATAATAAAAAAATTTTAGATTTAATAAACAAAGTTGGGGTTCCAATAATCGGTTCGTCTGCAAACTTTGTGGGCTTAGCTACTCCCTATGAGTTAACTGATATTGACCTAAAAATAATAGAGAAAGTAGATTTTACATTGGAAGGAAAGTGTAAATTAAAAACACCTTCGACGGTTATCGATTGTTCAAAAATTCCTTGGAAAATATTAAGACAAGGAGCAATAGAAATATCAGATATTAATCCCCCAACCGACGAAGAAATGTCAAAAGAAAAAAATGTTATTTTGCAAATAGATACTTCCAGTAATGAATATATATCTGTAGGAATAAAAATCAGGAAAAAGCAGTATGTTAATAAGCAAAAAATTAATTATCAAAAAGCGCAAGCGGTTTTGCCTATGATTGAAAAAATCTTAAAAAAACACAGAATGAATTTAAATAACCTATCAGAAATAAAAGTTAATACCGGACCGGGTTCGTATACCGGTTTAAGAGTTGGTTTATCAATAGCAAATTCTTTAAGTCATTTTTTAAAGATCCCGATTAACGGCAACCTAAGATCAGTAGAACCAGCTTACAAATGAAGTATCTTCTTGTATTTTAAAATAAAAATGGAATAATAATCTTATGATGAAGTTTTTGATTCATTATTTTTATCCTCATGAATCAAATAATTACAGGGCGAGATTGCTTCACCACAAGAGTATTTTATTCTTGATTATATTCTTGTTTATTGGAGGATTTGCGCTTTCCTTTTTAAGGAATAATTTTTCTTCTGTTTTGGGAATTTCTAGCAATATTACTTACGATGAATTATTATTGCTTACAAATAGTCAAAGGCAAGCAAATGGATTAGCGCCTTTAAGTCTTAATCAAGAATTGTCGAATGCAGCTGCCGGTAAAGCAATAGATATGTTTTCCGAAAATTACTGGGCTCACGAATCACCTAGTGGTAAAACCCCATGGATATTTATTAAAAATGCCGGATATAACTATGTTTATGCAGGAGAAAATTTAGCGAGAGGTTTTACTAATACAACGGATGTAATAAATGCATGGATGGCAAGCCCGACGCATAAAAAAAATATTTTATCCCCAAATTATAAAGAAATAGGTTTTGCCGTTAATACTGGAGTATTAAACGGTGAAGAAACTGTTTTAGTAGTTGAAATGTTTGGAAGCAGGGAATTGGCTCAAGTGCCTCAGGAAACAAAAAAAGAAATTGAATCATCCTTGGTAAAAGCAGAAGAGCAGCCGAGTGTGCAAAATGTGGCTCAAGTTGCGGGTAGTAAGCTTGGCGCGGAAATTAAAAGAAGTTCCGCGCAAATTAATTCAGAGGAACCATTAATTGATAGTATTAATCTTTCTTCCAATATAGCAAAAACAATAATTATTCTTTTAATTTTAGTACTACTTTTAGATATGATTGTAATTGAACGAAGGAAATTAGTTAGATTTGTGGGGCACAATATTGACCATATTTTATTCTTGGGATTATTATTAATAATGATTGGAATATTAACTAACGGAATAGTAATTTAATGATGAAAAAAACAGATAGGCATATAGGTTATTATTTTTCTTTGGTTAGCCTTTTAATATTGGGTTTTTTACTTTTTCTTTTTGCTTCACCAAATAGACAGCTTCAGATGCTTGTATTTATAATAACAACGATTTTTTATATCGGTTGGGGATTATTACATCACAAAATAAATCATGATTTAACGGTAAGAATTATGATAGAATATGTACTTATTGGAAGTCTTGGGATAACAATTATGCTATTTTTACTCAAAGGAGGAATGGGATTATGATGCATCCGACTAATACTCAATATCATAGTGAGGAGATCGAAATATGAAAGGGGTAATATTGGCAGGTGGAATGGCAACCAGACTAAGACCGCTTACGTTAGTTACTAACAAACATCTTTTACCTATTTACAATAAACCAATGATTTATTATCCAATAGAGTCAATGGTAAAAGCAGGAGTAAAAGAGGTTTTGATCACTAGTTCTCCTGACCATGCAGGGCATTTTGCCAGCCTTTTAGGAGCTGGAGAGGACTTTGGTATAAAACTTTATTATGCTGTTCAAAAAAATGCAAAAGGTGGAATTGCCGACGCAATTATGTTAACTAAAGAATTTGCCGAAGACGATAACTTGCTTGTTATTTTAGGTGACAATATTTTTAGCTTTGATCTTAGTAATTATGTAAAAAAATTTGAAGAAAAAAGCAAGGGAGCAATGGTTTTTGGAGTAAAAATGCCAACAGAATCAGGACAATATGGAGTAATAGAAGTAGATAAAAGCGGCAAAGTATTATCAATAGAAGAAAAACCGGAATTTCCAAAGTCGGACATTGCTCAATCGGGTATATATATTTACGACAAGAGAGTATGCGACTTTATTAAAAAATTAAAGCCGTCAGGACGTGGTGAATTAGAAGTTACGGATTTAAATAATTTTTATCTTAAAGAAGGTTCTTTAACTTGCGAACTAATTAATTGGTGGATAGACGCTGGGACATCGCACGATGAATTGTTAAGAGCAAATAACCTCGTATCTGAAAAAGTAAAAAATGGGGAGCTTTAAATGAGTAACTGGAAAATAATTTCCCGAAAAAAGCTTTTAAAAACAAAATTTTTTGAAGTAGAAAAAGAAAAAATTTTATTACCAAATGGGAATAAGCATACATACGAAACCGTAATAAGAAAGCCCTCCGTTATGATTATTCCATTAACCAATGATTACGAGCTATACTTAATAAGGCAATACAGACATATGTTCAATGATTATGTAATTGAATTCACAGCAGGACATATTGATGATGGAGAAAAAGCGCTTTTTGCAGCAAAAAGAGAATTAAGAGAAGAAACAGGATTAATAGCAAGACATTGGGAAGAAATAGGAAGGGTTGAAGGATCCGCAAGTGTTGTTCAATCAAGGCTTCATTATTTTTTGGCAAAAGAATTGGAGGAGAAAGAGCCAAAACCGGAAGAAGGAGAAACAATTGAGCTAATAAAAATCCCCTTAAAAAAGACAGTAGAAATGGTTTTAGAGGGAAAAGTTAACAATCTACCGACAATGTATGCTATTCTCTTAATAGAAAAATTAGTTAAGGAAAAAAGATTATGAAGATGTTAATAACAGGCGGAGCGGGATTTATTGGTTCAAATTTTATACTTTATTGGCTTAAGAATCATCCCAATGACCAAATTGTTAATCTGGATAAATTAACATACGCTGGTAATTTAGAAAACCTTAAGTCTGTAGAAAATAACAAAAATTATAAATTTACCCATGGTGATATTTGTGATCCAAAGTTTGTTAACGAGGTAGTTAGAGAAATTGATGTAATAGTTCATTTTGCAGCAGAAAGCCACGTTGACAGATCAATACTTGAGCCGTCGTCTTTTGTGACAACAAATGTTATAGGAACACAAGTATTGCTAGATGCAGTGCTTAAAAACAATGTTAAAAGATTTCATCATATTTCTACAGATGAGGTTTATGGGAGCTTAAAACTTAATGAAATGAGTAAATTTAATGAACGAACAAATTATGATCCCAGAAGTCCGTATTCAGCAAGTAAAGCAGCGTCAGATCATTTGGTAATGGCATATTATCATACCTACGGTTTACCAGTGACAATTTCTAACTGCTCAAATAATTTTGGACCGCTACAATTTCCGGAAAAAGTAATTCCATTAGCAATTACGAATTTATTAGAGGATAAGAAAGTTCCCGTATATGGAGATGGACTTTACGTAAGAGATTGGCTTTATGTTGAGGATCATTGCAGAGCTATTGATTTAATTTTGCAAAAAGGAAAAGTTGGAGAAACTTACTGCATAGGTGGTTTAACGGAAGACGTTAATAACTTAACGGTTATAAAAAAGATTTTAAACATTTTAGGAAAGAATGAAGATTCTATAGAATTTGTTAAGGATAGACTTGGCCATGACAGAAGATATGCAGTCGATTGGTCAAAAATAAAAAATGAATTAGGATGGGAGCCTCTTCATAGTTTCGATGAATGGCTTGAGAAGACAATTGAATGGTATAAAGAAAACGAAAGTTGGTGGAAAAATGTAAAAAACGGAGAATATCAAAAATACTATGAGAAGCAATACAGAAAAATATGAAGATATTAGGAACAGGTTTATCGGGACTTGTTGGTTCAAGAATAGTTGAGTTATTACCCGATTTTGAATTTAGGGATTTAAGCAGAAAATACGGAGTTGACGTTTCTATAAAAGAACAGATTTTTGAAGCAATAAGTAATTCTTCGGCAAGAACAATTCTCCATCTAGCAGCATTTACAGGCGTAGATGATGCAGAAAAAGAAAAAAGCTTACAAGAAAAAAGCACAGTATGGCAAGTAAATGTTTTGGGAACAAAAAACGTTTTAGAGGCATGTGAAAAATTTAACAAAAAAATAATCTATTTATCAACAGATATGGTTTTTTCCGGCGACAAGGAATTACCTGATAAATACTCGGAAAATGATCAAACGGGTGCAGCTAATTTTTATGCAAAAACAAAAGAAGAAGCGGAAAAGTTTGTGGAGAAAGCAGCTTGTCCTTGGGTAATTTTAAGAATAGCCTATCCGTATAGAGCAAAATTTGAAAAAGAAGAATACGTGAGGTTTTTTAAAAGATTACTTGAAGAAGGTAAAAAATTAACCGCAGTGTGTGATCATTATTTTACTCCGACATTTATTGACGATCTTTCGGATGTAATTAAATTAATTATTAAAAATGATTTAACTGGAAAATTTCACGCGGGAGGGAATGAGATAGTTAGTCCTTATGAGGCTGCAATAAAGATTTCAAAAGTATTTAATTTAAACAAAGACTTAATAGAAAAAACAACAAGAGAGATTTTTTTTAAGGATAAAGCGCCGAGGGCATACAATTTAGCGTTAAATAATGATAAAATAGAAAAACTCGGGATTAAATTAAGCACTTTTGAAGAAGGCTTAAATAAAATAAAAAAACAATTAATTATTTAATATGACAATTACATTTGTAGGGCATGGTTATGTGGGCTTAGTTACGGCATCAGTTTTCGCTGATTTTGGAAACAAGGTTTATGTAATAGGTCACACAAAAGAGAAAATAGAGAATTTAAAAAAAGGAATAATTCCTATTTATGAACCGAGACTTTCCGAACTGGTTAAGAAAAATATCAAAGCCAAGCGTTTATTTTTTACCCTAGATTACAACAAAGTAATTCCTGATTCGGACATTGTTTTTATAGCGGTGGGTACACCAACTACAAAAACAGGAGATGCGGACTTGTCATCTGTTTTGCAGGTTGCAGAAGAAATTGCCAAGAATTTAAAAGGATACACAGTAGTTGCTACTAAAAGTACTGTTCCGACAGGAACTAATAAAAAAGTAAGAAGAATTTTAGAAGAATACAAGCCAAAAGACGCTAAGGTTGATTATGCATCGGTTCCTGAATTTCTAAGAGAAGGAAGTGCAATCTCTGACACGGTTAATCCAGACAGAATAGTAATTGGTGCGGAAAGCAAAAAGGCACAAGATTTACTTGTAAAAGTGCACAAAAGCATAAAGGCTCCGGTTATTTTGACAAATTTTGATACAGCAGAACTAATAAAATATGCTGCAAATTCTTTTCTCGCTCTTAAAATATCTTATGCAAATGCAATTGCAAAATTGTCGGAATTACTGCACGCAGACGCTTTAAAAGTATTAGAAGGAATAGGTATGGACAAAAGAATAGGCAGTATGTTTTTGTCTCCTGGTCCGGGATATGGTGGAAGTTGTTTTCCAAAAGATGTTAAAGCTTTAATTTCCATTGCTAAAGATAATGATTATCAATTTTCTCTTCTTGAAGATGTTGAAAATATTAATCAACAGGCAAAAAGAGACATCGTAAAAAAAACCAGAAAAGCCTTGGGTGATTTGAGGGGTAAGAAGATCGGTATTTTAGGTCTTGCTTATAAGGCCAATACGGATGATATGAGGGATGCGCCTGCTATTGATATTATAAATTTACTGCAAAACGATGGGGCAAAAATTTTAGCATATGATCCAAAGTCAAAAGAAAGTGCAGAAAAAGTACTTAAGAATATTGAATATAAAAATAATGCATATTCTGTGGTAGACGGAGTAGATCTTTTAATTATTTTAACGGAGTGGGATGATTTTAAGAAGATTGATTTTAAGAAGATAAAGCGACTTATGAAAAATCCAATAATTATTGACGGAAGAAACATTTATAACAGTGAAAAAATGAAGAAATTAGGATTTACTTATATTGGAGTTGGTAGATAGCTTATGCAACGTAAAATCCTCATAACTGGTTCGACCGGGTTTGTTGGTTATCATTTAATTGAATATTTACTTAGTAAAAAAAAAGATTGTGAAATTTATGGGACATATCTTGATGAAAGTTCATTAAACTCTTTTATTGGATATAAAGATAAGGTAAATTTTCTAAAAGGCGATTTGACAGACAATAATATTGTAAAAGATATTGTTTCAAGGATTAAACCCGATACAGTTTATCATCTTGCCGCATTTGCAGCCACATCTAAAAGCTTTAATTTGCCAATAGAAGTGATAATGAACAACGTATCAGTTCAGGTTAGCTTATTGGAGGCAGTAAGAAAGAGTAAGCTTTTTGACACGAAAATATTGGTAGTTTCTTCGGGTGACATTTATGGCAAGGTTTTAGAAAAAGATTTGCCGGTTAACGAAGATACCAAGCTAAATCCTGCTAACCCATATTCGGTTTCAAAAATAACCCAGGATTATTTAGGTCTTCAATATTTTATTACTTACGGTCTAAAAATTATAAGAGCAAGACCTTTTAATCATATCGGTCCCGGTCAAAGTCCGAATTTTGTTGTTTCCGCATTCTCTAAAAAAATTGCAGAAATAGAAAAGGGCAAACGCGACCCGGTTTTACCAGTTGGAAATTTAAATTCAAGAAGAGATTTTACCAACGTTAAAGACATTGTAAGAGCATATGATTTATTAATCGACAAAGGACAAGAAGGAGAGGTTTATAATATAGGATCAGGAAAATCGTATAAAATAGGAGACATATTAGATATGCTTCTTTCTTTTTCTAAAGAAAAAATAAAAGTAGAAATTGATGAAAAATTACTTCGTCCTGTTGATGAACATAATTTATATTGTGATTATTCAAAATTAAATAAGCTTACAGGATGGGAACCAACGATTTCAATTGAGGATACTTTAAGACAAACTCTAGACTATTGGAGAAATATAATTTAAAATAAAAATATGAAAAAGGCCTTAATTACAGGAATTACAGGGCAGGATGGTTCTTACCTAGCTGAATTTTTACTTTCAAAAGGTTATAAAGTTTTCGGTTTAGTTAGAAGATTAAGCACTCCAAATTTAGAAAACATAAAACACATTTATGAAAAAGTAGAGTTAGTATCTGGTGATCTTTTAGATCAGGGGTCTTTGCAAGATGCGATCAGTAAATCGGAAGCAGATGAAGTATATAATTTAGCAGCGCAATCTTTTGTTAAAGCATCATGGGAACAGCCGGTTTTAACGGGAGAATTTACTGCGCTTGGAGTAACAAGGATGCTTGAGGCGATAAGAATAGTTAATCCAAGAGTTAAATTCTATCAGGCGTCATCATCGGAGATGTTTGGAAAAGTTACCGAAACCCCCCAAAAAGAGACAACAAGATTTCATCCTAGAAGTCCGTATGGAGTTGCGAAAGTTTACGGTCATTATATAACAGTTAATTATAGAGAAAGTTACGATATCTTTGCATGTTCGGGAATTTTATTCAATCACGAGTCTCCCAGAAGAGGTATAGAATTTGTTACTAGAAAGATTACCCATGCGGTTGCCAGAATTAGTTTAGAAAAACAACAGAAACTTGAACTGGGGAGTTTAGATCCGAAAAGAGATTGGGGTTTTGCCGGAGATTATGTAGAAGCTATGTGGTTAATGCTCCAACAGGACAAGCCGGATGATTACGTTATAGCAACGGGGGAAAATCATAGTGTTAAAGAATTTGTAGAGCTTGCTTTTGAGTGTATTGGAATAAAAGACTGGGAAAAATATGTTATAAGCAATAAGCCCGAACATATGAGGCCTGCAGAAGTAGATTATTTAATTGGAGATGCCAGTAAAGCGAGAAAAGTTTTAGATTGGAAACCAAAAACCAGTTTTAAACAATTAGTAGAAATAATGGTTAAAGCCGACATAGAGCGCGAAAAAAACACCAAATAATTTATTTATGCACACCATTCTTGTTGCCGGAGGAGCAGGTTTTATTGGCTCCCACCTCTGTAAAGAACTAATTAAAGAAAATAAAATTATTTGCTTGGATAATTTAATAACAGGCGATGATAAAAACATAAAGTTGTTAATTAATAATCCAAATTTTAAATTTATTAAGCACGATGTTTCAAAATCTCTTCGGGAAATAGAGAAAGAAATAAAAAATGTTACGCATATTTTTAACCTTGCTTCGCCTGCCTCTCCAAATAAAAAAAGTCCAAAGAGCTACATTAATTACCCTATGGAAACGCTGCTAGCTAATTCATTTGGTCAATATAATTTATTAGAGATTGCAAAAAAAATGAATGCAGAATATCTTTATACTTCTACATCGGAAGTTTATGGAAATCCTACAGTTAGTCCTCAGAACGAAGATTATTTTGGAAATGTTAACCCAAACGGAATAAGGTCTGTTTACGACGAGGGAAAAAGATTCGGTGAGGCGATGGTAATGACCTACTACAGAAAATTTAATTTAAGAGTAAGAATTATCAGAATATTTAATACTTACGGTCCATTTATGCAAAAAGACGACGGTAGAGTTGTTTCTAATTTCATTAATCAGGCAATTAGAAATGAACCAATTACTGTATATGGAGAAGGAAAGCAAACCAGAAGTTTTTGTTATATAGACGATATGATTAATGGATTAAATAGTGCAATATTTTCTAAAGAAGCCATAGGTAAGGTAATAAATTTAGGTAATCCCGATGAGAGAAGCATTTTCGACTTAGCAGAGATCGTTAAAAAAATTACCGATTCGTCTTCTGAAATCATATTTGAAAATATGCCTGAAGACGATCCTTTTTTAAGGAAACCGGATATTTCAAGAGCAAAAAAAATATTAAACTGGGAGCCGAAAATAAGTATTGAAGAAGGAATCAAAAAGACTGTAGAATATTTTAAGGGAGAATTAGTTTAATGAATGCAGTAATAATTATTCCTACATATAACGAAAAAGGAAATATAGAAAGATTAATAACGATATTAGAAGAAAACGTTTTTCCTAAGATTAAAGATCATCAATTAAAAATTTTAGTAGCAGATGACACATCTCCTGATGGAACAGCAGATATAGTTAGGGAATTAATGACTAAATACAAGAATTTAGATTTAATAGTAGGTAAAAAAGAGGGATTGGGAGCAGCTTATATTAGAGGAATGACGTATGCGATAGAAAAATTGAATGCAGATGTTATGTTTGAAATGGATGCTGATTTTTTTCATGATCCTACAAAAATTTCAGATTTCATAGAAGAGATTGTAAAAGGAAACGATTTTGTTATAGGAACTCGTTATAGTAAAGGAGGATCAATTCCAAAAGATTGGGGAATGCATAGAAAGTTTTTATCTGTTTGGGGAAATATGTTTATAAGAATTCTTTTTGGAAGAAAGGGAATAAATGATTGGACAGGGGGATATAGAGCTATTAAAAAGGAAGTATTTATAAAAGAAAAGGATAAACTTGGTAAATTTACAGGATACACATTCCAAGTCGGATTTTTATACAATGCTGTAAAAGATGGATTTAGTGTTTCCGAAGTGCCATTTCATGCTAAGGATCGTACTCTTGGGAAGTCTAAAATTCCGGGTATAGAAACTATTATTAAGACCCTGATTTTTGTAATAAAAGTGAGGATACAGGAATTAATTTATGGAACTTTTGGTAAATTTTTAGTTGTTGGAGGAACTGGATTCTTAATTCAACTAATAGCGTATAGGATTTTGATTGGTTTAACCACTTTGCCTTTGGGTGTTGTAAATCTTTTATCCGCTCAGCTCGCAATATTTTCCAATTACAATTTAAACAATATTTGGACATTCAAACATGAAGGTACGAAAGACGGAAAAACATATTTAATTAAAATGTTGGGTTTTTTTGCAAGTTCTAATATTGGGGTAATAATTATTCAGTCTGGGTTAATTCAGCTTGGTGAAATAATGTTTGGCAGAGAATATCCACTGCCATATGTTTATTTTGTATTAGCAACAGCGGTTCTTCTAATTTATAACTTTTCTATGTATAGATTTGTAATCTGGCGAAAAAAACCTCATAAGTGAAGAAACAAATTTTTAAAATTATCCGCCGGATGGCGGACGCAATATTAAAGAACTGGGTAATTATTTTTATCCTTTCCCTTGCTGCTTTTTTAAGGTTATATAGAATTTCTGACTATATGACTTTTTTAGGAGACGAGGGAAGAGATGTTTTAGTAGCTTACGATATTCTTCATGGTAAATTAACTTTGCTTGGTCCTACAGCATCTGTCGGAGGATTTTTTTTGGGTCCGATTTACTATTATTTCATAACACCGTTTTTATGGTTTTTTAATTACAATCCTGCCGGTCCCGCAGTAATGATTGCATTATTTGGAATATTTACAGTTTGGTTAGTTTATAAAATTGGAACAGAATTTTTTGGTCGAAAAGCGGGCGTAATTGCAAGTTTTTTATATGCAATTTCTCCGATTGTAGTTGCTTATTCGCGTTCTTCTTGGAATCCAAATCTAATGCCTCCCTTTACTCTTCTTACTCTTTATATTTTATATAAAGGGGTTAATAAAAATAAGCCCTTATTCTTTTTTATCACAGGGATTTTATATGGAATCTTAATGCAGCTTCACTATATTGAGGTTTTTGTTGGAGTAATAATTATTGTCTATGTTTTTATCTCTTGGGCTTTAAAAAACAAGCAAAAAAAAATATTTTCAAGCGTAATAAAGCCTTATTTGATGATTTTTTTTGGTTTTCTTGTAGGTTTTTCACCTTATCTGGCCTTTGAAGCAAGACATGGTTTCCCAAACACAGCGAGCTTAATTAAATTTATTTTTAATTCTCCGGAAGTAGGCGGTGGTTCAAATTTATTTTTAATTATCGGTAACGTTTTTTTTAGACTTTTTGCGAGGCTGGTTATGGGATTTCCTCCTCCGGAGCGAATTGAATCATTCAGTAAAAACATATTATTTGGTTGGTCAGCATTTATTCTTTTAATATCACTAATTAGTTTTGGTTATTTTTTATTTAGAATGTATGAATCAATTAAAAAAAGAGACGAAAAATTAATGCCCTATCTTTTAATTAACACCTGGTTAATATTGGGCATATTCTTTTTCGGTTTTTATAAAAAACCAATTTATGACTACTATTTTCAGTTTTTATTTCCTTTGCCATTTTTCCTAATTGGTTTTACAGCAGAATTTTTTCTTAGTAAGCAAAAGATATTTAAATTTATAACAGCTTTAGTAATAGTATTTTTAATACTATTAAACTTAAATGGAATCCCATTTAGACATCCGCCAAACAGGCAATTAAATCAAATGAAGACAATAGCCGATTTTATAATGACTAAAACAGACGCAAAACCATTTAATTTTGCCATAATTACAGGAGGTAATTCAGACCATGCTTATAGATATTTTTTTACAATCTGGAATCACCCTCCGGTAATAATTCAAGACAGTGCTCATGATCCGCAAAGAAATACAGTTACAGAGCAATTATTTATAGTTTGTGAAAGCGTACCCTGTGAGCCCCTAGGTAATTCTCTTTGGGAAATCGCGGGATTTGGTAGAGCAGAGATTGCCGGCAGTTGGGATGTGTCTGTGGTTAAGGTATATAAATTAGTCCATTATAAAGGAAATTAATAACCGATTCCTCCACAAAATTATAATTCTTTAAATTTATTTGAAATAAAAAACCCCACTTTTTAAGTGAGGTTTTTTTATTAGCTCTTGAAGGATATCATTTTCCTATCGATAGGAGCTTCAAGAGACTAGGCTGCGCCAATTTTGTACATTCCTGTACCACAAACTGGGCATTTTCCTTTAAGTGCCGGTTTGCCATTTTTCATGGTTACTTTTTCCGCATTAGGATCTTCTCTTTTTGCGCGACATTTAACACAATACATTGATGCCATTTAAAATCACCCCCTTTCAATCAATAAGTTAATCCAGGCAAAATTAATAAACGGTTTGTTAAAAGTATGTACAGAATAATTTGCAAGACAATAACAGATGACGTGAGGATTGCGGTTTTTTTAAGGTCATGGATTAAATAATTAAAATTAACTAACTGATTGTTTTGTTTGGTAGCGTTGAGGGTTATGGTGTCTTTATCCAGCTTTTTTTCAAATGAATTATCAAAGCTTTGTTCTTGAAGCCTTTGGCTACTAAGATTATCTTTTAATAATTGTTTTCTTAAATCTGCAATTATTTTCTGTTGTCTAGTTTTTTTCTTCTTAGCCATGCTAGAAGCCTAGATTACACTATTGACACGAGGCTGTCAAGAGGCTAATATAATATGAGTATCTATGGTATCCAATTTAATTTTGGGATTGTTTGTTTTTGTTTTGATTTGGCTTTTGTTAATAACATTTTTTTCATGGAGATCGATTTCTCACTATAATAAATTAACAAAAGGCATAAGTGAAAAAAGTTTAAAAACAGTACTGGAAAATTTATTAAAAGATGTTAGATTCCAGGAAAATGAAATAAAGAATCTTAAGGATTACACAGCTAAAATTGATAAAGAGGGAAAATTACATGTTCAGAAACTAGGATTAATTCGTTTTAATCCATTTAAAGACACAGGTGGAGATCAGAGCTTTATTCTTTCTTTATTAGACAGTAACGATACGGGAGTAGTAATATCTGGCCTTTATTCCAGATCAGGGACAAGATGGTATGCAAAAAAAGTAGAAAACGGAAAAGGACTGGATCATGATTTGTCTGAAGAAGAAAAAAAATCAATAAAGGAAGCAAGAGTTGCAAAATAAAATGGGAAATAATAAAACCTTAACATTAATTTTAATAATTTTAGTTTATATTGCATCTACAGGTGTATCTTATTTATTATTCTCAAGAGGCGTAGCGGGTGATGAATTAATCACAACTGCTTCTCCAACTAAAAATGCGGATGGACAAACAGTTTTTGATGATAAATTACCTAAAACAGAAGCTTGTCCATTAAATGGCGTAAAATATTCAAAACAACAAAAAAGCTGGTGGGAAAAACACAGACCCCTTGGTGTAATGATAGAAAATCACGAAAATGCAAGACCACAGTCAGGTTTATCTTATGCAGATGTTGTTTATGAAGCAGTAGCAGAAGGTGGAATAACAAGATTTTTGGCATTATATTATTGTCAGGATGCAGGACAAGTTGGACCGATTAGGTCTGCGAGGACTTACTTTCTTGATTTTGCATCAGAATACGGTGATTTTCCGCTTTATGCTCACGTTGGAGGAGCCAATCAACCCGGTCCTGCAGATGCAATATCTCAAATATCTGATTACGGTTGGACAGGCTACAATGACCTAAACCAATTTTCAATAGGCTTTCCTGTTTTTTGGAGAGATTATGGAAGACTAGGACATGATACCGATACCGAGCATACAATGTACTCCACAACAGAAAAGTTATGGAAATATGGAAAAGAAAACAGAAAATTATCAAATGTAAACGAAGACGGAAAATCCTGGGATGAGGATTTTGTAGAATATAGTTTTAAAGATGATGCTTCTTCTTCCGAAAGAGGTAGTACTCAAACGGCACATCTAGAATTTTGGGACGGAAATGCAAATTATTATGTAGACTGGATATATGATTCGACTCTAAATGTTTACAAAAGGAATAATGGAGGGCAACCTCATATAGACAGAAATACAAATAAGCAGATAACAGCAAAAAACATTGCTATTTTATTTATGCAAGAAAGCAGCGCTAATGACGGATATGAAAATAATTTACATTTACTGTACAAAACTAAAGGAACGGGTAAGGCAACGATTTTAATGGATGGAAAAAAGACAAACGGAACATGGAAAAAGGATAAGCGCGTTGGGAGGACACAGCTTTTTGATGCAAATGGAAAAAAGATTGAATTCAACCGCGGAAATATTTGGTTTGAGATCCTGCCCACAGATGGAGTAGCCAATATTAAGTAGGAGGGCGAGGATTATGTTTTTTGATTTAATAACATCTAAGGCAAGAGTAAAATTACTCAATGTTTTTTTAACCTCACCAGGGGAAATGTATCATGTTAGAGAATTGGTTAGAAAAACCGGTGATGAAATTAATGCTGTTAGAAGAGAATTAGCATTTTTAGAAAAAAAAGGAATATTAAATAAAGAACCAAGGGCAAATAGAGTTTATTATTCATTATCTAGGACATACCCTTTTTATTATGATCTATTAAAAATTGGAGCAAAAAGTATGGGATTGGGCGCAGATATTCTTAAAAATAGAGTCAAACTTGGAAAAATAAAATACGCAATGTTTTCCGGTAAATTTGTAAGAAAACTAAAAGACGAACCGGATCAGGTAGATTTACTTTTGGTAGGAACAGTAGTTTTACCGGAATTGGCTCTTTTGGTTAGAAATGAAGAAAAAAGGCTAAATACAGAAATAAACTATACTGTTATGACAGAAGAAGAATTTGAGTTTAGAAGGAAAAAGAGAGACCCCTTTATAACTTCTATTTTATCGGTTTCAAGGGTAATGTTAATTGGAGATGAGGAGTCAATGCTTTCATGAGAAAAAATCCACGTTTTCTTTTTTGGTTTATTATTTTTTTAACTGTCTCATCGGTTTTTATTATTTTACCCAAAATAGAAAATTTAAATATACCACTGGTCAATAAAAAAATTAACATAGATACCAATAAGACACTGAGTTCCATAGGTATAAAAAAAGAGCTTAAGTTTAGGAAAGGTTTGGACCTGGAGGGCGGAACGGAGATCGCTTATAAAGCAGATATGTCAAATATTGCCTCTTCGCAGAAGAGCGCGGCATTGGAGGCAGCAAGAAACATAATAGAAAGACGAGTAAATTTATTCGGTGTTTCCGAACCCATTGTTCAAACCTCCATTGTTAGTAACGAATCGAGGATAATAGTTGAATTACCTGGAATAGACATTGCTCAGGCAAGAAATATAATCGGCACAACGGCAGAACTTACTTTTTGGGAAGAAATTGCAACAGAATCAGCAAAAACAGCAACTACCTCCGGTTATCCATTGGGGTTAAACTCAAATTTTAGAAAAACTAATCTCTCCGGGAAAGACCTACAGAATACAAATGTAACCTTTGACCAGAATACCGGCAAACCGCAAGTGCAATTAGTTTTTACAAGCGAAGGAAGTAATAAATTTGGAGAAATTACAAAAAGAAATGTAAACAAAGTGCTCGCAATAGTTCTCGATAATATTTTAATAGAGGCGCCAAAGGTTAATGAACCAATCTTAACAGGAAATGCTGTAATAAACGGATCCTTTAATATAGAAACCGCCAATAATTTAAGTACGCAATTAAATGCAGGTGCTTTGCCTGTTCCATTAACATCTCTTTCGGAAAAAATGATTAGCCCGACTCTTGGTATTTCGTCGCTTCAGAAAAGTTTTTTTGCAGGAGCAATAGGACTTCTTATAATAATAATTTTTATGATTGTTTTATATGGAAAACTTGGTTTTATAGCAAGTATTGCTTTGCTTCTTTACACATTATTTAATTTAGCAATTTTTAAAATTAGTTCTTTAACTCCCTATGGAATAACCTTAACTCTTTCCGGAATCGCTGGCTTCATTTTATCTATAGGTATGGCAGTTGATGCAAATATTTTAATTTTTGAAAGAACTAAAGAAGAAAAACGCCTTGGCAAAAGTGAACAGTCAGCTATAGAAACTGGTTTTTCTAGGGCCTGGACTTCAATTAGAGATTCAAATGTTTCTACCTTAATAACCTGTATGGTTCTGTACAATTTTGGTACAGGAATGGTTAAGGGATTTGCCTTAATTTTGGCGATTGGGGTTTTAACATCTATGTTTTCGGCAATTGTTGTAACTAGAACTTTTTTAAGATCAGTTTATAAATAATATGAATATAATCGGAAAAAAATATTTATACTTTTTAATTTCTTTAATTATTATTATTCCCGGAACAATTGCTCTGTTTTTATACGGGCTTAACCTGTCTATTGATTTTACTGGTGGATCTAGAATGACTTTCTTTTTACCGGAAAAGGCTAATAATAAAAACGTAAAAATAATTAAATCCGTTTTTGAAGAAAATAACATAAAAATTGCAACGATAGAGTTGTCGGATAAAACAGTTTCGTTAAGAACTCAAGCCATTGATCAGAATAAAAACAATAAAATAATTTGGAGTCTTGGTAATAAAATAAACGGAATTAAACAAGGAGATTTCGAAACAATAGGACCATCAATCGGTTCAGAAACAACTTCAAACGCTATTAAAGCAATATTAGTAGCGTCATTGCTGATCGTTTTATATATAACATGGTCTTTTAGACAAGTTCCAAAACCTGCAAGTAGCTTTAGGTTTGGAGTTTGCGCGGTTTTGGCATTAATTCATGACGTATTGGTTATTGTCGGGATTTTTGCAATCTTCGGACGCTTTTTTGATGTAGAAATTGATAGTTTATTTGTAACAGCAGTATTGACTATAATCGGATTTTCCGTTCATGACACAATTGTTGTATTTGATAGAGTAAGAGAAAACTTAAAAAGAATGATGGGTTCTCCTTTTGAAAAAATCGTTAACGATTCAATATTACAAACATTAGACAGGTCATTAAATACATCATTGACGGTAGTGTTGGTTTTACTGGCGCTTCTTTTGTTTGGAGGAGAATCAATCCGTTGGTTTGTTGTCGCTTTGTTAATAGGTATTGTTAGTGGGACATATTCTTCCATATTTAACGCTGCGCCTCTATTAGTGGTGTGGCAGGAATGGTCGGAAAAAAGAAAAAAGCTTAAGAGGTAGACAAAGATTCTTTAACGATTTTGCTGACTAAATTTCCGTCAGCTTTGCCTTTGAATTTTGGCATTAATGCGCCCATAATCTTTCCCATATCTTGTATTCCGGCTGGTTTTATTTCATTTATTGTTTCTATGACAATTTTTTTTACTTCTTCTTCGTTCATTTGTTCCGGCATATATTTTTTTAATATTTCAAGTTCTTTTGTTTCTTTATCTACTAAATCTTGTCTTCCTGCATTTTTAAATTGCTCAATTGAATCATTGTGTTGTTTTACTTCTTTTTGAATTACAGAAAGAACATCTTCTTCACTCGCTTCGTATCCAGCTCCGCCTTTTTGAATTTCGTAATAATTAATTGCGGAAAGAAGCATTCGAAGGACAGAAGTTTTTATTTCGTCCTTAGCAAGCATTGAATTTTTAAGTTCATCGCGAAGAGCTTGTTTTGTCATAACTAAAGTTTAGCAAATTTCCTAAGAGCTGTCACTTTATCGGTTTTCTCCCAAGGGAATTCCGGTCGGCCAAAGTGTCCATAAGTTGCGGTTTTTCGGTAAATTGGTCTTCTTAAATTAAGAGTATTAATTATTCCCGAAGGGCTCATATCAAACACTTCCCTAATTGCTTTTTCAATTTTGTCTTCGTCTATTTTACCTGTTTCGAATGTTTCTACATGGACAGAAACCGGTTCAGGATATCCGATTGCATAAGCAAGTTGAATTTCACATTTATCTGCAAAGCCTGCTGCTACGACATTTTTTGCAATATAGCGTGCCATATAAGCTCCACTTCGGTCTTGTTTATTTGGCACTTTACCACTAAAAGCTCCTCCGCCGTGTCTTGCCATTCCACCATATGTATCAACAATTATTTTTCTTCCCGTTACCCCCGTATCTCCTTGAGGACCACCTGTTACAAATTTTCCTGTTTCGTTAATATAAATTTTTGCTTTTCCGTTTAACAATTTTTTGCAAACAGGTTTAATAACTTTATTAATAATATCTGCCCTAATTTTTTTATAAGGAATTTTGTCATCGTGTTGTGCAGCAACAACAACGGTTTCTATACCGATTGGCTTGTTGTTTTCATATTCAATCGTAACCTGGGCTTTTCCGTCCGGACGAAGATAGGGAATTATTTTCTTTTTTCTGACTTCTGCTAAACGTTTTGTTAAACCGTGTGCAAGCGTAATTGGAAGAGGCATTAATTCTTTTGTTTCATTACTTGCGTATCCAACCATCATTCCTTGATCTCCTGCTCCTTGCGCTTTATGAAGCGCTTTTTTTGGATCTTCTCCTTGGGCAATATCCAAACTTTGTTCGTGAATAACGTTTATTATCGAGCAGGATTTGTAATCAATTCCGTAGTCGGCATTTGTATAGCCAATATCTTTTAAAACCTCTCTTGCGATCTTTTGAACATCAACATAGGTTTTTGTAGTAATTTCTCCACCTATTACAACCATCCCTGTTGTTGTAAAAACTTCACAGCAGCAAGCAGCATTTGGATCATCTTTTAAAACAACATCCAAAACTGCATCTGCAATTTGGTCACATATTTTATCCGGGTGTCCTTCGGTGACTGATTCGGAGGTAAAATATTTTTTCACGACAAGATAAGAGTATAGCAGAAATTTTAAAAAAAATTAAGATAGTTTTTGTACCCTTTTTAATAGATATTTCTTATTATTTTTTGATAAATCTTCATCTACTTCCTCAAACAATTTTTGTAAAATTTCACCAACTTTTTTACTCGGTTCAATTTTTAAAATTTTCATTACATCATTTCCATCAATTACCATGTCGTCAATCGAAAAAGGTTTTGGTTTTAATTGTTCCTCAATTCTTTTTTTAAAAAGTTTTAGTCTCCAACTCTCGGCTGTTTGAGTTCCTCCTCCAAGCCTGTCCCCAATTCTTAAGTCAATAATGTCCTTTACGTTTTCTATTCCAACTTTTCGTATAAATCTTCTAATGGCCGCATCTGTAATTTTTTCATCAACAGTAAACATATGCCATCTTATTAAATTAATTATTCTTTCTCTAACTTTTTTAGAAAACCTGAGTCTTTTACATATTTCGTATGCAATTTTTGTCCCTGATAATTCGTGATTATGAAAAACAACATATCCTTTTTCGTCTTTTGTAGCAACTTGTGGTTTCCCAATATCGTGGATTAAAGCAGCAAATTTAACAACTGGATCTTTTGATGGGCAAAATTTTAAAGAAAGTACATTATGGGTGAAAACATCTGTTGTATGATGTCTGCCCGGTCTTTCCTGCGAAACATCAACGCCCTCTAAGATTTCTGGAATAATATAACCCAATAATCCGCATTCTTTAAGAAGCATAATTCCTTCGTAAGAAGAATCGCTTGCTAAAATTTTTATTAACTCATCCCTAATTCTTTCAAATGAAATTTCTTTAATAAGATTGGAGTCGTTTTTAATTTCATTAAGAGTATCTTCTTCTACGTTAAAAGAAAGCTCTGTTGCAAGTCTAACGGCCCGTATTAATCTTAGCGCGTCTTCTTTGAATCTTTCCTTGGGATTTCCAACTGCCCTGATAATTTTTTTATCAATATCCTTTTGTCCTCCAAATGGATCAATAATAATAGTCTTTTCTTTATCAAACATTACGGCAATTGCATTTATTGTAAAATCTCTTCTTGATAAATCTTCTTCTATAGTTTTTCCCCACTTAACAATTTTCGGATGTCTTTTATCAGCGTAGCCGTGTTCTGTCCGAAAGGTAGTTATCTCTATGATTTCTTTTTCCTTGTCTGCTAATTGATTATTCGGTTTAATCGGTATTCCGACAGTGCCGAATTTATTGTCGTAAAACCCTTCTTTAAAAAGCTTTAAAATTTCCTCAGGAGTTGCCGAAGTTGCCATATCCCAGTCTTTTGTAGCTCTTTGTAGAAAAATATCTCTAACGCATCCTCCAACAAAATATACCTTGCGACCGGAATCTTCTATTTTTTTATAAATTTTTAAAACCTCTTTTGGAATAAAATTTTGCATAAATTGTTAAATAGATAAGGAATTTGTTATAGTATAGCAACAGAAGTTCAAAAATCAAAATTTTTTCCTTTGTTAAAATTGCAAAGGACAAGCAAAAATAAAAATGAAATGGCAAACAATCAATAAATCCAAAAACCAAAAATTTAAAATAAAAGATGTTATAAAAATACTTTTGGAAAACAGGGGAATAAAAACTAGGCAACAAATTGAGGAATTTTTAGATCCAAAGTTAAAAAAAAATATTTCCCAATTAGTAAGTATTGATAAAAACAATTTAAAAAAAGCTGTAAATAGGATTAAATTAGCGATTAAAAATAAAGAACAGATTGTGGTATTTGGAGATTACGATGTAGATGGAATTTGCGCAACGACAATTTTATGGGAAACTTTAAATAATCATGGTGCTAAAGTCCTACCATATATACCGCACAGAGTAGATGAAGGATATGGTCTTTCGGTTACAGGAATATCAAATATCAAAAATAAAATACCAAAAGTTGAATTGATAATTACCGTAGATAATGGGATCATTGCTAATGAAGCAGTCGAATTTGCTAACAAAGAAGGAATAGATGTAATTATTACCGATCATCATGTTCCTTCGGAAAAACTCCCCAAGGCATTTTCTATTATTCATTCAACTAAGGTATGCGGAGCAGGGGTTTCCTGGGTATTGTGTAGTGAATTAAATAAAAAAACAAATGATGATCAGTTAGTTTTAGTCGCGTTAGCAACAATTGCAGACCTAATGCCGTTAGTTGGAATCAATAGGGCAATTGTAAAACAAGGGATTAAAGAAATTAAAAATACAAAAAATACGGGGCTTTTGGAAATTATTAAAGAAGCGGGGTTGGCTAAGGAAAATATTGGAGTTTATGAAATAAGTTATATTATTTCTCCAAGAATAAATGCCTCCGGAAGAATAGAAAAAGCAATGGATTCATTAAGGCTTTTATGTACAAAAGACAAAAATGCAGCAAGATTACTAGCGGAAAAACTTGGTAGAACCAATAAAAAACGACAAAAAATAACAGAAGAATCTTTGCTTAATGCAAAAGCAAAATTGGCCACTCAAGATAAAAAGAAATTGATTTTTATTTATGATGAAATTTATGAACAAGGAGTTATTGGTTTAGTAGCAGGAAAATTAGTAGAAGAATATTATCTTCCTGCAATTGTTTTATCCAAGGGAGAAAAATACACTAAGGCTTCAGCGAGATCAATAAGCGGTTTTAATATTATTGAATTTATAAGACAGGCTTCCGATTTCTTAATTGACGCAGGTGGTCATCCCATGGCTGCCGGTTTTACAGTCAAAACAGAAGATTTGGAAAAAATAAAAGAAAAACTAGAGGGATTAGCAGAAAAATTATTGGACAAAGAAAGGCTTACGAAGATCTTAAAAATCGATTGTGAATTGCCATTTAGTTTATTAAATAATGAGCTATTTAATGAAATCAAAAGACTAGAGCCCTTCGGTATGGGAAATCCTCAACCCGTGTTTGTAAGTAAAGGATTAATAATTAAGGATTTAAGATGGGTTGGAAATGGCAATAAGCACCTTAAATTCAGGTTTAAAGGTTATTCGCCAGTTGATAGTGAATCGAGTTTCCAAATCAATGGAATATGGTTTAACCCCGGTAATGACTTAAAATTAGTTGTTGGAGATAAAGTTGATGTAGCGTATATTTTGAGCGAGAATGTATGGAACGGAAATTCTAGTATAGAGTTAAAAATTAAAAGTGTAAAAATTACTTAATTTAAATAAAAATTTATTTTTTACCATTTCCATTGCCATTTTGTGTTTCTTTTATAAGCTTAGCTAGCGCATCCTCTGGAGATGAAGGATCACATCTTAACTCTTGGATATGTTCAATTAAACGTTGTCTTTCTTTTCGGCTTGTATCTGGGCTAAATAGTGCATTAATTATACATTTTGCCGTATCTTCAGCGCCAATTGCGCCATACACTTCTTTAACAGTATCGATTAAGGATTGATCTACTAAAAAAGATTTTGGTTTTTCTGCTCTTGTATTCAACGGTAATATTCTTCCTGTATAAACATCATTATCCTTATAGGGTTCAATTCTAAAGCGTGTAGCAACTTCCGTAGCACTTCTGCCCACGTCATTAATATCAATTCTTCCGCCAATTTTATGTTCAAATTCTCTCATTTTCAATAAAAAAAGCTTCCTGTTTTTAAAGGAAAAGGCGCAATACAAAAAGTATCCGCCCCCTTTAAATAAGGGAAGCCCGTGTCCAATAAAAATTAAATAAATTCAAAGCTAATTTCATATTATAGGATATAAGCTAAATATAGCACTATTAAAATTGCTTGTCAAGTAGGGAAAATTACGCTATGATATCTTTATTAATATGAATAATATAAAAAGAGTTCTTGCGTCTTTAGCTTCAGAATATGTAAACCAGCAAATAAGTCTTCAGGGTTTCGTGAGGCTAAGAAGAGACCATGGGAAGCTGATCTTTTTAGATATTAGGGACAGAAGTGGCATTATTCAGGTCGTGGTTAATCCGAAGGTATCGGAAACGGCGTACAATGTCGCCTGTGAGTTAAAACCGGAATATGTTGTAGAGATAGCCGGAAAAGTCAATAAAAGACCTTCTGGATCAGCAAATAAACAGTTAGTTTCAGGTGGCTTTGAGCTCGAAGCTAAAGAAATTAGGATTATAGCTAAAGCAGAAACCCTACCTTTTGATATGGGCTCGAATGAATTAAATCTTGAATTGCCAACTTTACTTGATCATAGAGCTCTGACTTTACGTAGTCCAAAGATTTCTGCTTTGTTTAAAATTCAGAAAACAATAGTATCGTCTTTTAGAGATACTTTATCTAAAGAAGAGTTTATTGAAATATTTCCTCCTACAATTGTACCTGTGGCAACCGAAGGAGGAGCAGAGGTTTTCCCCATAGATTATTATAGTCATAGGGCATATTTGGGTCAGTCTCCACAGCTCTATAAGCAGATAATGGTTGGGGTTTTTGAGCGTGTTTTTACAGTAGCCCATGCCTACAGGGCAGAGCCTTCTATAACTACGAGGCATTTATCGGAGTATATTAGTTTGGATGCGGAAATGGGTTTTATTGAATCATGGACAGAGGTAATGGATATGGCAGAAAAGGTTATAATAAACATGCTTAAAGAAATTAATGAAAAAAACAAAAACGAGTTAACTCTTTTGGGAATAGAATTGCCTAATATTTCAAAACCATTTCCAAGAATTAAGCTTAGAGAAGCTCAGGAAATTGCTTTTAAAAGAACAAAAGAAGATCATAGAAAAGCATCCGATTTAGATCCGATTGATGAAAAAGAATTATGTAAATGGGCGAAGGAAGAAACAGGAGCGCCTTTTGTTTTTATAACACATTATCCAACAAAAAAAAGACCTTTTTATACAATGCCTGATCCAGACGATCCTGAATATACATTAAGTTTTGATTTACTTGGTTTTAGTGAAGAATGGGTAACTGGAGGTCAAAGAATTAACGATTATAAAATGCTTTTAGAAAAAATTCAGGATAAGGGATACAAAAAGGAAAATTTTGAACTTTACCTTCAGGCTTTTAAGTACGGAATGCCAAAAGAAGGAGGATTTGCAATCGGACTAGAAAGAGTTACAAAGGATATTATTGGCTTATCAAACGTTAGGGAAGCAAGTCTTTTCCCAAGAGATATGGAAAGAATAGATGAAAGGTTTTCAAAACTTAAAAAATAAAGTTTCGCCTAAGGTTTTTAAAATTACTTTAACTTCAGTTTCAATAGCAGTTTTTTTAGCGTTACTAATTACTAATTCTTATTTAGCAATTGAAATACACAAAATAAAACCTTTTAAAAATCCAGTAGGAAAGATAAATATTTCTTCTTATCCTGAATTTAAATATTTTTATGATCCAGGTATTAGCGCAAGAGGAGCATTGGTAATGGATGCCGATTCAGGAGTAATTTTATATGAAAAAAATTCAAATCTTCGTTTTTCCACAGCATCCACGGCAAAAATAATGACTGCATTAACCGCGCTTGAAATTTACGATTTAAACGATATTTTGACTGTGAAAACAGCAACGGATGAAGGAGCGCTAATAGGTTTAACTGTCGGAGAGAAAATTACATTCGAGAGTCTTTTGTATGCAATGCTTCTTCCTTCGGGAAACGATGCAGCATTAACGATAGCGCAAAATTACGAAGGAGGTCAGGATAAATTTATTGAAAAAATGAACAAAAATGCCCAAAAATGGAATTTACAAAATACTCATTTTGTTGATCCTGCCGGACTTATTGATGAAGGTGACTATACAACTCCAAAAGAATTGGCAAGGCTGGCAATAATTGCCTTGGATAATCCTATTTTAGCAAAGATTGTTTCAACTAAAAGTAAAGTATTTACAAGTATTGATGGGCAATACGCCTATTATGTAGATAATTTAAACAAGCTTTTGGGAGTAAATGGAATAAACGGAGTTAAAACAGGTTTTACGAACGGTGCCGGTCAGGTTTTGGTAAGTTCAAAATTAGAACCAGTTTTTGCTTATAATGGTGAAAAACAAAAAAAAATTATAATGGTAGTTATGGACAGCAAGGATAGGTTTGACGATACATTAAGAATTGCAAATCTTATTTCGGGAAATGTTAATTATTTAGCCATTCGTCCCTGACGGCAGATACGTACGCGTAAAATTCATTATCTCCCTTAAAAATAATTATTGGCATTAAATAATCTTGATTCTTATCTTCAAGATAGTATCCTAGTATAACTTCTTTTATATTAATTTCTTGTTTATCTAGTGGAATTTGTACAAAATATCCTTTTCCATTTTTTAATTCTTCTAGGGCTTCTTTAGCCGTTTTAATAGGATAAGTTGCTGATTCATTAGAAATTTCCTGATAAAAATAGTTGGCTTTTGCAACTTCTTTATTTCTTTCTCCTCCCGTAATATAAACCGAAATATTTGGCGTGTATGGACTTTTATAAAAAACAGGTTTTTCGTCAATGTTCTTTTGGAAAAAATTCACTTGAATAACCCTTGATTCAGCGTAACTTGTTGCCGGGATTAATGCATAATTTTTTAATGTGAAAAGCGTAGTTTTTGTTTTTTCTAAATCAATATCCTCTGGAAGCATAGAAACTTCATTTAAAAAATCTTCGGAAATTTTCCTTGCTTCTTCTTCCGTTGGGAGATTTTTTCCTAATAAGATTTGCTCATCGTTATAAAAATTCGAATCTAAAGATAATTCCATAGAAACAGTATTTAAGTTTAAAATTCTTTGAAGTTTACTTTCATCGGACCACTTATAAGTTGTTTCGGAAAGCATTATTGGATCTTTTGTAAATCCTAATTTTTGGGCTTTTTCTTTTGTTCTCTGAAAAGCTAAAAGATCGGATTTTTTCTTTACCATTTTAAAAACCTTTGCTCTGTCTGGAAAATTTGGCAATTTTCCGGTTACAGTGTCTACAGAATAACTAAAACTTTTAATACTCTTATTTTCCGGGAAAGTAATTGGAGTTAGTTTTCCAAAACTGACAGTTGGAGGAGCGGGTGGAGTGGGAAACAAAGCTTCTTTAATAAAACCGGCAATCTTTATACCAAAGAATAAAATTAAAATTAAAACTAAGCTTATAATTCCCCATCTTGCAATTAATTTCGTTTCTTTTGTTGTTTGGCTTAGCGTAGGCATATTTATATTGAGTATAAATTAAATTTGGGGTACAATGCAAGAAAGCTATTTAATATGGTAAAAACACGTTTTGCGCCAAGCCCGACTGGAATTCCGCATATCGGCTCGATAAGAACAGCGCTTTATAATTATCTTTTCGCGAAACACAACAACGGTCAATTTTTGCTGAGAATTGAAGATACAGATCAGAAGCGACTGGTTAAAGACGCAGAGAAAGCAATTATAGATTCACTTGAATGGCTTGGGTTGGATTGGGTTGGCGAAATTATTCATCAATCAGAAAGGTTGGAAATTTACAAAGAGCATGTGCAAATACTTCTAAATAAAAAAATAGCTTATGAAAAAGATGGCGCTATTTGGGTAAAAATTCCAGACGAAAAAATTTTTATATGGACAGATTTAGTAGGTAATAAAAAAATTGAATTTAGTGGGGAAAATGTAGAAGACTTTGTAATTCTAAAGCAGGATGGTTTTCCAACTTACCATTTAGCAAACGTAGTAGACGATCATTTAATGGAAATAACGAATGTAATAAGAGGGGAAGAATGGATTTCTTCTGTCCCAAAACACATTTTTCTTTATCAGAGTTTTGGTTGGAAGATTCCCGATTTTGCGCATCAACCGGTGATTTTAGGACCGGATAAAGGAAAACTTTCCAAAAGACATGGTGCAAAATCAGCGCTGGATTATAAGTCCGAGGGATATTTAAAAGAGGCAATTATTAATTTTATAGCAACCTTAGGATGGACACCGGAAAATAACAAAGAAATCATTTCTTTGGAAGAGATGATTAAGTTTTTTGAAATAAAGGATATTAATACTGCAAATCCAAAATTTGATCAAGTAAAACTTGATTGGATGAATGGGGAATACATAAGATTAATGGACGTTTCTCATTTATCGGCAAGAATTAATGAATTTTATAAAAACAAGTTAGATAAGGAAATTATTGAAAAAACTACGCCGTTAATTCAAGAAAGGATTAAAAAACTTTCCGATTATTATCCTATTTGTGAATTTTTCTTTACTAGTTCTAAAAATTACGAAATTGATTTAGAAAAATATAAAAATCTACTTTTGTCCATCATTGATGCTCTTAAAAAAATTAAAGAATGGAAAGCGAATGTTATTGGAGAAGAAATGCAGAATCTTGCCAAAAGTTTAGGGATTAAAAACAGCGAATTTTTTATGATTTTAAGAGTTGCTGTTTCTGGTAAAAAAATAACACCGCCATTAAATGAATCAATAGAGATATTGGGAAGAGAAAAAACATTAGAGATAATAAAAAACGCTCTAGAATGAACAAAAAATTATTTGCAAAAATAGTATCGCTTGTTTTTAACCCCGTAATCTTTTTATTTTCTCTTCCATTTATTGTCGTTTATAAACAAACAGAAAACATTTCTTATGCATTGAAGTGGCAATTTTTTTCCGGATTTTTTGTCATCGTGGGTCTTTTAATAATTTATTTAGGGATTAGAAGGGGGATTTTTTCAGATTGTGATTTATCGCAAAAGAAAGAACGTGAAGAATTCTACTATTTTGCATTAGTGCTTTCATTTTTTTATCTTACCATTTCCTTGTTTTTTAAGGGTATTTTTTTCTATCTTTCAATTGTTGGTCTTGGAATATTTTTGGCAATAATTATATTTACATTTGTAAATAAATATATTAAGGCAAGTATTCATCTAGCATCTTTGTGCGCTTTTATTGTTACGATAACCATTTTATTTGGGATAAATTATTTTTGGTTAACTTTTTGGATAGTTCCTTTAGTTTCTTGGTCAAGGTTATGCCTTAAAAGACATACAAAAAAAGAACTAGTTTTTGGTAGCATTCTTGGGACATTAGTAACGCTTGCAACTTTTTTAATGGCAGCTAAAATAATAGAGTACGGTACGTATATATGATTAACAACAGAAAATTAATTCAATCATTTGTATTTGCATTCGAAGGTATATATTATGCACTTAAACGTAATCAGAATTTAAGAATTCATTTCGTAGCAGCAATTTTGGTAATTATTACTTCTATTTATTTCCATGTTAACGCATTTGAAATGGGGATTCTAGGAGTAATGATTCTTCTAGTGATTTCTTCGGAAATGATAAATACGGCATTAGAAGAAATGACAAACTTAATTACAAACGAACATAGGTTGGAAGCAAAAATTGCCAAAGATGTTTCCGCAGGAATGGTTTTGGTAACAGCAATCGGTTCAGTGGTTGTTGGGATTCTAATTTTTACCCCTTACATTTTAAAACTGTTTAGATAGCTTTTTATCTTCAATTTTAGTAAAATTAGCTTACTTTGCGGGATCGTATAATGGTAGTACAACGGACTCTGAATCCGTTTATCTTGGTTCGAATCCAAGTCCCGCAGCTTCGGATTAGCCTCAAAATGATATAATTTCACCAGTGAGCGATTTTACAATAAGAAGATACAAAACTTCAGACAAAGAGGGAGTTAAGAAACTCTATGAATTAGCATCTGTCCATTCAGAGATAGGATATAGAAGTGGACCGTGGGAAAAAGATTTTGAAGACATAAAAGGAACATATTTTAATGAAGGAGAGTTTCTGGTTGGAGTAGTAAACGATGAAATTGTAGCAATTGGAGGATTTAAAAAAATATCAGATGGCATAGGGCAGATAAGAAGAATGAGAACTCACCCTAATCATAGAAGAAAAGGTTACGCTCAAAAAATAATGTCTAGATTAGAAGAAGTAGCAAAACAAAGCAAAATAAAGGAACTGCGGCTAAAGACATCTACGCAACAAAAAATGGCACAGAGCTTTTATGAGAAAAATGGGTATAAAAAAATGGAGACAGAAAAAGAATATTACATTGAGGGTGGCAATAATTCATTTGAAGTTGTTTGGTATAGGAAATTGTTATAAAAAGTTTCCACATAGTTAATTCCGATTTAATCGGAATCAACTATTGCCAGCTTCGTATTGACAATTAATATAAATTACGATGTATAATTATGGATAAGGAGTATGTATGGAGACGGACCCACAAAAATCTTACCCACAATTACTAATCCTCCTGCGAGGTAGTGTTTTTACTTTTGTATCAAAACTAGTGGTTAGTATACTCATTTTTTCAACAATCAGAATACTCATAAGATTTCCATTACTTTACTTAGATTTAAATCAAAATTTATTTACACAACTTTATACGATAAACACAATTATAGTTTTACTGTTAATTTTCTTTGAAGTTCTTGTTGTTTTAATAATTACTCTTACTTGGGTAAATGAGTATTATGAGGTTTCACCTGGACAAATAATTCATAAAAGAGGAATTCTTATTAGAAAAGAGAATACTTATACGTGTCAGCATATTCAAACAATTGACTTAGACCAAGGATTTATAGGTAGAATTTTTAACTATGGCACTTTAACTCTATATAGTCCTGCTTTGGAAGACAAAATATATCTTAATAACATTGATAAACCACAAGAATATATAGAAAAAATTAAGAAGATTTTAGATTATGAAGTATCAGAAAATACAAAAGGAACAATTTTCTTAAGAGGACAATGAATTTAATTAAACAAATGTAAGTATTGTTCTGTTTTTTGATTAATCAACTCGGGATATTTCCATTCAAAAGTTCGGAAATCATCAACTAATGCCAGCAACTTCGATAAACTTAGTGTTTTTTAGTTTCATTTGCAAGCTTAGAGATAATTAAGAATACTTAGCACGAGATTTGGATAATTAGGTAAATTGGGATATTCGTGGTATAATACAAAGGGTTGCAGATCGTACGAAGGTACATCTGCTTATATACTGATTTAGTTTTTAAATAAAGATAAAGATATTTCAACATTTCCACACGTATCTATCTTAAACCTAAAACCACTTCACATTTGAGCAGAGTTACTTTCGTATCATTAATAAATTAACGAAAGGAGGAAAACTCAAATGACAAATAAATTATTTATAGGAAGCCTTGATTACACAACAACAGACGCGCAGCTTGAAGAACATTTTTCTAAGATTGGTAAAGTTTTATCGGCAAAAGTAATTATAGATAGGACAACCGGCGTTGGAAAAGGTTTTGGTTTTGTTGAAATGACAACACCACAAGAGGCTAAAACAGCAATGGATAAATTAAATAACTCAGAGCTTAATGGTCGTTCAATTGCGGTAAAAGAGGCAAAACCTCAAGTAGAAAGGTAAATATGTACAATCAAATACGTAAAAATTATAACCATGGAAGAAATGGCAAGAATTATCATGCTTTTTCTTCAAGGCCTCGAAGAAGAATAAAAAAGATTGATCCAAGCTTTTTTATTAGGAAAGCAAAAAAGGAAAACTCTCAGATAGAGAAAATGTCATCAGGAATAAAATTTTCCGACTATAACGTTGTGGATAAAATAAAACGTAACATTATAGATCATGGATATGTAAATCCTACTTCTATTCAAGAAAAAGTAATACCGCAAATACTGGAAGGGAAAGATGTTATAGGTATTGCCAATACAGGTACGGGAAAAACAGCAGCTTTTCTTATTACGCTTATCAATAAGTCGTATCTTGATCGAAATCAAAGAGTTTTAATAATTGTTCCGACAAGAGAATTGGCAATTCAAATTAAAGATGAGTTTAAAATTTTTGCAAAAGGAATGAATCTCGAAGCGGTTGCAGTGATTGGTGGAACAGATATAAAAAGACAAACATACGGATTAAAACATAATCCCCATTTTGTTATTGGCACTCCGGGAAGACTTAAAGATTTAATAGAAAGAAGATCGTTAAACTTAATGCTTTTCCAAAACATCGTGCTAGATGAGGTAGACAGAATGGTTGATATAGGATTTATACATGATATAAAGCATATAGTTTCTCTCCTTCCAAAAAATAGGCAATCATTATTTTTTTCAGCAACGGTTGATGTTAAAACAAGAGAAATTTTACAAAACTTTGTTTCAAATCCGGTAACTGTTAGCGTAAAACAACAGGAAACCGCAGACAACATAGAACAGGATGTAATAAAGATAGCTAATAAAAAATCTAAAATAGACGTTTTACATAATCTCTTAGCACAAGCAAATTATAATAAGGTTTTAATTTTTGGAAGAACAAAATGGGGAGCGGAGAAGTTATCTCATTCTTTAGTTGAACGAGGTTTTAGAGCTGTTGCAATTCACGGTAATAAAACACAGAATCAAAGGCAGCGGGCTTTGCAGATGTTTAAAAATAATGAGGTACAAATATTGATAGCAACGGATGTTGCCTCACGAGGCCTTGATATAGAAAACGTAACTCATGTAATAAATTACGACGCTCCGGAATCTTACGATGACTATATTCATAGGATTGGAAGAACCGGTAGAGCGGGAAAAAAAGGCGTAGCCTTAACCTTTTTAGAATAACATGAACATTTTATTTATTAGCCCTAATTCTCCGTATGAAAGTGTAGGGGGAATCGAAAGATACATAACAAATCTTATAAATTATTATAAGGAACGATTAGATTCTGATATTTTTTTATTGATCCCAACAATCGGTAAAAATAAAACAAAAAAAATCGGAAGGATAACCATTTTGTTTGACAATAGTCTTTCAATACCGCGCGATATTATTCATCACCGAACGGAGATGTCCGAAAAATTTGAAAAATTCGCAGGGCTGGTAGAAAAAATTATTAAAGAACAAAAAATTAATGTTATTTGTGCGGAAAATATTATGTTTGGACCTCCTGCAGTGTATAGTTTGTTTTTAAATATGATTGCAGCATCACACAAGATTCCTTTAGTGCTAAGACTTCATTCTTTTGCAATATCCGATCTTCAAGTAGAGCTTATTAATCAACTTACGTGGAGTAGAGTTAGCTGTGTTAGTCAAAGCGTTGCAGGCGATTGTTTTCAAAAAGGAACAGACGTAAATGTTTTAGACACACATTATTTAGGAGTTAATATGCATGAGTTTAATAATAGCTTAAATTTTGAACGCAAGCTAAGAAAACAAATAGGAATACCCGATAATTCTAAAATTATTTTGACCGCAACAAGAATTATAAGAGGTACCAAAAATATACTTTGCGAAAAAGGAGTCGTTAATTTAATTAGGACATTCTCAAAAATCCATACAAGATACCCGAATTTATATTTATTGATTGCAGTAGGTGTTCCTCCTGAAATTTTAAAGAAGGAGTTTGAAGGATCGTATGAAATGCTTATGGGGTATATAAAACTTCATGGAATTGAAAAACAAACAATTGTAAAAACTTTTAAGCTTAAAGAAATGTCTGGTGTTTATAAAGAAGTTGATTTATTCGTATTACCTTCTGAAAATGAAACTTTTGGACAAGTATTTATTGAGGCAATGAGTTGCGGAATTCCGGTCATAGGAACAAAAGTTGGTGGAATACCAGAAATAATAAGCGATTCTTACAATGGCTATCTAGTCCAGCCCGATGATGCGAGTATTCTTGCTCAACGAATAGAAAAACTTATTAACGACGAAGCACTAAGAGATAAATTTGTAAAAGCGGGAATAAAAACAGTTCAGAAGAATTTTTCTTCTAAAAAACAATTTACAAATTTTCATAAATTACTAACGAGCACAATAAACACATACCAATAAATTTTTTTTGATTATATCACTAGATTATTATTTAATTGGTGATTGAGGTGGATTGCCGTTACCATTTCCATTTGCTTGCTTTGCTTTTTCCACTAATGTTACTTTTTGTTGAATAAATGAAATTGCCTGCTTAATATCATCAAGATCTTTTTGAATATCTTCGACCTCTTCTTCTAACTCTTGTTGTTCCTGTTCTTCTTCGATTGCTTCTTTTTCTTCTTCTAATTCTTTGTATTCTTCAACCAAGGCTTGTCTGTTTTGGTTTATCATAATAAACGTGGCAAGAAAAATCGCCTCTAAAGAGACGATCATTGTCAGTAGTCCGTAAGGAAAGGGATCAAAGGGCTGAATATATGGCATAAGCAGTCCTTGACCGCCTAAAATCCAAAAAGTAAACCAGACAGCGTGAAAATAAACAAACCCCATACTTCCTGCAAAATCAGATAGTATTTCGGCAATTTTTCCCTCTACAGAATGAAGTTGTTTTAATACCTTTATTTGTTTTGCAGCCTTGTGGGCAATTTTTGATTTAGGATTTTTAGCTTCCATATTTAAATTGTAGACCTCATAATATATTTGTCAACCCTTAAAAACATTGCGGAGACAATAAATTATAATAAACTTCTTGACAACTAGCAGACATTATGATAGAGTGCTAATATCGAACTTAAATATGGAAAAAATAATCCCAATAATCCCAATAAGAGATGGCATAATTTTCCCCGATACTGATTCAGTTTTAACATTTGGTAGACCCAAGAGCTTAGCTGCCTTAGAAGCTGCATTTTCACAAGAAAGAATTGTTGGATTTGTTGCACAGAAAAATCCAAAGCTAAATGAACCGGATATCTCCGACCTTTACGAAATAGGAACGCTTTCTCGAATAGAAAGAATGATAAAAACAGATCAGGAAATAAACGCACAGGTAAAAGGGATCTCCAGAATTAAAATAGTTTCTTACGATCAAAAAGCGCCTTTTCTTTTGGCAAAAGTAATAGAAGTCCCAGATGTTTCAGAGGATTCTCCTGAAATCAAGGCCTTATGTAATCATTTAACAAACGAATTTAGAAAAGCCATGAATCTTGGTAAATTTGTAGATTTTTTGGTTTTTATGAATGTAATGTCAGAAAATACCCCTTCTCAACTAGCTAATTTAGTATCTTCCGTTTTGGATTTGAAGCCTTCGGAGAGACAAGCTCTTTTGGAAGAAACAGACGTTAAGAAAAAGCTAGAGAGATTAAACGATTATTTATCAAAAGAAATAAAAGTATTGGAGTTAGAAAAAAAGATTGCTTCAAAAACGCAGGAAAGATTTGAGAAAGGTGCAAAAGAGGCTCTTCTTAGAGAGCGATTAAAAACAATAGAAAAAGAATTAGGAGAGGGCGAAGAAGATAGTGAGGTTAGAGAATTATTGGAAAGACTTAGGAAAGCAAAAATGCCTGAGGATATTGAGGCAAAGGTAAAAAAAGAGATAAAAAAGTTATCTCAAATGAATCAGTTTAATCCGGAAGCAGGATATATTAGAAATTATCTCGATTGGGTGTTAAGTCTTCCCTGGTCGGTTGAAACAAAAAGCAATGTTAATATTAAACAAGCGGAGAAGATGTTAAATGAAGATCATTTCGGTTTAAAAAAAGTCAAAGAAAGAATAGTAGAATATTTAGCTGTAAATAAATTAGCCGGAAAAATGAAAGGACCAATTCTTTGTTTTGCTGGCCCACCGGGAGTTGGAAAAACCTCAATTGGAAAATCTATCGCCAGGGCTTTGGGTAGAAAATTTGTAAAGCTTTCTTTAGGAGGAATAAGAGATGAGGCAGAAATTAGAGGCCACAGAAGAACTTATGTAGGAGCAATGCCGGGGAGAATAATTCAAGGAATAAAAGATGCAGGAGCAAAAAACCCGGTTTTTATGCTAGATGAAATAGATAAAGTCGGTGCGGATTTTAGAGGCGATCCTTCGTCTGCGCTTTTAGAAGCCCTAGATCCGGAGCAAAATTATATGTTTTCCGATCATTACCTAGAGGTTTCTTTCGATCTTTCGGATGTAATGTTTATTACAACGGCAAATGTTTTAGAAACAATTCCCCCGGCGTTAAGAGACAGGCTTGAAATTATTCAATTTACCGGTTATACCCACGATGAAAAATTTAGAATTACGAAAGACTTTTTGTTTAAAAAACAGATGGAAAACCATGGTTTAACAGATAAAATGATTGAGTTAACAGATGGCGCAATTAAATTCATAATTCATCATTATACAAGAGAAGCAGGTGTTAGAAGTTTGGAAAGGCAGATATCTGCAATTTTTAGAAAAGTAGCAAAACTAATAGCAGAAGGCAAAAAGAAGAAAGTTATTGTTAACGAAAAAGTGGTGCCAAAATTTTTAGGTCCGGTTAGGTTCAATGCGACAATGGTAGAGAAAAAAGATGAAATTGGAATGTCCACAGGGCTTGCATGGACAGAAGCAGGCGGAGATATATTGTTTATAGAAGTCGCATTGATGCCGGGAAAAGGAAATCTGATTTTAACGGGACAATTGGGAGACGTTATGAAAGAATCTTGCACTGCAGCAATGTCTTATATTAGAGCGCGCGCGGGTAAACTCGGCTTGTCTGATAAGTTCTATCAAAAACTGGATGTGCATGTTCATGTTCCCGAGGGCGCTGTTCCAAAAGACGGTCCATCTGCCGGAACAGCTATTACAACCGCAATATCTTCTGCTTTAACCAGGATTCCGGTAAATAGAAGGGTTGGAATGACAGGAGAAATAACTTTAAGGGGAAGAGTTTTGGAAATCGGCGGAGTTAAGGAAAAAGTAATCGCAGCTCATAGAGCTGGTCTTAAAACCATAATTTTGCCAAAAGAAAACAAAAAAGACTTGGAAGATGTACCAAAAGAGGTGTTAAAAGATCTTAATTTTAAATTTGTAACCCATATGGATGAAGTATTAGATATCGCATTAACAAAACAGCTACCAAAAACAAAAACTAAAGTTGAAGCTTTTCATCCTCAAATCCTTCATGCCCAAACGCCAAAAAAGGTTGATTAATTTAAAGCCTTGAATTTTTTATTGAAATTATTAATTGTTATAATTAGTGCATAAGTGAAATATTTTAAAGAAATATTAGTAAAAGACAAGAATTGTTTTTGGCTGATGTTGCTATGGGTATTTATACTTTCCGTACTTTATTCTTTTCTCTCAGTTCTAAGACATGTTCATTTTCAGTCAGGTGCATTTGATTTAGGAATATTTGATCAGACAGTTTGGCAATATGCTCATTTTTTATCTCCGATAAACACAATTAAAGAAAAATTTATTCTTGGTGATCATTTAACTCTCACGCTTCCTCTTCTTGCTCCCTTATTTTGGATTTGGGAAGACGTGAGAATAATACTTATTTTTCAAGCTATCTTTATAGCTTTTTCTACAATCCCAATTTATAAATTAGCAAAAATTAGAGGGTTTTCTCCTTTTGTTTCTTTATGCCTAGGTTTTATTTATAGCCTTTTCTTTGGCATTCAATTTGCTGTTTATTTTGATTTTCATCCAATAGTTCTTGGAGTTGCTCTTCTATCATGGTTTGTCTATTTCTTTGAAGCGAAAAAGAAAAAATTGTTTTGGATAACTTTAGTTTTAATGCTTTTAACACAAGAAAATATGGGAATTGCATTAGCGGGGGTTGGATTAATTTATCTATTCAAAAAGCAATATAGAAAACAAGGAATTATGTTTTTTGTTGGTGGATTAGCGTTAAGCTTAATTTTTGTAAAGGTTGTTAGCTTAATGTCTTCGGTTGGGTATCAATACTGGCCGTCACTTGATTTAAATCCAATTGCTTTAATTTATAAATTTTTTGACAATAATGAAAAAATATTGGTTTGGCTATATTCATTTGGCTGGTTTTCTTTTCTTCCTATTTTTTCTCCAGGAGCTATTCTAGCTGTTTTTCTAGACCTTGCTCAATATTTTGTTCCTCAAAAAGAATTTGGGCATATGGTAACGCCTTATCTTCATCATAGGGCTATCTTAGCTCCATTCCTTCTATTGGGATTACTTGATGTTTTATTCTTTTTAAGAAAAAAAATAAACATAAGCATCTTAGCAATAATTATGGTTATAAGTTCTTTAACTCAGCAGTTTATTTTTCATTATCCTCTTAATAAATTATCAAAGGTAATTTACTGGCAAAATGAATCATGGATGGATGATAATAATAAGATTTTTTTAGAGGTGCCAGTGAATGCATCTATAGCCTCATCTCAAAATCTAGTGCCTCATTTGTCGCATAGAAAAGAAATTTATCTTATTTACCCAAGGATAAAAGACTCTGTGTGTAAGGGATGCTGGTGGCTTGATTTTGCAGGGAATCCAGAGTATTTAATAGTAGATTTACGTCCTAATCAATGGGCAACTCAGTTGTTGGAATCAAATGAAAATTTTTATTCTGCAGTTAAAAACATGGAGGAAAAGGGGAAAATAATAAAGTATAAAAATATTAATGATGCTTATATATATAAAATTAACTACTAACTTTGGTTTAGCTACCGCTAGTAGGATCCGAACCTGCTAAGCTCAAAAATTAATTATAGGTTTTATATAAATTAGTTGTCGTGTTTTTTTACCAACATCTTCGAACAGATGTTTGATAATAGACATAACTTGAGTGTACCCAAGTTACAGTTCCAGGAGAGTTCCAGGATTTATAAGCTAATCCCTTAAACCATCTATTGCTTTTATAATTTCCCGTATACCATTGACTATCCAAGTAGCACATCATATTAATTTTTGAACCATTTGGATACCATAAATTCATTGGACAATTTGGTGAAGCGCAGGATGTGCTTGTTGGAACATAAGAACTTTTTTGGTTATAGAGATAAGAAGATCCAGCTAAAACTGACTTTTTAGATACAAAAACGAAAAATAATATGAAAATTGTAAACAATAGGGATAATATTACTTTTTTAAACATAGTGTCTGCATTAAATAATATATTAAATCCCTTGTCAAGTAATTATTTTGTTTTAAAAATGTCGTTTTAGATTGATAATCAAAGACAGGTTTTAGTCGATCTATACTTAGACTAATGTAATAATTAATATGGCTTTGTGTACCGCGTAGGGGAGTCGAACCCCTGATCTTCACGTTGAGAACGTGACGTCCTAGGCCACTAGACGAACGCGGCATTAGCTAGTATTTTACCTTAAAATTATCCCATAAACAACAAAAATTGTTTAGTTATTTTTTTTCTTGTATAATTCTTTTATGAATAAAATTTTCCTCTCTGTTGTAATACCTTGTTATAACGAAATGGCAAATCTTCAAAAAGGAGTCCTTGATAAGATTGAAAGCTTCCTGAGTAAAAAAAAGTTTAATTACGAAGTTTTAATTGTAGACGATGGATCCGATGATGATGGAATTGCTTTTATAGAAGATTTTGTAAAACTACACAATAATTTTAGATTGATTAAAAATTCACATACCGGAAAAGCCGGTGCCGTAACAACGGGAATGTTAGCAGCAAAAGGTGATTATCAGCTTTTTACAGATATGGATCAGGCTGCTCCCATAGAAGAGTTAGATAAGTTATTGCCTTATTTTAAAGAAAATTACGACATAATTATTGGAAGTAGAAATTCAACCAGAAAAGGTGCTCCTTGGACAAGAGCAGTAATGGCAAAAGGAATGATATTGTTAAGAACTCTAATCGTTGGCGTAAGAGGGATAAGCGATACTCAATGTGGTTTCAAAACATTTACGAAAGATTCTTCCAATAAACTTTTTACAAAAATATTAAAATTACATAATGGATTTAAAACAATATCAGGATCTTCTGTTACAGCGGGGTTTGATGTAGAGCTTTTACATATAGCTCAAAAAATGGGCTATAGAATTAAAGAAGTTCCAATTAAATGGCTATATGTGGAAACAAGAAGAGTAAACCCTATAAAAGATTCCATTAATGGTTTAATAGATTTGTTTTTAATAAAGATTAACAGTGTTAAGGGAAAGTATAAATAAACCTCAATGAAATTTAAAATTCTTGCATTTGGTTATTTTACGACAATAGTTGGTCTTTTCTTATATTCTTTTACGCAAGTTGATTTAAGTTTGACTTTATCAAGAGCATCTTTTTGGCAGTCTATTCAAAAAAACTTTCAATATTTAGGTTTTTTTCAGCGCCCAACGTCAGCTTTGGTCTTTTCCATAATTTTATTTTTAATGTTTTTATTTTATTCTCGTTTTCTTTATTTTGCCAATAAAAACAAAATAACTAAAAAACAAGCATTGATATTAATATTTGGAACGGTAATAATTCTTGCCTTGTCCTACAATGCTTTTTCTTACGATCTTTTTAATTATATTTTCGATGCAAAAATATTGACCTTCTATAATAAAAACCCTTTTTTGTATAAACCTCTTGATTTTCCAGCTGATCCAATGCTTAATTTTATGCGCTGGACACACAGATTGTATCCATATGGTCCAAGTTGGCTTTTTTTAACTGTTCCATTGTCTTATATTGGAATGAATTATTTTTTGCCTACAATGGTCTTATTTAAGTTGTTGATAGCAGCTTGTTTTTTAGGAACAAGCTATTTTATTTATAAAATTTCAGAAGCGGTCTTTCCAAAAAATTTAATCTTTAACTTAATATTTTGGGGATTAAATCCTTTGGTAATAATAGAAGGATTAGTTTCTTCCCATAATGATATTCCAATGATTTTCCTTACACTGTTTTCATTTTATTTATTGATAAAAAATAGAAATATCTCTTCAGCTGTTGTTTATTTATTTTCGGTAGGAATAAAATATGCCAATATTGTTTTACTGCCTGTTTTTCCGGTTGTTTTTTATTTAAAGAAAACAAAAAAAGAAATTAATTGGGAAAAAATATTTACATTAAGTATTTTTTTATCCTTAATTGCAGTAATAATTGCCTCTACTAGAACAACGTTTCAGCCTTGGTATTTACTATATGTTTTGCCCTTCGCGGCATTAGTTTCTAAGAAGCAATATATATTTATTTCCAGTTTTATATTGTCATTCTTCGGGACAGCGATTTATATTCCCTATGTTTATTTAAGCGACTATGATAAAAGTTATCCTTTTGTAGTTCTAAATATTGAAATTACAGGTTTGATAATTATTTTATTGTTTACCTTTTTATATATCCTCAAAAAAGTTTTTAAAAATTGTACTTATTTACCTTAAGCGTATTGGTTCTGTATAATCAAAGTATGATGTTTTTGAAAAAAAACAAAATTGAAATTATTTTTGCGATTTTTGTAGGCTTTTTATATTTCTTCTTTAGGCTTTTATATTTGGATTCTATGCCTATTTTTACCGACGAAGCAATTTATGTTAGGTGGGCACAAATTGCTTTGAATGATGCAAGTTGGAGGTATATTTCCCTAACAGATGGTAAACAGCCTTTATTTGTTTGGACAGCGATGATTTTCATGAAATTCATAAGCGATCCGCTAATTGCCGGAAGAGTAGTCTCTGTAAGCACAGGATTTCTCACAATGATTGGGGTTTGGTTTCTAACTATTGAGCTTTTTAAAAATAAAAAAATTGCTTATTTAAGTTCAATTCTTTATGTTTTTTATCCGTTCGCACAAATAAATGACAGAATGGCATTAATGGACAGTATGGTTGCAACTTTTTCTATTTGGGCTTTTTATTTTTCTATAAAACTTATTAAGAAAACAAGGTTTGATTTTGTTTACACATTAGGCGTAGTTATGGGATTAGGAGCTTTAACAAAAAGTTCAAATTTTTTCAGTCAGTATCTTTTACCTTTTACGATTTTACTTTTTGATTTTTCAAGGAAAAACACTCTAAGAAGACTTTTAAAATGGGTAGTTTTTGCTTTAATATCAATTTTTATTGCGCAAATTATTTACAACACCCTAAGACTCTCTCCCTTATTTCAAATGGTTCAAGCTAAAAATGCGACTTTTGTTTATCCTTTTTCCGAGTGGGTCAATCACCCTTTTACATTTTTCGTGGGGAATCTATATGGTCTTTTTGACTGGTTAATTCAATATTTAAAATTACCATATGTGTTATTAGTTATTTTATCCTTAATTTTTATAAATAAATTTACAAAAGAAAAAATATTACTGATAATTTATTTTCTCTTGCCATTTACGGCGCTTGCTCTTTTTGGAAAAGTAATTTTTCCGAGATTTATTTTTTTTATGAGTTGTTTCTTGCTTCCTCTTGCCGGTTGGGGGTTAAACGAAATTATTGGTTTTGTAGATAAAAGACTTAATAAAAAGAAAAAAAATATTTTATCAACTGTTGTTTATATTGTAGTAACAGTTATTTTCGTTGCTTATCCAGGATTTGTAAGTTTTAAAGTTGCCAGTGACCCGATTAATGCACCAATTGTAAGAAGTGATAGTAGACAGTACGTAAACAGCTGGGCGGCTGGTTGGGGAGTTAATGAAAGTGTTGAATTTTTTAAAAAAGAAGCAAAAAACAAGAAGATATTTATTGCAACCGAAGGAACATTTGGTTTAATGCCTGAAGCTCTAGAGTTATATTTAATAAATAACAAAAATATTACGATAAAAGGTTATTGGCCGGTTGAGCACAGCCTCGCTAAAGAAACAATTGAATACTCCAAGAAAATGCCTTCATACTTTGTATTTTATCAACCTAATAATCAAATTATTAATCAAGACTACCCGCTTGAATTAGTTTTTCAGGTAAGGTCAGGAAACAGCGATTATTTTTACAGGGTTTATAAAATTATTCCGCCTAAAGAATAATGAAAATTTTAAAAAGGACTTATCCGTATCTGTTGATTCTTTTTATTGTACTTATTTTTTTTAAACCGATTTTTAACGGACAAATTCCTTTCCCCGGAGACTTATTGATTAACCAAAATCCCTACAGAAGCGAATCGTTTTTGGGATATTCTCCGGGAAGTTATCCAGATAAAGCACAAGGTCCAGATGTAATAAACGAAATATATCCTTGGAAGTATTTTTCCATAGAGCAGCTGAAAAACGGGCAAATTCCTTTTTGGAATCCTCATAATTTTTCCGGAAACCCTCAGATGGCAAATTTTCAAACAGCAGTTTTTTATCCGTTAAATCTTTTTTATTTATTTTTACCTTTTAATTTTGCTTGGACATTATTTATCATGTCTCAACCGTTTTTTGCCGCAATCTTTATGTTTATTTATTTAAACAAAGGATTACGGCTTCAAAAAACTGTTTCGGTTATAGGCGGAATTGCCTTTGCGTTTTCTTCATATATGGTAGTTTGGATAGAATACGGCAATATTGGTTCTACGTTTCTTTGGCTGCCTCTTGCTCTTTTTTTGATAAATAAGCTTACAGAACAACAAAATTATAAAAATGTTTTATCGTTAATTATTATTTTTACGTTAAGTTTATTGGCGGGATATATCCAGGGAGTTTTTTATGCTTACAGTATTTGTTTGTTATATTTTTTATTTTTGTTGTTCTCGCAAAAAGTTAAGGCTAAGATAAAAAAAACAATAATTTTTTTAAGTATTTTATTTTTTCCATTCATTTTATCCGCTTTTCAATTTTTACCGACTCTTGAGATTTTTAAAAATTCAACACGTGGATCATATGCACTGGAACAATTTTCCAAAACTTTATCCCCGATTTATTATTGGATAACAATAATTTTTCCTGATTTTTTTGGCAATCCCGCATCAAGGAATTACTGGATTGACGGAACATATATAGAAAGAGTAATGTATCCGGGAGTTGTTATTTTTTTCTTCGCAGTTTATGCAATTTTAAAAGTAAAAAAACCGGAAAAAAAATTTTTTGGAATTATTGCAGCGTTGTCTTTAATCATTGCGACAAATATACCGTTTATTAAGTATTTTTACTTATTGCCGATTCCGGTAATTTCAACAACAATTCCGACCAGAGAATTATGCATTTTCATTTTTTCAATAATAGTTCTTGGTGCGATGGGGATTAATTATTGGATAGAAGAAAAAAATTTAAAAAGCAAATACCCGTTGTTTTTTATTCTTGCAATACTTTTGTTTTCTTCAGCTGCTTTTTTAATTTATAAAGCAGGTTACATCACGGACAATAATTTTAAAATTAGCATTCGAAATATGTTGTTGCCGTCGTTTTTAACACTGGCAACGTTAATTATTTTTTATCTAAAGAATAAATTTAAAAACATAAGTTTAGTTTTTGTGCTGTTATTAATAATTTTTGATTTATTATATTTTTTTAATAAGATTACACCTTTTTCGCCATACAGTTTTACTTACCCCAATACTCCGGTTATGAACTATTTGCAAGAAAACGCCGGAATCAATCGCTTCTGGGGATATGGCTCGGGTTATATTCAATCGAATTACCAAAGCGTAGATGGTACTTATTCACCGGAGGGAAACGACCCATTACATATTTCTTCATATGGAGAGTTATTAGCTTCTTCGAAATATGGTGAATTACCTAATATCTTACCGCGTCCGGATGCAAATATTGCTCCGGGTTTTGGCAATATGGATTTAAAAAGTAACCCATATAGGCAAAGAATCCTTAATCTGTTAGGGATAAAATATGTTTTACATAAAGATGAATTAATGTCTGGGTCATTTAATCCGGATTACGTTACCTTTCCGCAAGATTCATATAAACTTATTTGGCAAAAAAATCCCTGGCAAATTTATGAAAACAAAAATGTTTTCCCAAGATTTTATTTAGCGGATAATTATGAAATCAGTAATGGAAAAGATAAGATAATTTCAAAAATATATGACGATAAAGTAAACTTGCAGGAAACCTTAATTTTAGAAAAAGATCCAAAAATTACCCTTGGAAAAATCTCCAAAAGTAATATTGAAATAGTTGACTATACACCAAATAAATTAAATTTTAAAATAAAGACAGATGCAGACAGTTTATTTTTTATATCAGACAATTATTTTCCCGGATGGAAAGCTTTAATTGATGGAAAAGAAAAAGAAATTTACAGAGCAAATTACAGCTTTAGAGCGATTCCCATAAAACAAGGTGAGCATAGGCTAGAAATGTATTATTTTCCAGAATCATTTATTACGGGGCTTAAGATATCAATAATCGGAGTATTCTTATTAATCATTTACTTGATTTTATTTAAAAGAATTTATGAAAGATAAATTATTAATAAAGTATTTAATAATAATTTTAATTTTGTCTATTCCTTCATTTTTTACGCTTTTCAAAACTGGATTTTTTACAACAGATGATGGCAACTGGATGATAATAAGATTCTCTGCTTTCTACGAAGCCTTAAAAAATGGTCAGTTTCCTGTTAGATTTTTACCAAGATTAAATAATGACTTTGGTTATCCGGTTGCTAATTTTTTATATCCGTTATTTATGTATATCGGTGTGCCAATCCACTTATTAGGTTTTAGTTTTGTAAATACAATAAAAATAATTTTTGGCTTAAGCTTAATTTCTTCAGCATTTTTTTCCTTTATGTGGCTTAGAAAAAAGTTTGACAACCTATCCTCTATGATTGGGTCTTTGGTTTATTTATATTTTCCATATCATTTATGGGATGTTTATAAAAGAGGATCAGTTGGGGAAGTTTTGGCATTATCAATTATCCCGTTTATTTTTTGGCAGATAGAAAGAAATAGTTTATTTTTTGTATCCATTGGTATTGCAGCTTTAGTTTTATCACATAACACATTGGCATTATTATTTTTTCCAATAATTATTTTTTACTATTATTTCTCCCAAAAGAAAATTAAAAAAATATTAACATCTTTAATTTTTGGATTAGGGATATCTTGTTTTTTTTGGTTTCCTGCAATTTATGAAAGAAGATTTGTGGTTTTTGATAGAGTTTTGGTCTCTGACTATTCTAATTATTTTATAAATTTCCATGATTTAAATTTAATTGGTTTGGTGTTTTTGATCTCATTTCTATTTACTTTTGTTTTTGTAAAAAAGATAAAGGATAGAAGTTATTGGTTATTTTTTGCATCTTCGGTAATTGTTTTGTTTTTACTTTTTCCAATCTCCGATTTTATTTGGCAGGTTATTTCGTCTTATATTCAATTTCCTTTTAGGTTTATTTCAATCTTGGTTTTAACTACAACTTTTTTGATAGCTTATCAACTATCTCTTATTAAAGGAAAGCAAAAAATAATTCTGTTGGGAATTTATTTGGTTTTTTTGGTTTTTGGAGCAAAAGATTTTATTTATCCAAAAGAATTTACTAATTATCCCGATGCTTTTTACTCGACCAATCAAGATACAACTACAGTAAAAAATGAATATATTCCTAATTGGGTCAATAAATTACCCATATCTAATTCTTTAGAAAAAGTTCAAATTATCAAAGGAAAAGGAGAGATTAAAAATTTAATAAATAAAGGGAGCAAGATCAGTTTTACAGCAGATATAAAAGAAAAATCACTGATCTCTATCAATACCATTTATTACCCCGGATGGATGGTTGTGGTTAATAGGGAAAAAGCTATGATTAACCATAACAACGAAGGTGGATTAATTCAATTTAACCTAAATTCAGGAAGCCATTTTGTCCAGGTTTATTTCACGGAGACACAAATTAGGTTGTTTGCAGATATTTTTTCGCTAATTTCTCTTCTAATTTTATGTTTAATTAGCTTTTTCAGATATAAAATCGAATAATAATTTCTTTCAATTTAAACCTGATCTTTGTATAATACAGGTATGGCTTTATTCAAAAAATTAATTCCATATATTTTGGTAATTTTATTATCATCTTTTAGCATTTTGTCTTTTTTTCACTCCGGTTTTTTCCCAATGCACGATGATACACAAGTGCAAAGAGTTTATGAAATGGCAAAATCGCTCAAAATGGGGATGTTTCCAGTTAGATGGGTAGCTGACCTTGGTTACGGGCTTGGTTATCCAATTTTTAACTTCTATGCGCCGCTTGCATATTATTTTGGTGCAAAGTTTGTTTTATTAGGGTTTGACGCTTTAGTTTCAACAAAAATTATGATTATATTTGGGGTTTTATTATCGAGTTTTTCAATGTATTTATTGGCCAGGGAATTTTGGGGTAAAAAAGGAGGGATAATATCAGCTCTTTTATATGTGTTTTTTCCATATCATGCTGTAAATATTTATGTCAGAGGAGCAATTTCCGAGCTGTGGGCATATGCTTTTATTCCTTTAGCATTTTTTGGATTTTATAAATTATTTAAAAATAATAAATACATTTACGTGATTATTTCTGTAATCGGATTTTCCGGGGTAATTCTTTCTCATAATTTAACAGCAATGATGATTACTCCTTTTTTGATAGTTTTACTTATAATTTTAGGAATCTTAAATTTAAAGCATAAAAAGAACAAGAATACGTTTTATTTAATTTCTGCATTTTTTCTTAGCATATTAATTTCTGCATTTTACTGGCTTCCGGCTATTTTGGAAATGGGCAATACGAATGTTTCTTCAACAATCGGTGGCGGAGCTGATTTCAAAGATCATTTCGTATGCTTAGATCAACTTTGGTATAGCTATTGGGGTTTTGGTGGATCTACAAAAACATGTAGCGATGGATTGTCGTTTATGTTAGGAAAATTAAACATTTTAATCGTTGTTTTCTCTATGATTTTTTTAATAATTAGTTTGATGCTCGGAAAAGAAATTGATAAAAAAACAAAATATTTGTGTATAGTTTTGTTTTCTGGATTAATATTTTCCATTTTCCTGATGCTTTCTCAATCTAAAATTATTTGGGAGTTAATTTCTCCAATGAAATATTTTCAATACCCATGGCGTTATTTAAATATGGTTGGATTTTTTAGCGCATTCTTAGGGGGTTCAATTATTGTATTTTCGAGACAATTTATAAAAAATAAAAATATAATTTTTGTAGAATTTTTAATAACAATTCTTTTGATTGTTTTGGTAAATTTTAAATTTTTTCATCCACGAGAAATATTAAATAAAACAGCGAATGACTATATTAATGACTATAGTTTAAGGTGGACAACTTCAAAAATTTCCGATGAATACCTCCCTAAAAATGTTAAGAAACCTAAAAATGCAGAAGAAGCATTAAAAAACAAACCAATTTTTGTGTTTATAGACACTCCTATAGAAAAAATCGGAAATAGTATTTCCCTAGCTGGTATATTAATAGTTGTTCTTGGTATAATTTTTACTAGAAAGAAAAAAAATAAATGATTAAAAAAGTACCCGAATTATCAATCTTTTTTCCTTTTTGGAATGAAGAAAAAAATTTGGAAAAAGTTGTAAACAATGCCATTCCAGTAGCGGATAAATTTGTTCAAAGATGGGAGATCTTAATGATAGATGATGGATCATCTGATAATACTTTAAAAATTGCCAAAGAACTTGCTAGTAAAAACAATAATCTCAAGGTAATTTCTCATATGCCAAACAGAGGATATGGAGCTTCTTTAAAAGATGGTTTTAATAATGCTAAATATAAATTGATTGTTTTTACTGATGGAGATAATCAATTTAATTTTAATGAACTTCCGAAATTTTTGGAGAAAATAAGAAAGGTTGATATAGTTATTGGATTTAGAAAAAAAAGAAACGATCATCCCTTTAGACATCTTTTAATGACTTTATTAAAAATTTGGGATTTATTTTTCTTTGGATTTTATTATAAGGATATTGACTGCGGATTTAAATTATTTAAAAAAGATGCATTAAAAAAAATTATGCCATTCAAATCAGAAGGAGCAATGATTACTACGGAAATTTTAGCAAAAGCTAGGAAAGCAAGATTAAGTATAGATCAAGTAGAAGTATCTCATTACCCAAGAAAATATGGTGATCAAAGCGGAGGAAATCTGCGAGTAATAATAAGAGCTATAAAAGAAAGCTTTTCTCTTTGGAAGGATTTAAATTGTGGAAGAAATTGACATTGCCGCAGTTAAAAAAAGATCAATAAGGGGAATTTTTGCATTGGTTTCAAGAACTTTTATAATGCAAGCAATAACTTTTATTGCAAACTTACTTTTAACTATTTTTCTATCCCCTCAAGTATTCGGAGTATATTTTGTCGTTTCCGCAATAATAGCTTTTCTTACTTATTTTTCCGATATTGGTCTTGCTGCCGCTTTAATACAAAAAAAGGAAAAAATAGAAGAAGATGATTTAAAAACAACCTTTACGATCCAACAAGCATTGGTAATTACGTTAGTTTTGTTAGCGCTGATTTTCTCTCCTAAAATCGGAAGCTTTTACAATCTTGATTCGGATAGCCTTTTCTTACTACAGGCGCTTGTTATATCGTTTTTCCTTTCATCTTTAAAAACTATTCCATCAATAATACTTGAACGTAATCTTCATTTTGAAAAACTGGTAATACCTCAAATTATTGAAACTTTATTTTTTAACATAATAGCGGTAGTTCTCGCGATTAACGGTTACGGAGTATCATCTTTTACTTACGCGGTTTTAGCAAGAGGATTGTCGGGTTTAATTACAATTTATATTATTTCTCCGTGGAAAATAAGACTTGGATATTCAAAAAAGTCAGCATCTAAGCTTTTGTCTTTTGGCGTGCCATTTCAACTGAATAGTCTCTTAGCATTAATAAAAGATGATTTATTAATAGTATATTTAGGAAAAGCTTTGCCCATAGCTCAAGTTGGCTATTTAGGTTTTGCGCAAAAATGGGCATTTTTACCGTTACGGCTAATTATGGATAACGTAATTAGGATTACCTTTCCTTCATTCTCAAGACTTCAGGAAGACAGAGGTCATTTAAAAATTGCAGTAGAGAAATCAATTTTTGCAGCTTGTTTTATTATTTTTCCTTGTCTTGCCGGAATGGTAATTTTGGCGCCTTATTTAATTAATATTATTCCAAAATATACGAAATGGGAGCCGGCGCTTTTAGTACTCGGATTATTTTCTTTAAATGCCATGTTTGCTGCTGTTTCAACTCCATTAACAAATTTTTTAAACGCAACCGGAAAAATAAAAATAACGTTATATTTAATGATTGGATGGACAATTGCTACGTGGATATTGACTCCTTTGCTAATAGCAGTTTATGGGTTTTCGGGAGCAGCTTTAGCGTCAGCAATAATTGGTCCATCCGGATTAATTGTTGTTTATATAGTAAAAAGACAGATTAATGTAGATGTTTTTGGTTCAATTAAAAATCCATTGTTTTCTACAATTCTAATGAGTATTTTTCTTTATTTTATATCTTCGATAACTGTAGTGAACATATTTGGCTTAGTGTTTACAGCGGTATTAGCAGCTATGTTATACTTTTTATCAATGGTAACCTTATCCAAGGAACAACTGATCTCAAACCTAAAAATTATAATAAACAATCTAAAAAAATAATATGAAAAAATTATCAGTAGTAATTTCTGCTTATAATGAACAAGAAAAGATTGAAGAATGTTTAAAATCAGTTAGTTTTGCAGAAGAAATAATTGTTGTTAATAATTCTTCAACAGATAAAACAGAAGAAATCGCCTTAAAATACACAAAAAAAGTTTTTAATCATTCAAATAATCCTAAAGAAATAGATATCCAAAAAAACTTTGGATTTGGAAAAGCAACTGGTGATTGGATATTAAGCCTTGACGCAGACGAAAGGATAGATGGAGATCTGGCCGAAGAGATAAAAAAAACCATTAATAAAAATGAAGAAGTAAATGGTTATTGGATTCCTAGAAAAAATATTATTTTTGGTAAATGGATTGAACATACAGGTTGGTATCCCGATAATCAGTTAAGATTGTTTAAGAAAGGAAAAGGAAAATATCAATCTGAACATGTTCACGAGCACCTAAAAATCGATGGGAAAACGGGAGTTTTAAGCAATCACATTCTTCATAAAAATTATGAAAACATTACTCAATTCATTCAAAAAATGTTAATTTATGTACCAAACGAAGCAAATGAATTTCTTAAAAGAGGTTATAAATTCTCATACACAGATGCGATAAGATTTCCACTTAACGAATTTTTAAACAGATTTTTTGCAAGAGAAGGATACAAGGATGGATTCTACGGATTAATACTCTCTCTTCTTATGGCTTTTTATCACTTTTTAATTTTTGTCTACATTTGGGAAGAAAATAACTATGCTCAGGTCGAAGGCGAAGATTTTATTCGAAACATCAAGATTGAGTTTGGAAAAGTTTATAAAGATATTTCATATTGGTTTTTAAGTATAAAAATTAAAACAACTAAAAACTACTCAAAAAAGATGCTCCTAAAATTAAAGAGAAAATTTTTATAGTCTATGCGAGACAGGTTTAATACACAAAAATTTAACAAGAATCTTTTTTTAATTGTATTTTATGCAATAATAATTAATTTATTCGTTCTGGATTACTATTTAATTAAAATAAGTAATGTTACAAAAGAAGACACAATAAAAAAAGAAACAGCTTTAAAAATATCTCAGGATAGTAGTAAAAATGATATTTTAAGCAATCAGTTTGAGGATAATAAAACTACAAGCGAAGAGTGTCCCAAAAGTTGCTTGCAAAAAATTGATGAGTCCGTTTCTTTAAAAAAATTATCTTCAGAATCATCAGGAGCTTCTTCTGGTTTAAAAAATTCATCAATTAATTCTACAAAAGAGTTTTTTATCCCGCTTGGATCCGGAGCCGGTGCCTCAAAAGACTGGTCTGACGTATCGGGTGCTCAGGCATACGTAGATAGCTCAATGTACGGAGAAATAAAAACTGTAGTTTTTGAACCATCTGTTTTTATTCCAACCGGAAATCAAACAGTCTGGATAAGGTTGTATAATGCTACCGACAAACACCCAGTATGGTATTCGGAAGTTTCAATGGATGGCGGATTGCAAAAGCTTCTTTTTTCTCAAAATATTAACCTAGACCAGGGAAATAAATTATATCAAGTTCAAATGAAAACCAGCTTGGGTTATATTTCTAATTTAGAACAAGCAAGAATACATATAACAACTTATTAAAAATGAAAAATATTTTAATTTCCATACTTAATTTTAATAGCAGAAAAGAAACTTTTAATTGCTTAAACTCAATTAAAAAAATAAAAACCGAAAATTTTAAAATCAGTGTTTTGTTAATTAATAACGGATCTAAAGAAAAACTAACCATTAAAGAAGATTTTATTAATCCAATTCCGCTTAAATTAATTGAAAACATTTCTAATTTAGGCTTTGCAGGTGGTCACAATATTAGCTTTAAGTATGCAATTAAAAATAACTTTGATTATATTTTAATATTAAATAATGATGTTGAACTAAACATAAATTTTCTAAAAGAAATGGTCTCGGCGATTAAATCAGATAGTGATATCGGAATAGTTGTTCCTAAAATTTACTTTTCCCCTGGCTTTGAATATCATAAAGATAGATACGTAAGAGATGAAATCGGTAGGGTATTTTGGTATGCGGGTGGAAAATTCGATTGGAATAATATTGTGGGACTACATAGGGGAGTAGATGAGGTAGACATTGGTCAATATAATAAAAGAGAAGAAACAGATTATGCAACCGGATGTTGTATGTTGTTAAAAACAGAAGCTTTAAAAAAATCCGGTTTATTTGACGAAAAATACTTTCTTTATTATGAAGACGGCGATTTGAGCTTAAGAATAAAAAGATGCGGATATAAAATTATTTATGAACCAAATGCTATTGTTTACCATAATAATGCTTCTTCTTCGGGTGGCTCGGGATCGAATCTTCAAGATTATTATATAACCAGAAACAGAATGATGTTTGGGCTAAAATACGCTCCATTAAGAGCCAAATTTGCATTGATAAAAGAAAGCGCAAAAATTTTAACAAAAGGAAGAAATTGGCAAAAAAAGGCGATTATCGACTTTTATATTAAAAAATTTGGAAAAGGAAGCTTTAATCCATGACAAAAATTTCTGCAGTAATTATTGTAAAAGATGGAGAAGATTTAATTGCGGATTGTATTGATTCGCTTTTTTTCTGTGACGAAATTATTGTGATCGATAACGATTCAAAAGACAGAACTGAAGAGATTGCTAAAAGAATGAGTGCAAAAGTTTTTGAATATGATTCTAAAGATTTTGCAAAACTTAGAAATTTTGGTTTATTAAAGGCAACTTCAGAGTGGGTTTTATATGTTGACGTAGACGAAAGAATTTCGAAAGAACTAGCGAAGAATATTAAAAATTTATTGTTAAAAGAAGAAAATGAATTTTCAGCTTATAAATTACAAAGAAAAAATTTTTATTTTGGCAATGAAGAATGGCCGAATATTGAAAAAATTGAACGGTTGTTTAGGAGAAGAGCCTTAAAAAAATGGATAGGACAGCTTCACGAAAGTCCATTAATTGAAGGAAAAATTGGGGACATCGAAGGTTATCTATTGCATTATACACATAGAGATCTTTCATCTATGCTTAGTAAAACAATTGAGTGGTCAAAGATTGAGGCAAATTTAAGATATAAGACAAATCATCCAAGGATGACATGGTGGAGATTTCCAAGAGTAATGCTAACAGCTTTTTTTAATTCATATATTACGCAAAAGGGCTATAAAGCAGGAACAGCTGGGATAGTAGAAAGTGTTTATCAGGCCTTTAGTATTTTTATTACTTACGCAAGGCTTTGGGAATTACAAAATAGATATGATAAAGAAATAGAAAATAATGAAAATAATTAAAAAATACTGGACGTATTTATTAATATTTTTAATTTGGTTTATTTTTGCATCACCTTACTTAATAAAGGGGAATGTGCCTTATCCATCTACATACCAGGTAAATTTTTTTGCTCCTTGGAGTACTTATTCAGAACTAGCAAGTCCTGTTAAAAATAATGCGATGCCTGATATTATTGGCCAAATTTATCCTTGGAAATATTTAACAATACAAACTTACCTATCGGGTCAAATTCCCCTTTGGAATCCATATAGTTTTTCAGGAACACCGCATTTAGCTAATTATCAATCAGCAGTACTTTCTCCGTTTAATTTTTTATTCCTTATTTTTCCCTTTATTGATGCGTGGAGCTTGTTGGTATTGTTGCAACCATTACTTGCTGGAATATTTATGTATTTATTAACTAGAAGCTTAGATAGATCAGAAATTGCAGGGCTTATTTCGTCAATCGCTTTTATGTTCTGTGGATTTATCGTGACATGGATGGGATATGCAACGCTAGGGTTTGCGATTCTCTTTTTACCTTTATGCATATATGGTTTGGAAAATTTTTTTCAAAAAGAAAAAAAGAGATACTTAGTCCTTTCCTCGCTAACGGTTCCAATGTCTTTTTTTAGCGGTCATTTTCAAATTAGCTTATATTTCTTAATTACCGTATTTACCTATATTCTTATAAAGTATTTAATAACCAAAGATAAAAAGAAAAGCTTATGGTCTATTATTTATGTAATTCTGGGATTATTTATATCAATGCCTCAAATTTTACCTTCAATTGAGCTTTATTCAGATTCTTTAAGGAGCGTTCTTTTCCAGAAAATTGAAGCAATCCCAATTAACTACTTACCAACTTTTTTAGCTCCAGATTTTTTCGGTAATCCCGTAACTAGAAATGATTGGTTTGGTCACTATGCGGAGTGGAATGCATACATTGGTATAATCCCATTAATACTCAGTATTTATGCAATTTTGAATAAAAAAAATAAACAAGTATTTTATTTGTTCATATTTAGTATTTTAGTTCTTTTTTTAGCTTTTGATACACCATTATTGAGTTTTTTCGTAGCTTTAAAAGTACCAGTCTTATCAACTAGTGCAGCGAGTAGAATTATTGTAGTCTTTAGCTTTCTTTTTTCTCTTTTTGCGTCTTTTGGCTACGATCAACTTTTAGAAGATTTAAAAAAAGGAAAACTTAGAAAAATAATTTTTTTAATATTTTCTTTTTTTATTATTTATATCATTCTTTGGTTAATTGTTCTTCTAGAAGTTTTACCTATGGAAAAAACAATAATTGCAAGGCAAAATTTAATATTACCATCAATAATTTTTATAGTATTTTCATTTACTACCTTAATTACAGTTTTACTTAGAAAAAATAAAAAAATATATATTGTTTTAGCAATTGCCTTTTTGGTTATTATTTCTTTTGATCTTTTAAGATTTTCAACTAAGTGGATGCCTTTTGATCCAAAAAGTTTAGTTTTTAAACAAACTAAAACTTTAACTTATCTTAAAAACTTATCTTCAATAGATAGATATTATGGTAATTTAGGGGGAGAGGTTTTTGTTTATTATAACCTTCCTTCAATTGAAGGATATGATGCAGTTTATATTAAAAGGTATGGAGAGTTAGTAAGTTATGTAAATGAAGGAAGATTGAAAACTCCTGAAAGATCAATAGTTAAGCTTTCAAAAAGAGGAGAATTTACAAAAGAAGCGATTAATTTATTTGGGATAAAATACATAATTCATAAAAAAGCAGATGGTCAAGCAATCTGGGCTTTTCCATATTGGGAATATAAGAATGGAAGCTTTAGTCTAATTTATGAGGATGATAAATATCAAATTTACGAAAATAATAATGTGTTATCCCGCGCTTATTTAGTTAATCAATATGAGGTTATAAATGACAAAAAAATAATCCTGGATACTTTGTTTTCTGATAAATTTGATTTTTCCAAAAAAGTTATTTTAGAAGAAAATATTGGATTAAGACAATCAAGCGGTAGCGCTGGAACCGTAAATATACAAAAATATAATTCAAACAACATAGAGCTTATTGTAAATGCAAATACTGATTCGCTTTTATTTTTATCTGACTCTTATCATTCTGGTTGGAAAGTAAAAATTGATGGAAAAGGTCAAAAAATTTATAGAGCAGATTATGCTTTTAAAGCGGTTCAAGTTAAAAAGGGACGCCATTTGGTTGAATTTGAATACATTCCAGATAGTTTTATTTATGGTATAGGCGCATTATTATTTGGGTTTTTTGGGTTATTTTTCTTTAGTTTTCCAAAACGCAAGATCTTTGAGGGCTAATTTTTTCTTTGAGAAACCAAATAAATAAACAATTTCCATAATCCCTATAGTATTTATTACGAGCATTACTAAAAACCAGTTTTTTTGATTATTTCTTGCCGAATGCCATAATGCTAAACCTTTCCAGGCTATAGACCAAACCATTATTATATATATTAAATATTGAGGAAATGGTAAACCTGGAAATGAACTGTTCATATTCTTACTAGATTATATTATTTTATTTTATGAGAATGCAATAGGTTTATAAACTTGATAAAATAAGATTATGAAGATAGGAATATTTGATCCATATTTAGACACCTTAGGTGGTGGAGAAAAATATATGCTTACAGCCGCTTCTTGTCTTGCTATGGACCATCAGGTTTTTGTTTTATGGGATAAGGATAAAAATATTTTGAGAAAGGCGGAGAAAAGATTTTCGATTAATCTTAAAAAAGTAAGCTTATTTGAAAACATTTTTAAGCACAAAAATTTCTGTAAGAGATTTTTGCAATCAAAAAAATTTGATGCGATACTCTTTTTAAGCGATGGAAGCATCCCCTTTATTAGTTGCAAGTTGTTTATTCATTTACAGTTTCCAATAGAATGGGTAAATTCCAATGGTTTTTGGCAAAATACGAAACTTAAAAGAATACACAAGGTTATTTGCAACAGTACTTTTACAAAGGACTTTGTGGACAAAAAGCTAGGTACAAAAAGCATTGTTTTGTATCCCCCATCAAGTGTCCTTTTTAAGAACTCAAAAATAACAAAAGAAAATATAATTTTAACCGTCGGTAGATTTGGTTTGCTTCCGGATGGCGGATATTTTAAAAAACAAGATTTTATGATTAAGGTTTTTAAAAAAATGGTAGATGGAGGTTTTAAAGATTGGAAATTAGTAATAGTTATAAGTTATATTGAAAAATATAAAGAAGAACTAGATAGATTAAAAAGCCAAGCGTTTAAATACCCAATTGAATTTGTTGAAAATTCAAGTTGGGAGGATTTGTCAAAAATCTATCTTAAATCAAAAATTTATTGGCACGCATCAGGTTTTGGAGAAGATCTAAAGAAAAATCCTGAAAGAGCTGAGCATTTTGGTATATCAACAGTTGAAGCAATGTCTGCAAAAGTTGTCCCGATCGTTATTAACGCAGGTGGGCAAAAGGAAATTGTAGATGTCGGCAAGAATGGATTTTTATGGGAAACAGAGAAGGACTTGATAGATAAAACTTTATCAATAGTTAATGATGAAAATTTAAGAAAAAAGCTTTCTATAGAAGCAAATAAAAAGGCAATAAATTTTAGTAACGAAAAATTTTGTAAAAAAATAAGAGAAATATTTAAAAAGTGAAGAAATTATTTTTACCAATAATATATTTTTTGCTGGTTGTTATTTTCTTTTGGCAATTTTTTTTAAAAGGTTTACTTCCAATTCCATCCGATACGATTGTTGGGTTATATTATCCATTTAGAGATATTTATGCTAAAACAAATCCAAACGGAATTCCATTTAAAAATTTCTTAATTACAGATCCTGTTAGACAGCAATATCCATGGAAGTATTTATCAATAGAGCAAAAGAAAAATAATATTTTACCAACATGGAATCCATATAATTTTTCAGGCACTTTGCTTCTTGCAAATTTTCAATCATCTGTTTTTTATCCGCTTAATTTCTTATTTTTTCTTGCACCTTTTGAAATTTCTTGGAGTCTTTTTATTTTCCTGCAACCTGTTTTAGCTGGGTTTTTTCTTTATTTTTATTTAAACAATTTAAAATTAAAAAAGTTCTCGTCTTTGTTAGGAGCTATTGCATTTTCTTTCTCAGGCTTCTCGATCGCTTGGCTTGAATGGGGAACAATATTAAATACTGTTCTTTGGTTACCGCTGGCTTTATTGTCAGTAGACAAACTATTTACTCTTTTTGAAAAAGAAAATTTATTAAATAAAAATATTTCTATTTGGTCGATTGTTTTTGTACTTTCTTTAGCTTTTTCCTTTTTTGCAGGACATTTACAAACTTTTTTCTATTTAATAGTACTTCTATTTTTCTATATGCTTTCTAAATTAATTTGCAGAAAAGAGAAGGTTAAAAAAACAGCTTTTTTTACATTTCTTTTTGCGTTTTTTGTTATTATTTCAATTCCTCAATGGTTTCCAACTTTAAAGTTTATATCAATGTCTGCAAGAAGTTTAGATGTAATTGGTTGGCAAGCTGAAGGGTGGTTCATTCCTTGGCAAAACATGATTCAATTTTTAGCTCCAGATTTTTTCGGTAATCCTGCAACGCTTAATTATTATGGTATTTGGAATTATACAGAGTTTATTGGATATGTTGGAATTATTCCACTTGTTCTCGCATTTCTTGCACTCTTTTTTAGAAAAGATAAAAAAACAATGTTTTTTGGAAGCTTTTTCTTTGTGTCCTTAATATTTGCTTTCCCAAGCGTTATTTCAAAGATTCCATATAAATTAGAAATTCCGTTAATTTCAACATCTCAGCCAACAAGACTTTTATTTTTAACCGATTTTTCATTAAGTATTTTAGCTGCGCTTGGATTAGATTATTTTATAAGAGTAAAAAATAAAAAGAATATTTTATATATTCTTTTGGTTATCTCATTATTCTTTATTTCTCTTTGGGGGTTTGTGCTTTTTTCAAATGGGCAAGTAATATCTCTTGAAAATCTATCAGTTGCAAGACAAAACTTAATACTTCCATGTATTATATTTCTAACATCTTTAATTTTATTTTTAATATTAGTTTTTTATAAAAATAAAAAGATTTTAAACTACTTTTTAATTGTTTTAATAGCTATTACGGTTTTTGATCTTTTTAGATTTGGCTTAAAGTTTGAAACATTTTCTAAAAAAGAATATTTATTTCCAAATACTGCAGTAACTGAATTTCTAAAAGAGCAAAATGGATATTTTAGAGTTATGTCAACTGATCCAAGCATTTTTCCACCAAACTTTTCTATAATGTATAAAATTCAAACACTTGATGGTTATGATCCTTTATATCTTCAAAGATATGGAGAATTAATGGCAGCTGTTGGAAGGGGAAAGCCAGACATCTTACCTCCTTTTGGGTTTAATCGAATAATAACTCCTCAAAATGTTTCATCAAGGATCATGGATTTATTAGGTGTTAAGTATGTTTTAAGCTTTAATGAACTAACTGAAAGTAAGCTTAGTGAAGTTTATAGAAATGGAAAGATTATAGTTTATGAAAATAATAACGCATACCCAAAAGTTTTTTTTGTAGTAAATACAAAATTAGTTGAATCAAAACAAGAGGCAATTAATGAGATGTTTAATATAGATAATCCTCTTGAAAAAACTGCAATTGTAGAAGGGGTTAAAGATAAAAGCTTTTTTAAATCTAATTGGGATCTTGGGAAAATAGAGATTAAAAGTTATCAAGAAAACAAAATTATTTTAAACACTCAATGTCAAGGAGATGGATTTTTGGTTTTAACTGATAGTTATTATCCAACTTGGAGCGCAACAATAGATGGAAAAAATACAGAAATCTATATAACAGATTACAGTTTTAGAGGTATAATTGTTCCAAAAGGAAATCATAAAATTGAATTTAAAAATTCACTTTTTTAATTTATGAAAATAAGCATTGTTATTCCAAATTATAACGGAGAAAATTTACTCAAAAAAAATCTGCCTAAGGTTATTGAATCAGTAATTGATAAAGGATACGAAATAGAATTTATTTTAACAGATGATGGATCCGAAGATAATTCTTTAGAAGTTGCAAAAGAAGTTTTAGGAAAAGTAAATAATAATAATTTTTCATCTAAGATTATTGAAAATAAAAAAAATAAAGGTTTTTCATCCAATGTAAATATTGGAGTTAGTAAATCTACTGGGGAAATATTAATTCTTTTAAATACAGATATTATTCCTGAAAAAGATTTTCTTAAGCCCTTAATTAATCATTTTAAAGACAAAAATATTTTTGCAGTAGGTTGTATGGATAAAAGCGTAGATGGAGAAAAAATTACTTTAAGAGGAAGAGGAGTCGGAGTATTTAAAAAAGGATTTTTAATTCATTCAAAAGGAAAGGTTGATGCGTCAAACACTCTTTGGGTAAGTGGAGGAAGTGGTGCGTTTAGAAAATCAATTTGGGAAAAACTTGAAGGACTAGATTCATTATATGACCCATTTTATTGGGAGGATATTGATTTGTCATATAGAGCTTTAAAATCTGGGTATCAAATATTATTTGAAAATAAAAGCGTAGTTTTGCATGAACATGAAAAAGGAGCAATAAAAAGTAGGTATTCAAGTTTTGATATAAAAAAGATTGCTTATAAGAATCAGTTTATTTTTGTTTGGAAAAACATTACTGATAAGGATTTAATCTTAAACCATATTCTCTTTTTACCATATTATTTAGCAAAACAAATTATTGGTTTAGATTTAGCTTGTTTTTTAGGTTTTTTTAAGGCTTTATTTTTACTTCCGGAAATTATAAAATCTAAATTTAAAGCTGAAAAATTATTTGTTAAAAAGGACAAAGAAATCTTTGCTGAATTTATTAAATGATGAAACTTTCCATAATAATTCCCGTTTATAACGAGGAAAATACGGTTATTAAATTATTGGATCGTCTTAAAAAAGAAAACACCCCAAATATAAAAAAAGAAATTATAGTTGTTGATGATGGTTCAATTGATAGTACGCCTACTCTTTTACAGAAATACATAAAAACTAACAAAAGCATAAAGCTTTTAAAACATGATAAGAACTCAGGCAAGGGTAGTGCTGTAAAAACAGGTATTAAAAAAGCAACCGGAGATTACATTTTAATTCAAGATGCTGATTTAGAGTATCATCCAAAATATATAAAAGATTTAGTAAAGCCAATTTTAGAAAATAAAGCAAAAGTAGTTTACGGTACGAGAATTAAAAGGGCTCCTAATTTAAAAGATGAGGAAAAAACATCTCAGTTCTTACTTCATTATTTAGGAAATAGATTTTTAAGTCTTATAACAAGCATTCTTTACAAACAGTGGATAACAGATATGGAAACTTGTTATAAACTTTTTCCTAAAAAGGCTATGAATAATATCAAATTAAATGCGAGAGGTTTTGAATTAGAGCCAGAGGTTACAGCGAAGTTACTTAAAAAGGGATATAAGATTCTCGAAATCCCAATTAAAGCAAGTCCCAGAGGATATAATGAAGGGAAAAAGATTAATACCATAAGAGATGGAAGCATAGCCCTTTGGAGTCTTATAAAATATAGATTTATAAATTAAATATAAAGAAACTTATGCTTAGGTTTTTTAATTGGAAAATATTATTAATTTTAATAATATTTTTAGCTTCTGTTTTAAGATTATATCAATTAGGTAATATTCCTTATGGAGTTATTGATGATGAAGCAAATTATATTTATAATGCCTATAGCATTTGGAATACAGGAAGAGATGTTCAAGGAAATTTTTTACCTCTTTCTTTTAATGCTTATTCTTCCGCATCTCCAGTAGTTGTATATTTAATTTCTCCTTTTGTTGGGATTTTGGGGGTTAGTTCTTTTTCCGGTAGGATTCTTTCTTCGTTGATGGGAATTTGTTCTGTCTATTTAATTTTTTTAATATCTGATTTTTTGTTTAAAAACAAACGTGTAGCATTATTAAGCTCACTGCTTTTTTCTATTTCTCCTTGGGCACTTCAAGTAGCAAGAGGAAGCTTTTTGGATGTAAATTTTTCGTTGTTTTTCTTATTATCGGGGTTATATATATTCATTCCTAATGCCTCTGGGAAAAAATATTTATGGTCTTTAATACCATTTGCTTTGGCTTTTTATAGTTATCACGCAACAAAAGTATACTTTTTATTTTTAATCCCAGTATTGTTGTTTTTCTTTCGCGCAAAACTATTTAAACATATAAAAAGCGTTACATTATTTTTGATAATTTGTGCATTTTTCTTTATTTCATTTTTATTTGTTATTAAATCACAGGGCGTAACAAGACAAGTTGATGTAAATTTGTTTAATAACATTTATTCAGCAAAACAAGTTAATCTAGAAAGGACCTATAGCAATGCACCGATAATTTTTCGTCAGATATTTAGTAATAAACCTTTGCATTATTTAAAAACTATGAGAGAAAATTTTCTTGGTCCTTTTTCTCTGGAGTTTTTATTTTTATATGGCGATACAGGTCCATTGTCTGGATCAAATAATATATCCCAAAGGGGAGAGTTATATATTATTGAATTACCCCTTTTGCTCATTGGTTTATATTTACTACTTAAAAATAAAAATAGATTTCTAAAAACATTTATTTTTACATTGCTTATAATAGGAGCACTTCCATCTACTTTTACCATTGATAAAAGTTTTGTAAATAGAAATATTATGTTGCTTCCAGTACTTATTATCATTGTTGCCTATGGGCTTTCTATGTCATTGGATAAAATATTAAAATTTAAAAAGTTTTATAGACTTACATTATTTTTGACAATAATAATAGTATACTTTTTTCTTTTTTCAAGCTATTTATATCAATATTATTTTAGATGGCCAATCTATGGAGCAGAGGGTGTAAATTCAAATTCACGGGATTTATCAAGCTTAATAATGCGAAACAAGGATAAGTATTCTAATATCTACTTAAGTAAGCAAGGATATGATTTTCTTTTAGTCTATGGAATATATGAAAAGACAGATCCTAGGATTTTGCAGGGCGCTTGGGGCAAAAATCCAGCACAAATAGGAAGTTTAAGAATCTATCAAAACTGTATAAATAATGGAGTTGGATATACGGAAAAATTCCTACCCAAGAATACCTTGTATATTTCATCTTTCGTAGATTGTCATTATTTAAGTACTCCATCTGCTAAAATTGTAGATAGGGGAGAGCCATTACGTATAATATGGAATATTTACGAAAATTAACAAAAAATATATATTTTTGGCTGTTTTTAATCCTGGTATTTTCTTCTTTTTTAAGAATTTATCAACTTGGTGATGTGCCATCGGGATTTACAGCCGATGAGGCAGCTTTTGGTTACAACGCGTTTTCCATCTTAGAAACCGGAAAAGATGAATATGGCAAAGCTTTTCCAATTGTCCTTAAATCTTTTGGCGATTTTAAACCAGCACTATATTCATACTTAGATATTCCCTTTGTATATCTTTTTGATTTAAATACTTTTTCTACAAGATTACCCTCAGCTATTTTTGGAATAGCTACAGTAATTTTAATTTATTTTTTTAGCTTTAAATTGTTTAAAGATAGGAAAATTGCGTTAATATCTTCTCTTCTTTTAGCGATTTCACCCTGGCATTTAATTTTAAGTAGAGTTGTGAGTGAGGTGGTAGCTTCTTTATTTTTTATTTTACTGATGTCATATGGTTTATTATCACTAAATGAAAAATATAACAAAAGGTGGATATTTATATCTTTGATCAGTGGTATTTTTGCAGTGTTAAGCTATACAGCTTCTAGATTTTTTATTGTTTTAATAGCGGGATTGTTTTTCATACATTCATTAAAAAAAATTAAGAAGAAAATTAGTTTTAGTAAAAGCACTATTTTTGTAATTCTATTTTTTATGATTATTGGTATTGGTTATAGTTTTATTGGTTCCATTGACAGATTTAATCAAGTGTCAATTTTTTCAAGCCCAGAAACAAAGTTAATAATGGAGGAGCAAATAAGAGAAGACCAATTTACGCCTGTTTTAATAACAAGAGCTTTTCATAATAAAATAGCTAGTTATTCAAGAACCTTAATTGATAATTATGCAAAATACCTTACACTTGATTTTTTAGTTCTTAAGGGAGGCTTTCCTTTAAGAGTAAGCGTTTATCAAGCTGGGCTTTTTTATATTTGGCAATTACCATTTTTATTAATGGGAGTTTACTTCTTAATAAGAAAAAAGAATTTAACTAGCTTATTAATTTTAGGATGGTGGTTTTTATTATTAATCCCAGCTGCAATTACATATGATGAAATTCCCAATCTATATAGATCATTAGTAATTCTTCCAGCAATAATAATAATAATTTCCTTGGGTATTTATGAATTTTTCAATTATAAACAGATAGGAGGAAAAATGGCAAAAATCCTAATACTAATTCTTGTTTTGGTTGGAGTCTATGAATTAGCCTATTTTCAGCATCAGTATTATGTACATCAGGAAAAACATCAACCATGGCATCGAGAATATGCATATAAAGAATTAGTTAAAGAATTAAATATGTATTATCCAAAATATGAAAAAATTGTAATCTCTAAATCTGTTGGAAGTCCATATATTCATATTTTATTTAACAATAAATATGATCCTTTAAAATATCAGGCCTTAGGATCACCAAGAGATCTTGATTATAGCGGGTTTGATAAATATTATTTTGTGCCTATGGACTGTGCCTTAAATGGAATTAAAAACTATGATCCTACGAAAATGCTTTTTATTGATTCCGGAAATTGTAAGACGCCTACAAAAGCAAGTTTGGAACTAAAGGAAATTAAATGGAAGGATGGAACAACAGCCTTTAGAATAATGGAATATTATGCTACAGTGTCTGCTAAAATAAATAGTGATGAATAATTCTTTGAATCCTACTAGAGGTTATGGTTTGCTGGAAAAATTCCTAGCAAAAAAAAGAGGGCAAATGGCAAATAAGCTTATTTCTCGTTTTGGAAAAAAAGGTAGAGTGTTAGATATTGGTTGCGGTTTCTATCCATATTTTTTAATTAATTCAGATTTAGAAGAAAAATACGGAATAGATTCAAGTGTTAATTTAAACTTAGTAAAGAATAAATCAGTTATTCTAAAAAAGCTAAATATTGAAAAACAAAAACTTCCGTTTAAAGATAACCATTTTGATGTAATAACTATGCTTGCTGTTTTTGAACATATAAATAATGACAAACTTTCATTTGTTCTAAAAGAAGTTTCAAGAGTTTTGAATAAGAATGGCGTATTTATAATTACAACACCAGCTCCTTGGGTAGATTTTTTACTTCATTTTATGGGAAAAATTGGCTTAATTAGTAAAGAGGAAATAGAAGATCATAAGCATAATCATAATAACGTAAAGATAAAGTCTATTTTAAAAAACAATGGATTTAAAGAGGAAGGTATTAAAAATGGGTTCTTTGAGCTGGGAATGAATATGTGGTTTACTATAGTTAAATGAGAAACTTTTTCAAAAAAAACTTTATTTTTATACTAATAATTTTGGTTGCATTATTTTTAAGAGTTTGGAACTTAGGGGTTAACCCGCCTAGTATGCATGTTGACGAAGCTGAAGCTGCTTATAGTGCATATAGCATATTGCAAACTGGAAACGATCAATACGGGAACTATTTACCACTTCAATTTCAAGATAATCACAGAATGCCTTTAGCAATATACTTATTGATTCCGTTTGTTAATTTTTGGGGACTTAATGCATTTGTTGAGCGTATTCCTTTTGCGGTTTTAGGTTTGTTAACCGTAGTCACGTTTTATTTTTTTGTAGATAAGCTTTTCAAGAATAAAAAGGTTTCAATTGTTTCCACGTTACTTTTAGCAGTAAATCCATGGAGCATTCAGCTTTCAAGAACTGGACTTGAGGAATCTCTTTGCTTATTCCTAGTTCTTTTTGGAATAACCTTAATGTTTTATGTCGATAAAAGAAAGCTTTATTTATTACCTATTGCTGGATTAATTTTAGGATTATCTTTATTTTCTTATCATGCACCAAAAATTTTTCTGACAATATTTTTACCAGTAATTTTTTATTATAAAAAAGATTTGTTTAAGATTAGTAAAAAATATTTGTTATTATTTTTAATATTCTTTGGATTTTTATATATCTTTTCATGGAAGTTAACTTTATTTGACGGAATTTCTAAGATAAAAGATACTTCTATTTTTGATTCTATAAAAGCAACTAATGTTGTAAATAGCGAAAGACATTTGAGCAACGCTCCTTTATGGTTATCAAATATTTTTCATAACAAGCCAATTTATTATATTAGGCTTTTCACAACCACATATACAGGATTTTTTTCTATAAACTATATGTTTCTAAATGGAGAAAGCAATTTAGACAAGGGAGTATCAAATCATGGTCAGTATTATCTTTTTGAACTGCCATTTTTCTTTCTTGGACTTTATTATTTATTTAGAAAAGATAAAAAAACTTTTGTATTTTTACTTCTTTGGATTATTTTTGCAGCTGTTCCAGGTGGATTAACAAGTACAGGTTATTATGCATATAGGGATTTGTTAATAATTCCAGCCCCCGTAATCCTCTCTTCTGTTGGGATAGTATATTTTTATGATGTATTTATTAGAAAAATGAAAAAATTTAAAATTTTAAGCACAGTAGTTATTGTAATATCGTGTTTAATTTTTGTCTCAAGCTATCTTTTTACATATTTTTTTGATTATCCTGTTTATTCTTCAGATTGGTGGCAAATGCCACAAAAAAAAGCTTTAGAATACATAACTGAAAATAAGGATAAATATGATAAAGTCTATGTAAGCGGAGGAAAAGACTGGCCAATTCTTTATGCTTTTTATAACAAAATAGATCCATCGGTATTTCAGAATTCATTTAAGAATCAACTTAATATAACAAAAACAGAAACAATGAAGTTTGATAATCTTTATTTTGGAAATTTTCCAAGTGATGAAAAGGAATACCTTGAGTTAAGCAGAACTGGAAAAGAGGTATTATATGTTGGTTTTAAAAAAGATCTTTCTGAAAATACACCTGTTTATTTATTAAGAAGCCCAGATGGTGTGAATATTGTTGTTTACTTTTTTGAATCGGAAAACTTAGATTATGTGGAAAAATAAAGCTAAAATTTTTTTAGTATTAGTTTTAATACTTTCGTTTATTATTAGATTCTATCAATTAGGACAAAATCCCCCTAGTCTTACATGGGATGAGGTATCTTGGGGATATAATGCATATTCATTAGGAATTGATGGAAAAGATGAATTTGGAAGATTTCTTCCATATGATTATCTTGAATCCTTCGGAGATTTTAAACCTCCTGTTTACGCATATTTAACAATTATTCCTGTTAAACTTCTTGGTTTAAATGAATTTTCAACTAGATTACCATCAGCTTTTTTTGGATTTTTAACAGTATTTATGACCTACTTTTTAGCCCAGAGAATCTTTTATAGATCGAAACAAAAAGATTATTACGCATTATTTTCATCACTGTTTTTAGCTATATCTCCGTGGCATATAATGTTATCGAGAGCAGCGTTTGAGGCAAATGTTGCCAGTTTTTTTATTGTAACTGGTATTTGGGCATTTTTAGCAGGGATTCAGGATAAAAAATGGTATTTAGTAATTTCTGCAATCTTATTTGCAATATCACTATATACTTTTAATACATCAAGGGTGGTTGTGCCTATTTTAGCACTCCTTCTTTTATTTGCTTTTAGAAAAAAACTTCTTAATTTAAAAAAACAGATAGGATTAGCAATTATAGCAGGTGTATTAATAATTATTCCTATTGTCGGATTTTTACTATCTCCTCAAGCTAGTTTAAGGTTTAAAGAAGTAAATATCTTTTCCGATATAAATGTTGTAAAAACAGCAAATCAACAAATTAAAAATAATAATAATACTCTTTGGTCAAATATAATTCATAATAGAAGAGTTTTTTATTCGCTTGAATACATAAGACATTATTTTGATAATTTAGCCCCAAATTTTCTATTTATAAGAGGGGATGGTAATCCTAAGTTTTCAATTCAAGATGTTGGACAAATGTATATCTGGGATATTGCTTTTTTTGTTGGTGGGATAATTCTTTTAATAAGAAAGAGAGAAGATAATTGGTGGATTATACCAGCTTGGTTATTGATTGGGATCATTCCGGCGGCAACAGCAAGAGAAACTCCTCATGCATTAAGAATTGAAACTACTCTCCCAACGTTTCAAATCTTAGCAGCTTATGGTTTTGTAAGGTTCCTTTTTTGGATAAAAAAATATAAAAGATGGGTGTCGGCAACAATAATTACTATTATTTCTTTGTTGCTGTTTTTAAACATTATTTACTTTTTACATAATTATATTAATCATTATCCGTATGAGTACTCTGGGGAGTGGCAATATGGATATAAAGAATCTATTGAATACGTAAGATCTGTTGAAAAAAACTATGACTATATTCAGATCACAAGCGCACTTGGAAGACCATATGTTTATTATTTATTTTATACAGAAACAAATCCTAAATTTTTTAGAGAAACAGCAAGTATTCAAAGGGATCCGTTTGGATTTGTAACAATTAAAGGCTATGATAAGTATCTTTTTCCAGATGAGTATAATTATGAATTAAGTAAAAAAAATGATGTGTTATACATAAATACGCCATATAATTTGCCGGAAAATATAAATATATTAAAAAGATTTTATCGTTTAAATGGGCAAGAAGTATTAGTTGCATATACTTATGATTAAAAAATTAATTTGGATTGTTTTTGGAGTTATTATTTTAATCGCAATATTTTTGAGATTTTATCAACTTGGAAATGTTCCCCCTTCGCCTGATTGGGATGAGGTTGCCTTGGGTTACAATACATACTCAATTATTCAAACAGGAAGAGATGAATTTGGAAAATTTTTACCTGTTGTTCTTAGGTCTTTTGATGATTATAAACCAGCGCTTTATTCATATCTTTCTATTCCATCAATTTTAGCGTTTGGATTAAATATATTTGCTGTAAGATTTCCCTCTGCTTTTTTTGGAGTTGCTTCAGTTATAGCAGTATTTTTTCTTATAAGAGACTTATTTGTAAGTTATAAATTTAGAGATTGCCTTGCGCTTTTAACAAGTTTTTTTCTAGCAGTATCTCCTTGGTCTTTGCAGTTTTCAAGAATTGGTTTTGAGGCAAACGTTGGCTCTTCTTTTAATATTTTAATTGTCTTGTTTTTCCTAAAAGGCTTAAAAAAGCCTTGGTTTTTATATGTTTCAGCAATTTTCGTAGGGCTTGCTCCATATATTTATCAAAGCACTAGGGTATTTACTCCACTTTTAGTTATTGCTCTAATCTTAATTTATAGAAAACAACTTTTTTCGATCAGTAAAAAATATTTAATATCAGCGGTGGTCTTAGTGCTTGTAGTATTAACACCAATGGTAATTTATGTTTTGACTGATAGCTCATCTCTTTTGAGGGTAAAAGGAACTAGTATTTTTTCGTACAAAACAGAGCTTTTAAAAACAAATACTCAAAAACTTGAAAGGGATATTAAAGATGGTAATAAGATTGGCTTTCTCTTAGACAACAGAAGAATTGTTTACGCAAAGACAATTGTTTCGGGATATATTTCGCATTTTGATTTAAATTGGTTGTTTATGACAGGGGATATTTCCCGTCATCATGCACCAAGTGTCGGTCTTTTGTACTTATTTGAATTACCTTTAATCTTAATTGGAATCTATTCATTAATTTTTGGTAAATTTGATAAAAAGTCAAAACTTATTATATTTTTTTGGTTTTTAATTGCTCCTATTCCAGCATCAGTTACAACAGGAGTTCCTCATGCAGTTAGAACATTAAACTTTTTACCAACTTGGCATATTTTTTCAGCAATTGGGCTTATTGCATTAGTTTTAGCTATTCAAAAATTTAAAAAAATAATCTATGTTTCGTATGTATTTTTTGCTTCGATTTTTCTTTTTAATTTTTCATTTTTTCTAAATCAGTATTTTGTGCAACAGAATTATTATTATTCACAGGATTGGCAATATGGATATAGGCAGGTAATTGATGAGATTAAGCCAATAGAAAAAAATTATCAGAAAATTGTTGTCTCAGATAAGCAACCAATGGATAAGTCATATATGTTTTTCCTTTTCTATTTAAAATATTCCCCTAAAGACTATCAAGAAATAGGAATGGGTAGCTCGGGAGGATTTGCAGAGCACCAATCTTTTGGCAAATACGAATTTAGACCAATTGATTGGTCAAAAGACGCAAACCATAAAGATGTGTTGTATATTGGGAATCCAGATGAGATACCGGCTGCCGCGGCTTTTAAGACGATAAATAATTTAGATGGCATGCCCGCAATAAGAGTAGCAAAAACTTGAAGAAATGAACCTTTATTTTAAAAAAATTTTTAAAAAAGATTATTTATTTCTGTGTCTAATTTTGATACTGGGGCTTGTGTTAAGACTAGAGGGGGTTTTTACTGGCTCATTTGCGTTTACATATGACGTTGGACGAGATATGCTTTCTCTTTGGAGTATGGTTTATGACCATAAACTTAGTTTAATTGGACCAACTACTGGAATTGAGGGAGTTTTTTATGGTCCATGGTGGTACCTTATATTAACTCCGTTTTTTGTTATTTTTAACGGTAACCCTCAGGGGATTGCTTTTTCAATGGCGGTATTTGGAATTTTAACAATTATTTTAAGTTATTATTTTGGTAAAAAGATAAGTGGAAGTTTCCTGGGCTTGGTATTGGCTTTCTTAATTTCATTTTCCCCAATTCTTATTTCCTTATCTTCTCAAATTTGGAACCCTAATATAGCACCTTTATTAGTGATTTTAACTTTTATAATTTTGGAAAGAATATATGTATTAAATAAAAAATCGAAATCTATTTATTTTTTTCTTCTTGGTTTTCTTTTGTTTTTAAATATTGACGTTGAAATTTTATGGGGAATATTATTTTTAATTGGAATCGTTTTTTCAATTCTTGTCATTCTGGGTAGAAAAATAAGAATCGGTCATATAATATTTTTTTTTGTTGGCGGAATAATTATTTTACTTCCAAGAATAATTTTTGAATTAAGGCATAGTTTTATAATGAGCAAGGCTTTTCTTAGGTTTTTTGGAAAAGATACGCTTGAAGATAAATTAGATTTATATCATTTTTTAGAGAATAGATTTAATACTCATCTAGATCAATTCAGTAATGTATTTTTTCCGCAAAGAAATATTTTAGAAATATTTTTATTAATTTTTTCTATAGTAGTAATTATCTTATTTTATAAAAAAGCGTCAGTTTTAATTAAAAATTTCATTTTAACTTCAGTAATTACACTTTTGGTTTTTTATATTGGCAGCATTATATTTACCAATGCTTTATGGCCGCATTATTTCGTAGGACTTCCAATTCTTTATATTTTTCTTGTATCCATAAGTTTATTTATTGCATACAAAAGAATAAAAATTAAAATAATAATTTTTTTAATTTTAGCTATGTTTTTTTTAATAAACGTTAATTCATTTTCAATTATTAATAATTTTCAAAAACCATTATGGGAAGGAGATGCATCGGTCTATAGAAATCAATTAAAGGTGGTAGATTATATTTATAAAGACGCAAATACTCAAAATTTTAAATATGAATTATATACTCCTCCTGTTTTTGATAATACTTATCAATACTTATTTAAATGGTATGGAAACAAGCAATATGGATACTTACCTGTTAAAAAAGCAGACATAATGTATTTTATTATTGAGGCTGATCCGGGATATCCAGATAGACCTAGGTGGTGGCTTGAAGCAAGAGAGGGAGATGGGAGAGTTGTGTCTTCTAAAAAATTAAATGGAGATATTGTTGTTCAAAAACGAACTGACCTAAAATGAATTTTAATAATGTTAAATGCTTCATTAATAAATATAGACGAATTATAGAGATTTCATCTATAGTAACTTTTTTCTTAATTTTAACGTCAGTTTATCTTTTTCCGATGTTTCAAGGATTAATCTTGCTTCCATTAGACCTGTTAATTAGTAATTATCTTCCGTGGTATTCTCCAGGGACAATATTAATAAAAAATAATTATACACAAGATGCAATTATTCAAATGTATCCATGGAGACATTTAGTTTTTCAGTCATTAACCAATGGAATAATTCCCTTCTGGAACCCTTATCAATTCATGGGAACTCCATTTTTAGCTTCTTTAAAGCCCTTAATTTTTTATCCAACAAATATTTTTTTTGTTTTTGGTGAAATAACATCTTGGAATATGCTGTTGTTTTTACAAATATTTTTATCATTACTTTTCTTTTATTTATTAGCAAGGGATTTTAAGCTTTCCTATTTTTCAAGTATTCTTTCAAGCTTTGCGTTTGCTTTAAATTCCCTAATGATGGGTTTTTTACAGTTCGGATCTGAGGGACATGTAATACTGTGGATTCCACTTTTCTTGCTTTTTGCAAAAAGATATGCAGATAACAAAAGAGGAGCATATTTATTCTTACTTGGTGTTTCTATAGCTTTTTCAATCTTTGCAGGTCATTTGCAATTTAGTGCATATGGCATACTTTTAGTTATTGCGTTTATATTATTCTATGGTTATCTAAAGAAACTTAGAAAAAAAGATTACCTTTTTCTGTTTTTGTCAATAGCATTTGGAGCATTGGTTACTTCAATATCCCTTATTCCTGCATTTGAATTATTTAGTAATTCACATAGGGAATTTTCTGATAAATTTAATACATTTGCTGGTGAATTATTAACGCCCATTCGCTTGTTTCGTTTATTCTCGCCTGATTTTTTTGGTAGTCCAAGTACTAATAATTTAACATCTGGATATATTGAAACAAGTGGTTATTTTGGAATTATCCCATTATTTTTTGCAATTTTTGCCTCAATTTTTTCTCGCAAAAATATTTTTGTTAAATTCTTTACTTTTGTTTTTATTTTAAGCGCTTTATTTTCATTTAAATACATTGGAGATATTTTGTTTTATTTAAAAATACCTTTAATAACCAATGGCTCAGGTGCAAGACTTTTTATGCTCAGTTTATTTTCGGGATCAGTTCTTGCCGGGTTTGGTTTTGACAATTTTATAAAGGATAAAAACAGAAAGAAGCTGTTTATAAGTATTTTATTATTTGTTTTATTATTTGCTTTTATTATTATTGGGAAAATTATTAGCTTATCAAGTCACGATTTAATTAATGAATTTATACATAATGTTAAATTCACTCTAGCATTTACTTTTCTTTTTTTTGTAGTTACATCATTTTATTTAGTTTTTAAAAAAATAAAGACCTCAAATGTAATTTTTATATTTTTAATTTTATTAATAACTTTTACAGATTTATTTGTTCTAGGGTATAGATTCTTAACATTCTCAAATAATAAATTTTTATATCCTGAGACTAAGGTTATAGATTACATTAAAGATTACCAAAAGAACAATTTGGTAAGAAATTATGGAATATCTGATCCTGAAATTTCAACATATTTAAATATTTATTCAACCGAAACATATAATCCTTTGTATCTTCAAAGAACAGCTCTTCTTTTGCAGTCATTGCAAGGGAAAAAAGATGAAAAGCCCCCAAGCACAAATAAGTATTATTTAAATAAACAGGAAAAATTAAAAAATACTCTTGATATTCTGGGTGTTGAGTTGATAGTCGGAGGAAAAGACGGGAATCCATCAATTGATTATTTTCTGACCGGGAAATATCAAAAAGATTTAGACGAGATTTACGCAGATGCTAAATATAAAGTTTATAAAAATAAAAATGCGCTTAAAAGATTTTATCTTGTTTATGATTACGAAGTTTTAAGCGATAATAAGTCATTAAGTGAATTATCCAGACCATTATTAAATTTTAATAAAAAGATAATATTAAGCGAAAAACTTCCTATTTTGCTTAAAGAGGGAACTGGCTCAGCTTTTTTGATTGACAATAACATTAATCAGCAGAAATTTAAGGTAAATACAAATGAGCAAGCATTATTTTATATGTCAGATACATATTTTCCAGGATGGAACGCAAAAGTAAATGGAAAAGATGTTAAAATTTATAAAGCTAATTATAATTTTAGGGCAATCATTGTTCCAAAAGGTGAATCAACAATTGAATTTAATTATCTTCCCTCATATTTTTACTTAGCCGTTTTTATAAGTTGTCTTGGCTTTATTGGTCTTTTACTCTTGGCATTTTTAAAGAAATAAATAATTTTAAAAGTATCGCAAAAAAATCTATAATTTTATTATTTTATCTAAAAGAAAGTCCAGGATCTATTCCTTTATCAAAAGATTCACTTACTTCTCGGTTATTCAATTCATATTTTTCAATCCTGTATCCATTTGAAAAAGTTATTGTTTTTATGGGGTCTTTTTTTATATTTAATCTTTGTTCTTTCCACCATTCATAAGAAAGATACGGATTATCCTTGGCGGGAGGCGCAACTACGATATAGGTTATTTTTTTCTTTTCAAAGTATACTGGTTTTTTGTTTTTATGCCTTTTTTCTTCGTAAAATAATGCATATTTTGGTCCATACGCAATGATGTCAGGAGTATAGACAAAATACCCAAATCCTTCCTCAGGCCCCTGATAGAGACTATTTGCCATTGTGGATAAAAATTTCCACGAAGTTTCAGATTTGCCTAAGTATGTATTTGTAAAAATCTTAATATCCTTAAATAAGGTAGTTAGATTTATGCAGTAAACGATAATAAAAATAGCTAAAAACACCCTTTTATATTTAGATGTGATAAAAGATGAAAAAATTAAGAACACAAAAGGAAAAAGCGGGAACATATAAAAATATAAAACTGGCCCTTTATTTATAAATGTTAAAGCATAAAAACCGACATAAAAGTACAAAAACAGAAAGTAAATTTGTTTATATTTTTTATTTCTAAATTGCAAAACTAAAAAGAAAATAAAAATAAGTCCCGTTAATAAATTTCTATTTCCTGGGTCAGATCTTAGTATTTCTACATTTGTAATCATTAACTTAAGGCGGTCATAAAGCATATATAGATAGTTGTATTTAATTGAATCTCCGCTCTCAGGGGAAAGATAACGAAGAATAGAGTTTGTTAAAAGAAACTCGTGCCTTATATCAAAAACAACATAGTTTAATAGAGGAATCATTACTAGAAAAATTGCTAAAAGGTGTTTTCTATATTTTGATCTTATTAGCTTTATGAATAAATAAAGAATAGAAAGGATTAGAAACGGAATTCCAATCGCAAGTTCAAATTGGATAATAAGTCCTAAAAGCAAAAAGTATGCAATGATAAATTTTTTCTTATAAGTCTGTAGGTATTTTATAAAAAAATAAAAATTTATTGGTATTAAAAACATTGCCCCCATAGGATTGTAAAATTGATTTATATGAAAAAACATATATAGCGCTACCATTGCCGAGAATAAATAACCTGTATTTTTATCAAAAAGATTTTTTCCAACAAAATAACATGAATATATAAAAAGAAAAGTAAGGAATATCCAGAATGCTTCAATAACAACTGGATTTCCTCCACCCAATGCGTACGCTGGATAATTTAGATATAACCATAAAGGACCATGAAAGATTCCCATAACGCTAGATTTTGGTCCAATTAAGATAATTTTTTTCTGCGTAATCTCTGAATAAAGCAAGAAGTCTCTGGCTATATCTGAAGAAAGAATTGCTTCTCCATTAAAAACATACCAGAAATAAAAGACAGAAGGGATAATAATTGCAAGTAACCAAAGCTTTTTAGTAATTTTTTTAAACACCTTTTTGATTATATCATTTAAAAACCAGCTTTAAATATGTTAAGATTAGCTTAAGGATTTATTCAAGTGAAGAGATTTAAAAATTGGATATTAAATTTAGTATTTATTTTAGTTTTAATAGTCCCGCTTATATCACTATTAAATCAAGGACTTCCTTTTACTCATGATGGTAGAGATCATGTTGCAAGAATTGCTAATTTTTACCAGAGTTTATCCGAGGGGATTATTATTCCTCGTTGGGCGGGAAATCTTAATTGGGGATATGGTCATCCAATTCCAATGTTTTTATATCCATTACCTTCGTACACCGCTTCGCTTTTTCATTTAATAGGATTTAATTTTATAGATTCAACGAAACTCGTATTTGCTTTAGGTTTCGCTTTATCTGGGTATTTTATGTATCTATGGTTATCTCAGTTTCTAAGAAGGGAAGAAGCAATTTTTGGAGGAGTTCTTTATGTGTATGCACCCTATAGATTTGTTGACCTTTACGTAAGAGGTGCAATTGGAGAAAATTTTGCATTTATCTTTTTACCATTAATTCTTTTGTTTTTATATAAATTGTATAAAAAACAAAATGTTTTTAATTTTTCGCTTCTGTCGATTTCTTTGGCTTTTTTAATTTTAGCTCATAACGCATTAAGTCTTATTTTCTTACCTTTTTTATTTTTTTATACAGTATTTTTATGGTCTAGATTAAAATTTAAAAAATCATATTTAATTTATTCGCTTACTTCAATTATGCTTGGATTTTTATTATCAGCATTTTTCTGGTTGCCAGCATTGCTTGAAGGTAAATATACATTAAGAAATATTTTAACTTCAGGGACATACATTAGAAGATTTGTTGATTTTAATTCATTAATTTATGGACCTTGGAATTATGGTCAATCAGGTGAATTTACAGTACAGCTTGGTCCAATCCATTGGATATCATTTTTGGTTTCATTTATTGCTCTTTTTTACTTTAAGCTAAAGAAAAAAAACAATTTTTGGCTCGTTTTAGCTGGAATAATATACACCATTGTCGGAATATTTTTAATGCTTATTGAGTCTAATTTTATATGGGAAAAAATAATGATTTTGCAAAATTTTCAATTTCCTTGGAGGCTTTTAGCGATTCCTGTTTTTTCAATGTCACTTCTTGGAGCATTAACAGTATCTATCTTAAAAGAAAGAGTAAGAAAAAAAGTAATTTTTGGTCTTATAGCGGTATTATTTCTTTTAAGCATAAGCTATATGAAGCCTAAGGGTTATTTAATAAAACCTGAATCTTTTTATACTGGAGTTTTTGAAAGCACTACTGATACTGGGGAAAGTTCACCAATTTGGTCTGTTAGGTTTATGGAAAAAAAACCAGCAACCCCGATACAAGTTATTGAAGGAAGGGGAGAAGTAAAAGAAGTTATTCATAAAACAAATTATAGAGTATATGAATTTGAGGGGATAAATAGCGCAAGACTTTTAGTAAATACTTTATATTTTCCAAATTGGACAATCTATGTTGACGGCAAAAAAGAACCAACTCAGTTTCAGGATCCAAAATATAGAGGCCTAATGACTTTTTATGTAACTGGAAGAAATCATAAAATTGAAGCTGTGTTTGAAAATACAAAAGTTAGAACATATTCAGATATAATCTCTTTAATAAGTTTATTATTTATTGTTTCTCTTATTAGTTATAAAATTATAAAAAGATGAAGACATTATCTGTTGTATTAGCAACTTATAACGAAGAAAAAAATTTATCAGCTTGTCTTAATAGTTTAAAAGATATTGCTGATGAAATAATTATTGTTGATGGTTCATCGACTGATAAGACTGTTGAAATAGCAAAAAAATATAAAGCGAAAATAAAGATAACCACCAATAAACCAAATTTTCACATTAATAAACAAATGGCAATTGATATGGCAACTAAGGATTGGATACTTCAAATGGATGCAGATGAGCATTTATCAAAAGAGCTAAAAGAGGAAATAGTGGACGTTTTAACAAGCGATAAAAAAGAATTTACCGGCTATTGGATGCCGAGAAAAAATTGGTTTATTCATAGATTTTTAATGAAAGGCGGACAATATCCGGATTACACCTTAAGATTTTATAAACGTGGCAGAGGAAAACTTCCTCAAAAAGATGTTCATGAGCAAGCAGAAGTTAGCGGAAAAGTTGGGTATTTTAAAGGAGCACTTTTGCATTACCCATATAAAAACTTTAAGCATTATTTGAGTAAATGGAATACTTATAACAAGTTATTTGCCAAAGAAATAGAACAAAAAGAATCTAAAAAAAATATCTTTTCAAAAATAATTTCTGGGTTTGACTACCTTTTAATTAAGCCTTTCTATTGGTTTTTGCTTACCTTTATTCGCCACAAGGGATTTATGGATCTTTGGGCAGGGTTTGTTTTCTCTTTGTTTTCTGCTCTTAGATTTCCGGCATCATATCTTAAATATTTAGGCTGGTATAAAGTTTTAGTATTTACAATATTACTAATTTCTATAGTCTTAAGATTTTATAATTATCCAAATCGGTGGGGACTAGGAGGAGATAATGCAAGAGATGCGATAATTGGTCTTGAAGCGTTAAGAAGAATGGAATTGCCCTTAGTTGGTCCATTTAGTTCTGCGGGTCCTTTTGTATTTGGTCCTGTATTTTATTACTTTATAATGCTTTCTTATGTACTATTTCCTTTCTTAATTAGCGCTCCCTTCTTTTTTACGGGGATAGTCGGAGTATTAACAATAGGAGTTTTCATCTATTTGGGGCAACTAATTAGCGGCAAAAAACTAGCTATAATTCTTGGGGTATTGGCCGCTACATCCCCTCAATTAGTTATTAGGTCGATAATGCTTACGCCTCATACTTATATTTCTACTTTTTCAGCATTGTTAATATTATTTTTTATTTTACTTTGGAAAAGAAAAAGACCTTTTTTCGCGTTCTTAATGGGAATTGCTTTAGGTATTGCATTAAGCATGCATTACCAAGCATTAAACTTGCTAATATTTTTCCCTGCAATACTTATTGTGCCTAGTCTTAATTTTAAAAAAAGAATCTTAAGCTTCTTTTTAATGGTTTTAGGCTTTTTAATTCCGTCATTTCCACTTTTTTATTGGGATTATTTTCAAAACTTCGCTAATTTAAATAATTTAATGGATTATTTTTTAATAGGACAATATAGACTTTATGTTCCAAATAGCTGGACGCTATACTTAACGCATTACTTCCCGGATTATTGGTCTTTTGTAGTTGGGAGATATAAGTTTTTGTCTTCAGTGGTTATTATTCTTGCAGGATTAATATTTATTTATAAAAGTATAATAAATAAAATCTCAAAACCGTTATTTACTTTGGGAATTATTTTATTTATATTCTTTATTGTTGGAAGGTTTTATAAAGGGGAAAGATCAGAAGGATACCTCCTGTATTTTTTACCTTTTATATTAATTTTTACTGCTTGGTCTATTGATTCAATCTATGATTTTAGTTTTAAGAAGATAAAACAGGTTTTGTTTAAATACACAGCAATAATACTATTAATAATAATTATTGGATGCAACTTTATTACTATTAAAAACTCAATTGTTAATAAAAGTCCAGTTGAAATTATAAACAGTAAAATTGATCAGATTGTAAAAAAGTTCCCTGATTCAAAATTTAAGCTTTATGATTACAAATACCTTGTTTATGGCTCAAGTATGGCAATTAGTATCTTAATGGATAATAGAAACTTAACTGATGAAGATGGTATTCCTCTTGGGATAGGTTGCTGGTGGACTGGCTGTTCAAGATTTGATTATCCAGTGGTTACATCAATATATGATGTTCCAATATATGACTTAAGAGGAATAAAAATTGATAAAAATGAAAAGCTTTGGATTGGAGTTAATAAGGCAGATGTGTATGATGAGTTAATAGGTTGGTCAAAAAAACATGAATTAAGGTCCAATTTTTCCTTAAAAAATTATATAATGGAAAAGATAGGTAAATAGTTTTATGAATATTTTAGTAACTGGGGGAGCAGGATACATAGGAAGCTTCATGGTTAAACGTCTTGTCGAAAAAGGCGATAGCGTTAGCGTCCTAGATAGTCTTGAAAGAGGACATAAGGAGGTAATAGACAGTAAAGCAGAATTTATACGAGGCAATGTCTTGGACAAAAAGTTTTTAGAAGAAGTTTTTTCTAGCAAGAAGTATGATGCAATTATTCACTTTGCAGGGTACATTTCCATGGGAGAGTCAATGGAAAATCCCAACATGTATTTTCAAAATAACACCTTTGGTTCTTTAAATTTAATAGATGAAGCAGTTATTCATGGGGTTAAAAATATTGTGTTTTCATCCACAGCTGGGGTTTATGGGAACCCAGTAAAAACCCCAATTCCAGAAGATCATCAAAAAATTCCTGAAAATCCGTATGGAGAAAGTAAATTAATGGTTGAAAAAATACTTTCTTGGTATGCAAAAACAAAAGGATTAAGCTTTGCTGCCTTAAGGTACTTTAATGCTGCCGGAGCAGCGATTGACGGTTCCATGGGAGAGCAGCATGAACCAGAGACGCATATTATTCCAAACATAATAAGAGCAGTTTTAGAGAACAAACCGTTTAAGTTATTTGGTGATGATTATAAAACCGAGGATGGAACATGTGTCAGGGACTACATTCATGTATTAGATCTAGTAGAGGCGCATGTTTTAGCAATAGAGAAACTAATAAAAAACCCTGGTTCATATTTTTATAATGTTGGAACGGGAAAAGGATACTCAAACAAGGAAATTGTGGAGATGGTTAAAAAGGTAACAGGGACAGATTTTAAAGTTGAAATTACAGCAAGGAGACCAGGAGATGCAGATATTTTAGTTGCTGATCCGTCAAGAATTAATAAAGAACTTGGTTTTTTACCGAAATATTCAGATCTTGAAACAATTATTAAAACCGCATGGCAATGGCACAAAAAACAACAGGATTTATAATCCTGTCCTTAAATAATGAAAAAGGCATTTTCTGTATTTGAATCATTTATAAAAAAAAGATATAAATTAATTTTTATATTTTTACTTTTAATAATTTTAGTAAAACCAATTGAGATTATAGCAAATAGTTCTGATTATCTTTTTTCTCCAGGGTTTGATAGTCAATACGAGAATTATAAAAAGCTGTATTACACTTCACAGTTTGTTCAAAAGAAAAATCCAGTAATAATTACTGATGAGACATTTAGATCGTTTGCAGGTGGGGCTTTTTTAAAAGGACTTAATCCAATAATGATAACTCATGACCATCCACCGCTTGGAAATTACATAATTTCTCTTTCAATTTTTCTATTTGATAATCCACGTACAATAGTAGTTTTACTTTTAGCATTTTCAACACTTGGAATATTTCTTATAACAAAACAAGCAACAAATAATTCTTTAATTTCATTAATACCAGTTGGAATATTTATTAATGAGCCAATATTTTTGAATAAATTAAAATATATCCCATTGGTCGAGCCGATCCAGTTCCCGTTTATTCTTTTTTCCTTCTATTTTTTTATAAAAGCAGCAGATGATAAAAAATATTTAAAGTGGTTTATCCTAACTTCATTTTTCTTAGGCTGCGTTATTAGTATAAGATTTTTTGTTACTGGAACGGTAATTACTTTTTGCATGGTTTTATACTTACTTATTGAAAAAAGAGGATTAAGCAAAAAGCTTGGAATTTTTATGATAACTTTACCTTTGTCATTATTTGTCTTAATTGCATCATATACAAGAACAATTATGGATGGGTATTCAATTATTCAAATCTTTGGAATACAAAAATATATTCTCGCTTATCACAAGTCTAAATTCATTCTTCCGTTTTCTTTTTGGGATTTATTGCTTTTTAATAGATGGCACACTTGGTGGGGAAATAATGCAATAATTAAGGATCCTCAATGGATGATTACTTGGCCAGTTTCAGTTATTTTTACCATTATTTATGGCGTCTACTTTTTAATGAAAAAATTAAAGCTTAATAATCCAGAAAAGTTTTTGTTTATTTGGCTTATTGTTTATACTTTGACTTTATCAACTGGTTATTCTTCAACTAATTATTTCTTAACAATCATTCCTTTCTTTTATATACTAGCAATATCCTTTTTTCAAAAAGCATACATTTTTTATTTTAAGAATAAAGGAAAAAGTAGATGAAGATAGCAATAGATATATCCCCACTTCATACAGGACACAGGGTAAGGGGAGTAGGTTTTTATTTAGAGAATTTAAAAAAGTCTTTGTTAAATTATCATCCAGAATTTTCATATACATTTTTTACTCGAGGAGAAAAAATACCCAACGATGTGGATTTGATACATTTTCCTTATTTTGAGCCATTTTTTTTAGCAAAACCCATATATAGTAAATTTAAATCAATTGTTACAGTTCATGATTTAACTCCAATTGTTTTTCCGAAGGAATTTCCTAAGGGAATTAAGGGATGGTTTAGGTGGCAGATGCAAAAGCAATCTCTTGCAAAAACAGATGCAATTATTACCGATTCTAATTCTTCCAAAAAAGATATTCTAAAATATGTAAATATTGATCAGAAAAAAGTTAATACGGTCTATCTAGCAGCAGCAGAAGAGTTTGTTAATTCTAAAAGGAATGAAAAATTAATTACAAAAATCAGAGAGAAACACAAATTACCAGAAAAATTTGTTTTATATGTTGGAGATGTTACATGGAATAAAAATTTACCTAGGCTTCTAAGTGCAGTTAAGAAAGCAAATGTTCCATTGGTTATGATTGGACAAGCTTTAACATCAAAAAATTATGATAAAAAAAATCCTTGGAATAAGGATTTAGTTGCGGTTCAGAAATTAGCAAGCGAAAACAAAAATATAATAAGTCTTGGATTTGTTTCATCTGAGGAATTGACTCAGCTTTATAAGATTGCAACTGTTTTTACAATGCCATCTCTTTATGAAGGCTTTGGTCTACCGGTCTTGGAGGCAATGGCATCTGGTCTTCCTGTAATTTGTTCTAAAGAGGGATCTTTAGATGAAGTCTCAAATAATGCTGCGTATTATGTAAATGCATATGACGAAGACGAAATTGCAGAAGGTATTATTAAAGTATTTAATGATATAAAAATTCAAGAAGAGCTTTCCAGAAAAGGAAAAGAGAATTCTAAAAATTTTTCCTGGAAAGACACAGCAGACAAGACAATAGATGTTTACAAAAAAGTAGTTTATGAAAGATAAAGCATTACATTTAGGTAAAAAAATATTAAGACATGAATTAATTACAGGAAGCCTATTCATTTTTATTGGGTCATTACTTTCGTCATTTATTGCTTTTATCTTAAACTTATTTTTTGCAAGAAATCTTACAGCGTCTGATTACGGAATATATGCAAGCTTGATATCTCTATTTACTTTAACCATTATTCCTGCGCAATCAATATCAACGGTAATAGTTAAATTTGCAACGGATTACCTTTCTAGGGAAAAATTTGATTTTGCATCCGAGTTCTATAAGAAAACATTTAAAGTTTTTTTTATCGTATCAATTTTAATATTTGTAACATTTCTTACATTGTCATTATCGATTAGCAGTTTTTTAAGGATAGAAAACCCATTATATACAGCGATTATAGGAGTTGCAATTTGTATAAATTATCTTTCCATAGTAAATGGAGCATATATTCAGAGTTTGCTAAAATTTTCTTTTTCTTCCTTAGTTCTTACAATAAGTGCTTTCGTAAGACTTATTTCAGGAATTATATTAGTCTTAATAGGCTACAGAATCTTTGGAGCATTAATAGCTGTTGTACTTGCTTTAGTTACGTCGTTTATAATGGGATTTATTCCTGTTAAAAAAATTGCCTTTCGAAAAAATGGAAGCAAAAAGATAGACCTAAAATTAAAAGAGATAATAATTTATGCCTTACCAGCTTGTATTTCTGTTTTATCATTAACCTCTTTAATATCTATGGATGTAATCTTGGTAAAGCACTTTTTTAAGCCCGTAGAAGCAGGTTATTATGGAGGATTATCTTTAATTGGAAGAATAATTTATTATTTTACGGGAATGATTCCCAATGTAATGTTTCCGTTGATCGTAAAAAGAAACTCAAAGGGGCAAAGCATTACGAATTTATTTTACCTTGCAATTTTTTTAGTAGTATTACCATCTGTTGCGATTACATCATTCTATTTTATATTTTCAGAATTTAGTGTAAATCTTATACTTGGAAAGAGCTATATTGCTATAGCTCCGTATATAGGAATATTTGCTGTATTTGTAACAGTTTTTAGTATCCTGAATGTGTTTGTAAATTTCTTTTTATCTGTTGGTAAAACGATGGTTTTTATTCCGGTTTTTATTACGACATTAATTCAAGTATTAGGAATTTGTTTATTTCATAATAGTTTTTTTCAAGTAATTGGCGTATCTTTAATGAGTTCTTCTCTGCTTTTATTATATTTATTAATTTATTTTGCAAAAAACTATTTTGATATTAGTGCTATTAAAAAATCACTTTCCGTTTCTAGTAATCAAACTATTTAATAGCAATAATCATTCAAATTTGATATTATCTTAATTATGGAATTTATTAATTTAAAAAACAAAAATGATTTTAAAATAATAAAAGACGTGGTAATGCATCCACTTAAGGTTAATAAAGATGAATCTGGCGTGTTAGTTGAGACATTAAAAACTAATTGGGAAGATATTTATGGTTCCGGTAGGGAATTTTCAATGCAGTATTATTCGATTACTCCTCCAGGACTTGCAAGAGATGAGGATGTGTGGCATTTTCACCCAACAGTTCAAGAGGATAGAATGGGAGTAATTCAAGGTGAGGTAATTATTGCAATAGCAGATAAAAGAGAAAATTCAGAAACAAAAGATGTCATTAATCTATTTAGAGTTAATGCATTAGAGGATCCATATTTATTATTAATTCCCAAAAATACTTTTCATGCATTTTTTGTAAGTTCAAAAGAGCCTGCTATTTTAATTAATTTTCCAACAGCTTTATATAACCCGGAGGAAGAAGGAAGAATGCCGTTTGAAAAAGCTGATGTAAGAATAGAAGATGGTACTCCATTTTCATGGGATTTAGTTAGAAAAGCCCTATCATTAAAAAATGAGTTATGATTCAAAAATCAATCTCCTTAATAGTTCCTGCCTATAAAGAAGAAAAAACAATCGTAAAACAAATAAAAATATTAAATAGCGCATTATTAAAATTAACCCCAAATTATGAAATTATTCTTGTTGTTGATGGATTTAATGACAATACTTATGAAAAGGCAAGAACGGTAAAATTGGATAATTTAAAAGTACTAGGATACCAAAAAAACATGGGAAAAGGTTTTGCGATTAAATATGGAATTAAAAAAGCAAGTAAAGAAATTGTAGGATTTATAGATGCAGGAATGGATTTAGACCCGACGGAGATTTCTATAATGCTTGATATTATGGAATGGAACAAGGCAGATATCGTTATTGGAAGTAAGCTTCATCCTGAATCAAAGGTTAATTATCCTTTTTGGAGAAAGGTTCTCTCATGGGGGTACAGAACACTTACTCATATCTTATTCGGGTTTAAAGTTAGGGATACACAAGTAGGTTTAAAAATATTTAAAAAAAAGGCAGCAAAGGAAATCTTTTCAAAAATCATTATTAAGCGTTTTGCGTTTGATATAGAAGTCTTAACTGTTGCAAATAAACTTGGATATAAAAAAATATACGAAGCACCAGTAAAGCTTAATTTTAATAAAGCAAGTAGTATTACATCTTCAAACTTTTGGAGAATAATTTTTTGGATGCTTTGGGATACGGCTGCTGTTTTTTATAGATTACGATTTTTACATTATTACGACAAGAAATGAATATTTTGATTTTAAATTGGAGAGATCCAAAAAATCCCAAAAGCGGTGGGGCGGAATACGTTACTAATGAGCATGCCAAATCTTGGATAAAAAAAGGGAATAATATCATATGGTTTTGTTCCAGATTTAAAGGATCTAAAAAAACAGAAATCGTTGATGGAATTAAATTTATAAGAAAAGGTAATTCATTTTCTGTTTATTTAATAGCCCCTTTTTTTTATTTGTTAAATAGAAAAAAAATTGATTTTATTATTGACGAAATTCATGGGTTGCCTTTTTTTACTCCACTTTATTCAAAAAAGCCAAGGGTTGCGTTTATTCATGAAATAGCTGGTAAAATTTGGGATTCAATGTATTCATTTCCAATTAACTTGCTCGGAAAATTATTAGAACGTTTATACTTTAAAATATATAAAAATGATTTTTTTTGGACAGACGCAGAATCCACAATAGACGAGTTAGTAAAGCATGGAATAAAAGAAAAAAAATGCACAGCAATTCCGTGTCCTGTTAGAAATAAGACATTAGAGAATTTGTCGACAAAAGAGAAAGTGCCAACATTCATATTTGTTTCAAGAGTTGTAAAAATGAAAGGCATAGAAGAAGTTATAAAAGCCTTTTTTTATATTATAAAAGAAGTAAAAAACGCTCAGCTTTGGATAGTTGGCGATGGCGATAAAAATTATATTAAATACTTAAAGATAACGATGAATAGATATTCTATCCCTGCAAAAGTTAAATTTTGGGGACAAGTTTCCGAAGAAAAAAAATTAGAGCTTATGAGAAAGTCACATTTATTGCTACACGCATCGGTTAAAGAAGGATGGGGATTGGTAGTGATTGAAGCTGCTAGTCAATCTACTCCTTCTATTGTTTATGATGTAAGTGGACTTAGGGATTCTGTTATTAATGGAAAAACAGGAATTGTATTAAAAAATAATACACCAAGAGAAATGGCAAATGAAGCCATAAAGCTTTTAAAGAGTAAAACGAGATACCTAAATTTTCAAAAAGAATCTTTGAGTTGGTCAAAAAGTTTAAAATGGGAAAACGTTACAAATCAAAGCTTTACTTTGCTTTCGCGAATTTACAAAACTAAAACTTTATGAACTTTATAAACGTTAAAAACTTATATAAGTTTAAATATTTATTACTAATCCTAGTAATTGTTCTTGGGTACCTACTTAGAAGTCATGATCTATATACTTGGCCGAGAACCGGTGCAACTTTTGATGAATATGCATGGACATGGCAGGGAATGAATCTTATTCAATCTGGAGCGCCAATATCATGGTCACCTCATCCTCAATATAAAAATGCAAAGGATGTTTTTTATAACAAGGTTCACTTTAGGTTAGTAACGCCATATCTTGAACACCCGCCATTGTTTGGGTTAGTTGCTGGATCATATGCAATTTTTAATGGAGTACATAACATGAGCGACTTGACAGTGAATCATGTCAGGGGACTTTCATTAATTTTAGGTATTCTCTCGATATTTATAATCTATCTTTTTGCTTCGGAAATTTATGGATACAAAATTGGATTACTCTCAGCTTTTATTTATTCAATTGTCCCAACAATTGCGGTTGGTTCAAGGATTGTTCAAAACGAAAATTTTTTTATTCCATTTTTTCTTTTGTCGTTATTTTTAATATCTAAATTTGTAAAAACTAAAAAAACTATTTTTAGAAACATCGCTGCGGTAATTTGCGGATTACTGATTTTGGCAAAAGTTCCATGGGTTGCTGCTTCCTTTGCTGCTTTTTTTATACTTCTTTTTTTAAAGAAATATAAAGATATATATAAATTTTTAATGATAGTGATATCGATTTCGTTATTATATTTAGTTTATGGAGCTTATTATAATTGGGATCTTTTTATAAACCTCTGGCAATTTCAACTTAATAGATATGACATGGCCTTTAATAGTGTGTTTGCATTATTTACATCTCCATATCTAGTGGATAGATTTTTGATAGACGGATGGATATATTTTGGGTGGGTAGCAATGTTTATTTTATTTACAAAAGATCTTAAAAAAAATTATTTTGTAGTTTTTCCGTTCTTGGCATATTTTTTAATGTTCGTTTTTGCTATTCCAAATGAACCTGGGCATGGTTGGTATAGATATCCATTTTATCCATTTTTAATTATTTCAATTGCTTTATTCTTAAAAGATTATTTTGTAAAGGATTATTTATTAACTTTTATTTATCTAATAGTCACTAGTTTATCGATGTTTCAATTATCATTTGCGCAATCGTTTGGTTTTTCATATTCAATCTTAAGGATATTTATTTTTACAACGAGCCTAACTTTGCTGCCTATTTTTTTTCCAAGAGCAAAAAAAACATCTAATATAATTGCTTTTTCGATGCTTATTTTAATTTTGTTTTTAACCAATTGGACGATTTTAAATTATAATGAGCAATAGGTAAAGTTTAGTTGAATTTGTTTAAAAAAGTTTCAAACAATGAGGTTAATGTTTTTATATGTCTACTTTCTAGTCCATGATGACAACCAACAACAAATCCTCTTTCCATAATTTCATCAACAACAGAATATTTTTTATCCAATACTTTTCTGTTAATGTTTTTAAATCCTGGTTGTTTTAGAATGTTTCCTGTAAAAATAGGTCTTGTTTGCACATTGTTTTTTTCTAAAAATGTTGTTATTTCAAGTCTTGTAAATGGCGCATTCCCTTTTATAGTAAGTGGGAAAGCAAGCCATTGGGTTTGAACATTTTTTTCCTGAATTGGAAGTATAAAATACTTTTCATATTTTTCGAAAAATTTTCTTAATACTTTAAAATTTTTTTCTCTTGTTTTTCTGAATATTGGAAGTTTTTTAATTTGCTCATTGCCAAAAGCAGAACACATTTCTACTGGTAAAAAATTGTATCCAATCTCTTCAAAAATAAATTTTGCATCGTATGGTATCCCGTCTATCTTCTTCTTAAATCTTTCTTTAATGTCTTCTGATTCACTAAATAAAGAAGAACTTCTTCCCCATCCTCTTAGAACCTTTAATTTATCCCTCCATTCTTCTTTGTTTACCATTATCATTCCGCCATTTCCACCGGCTGTTATAATATGCGAGCCAAAAAAACTTGTAGTTGAAATATCGGAATAACTTCCGCTGGGTTTTTTGTTAAATCTTGCACCTAAGGTATCGCAAGAATCTTCAATATAATATAAATTATGTTTCTTAGCTATTTTTTCCAATTTTTCTAAATTTGGAATATTTCCGAAAAGATTGGGAATCATTAACAATTTTGTTTTTTTTGTAATTGCTTTTTCGATTTTGTTAACATCGATAATATATTTTCCTTCTTCAACGTCTATAAAAACAGGAGTAAGTTTTTTTTGAATGATTGGAGCTACTGTTGTTGAAAAAGTTAATAAAGGAGTAATTACCTCGGATCCTTCAGGCAAGTTTAAAAGCTCTAGCGCTAAGAGGTTTGCGGATGATCCTGAATTAACCATAATTCCGTATCTTTTACCAAAATATTTTGCCACACTTTTTTCAAATTGCTTTGTTTCTATTCCCATGTTGGAGCGGTGTTCTTTTAAAACATTAGTTACCCTTAATATTTCCTTGTTGTCATATACGGAAAGTCCGTAGGTAATTCTGAGCGGTTTCTTAATTTTTGTCATACATCTTATTATAGGTTTTAGTTTTCTGTTTATCAAGATATAACAATAAATATGTTAAAATAAAAAAATGAAAAAAATAAAATACCCTTCAATTTCCATTTTAACTATTACTTATAATCCTAATCTTTCTATTTTTGAAAATGTTCTAAGATCAATAAAAAAACAAGATTATCCCAAGAATAAAATTGAACATATTGTTGTTGACGGAGGATCTTCTAAGCAGGCTCTAGAATTAATGAAAAAATATAAATGTAAAGTCTTAGTAATGAAAAATCTTAGAGATCAAAGCGAAGCAAGGAGATCATATGCTTTAAAAAAAGCGAAAAATCAAATAGTTTTTTGTTTAGAATCCGATAATATTTTACCGAGCAAGAATACTCTTTTTAACTTGATTAAGCCTTTTATGGAAGATAATCAAATAATCGCTACATATACTCATCATTATGGCTATAACAAAAAAATGAGTGTAATTGATAGGTATTGTGCTCTTTTTGGCGTAAGTGATCCTTTGGTATTTTATTTAGGAAAAGCAGATAGAGAATGGTGGGTAAATAAACAATATAAAAAAGGAAAAATAATAAAAATAGGAAAAGAATATGATGTTGTAGAATTTAATACTAAAAATCTTCCAACAGTTGGTGATAATGGTTTTTTAACAAAAAGAGAAATTTTACTTAAAGCAAAAACATCGCCCAAAAATTACTTACATATTGACGTTTATGTAGATCTTCTTAAAATTGGATATAAAAGATTTGGCGTTGTTAAATCGACTCAAATAAATCACGTAATAGGCAATAGTCTGATCGATTTGGTAAAAAGAAGAGTGCTCTATCTAAAAAGATTTTCATTATCTGAATATGCGTTGGTACGGAGATATTCTGTGCTTGATTTAAGTTCATCAGTTGACAAGAAGAATCTTGTAAAATATATTTTATTTACCGTAACAATCGTTGAGCCATTGTATAGAAGCATAAAAGGATTTTTAAGAATTAAAGACGTTTCCTGGTTTATTCATCCACTTGCTTGTTGGTTGTTTCTGATATATTATACTAGGTTTACAGCTATTTATTTAATAAAGCTTAAATTAAAAGGAAAAATATGAAAACTGTAATTCTTTGTGGTGGATTAGGTTATAGGTTAAAAGAAGAAACCGAATTTAAGCCAAAACCAATGGTAAATATTGGTGGAAAACCAATTTTATGGCACATAATGAAAATTTATGCCCATTATGGCTTTAATGATTTTATTATAGCCTTGGGTTATAAAGGTGACTATATAAAACGATATTTCTTAAACCAGAGAGAGCTTCAACATAATTTTACCCTCCATACAAAATCAGGTTTTACAAAAATTCATAAAAAGGGCAGTATTAAAGCAGATGATTTTAAGATTACGTTTGTTGATACGGGGGAAGAAACTTTACCAGGAGAAAGAATTTTAAAAGTTAAAAATTATATTCCAAAAGAGGATACGGATTTTATGGTTACCTATGGAGATGGTGTTTCAGACATAAATATAAAGGAATTGATCTCGTTTCATAAAAAACAAAAAACAATAGGAACAGTTACGGGGGTACATCCAAGAAGTAAGTATGGACTTTTAAAAATTAACAAAAACTTTAAGGCAGAAAGTTTTATTGAGAAACCCGTGCTACAAGATAGAACGAATGGTGGATTTATGATTTTTAAACGCAATTTTTTTGATTACATTAAACCGGGAGAAATGGAGCACGAGGGATTAAAGAGATTGGTTAAGGAAAATCAATTGTCAGTCTTTTTGCATGATGGGTTTTGGCATTCTATGGATACCTATCCGGATGTGGAGAGTTTAAATAAGATTTGGAGTGATAGTCTAAAATGGAAAGTATGGAAATAACAAAAAAGAAAATTTTAGTTACAGGAGGTACGGGATTTATTGGAGGACATTTAGTAGAAGAGCTGCTAAAATTGGGAGTAAAAGTAACTATTATAGATATAAAAGTTAATCCAAAGTCAACGTTTGTTTTAAATAAACTTAAAAATAAAGTAGATTTGAAAATTATCGACATAAGAGATAAAAAAAAGCTAGGTAATTTTTTTAAAAAATACACTCCGGAATATATTTTTCATTTAGCAGCAGAGCCAATTGTAGAAAAAGCATATGAAAATCCAGTTGATGCATTTGAGACAAATATTAATGGGACAATAAACCTCTTGGAAGAATTAAGAAAAAATAAAAAAATAAAAGGAATGATTGTTGCTTCGTCCGATAAAGCTTATGGAAAAACAATTAAAAAATACACAGAAGAGTTTCCTCTAAAAGGAGATCATCCTTATGATGTATCTAAATCATGCATGGACTTAATCTGCCAAACTTACATAAAAACATATAATCTTCCAATTGTTATTACTCGTTTTGGAAATGTTTATGGAGAGGGTGATTTATACTTCAATAGAATAATTCCTGGAATTTGCAAGGCAATAGCGGAAGATAAAATCCTAGAAATAAGAAGCGATGGTTCATACGTAAGAGATTATTTGTATGTTAAGGATGTGGTCGATGGGTATATTTTTTTATTAAAAAATTTTGAAAAAACAAGAGGAGAAGCATTTAATTTTTCATCAAAAGATACATTATCTGTTTTAGAATTAATAAAAAAAACAGAGAAAGTATTGAAAACAAAAATTAAGTATAAAATTATAAATAACGCAAAAAATGAAATTCCGTATCAACACCTTAACGATAATAAAATAAAAAAACTAGGCTGGAAAAATAATTTTACATTTTCCAATACTATAAAGTTTGTAAATAATTGGTATAATTTTATTAAATGAAAAGAAAAAATATAGATATTATCTTACCTGTTTATAATGAAAAAAAATCTATAAAAAAGGTGCTAAATGAATGGGAAAAAGTTTTAAAAAAAACAAAAATATCTCATAATTTTATTATTTGCGAGGATGGATCAACTGATGGGACTAAGGAACTATTGTCAAAAATAAAAAATCAATACCCGATAATTTTAAGTCAAAAACCATATAGAAGAGGATACGGACCAGCAGTAATAGATGGAATTAAATTATCAAATTCTGAATACGTACTCTGTATTGATTCAGACGGTCAATGCGACGCAAAGGATGTAATAAAGTTTTGGAAAAAAAGAGATAAAAATAAAGTTTTAATTGGTTGGAGAGTTAATAGATCTGATTCAAGAAGTCGAATTTTATATTCAAAATCTTTCTTTTTGTTGTTAAAGCTTTTATTCAAATGCACAATTCATGATCCGAGTGCACCTTTTGTTTTATTTAAAAAAACAAAAATTCTTCCTCATTTAAAATTACTAAATAGAATGAGGGAAGGTTTTTGGTGGGGATTCGTTGCTACTTGCATTAAAAGAAATATTGAATTAAATGAAATACAGATAAATCACAGAAATAGAATTGATGGACAAACGCAGGTTTATCATTTTAAAAAAATACCATCTATCGCGTTAAGCAATGGAGTAGGATTGCTAAAAATAAAATTTGCAGATTAGTCTATTCGGATTCGATATATTCAATACCTTCATCTTTTAGCATTTTTTTATAAGCTTCTTTTATTTTTTGTGTTTGCTTATCTTGCTTGTTAAACCAGATATCTAACATGCTTGTTTGAACTAGATCATGTTCGCTAATTATATATCCACCATATAATAAAGGAGGATAAAATTGATAAATTTGTTTTAGATGAATAAAAATCAATTTATTATTATTTCTGTATTTTTGAACCATAGATATTAACTTTTCATCTGGTTTTACATAACTAAATGCTTCCCACCATAGCGGACCTTTAGGAGGTTTAATTTTAAAAGTTGCATAATTAAAATCAATCCTTGGACCAAAGCCTATTTTATCTTTATTTACACCATTTTTTTTAAAAAATAATATTACCTTATTTATTTCATCTTCTGTTTCTTCTAAATTTTGCTCAATAAGCATAGAATTAAAAAAAGAGTATTTAGATTTAACTAAGTATCTAAAATTTCCTGTGTCTTGAACATTTAAATTTAATAATTTTGCAGTAGATCCTATGATGAGTTGTCGACATTTAGTATCAGATAAAAATAAGCATTTTTCGCTTGGATAATAAGCATATTCATAGAAGAAGCTTGGTCCTCCCTCAGAAATATTAACTCTATTAATTCCTATAATTAATCCGTATATAATTAGAAAACTGCATGTAGCATAGATTACGATATTATAAATTTTATAGATGTTAGTATTCTGGAGAATATTTTTGTAAATTATGGGTATTAAAATTATGCCATTAAGTATTAGAAAACCATCGACAAAATTAAGATCGTTATTTGTTATAAGACCGATTATTCCTATTAAAACTGACAATAAAATTATTTGAAAATATACAAACTGTAAATTACATTTTTTAAAGATTGACTTATTTATTACAACTGCGATTAGTGAGATTAATAAAATTACCGTAATTGGAGTAAAAAAAATAAATGTTTGTTTTACTTCCCATCCATTTAAGATAAATATCTTCCAGACGCTTGGATCAAAAGCTCTTCCCCCATGCCATAAATAATTTTTAATTAAATTAAAAATATTTATATTAGAAAAAGATAGTAATAATAAGAATACTAAGAAAGATGTTGTATAAATTATTAAAGTTTTTATTTTGTTATTGAGTCTAATTAAAATTATAAAAGAGAAAAGAATTAATGAAACTGCAATATTAGCTTTCACTAAAAGCAATATTGCTCCTTGAATTATTAATAAAAATGATGAAAATAATTGCCTTTTTTGTTTTATAAAGTAAATGAGGGTTAAAATATACATCGTTGCTGAAATAAGCGAAAATCGATTATAATTAATTGTTGAAAAAGTAAAAATTATTACAATTTCAGCTGTTAAAGAATAGATCAATGATTTGATTAACGAATTAGAGATTTTGTACCAAACCCAGACCAAATACAAGAATGTGAAAAATGTTACAATTGCAGTAATGTATACAAAGGAAGCAAATTTTACTCCAAACAGGTCGAAGGATATTTTTCCTAATATTAAATATACAGGTGGTGTACCAGTTATTATGTCTGAATAAGGTTTATATCCCAAGAAATATTGATAAGCAGCGCTCGTAAGTACCCCATAATCCATTCCTGTAAAATGAAGTGTTCCATATTCTTTAACAATAATAGATAGTATTAAACCAATAATAGTTGTAATGAATACCCGTAACACATTTTTGTTATTGAAAAAATTAATAAATAGTCTTATCATAAATTATAATTATTTTATCATTAAACTTAAATGAATAGTAATACGAAAAATAGTTTTTATAAAAATAAAAAAGTTTGCGTAACAGGCGGTGCTGGATTTATTGGTAGTAACATTGTTAGGAATTTAATAGATCTAGGAGCTAAAGTTACAATAGTAGATAATCTTTCTACTGGGTTATTGACAAATATTAAAAGAATTTTTAAGGATAAAAATATTGAGTTTAGTAGCTATAAGAATAAAAAGATATCTACCAACAAAGGTCATAAGTTTATTTTTGCAGATTGTCTAAATTTATGCGATATAATCTCCATAATTAAAGGACAAAACATTGTTTTTCATTTGGCTTGTAATTTTGGAGGAAGGGGTTATATAGATACTCACCCCGCAGATTGTTCAACTAATTTTGCCATAAATACAAACGTTTTTCATGCTTCTTATCTTGCAAAGGTAGAGAGAGTAGCTTTTGCAAGCTCTGCATGTGTTTATCCTCTTGATTTACAAAAAGGTTACAACTCTAAGTATTTATTAAAAGAAAAAGATGCATTTAACAATAATTGGGCAAATGCAGATCAAGAATATGGATGGGCAAAATTAATGGGCGAGCTTACATTAAAAGCTTACTATAAACAGTATGGTTTAAAATCATCGATTACTAGATATGTAACTGCATATGGTCCAGGCGAAAATGATACTCATGCTATTATTGCTTTAATTAAAAGAGCTATAGAGAAAAAAGATCCTTATATTGTATGGGGAACAGGAGAGCAAGATAGAGATTTTACGTATTTAGATGATATAGTTTCCGGTACATTATTAGCATGCGAAAAAATAAAGGATGCAACTGTGGTTAATTTAGGAACTTCGAAAAGATATAAGATAAAAGATGTTGTAGAAATGATATTTAATGCTACAAATTTTTATCCAAAGAAAATAATATTTGATAAAACAAAGCCAGAAGGTGTGCCAACTAGAGCTTTAGATAATGGTTTAGCAAAAAAAATAATTGGCTGGAGTCCTAAGTATGATTTAGACAAGGGCATTCAATTAACAGTTGATTGGTTTAAAAAAGCTAACCCTAAAAGCATAGAAACTATTAGATAATAAAGTTTTATCATTAATTGTTGAAAATAAGCATTTATTGTAAGATAATCCTGTGTCTAGCAAAAAAGATATTTTATTAACTTCTGAGTACAAACGTTTTATAGTTTTCTTTTTTAGTACTTTACTTACAATTATATTATTGTTAATAACAATATTTATAATTCGAAAATACTACGATCCAAATGTGCAAGAAATAATTAATTCTTCAATTAGGCTGTCAGTTAGAGATAGAATTTATTTTTCCCCTGAACCTATAGAGAGGATTCAATATATATCATCAATATTTCTATTACCTATTTTTTCATATTTATCTTTTTATATTTTTAAAAAAGTTTTAAATAAAATAAAAAAAAGAATAAGTTATTTATATTTACTTTCTTTTTTATTAAGCTTAGTGGTAACGTTACTTTTAATTTATTATGATTTTAAAGAATTTAATGACTACATTAAAAACAGCTATGCTTACAAATATCCCCTTTTATACTTTTCCATTACATTACTAACAGCTTTTGTTTTTTTAAAAATTAAAATAATAAAAAAAATCCGATTGTCAACAAAAATTACAAATTATTTATTTAAAGGATTAATATTTATAATATTTTTTTCTATCTTTTCACAAAAAATTTTCGATGTAGAAGATTTAATTGTAACAGGAATATCAAATTACGAAAGAGCGCATAATTTAGAAACTGTTTTTTATTCCGTGTCTCAGTCTTATGCGGGTAAAGCTTTACTCACTAATAATTTTATAAATCTATACGGGTTATATCCTCATTTTCTTGAGCCATTATTTAAGTTGACAGGTGGAATTAGTGTTTTTAAATTTACGGTTATTATGGCATTCCTTTCAGGAGTATCCATAACGATAATTTCTTTGTTTATTAAATATTTTATTAAAAATAGATTTATAAGTTTTATTGGTATATCTTTTTATTTTATTTTTTATTTTATGGCTGGTGGATATATACTGCCAGGTTTTCAAAATGATCCTTATTTTCAGTTTGTGCCTATTAGGATTTTTTTCCCTTCATTGTTTATATTTATTTCATATTTATATTTTAAAAATAAAAGTAGCTTAACTTATTATATTAACTCAATAGTTGCCTCAGCTTCCGTTTTATGGAATGCAGATACCGGAATAATCATTTTTATTACATGGTTAGCTTCAATTTCATATTACGAAATTTTTCGATCCGGCTTTAGGTCGGCGATAAAAGAAATATTTAAACATTTTGTAAAAATTATATTTATCTTTTTAGCATTATTGATTATTTATTCCTTGTATATTTTCATAACAAGAGGAATATTTCCAGATTTAAATTTATTCCTTAAATCCCAGACCCATTATTATCTAATGGGATTTAATATGATAAAAATGAAGCTTATTCATCCGTGGAATATCGTTTTTATTACATATATAATAGGTTTGATATATTCAATACAAGCGTTTATAGAAAAATGCGATAACAAAGACCGACCAGTCATTATATTTTTATTATCAATTCTTGGTTTGGGAACGTTTTCTTTTTACCAAGGAAGGAGTGTTGATTCAAATTTGTGGGGGCCGATGTATAGCTTTGTGCTTTTATTAATTATATATACCGATGACCTATTTTATTTTTATAAAAAGTATGGGTTAAAACTTTATCACAACTTTATCTTTTTTATTATTTTATTTTTATTTATGTTATCGTATCTACCTTATTGGGTTGAAAATTTTACCAATTTTTCAGTGGGAAATGTAAACAATGTTAAATATATTTTTAAAAAATTAACTAACGATCCAGATAATTCAAGAGAGATAATATCAGAGATAAATTTTATTAAAAAACATACAAACAAAAAGGAAAAAATTATTATAATTTCTAGTTTTCCAAGTGTATATTATGCAGAATCTGATACAGTTTCTGCTTTTGATTCACCAGGATTAATGGAGCTTTTCTTAAAAGAGGATGTAGATAGGCTAATTAAATTTTTAAGAGATAATAAAAAATATAAAGTTTTTGTAACAAAAATATATCATGTTGGGGAATATGAGTTTTTAACTCCGGAAATCGAAAAGATAATAGAAGAGAAATACAAGCAAATTAATAAAAATTCATTTAATACAATATCTCTTTACGAATCAGTAAAATAATACTAAAATAAGCTTTATGCCTGAAGACAGAAAGCTTTTAAAAATCTGCGAAAATGTAAGAAAGGAAATTCTGCTCATGAGCTATCGTGCTAAAAGCGCACATGTTGGAGGTTCTTTATCAAGCGTAGAAATTTTAGTTTCTTTATACTTTAAAATATTAAACATTTTCCCAAATGACCCAAACAACGTAAACAGAGATAGGCTAATTCTAAGCAAGGCACATGATGTAAAGGCACTTTATGCTGTTTTAGCAGAGAGAGGTTTTTTTAATAAAGAGATCCTTAAAAGTTATGAAAAAGATGGAGGAAAATTACCTGGTCACTCAACCAGAAATTGCGTTCCTGGCGTAGAGGTTTCAGCCGGATCACTGGGACATGGATTGTCTATGGCTGCAGGAATGGCATACGTAGGCAAACTTGACAAAAAAAAGCATAAAGTATTCGTTCTTCTTTCCGATGGCGAATGCGATGAGGGATCTGTTTGGGAAGCAATCCTTTTCTCGGGACATCATAAGCTTGATAATTTAATTGCAATAATTGACTACAATGGTTTTCAGGGCTTTGGGGCAACGAATGAGGTTTTAAATCTTGAACCTTTTGCAAAAAAATGGGAATGTTTTGGATGGGCAACAAAGGAAGCTAATGGTCATAATATTGAGGAAATTATCTCATCTCTTGAAAATTTACCGTTTGAAAAAGATAAGCCTTCTGTTTTAATAGCACATACGATTAAAGGAAAAGGTGGAGTTATTGAGAATGAGGCAACTGTTGAATCGCATTATAAGTCAATTACAGAGGATAATTTAAGAAAACTTAAAATAATAGAATGAGAACAACTTTTATAAAAACATTAGAAGAGTTAGCAAAGAAAAATTGTAAAATTCATTTATTAACAGGTGATTTAGGATTTTCAGTTTTTGAAAGTTTTATTAATCAATTTCCTAAACAATATTTAAATGCAGGAATTGCAGAGCAGAATATGACAGGAGTTGCAGCGGGTATGGCAATTGAAGATAAAATTCCTATCATTTATTCAATAATTCCATTTTGTACAATGAGGAATTTTGAACAAATAAGAAATGATATTTGCTACCAAAATCTAAACGTAAAAATTGTTGGAATGGGAGCAGGATTCACATATGGTCCATATGGACATACTCATCATGCCCTCGAAGATATTGGCATTTTAAGAACGCTCCCCAATATGACAATTTTTTCCCCAGCAGATTCTATGGAGGTTGGATTTGTTACAAAAGAAGCAATAAAGATAAAGGGACCTGTATATATTAGATTAGGAAGATTGGATAAAAAAATTACCTGGAATAAAAATTTTTCCCTTAAGATGGGAAAAGGTCGCCTTATACGAGAAGGAAAAGATGTTACTCTGATAACCACTGGTAGTATGTTAAGTACTGGTCTTGAAGTATGCGAGAAATTAGATAAAAAAAATATTGCCTCAAGGCTTATTAGTATGCATACGATTAAACCTTTAGATATTGATATTATTGTGGAATCAGCAAAAAAGACTGGAGGAATTTTTACACTTGAAGAACATTTTTTAACAGGAGGATTAGGAAGTCTAGTTGCTGAAGTACTTGCAGAAAACTTAATAAAGATTCCCTTTCGAAGACTAGGAGTAAGAGACCATTTTACTAGAAGCATCGGTTCACAAGAGTATATGAGAAAAGTTAATGAATTATCAATTGATCAAATTGAGAGTTCCATTTTAAAAAGTATTAAACAATGACCGTTTCAGAATTTGTAATAAGTTTTCTAGAAAAGAAAGGGATAAAAGACATCTTCTTGGTATCTGGTGGGGGAATAATGTATCTTCTTGATGCCATCTATAGGAATAAGAACATTAGATATTGTGCTAATTTCCATGAGCAAGCTTCAGCTACTTGCGCAGAAAGTTATGCTAGGATGAAAAATGGCGTGTCGGCATGTGTTGTTACATCTGGCCCAGGTGGAACTAATGCGATAACAGGTGTGGCCGCTGCTTGGGTTGACTCTATTCCAATGATTGTAATTTCAGGACAGGTAAAAAAAGAAATAATTGCAGATTACACAAAATCAAGGCAAAAAGGACCGCAAGAAATAAATATAATAGACATGGTAAAACCGATTACAAAATATGCAGTTCAACTTTTAAATCCTTCTGATGTCCAGTTTAACTTGCAAAAGGCCTTTTATGAGGCTACATCAGGCAGACCAGGGCCAGTTTGGATCAGTATTCCACTTGATGTACAGAATGCTGAAATAGAAAAGAGCAGTTTTACACAATTTATTCCTCCTAGAAAAAAAAATATTTTTGATAAAAAACAATTTGGTAAACTAACTAAGTTATTAAAAGAATCTAGTAGACCATTAATTATTGCGGGAAACGGAATTAGATTAGCAGGCGGGATTCAAATACTTCATAAATTTATTAATAATTTTAAAGTTCCTGTTGTTACGGATGAAAACGGTTTGGATATGTTTTCTGAGGATCTCCCGTCATATATGGGAAGATATGGTCCAAAAGGACAGCGAAGAGCAAATTTTGTGCTTCAGAATTCAGATTTAATTATTTCAATCGGTGCGAGTTTAAATGTGGCATCGACAGGATTTAACAGAAAAGATTTTGGACGTAATGCAAAAATTATTATGGTTAATATAGACAAATCAGAGCTGGAAAAAGACGATATGGAAATTGATTTGAAGATAAATACAGATGCAGCATTTTTTCTTAAAAAAATATATGAGATATCGCGTAAGTTAAATGTTAAATTTGATAAAAAGTGGGCTAGAGCTTGTAGTGATTGGAAAAATAGATATGGGATTTTAGATCCTCTCCATTTAAAAAAAACAAATTATGTTAACAGTTATTATTTTGTGTATAAACTTTCAGAATTACTTATGTCTGAGAATACCGTAGTTACAGGAATGGGTCAAGACATAGTTAGTATTATTCAGTCTTTTAAGATCAAGAAAAATCAGAGACTTTATGTTAATAAAAATTTCGGACAAATGGGTTGGTGTTTACCAGCTGGAATTGGGGCTTGTTTAGCGAATAACAGAAAAAAAACAATTGTAGTCACCGGTGATGGTAGTTTTCAATTTAATATCCAAGAGCTTAGCACGATCTCTTTTAATAAATTACCACTGAAAATTTTTGTTTTTAACAATGAAGGATATAAATCAATTAGAGATACGCAAAATAATTTGTTTAAAGGGAGATTAGTTGGAGCAGATAAGAATACAGGTGTTATAAATCCAGATTTTAAAGATATTGCAAGCGCATATAAGCTTAAATATTATTGCATTTCAAATAATGACGAAGTAGAAAAAAAGATAAGAGATGTCTTGAAAAATAATTCACCGGCGTTATGCGAAGTTAATATTGAATATAATCAGGAAAGAATTCCAAGAACATCAACTTATCAAAGGAAAGACGGGATATTAGAATCAAGACCATTGGAAGATCTATATCCCTTTTTAGACAGGAAAGAGTTTAATAAAAATATGAACTTATTTAAAAAATAATAATATGAAAATTTTAATAACAGGAGGAAGAGGTTTTATAGGCAAGAATATTATATCGAAGTTGAAGAAAAAACACATTCTTTTTTCACCCTCTCATAATGAATTGGATATTAAAGATGAACTATTGTTAAGAAAATATTTAAAATTAAAAAAGATAGATGCGATTATACATTCTGCAATAGTTAATGGGTCAGAGGGTTTTGAAGATAATTTAAGAATGTTTGAAAGTATCTTTAGAAATTCAGATGTTGTTAAGAAGATAATTCACTTTGGTTCAGGAGCAGAATATGCGAAAAACAGGAACTTAGTTAAAGTAAAAGAAACAGATTGGGGAAAATATGTGCCACAGGATTCATATGGGTTTGCGAAGTTTTTAATACAAGAAAAAGGGAGTAAGGTAAAAAATATTACCAACTTAAGGCTTTTTGGGATATATGGACCGGGAGAAGACTATTTAAAAAAATTTATATCAAATTCAGTTGCGAAGAATATTTTTAATCTACCGATATCTATAAAGCAAGATGTGGTTTTCGACTATTTATTTATAGATGATTTGATAAAGGTTTTAGATTTCTTTCTTAAGGCAAATGTGACGTACTCTGATTATAATGTTACACCTGATACATCCATAAGCTTGGTAGAGATAGTAAAAATAATAAATAAAATTTCAAGAAAGAATTCAGAAATAACAGTCGTCAATAAAGGATTGAACTATCAATACACGGGAGATAATTCTAGATTAAGAAATGAAATGCCGCTATTGAAGTTTTATTCATATGAAGAGGGAATCTTAAAATTATACCAACATTTAAAAAATAATAAATCAATAATAAGTAAACAGTTTCTTATAAAAGATGATTATTTTGCTATTAGCAGGATTAGGAAGGTCGAAAAGTGAAGTATCTTTTTTGCGGACTTGGTTCTATTGGCCAGCGACATTTAAAAAATTTAATAGAATGTGGCGAAAAAAATATAATAGCTTTTAGATCTAAAAAAAATTATCAGAAAGATAATTTAGGCGTAAAGCAATTTTATAGTTTAAAAAAAGCATTTTCCGAAAAACCAGATATTGTTTTTATTACAAATCCATCATCACTGCATTTAAAGTTTGCATTGCTAGCAGCTAAAAATAAAAGCAATATATTTATCGAGAAGCCATTGGGTACTAATTTAAATCAGGCAAAAAAATTATTGGAAACAATAAGAGCAAGCAAAAGATTGGTATTTGTTGGTTTTATGATGAGATATCATCCAGCAGTAATAAAAATTAAAGAGCTTTTAAATAAGAATTATATTGGAAAGATATTGTATTGCAATCTTACATGTGGTGAATTTCTTCCATTATGGCATCCAAAAGAGGATTACGCGAAAGGATATTCCGCTAGAAGAGAATTAGGTGGAGGGGTAATATTTACACTTTGTCACGAAGTTGACTTATTGACATATTTTCTTGGATGTCCAGAAAGTGTTTTTGCATTCTCTGGTCATTTGTCTAATATGGTAATTAATACAGAAGATGTGGCAGAGATATTATTCAGATATAAAGATGGCGTAATTGCAAATATTCATCTTGATTTTTTGCAAAATCCACCAAAAAGGCAATGGTATTTTATTGGAGAAAATGGAAGAATTGAATTTGATTATTTTTTAAAAAAAATAACGGTTTATAGGTTCAACCGTAAAGGAAATATTAATATTGAGACCTTTAAATTTAAAAAATTTGAAAGAAATGATATGTTTGCTTCAGAAATAAAAAGTTTTATAGACAGCGTTAAGAATAAAAAAGAAGCAGAAATATCACTAGAGGATGGAATAAGAAATTTAAAAATATTACTTGCCATTCATAAGTCAGTTAGGCTTGAAAAAATGATTGAAATAAACTAATAATTTCGTTATATAATACGGTAAAATAAAATGAGATACGATTTTTCAGATTTAAAAGATAAAAATATTTTGCTAATTGGGGGTTTTGGTTTAATAGGAAAAGAGCTTGTAAAGGCTTTTGTAAAATTACAGAGTAAATTACTTATTGCAGATAAGGTTATTGATAAAGAGTTAGTTAAATACTTAAACCAGGAAGAGAAAAAAATTACAACCGTTAAGTTTGATATTTCAAGTAAAAATAGCATAGATTTTTTGCTAAAAAACTTTAAAAATAAGTATAAAAATATTGACGTTTTAATTAATTGCAGTTTTCCAAGAACTTTAGATTGGCAAGTTGATATAAAAAAAACTCCTTTGCAGTCTGTTCGAAAAAATTTATTGGATCATTTGGGTGGTTATTATTATGTTTCTCAGCAAGTTGCAATAGATATGAGCAGAAGAAAAAAAGGCAGTATTATAAATTTCAGCTCAATATATGGCTTAGTAGGACCAAATTTCAATATTTATGAAGGAACTAATATGACTACCGCTGCGGCTTATCCTTTAATTAAAGGTGGGATTAATACAATGACAAGATATTTTGCGTCATATTTTGGTAAATATAATGTAAGGGTAAATTGTATTAGCCCAGGTGGAGTATTCGATAATCAAAATCCTAGATTCGTAAAAAATTATTCAAAATTTACTCCGCTTGGTCGAATGGCAACTCCAAAAGATTTTATTATGCCCGTATTGTTTCTTTCTTCGAATGCCTCATCATACATAACAGGTCATAATTTAATAGTTGATGGAGGCTGGACAATAATTTAGTAAAATGTTAAATAAGTTTATCTTTGAAAAAAAAATATTTTTTAAAAAAAATAAATACTCGCAATATAAGCAAATCTTCGATAGTAAAAAAAAAGTTTTAATTTTTGGAGCAGGAGGTCTTGGTAGGTTATATCACGATAATTTAGAAAAAAAAGGTATTAGGACAGAAGCATTTATTGACAATGATTTGAAGGTTCAAGGAAAAAAATATAAAAATACAAAAATTATTTCTTTAAAAGAAGCGAAAGTTATAAAAAATCAATTAATAATTATTGGTAGTCTTTTATATACAAATCAGATATATAAACAACTAAAAAAGAATGGGTTTAAGTCGATTTTTATTCCTTATATATTAAATATTTTTTCTCCAAAAATATTTCCTTTGCCTCAGATTGATAAAATGCATAAAAAAATTTTTAATAATAATTATAACTTTAATATACTTAAGGTGAAGACGCTTTTAAGCGATGATGAGTCAAAAAAGGTTCTGTCTAATCTACAAAAATTCAGGATTACTGGAGATTATAAATACATAGATAAATCTAAATCAAAATTTCCAATATTTTTAGAAAGTGATATCTTACATTTAAAAGAAGATGAAGTGTATGTTGATTGCGGAGCATATGATGGAGATACAATAAAGGCATTCTTAAGTGCAAAAAAAAACTATAATAGTATTTATGCATTTGAGCCTGATCCTAAAAATCTTCGTAAAATTAGAGATTTGATAAAAAGAAATAATTTAAAAAACATACACCTATTAAAAGAAGGAGTATATAATTCCAATTCATGGGTTAAATTTATCTGTAACAACAGTTTTGATTCGAGTATCTCCTTAAAAGAAGTAGTTAAAAAGAATAAAGCAGGTAAAGATTATATACATGTTACTACGATTGATGATTTTTTCCATAACCGTAAAGAAAAACCAACATTAATTAAAATGGACATAGAAGGTTCTGAATATAGGGCGCTTGATGGAGCGAAAGATATAATTAGAAAACATAAGCCTAAATTAGCAATTTCTGTATATCATCATCCAGATCACATTTGGAAAATAATTTTAAAGATTTACAAAATTAACAAAAATTATAAATTCTATCTTAGACACTTGACTGAGGAAATTGCTGATACAATTTGCTATGCAGTTTAGGGTTTTTTAGATTTAATATGAATTCAAAGCAGTATATAAAAATAAAGGATAGAAAGATTGGTCCTTCTTTTAAGCCATTTATTATTGCAGAAGTGGGGATTAATCACGAAGGAAATATTAAGAAAGCAATTAGGATGATAGATGATGCCCATAATGCAGGTTGTGAGTGCGTTAAGTTTCAGGCACATGTAATAGAGGATGAGATGATTCCAAATAAGGTCGTGCCTGGAAATACCAAGGAAACCATCTGGAAAATTATGGAAAGATGCAAATTATCAGAGGAAGAGGATTTTAAGATAAAAAGATATGTTGAATCTAAGGGTATGATTTATCTATCTACTCCATTCTCGCGCGCAGCAGCAGAAAGATTGAAAAGAATGAATGTTGATGCTTACAAAATTGGGTCCGGAGAGTGCAATAATTATCCATTGATTGAGCATATTGCTAGATTTAAAAAACCAATTATTCTAAGTACGGGAATGAATGATATCCCTTCTATAAAAAAGGCAGTTAAGATACTTAGAAGCTATAAAACTGAATTTGCAATATTACATTGTACTTCAATTTATCCAACGCCTTACGAAAAAGTAAGATTGGGGGCACTAGTTGATCTGTCAAAAACATTTCCTAATACCGTAGTAGGATTAAGCGATCATTCAATAGGAAATTATACTAGTTTTGCTGCTATAAGTTGTGGCGCATCAATAATTGAAAAACATTTTACATCGAGCAAGAAGTGGCCTGGGCCAGATATTCCTATCTCAATCGATCCTACTGAGCTTAGTGAATTAATTAAAGGTACGGATTTTATTCATAAGGCACTTGGTGGTTCAAAAAATATTTTAAAAGAAGAACAACCTACTATTAATTTTGCTTACGCTTGCGTCGTGACGACAAAAGAAATAAAAAAAGGCGATCTACTCACAGAAGAAAATATTTGGGTAAAGAGACCTGGAACAGGTGAGATTAAAGCAAAGGACTATAGAAAAATTTTAGGTAAAAAAATAATTAGAAGCTTGCCTATTAACACTCAGTTAAAATGGAGGGATATAGGGAAATGAGAAAAATTTTTGTAGTCATAGAAAGAAGGGCTGATTATAGTAGATTCAAGCCTGTTTTAGAAAAGATAAAAGAAGATCCTTTTTTTGAACTATATATTGTGGTTACAGGAATTTGTTTATTAAAAAGTCATGGGCATGATATTCAAAACATAAAAAATGATGGTTTTAAAATTTCTTCCGAAATAAAAATGTTTAAAGACAATGGGGAAGATTCTGGTGCAGAGATGGTAAGGGGTATGAGTAGATTTATGTTGAAGATTGTCGATGAGCTAGAAAAGGTTAAGCCAGATATAGTTTTATCGGGATTTGATATTGGAGCAAATTTTGCAGTAACTATAGCAGCTGCGCATATGAATATTCCCGTTGCTCATATTCAGGGAGGAGAACTTACAGGAAGCATCGATGAGAGCATAAGACATGCAATGAGTAAATTTGCTCATATACATTTTCCAGCAACGATGCTATCTAAAAAAAGACTAATAAGAATTGGAGAAGACCCAAAATTTATCTTTACAGTAGGTTGTTCATCAATAGATACCCTTTTAAATTCGAAGAAGATTTCGAAGAAGGAGCTGGAAAAAGAATTCAATGTGGATTTTTCAAAACCAGTAGCATTAATGATTCAGCATCCTGTTACAACTGAAAATAACAAATCAGATTCTCAGATTATTGAAACGATTGAAGCTTTAAAAACTTTAAAAATACAAAGTATAATATTATTTCCTAATAACGATGCTGGATATTCTGGAATTATCAAGCAATTGAAAAAACTTAATGTAAAATACTATCCAACACTATCTTCTACAAAATATTCCAATTTATTAAGATATGTATCTGTTTTAATAGGGAATTCAAGCTCTGGTATTCATGAGGCAGCTACCTTTAAAACTCCAGTGGTTAACATTGGTACCCGACAACAAGGCAGAGAAAGGTCTAGCAACGTTATAGATGTAGGATATAGCAAAAAAGAAATTATGGAAGCTATAAAAAAAGCTCTATATGATAAAAAATTTCTAAACTCAATTAAAAAAATTAGAAATCCTTATGGCATAGGTAATTCTGCAGAAAAAATTGTTAAAGTATTAAAGACAATTCCTCTCAGTAACATCATTCAAAAAAAATTTTATGAATAAGTCGGTAATGGTATTAGGTGGTAGTGGATTCCTTGGTAAAAGCATAGTAAAAAAACTATCCGAAAGAGGGATTAGAAATACAGGATTTGCATCTATGCATAATAAAAATTCTAGAAATAAGAGAATTGATATTCTTAACTATAATCAGCTTGAAGAGGAGTCTAGGGCTTTCGATACAGTTGTTAACTGTACTGGACAAATAAGCTTTCCAATAAATCAATGTTTTTTGCTTAATTCAAAAGCAATTTTAAATCTAATCAAAATTTGTAATAAATATGACAAGAAGCTAATTCAATTATCAACCGTTGCAGTTTATGGAACTACGGATTACGCTTTGGAAGAAAATCCTTTAAACCCAGAGACTCCTTATTCAACATGCAAGGCATATTCGGAGTTTTTGATTAATGAATTTATTCCTGACCGAAAAAAAACTATATATAGAATATCTAATCTATATGGAATTGGTTCAAAAGGAATAAGTGGATATGTTTATAAATCTTTTATATCAGATAGAAAATTATATTTTAATAATAACGGTTCATTAAAAAGGTTTTTTATGCACGTTGACGATTGTGCAAATTTAATTGTTGAGTCCATGTTGCAAGACATTTATGGTACTTATAATTTAAGTGGAGAAGAGGAATATACAGTAAGAGAGTTTATAAAACTTGTTTCCACTTTAACAAAAAGTAAATTTAAGGTAAAATACGCTAAACGTGAGCCTTACGAGAATATAGAAAATATATCAAACGATAAACTATCCAAAGAAATTAAAATAGAATTTAAAAATAATCTGCCTGGTTTTATAAGAAAAAGCTTTAATGACAAAATTAAATAAAAAATTATTTCGAACTTTTAATAAAAAAATAATTTTGGTAACTGGTGGAACTGGATCAATTGGAAGTGAAATCGTAAGACAAATTTTGCCATACAGGCCAAAGCAAGTTAGAGTATACTCCAGGGATGAGTCTAAGCATTTTTTTCTTGAACAAGAACTGAAAAAACTTTCTAGTCCAGTAGATATTAAATATTTTATTGGAGATATAAGAGACAAAGATAGACTTGAAAAAGCCTTTCAAGGGGTTAATATTGTTTTTCATGCAGCTGCATTAAAACACGTTCCATATTGTGAAAATAATTCTTTTGAAGCAATAAAGACCAATGTTTATGGGACACAAAATATAATTGACTTGGCAATTAAAAATAATGTTGATAGGTTAATTGCCATATCTACCGATAAAGCAGTATATCCTAATAATGTTATGGGTATTACAAAACTTCTTATGGAAAAAATGGTAATCTGTTCCAAATATTACTCTGGGTCTGCTCTTACTAAGTTTTCAGTTGTTAGATTTGGGAATGTTATGAACTCAAGAGGATCTGTTATACCAGTATGGATTAATCAAATTAATGAAGGAGGACCAGTAACAGTTACCGATAAAAGAATGAAAAGGTTTTTTATGTCAATTCCCGATGCAGTTAATTTAGTTTTTCTTGCGGCTACGTTAATGAAAGGTCAAGAGATATTTGTGTTAAAGATGGACGAGGAAAATATTTATCAATTAGCAAAAAAAACTATTATAAAGAACTCAAATAGTAAAAAAATAAAAATAAAAATTGTTGGAAAAAGGAACGGAGAGAAAATTACAGAGAAACTTTTTACAGATGAAGAAAAAGAATTACTAATTGAATGTAAAAAATTCTATATTGTATTACCAGACGAAATAAAAGTTAAGAAGTTTCTCAAATATTATCAAACAATGGAACAAATGTTATATAAATGAAAGTAAATAACCCCTTTTTTTCAATTTTGATACCCACTTACAATAGAGAACAATATCTTAATAAAGCAATAGTTGCCATACTTAAACAAACTTTTAAAAATTTTGAGATTGTAATCTCTGATAACAACTCTAGTGATTCAACAAGAGAAATCGTATTAAGCTTTAAGGATTCAAGAATAAAGTATATAAAAAATGCAAAAAAAATTACTTGGATAGGTAACCTTCAGAAAGCAATTTCATTATCTAAGGGAAGATACATTATTTTTCATGGAGACGACGACTATATGAAGAATAGTAATGCTTTAAAGCATATTTATAAACATTTAACAAAGAATAATTATGGATTTATTAGAGCAAATTACTTAAGCGTTAATGATAAAACAGGAAAAATTTTTAATTTTAATAAGGATAATAAATTTTTAACAAATAAGAGTCTGAATCCTAATTTGGGCAATTATGAAATTATCAAATTCCTTGAAAAAGTGGATCCATTTTTTCTTACGGGAATCATATTGAAGCAGAATAAAAAAAATAGATTAATTAATTCAGAGCTTATCCCATGGATAGACATGTTAATAGGTAATATAAAAGAGAGCGGAGGATTTTTTATTTCCAAATATTTATTTTTTGCTCGGTGGATAGATAAAGATAAAAACCCTAATCACCCCTTTTTTTACATAAAAGAAGGTAAATTTTCATTTGAAAAGTATTTATTATTTTTACAAAAGTCACTTAATAAAGAAGAAGCAAATGAGTTCATTGACAAAATAATAAGAGAATTAATTAGACATTTTCCGGCAAATAAGTATTCTAATACCAATTTTAACCTAATAAAAGGAGCAAGAAGGGTAATACAATTAAGAAAAAAATTTTTATATAGTTTTTCTTTCTGGTTTTGGTTAGTTTCTTCATTGTTAATCCCAAAGTTAATGTTAAAGTTTATGAAAAGATATTCGTTAAATAAAATAGTTCGCGAGGGTTCAATTGGTAAAAACATAATATGAGCAAAATCCTGAAGGCAGTTGTTTTAATTATATTTAGTTTTTTTATTGCGGTAATGGCAGTACATAAATGGTTTGAGGGAGGTACAATCATTTATTATTGGGATAGTCTTCTTTCTTTTGATTTAACGCATTCTTTACATTTTCTTGATACATGGGATAGCAATATTTTTCCTGGTGATTTTGGTTTTGGCTGGGCTTGGATTCCTTATGTTTTGCCAACATCCTTATTTGCGGAGTTATTTTCAAGCTTGTCAACTGCGCAATTTCTTCTATATATTTCTTTCATAATGTTATCTATTATTAGCTATTATTTATTCTTGAGCTATCTTGCCAGTTATCTAAAAATTAATAAGAATAAATATATTTCACTCGGCATCATTTCATTTTCAATTATTTATTCTTTAAATCTTTACACTTTTTATTATGCTTATTTTATGTTTAATCCCCAAATTTATATTTACAGCATGCTTCCATTTAATTTTTTATGTCTTATTAAGCTTTTTCCATTAGACAAAAATAATCAGCATAAAAGGTCATTTTGGTTATTCGCATTTTTTTTGAGTGAATTATTTTTAATCCCAGGATTTATTTCATATATCTATCTTGCTCAATATTTAATAATCATCTTTATATACCTATTCTTTTATTTTTTTACTTCTAATACAAAATTAATCAGTAGGAAAACATTAAATATTTGTTTATTCTTTTTATTAGTCGTTTTAATTAACTCGTGGTGGTTTTCTCCAATAATCTCAATTTTGGCTAAGCAGTATGAATCCCAGGCTAGCTTGGGAACCTCTATATATCTTGACGTTAATGCCCAAGGGAGCACCTTGTTAAATATTTTAAGGATCTTGGGTAGTCCGATGATGATAAATAATGCATTTAGCTGGAATGAATTTTATGTCAGCGGTTCTGTTTTCACTTTACCGATTTTCCTTCTTCCCTTTTTGATTGTTTTTTTGATGCTTAGGCTAAAAAATATAAAGAATAAAAATATTTTAATATATTTTTTATTTTTACTTCTGATGTTCATATTTATTATGAAAGCCGGGAATCCTCCATTGTCTTGGATATTAAGATTTGCATTTGATTATATTCCATTTTTTGGAGCGTTTAGAGATGCGTATCAAAAAGCAGGACTTTTTTACTTTTTCAGTTACTTTGTTTTAACAGGTGTTGGTTTAATGCTACTACTGGATTATCTTATTCGCTACAAAATGAAAAAGACAATATTTGCTACATTTTTTCTTGTGCTGTGTGTTACCGCGATAATAACGGGACCATTTTTTATTTTTTCTTACGACAATGTTAAAAAAGTTAATTTCACTTACGGTAATAAAGACTATGTTTTTAGTTCAAAAACTCAAATTCCAGTTGAATATTATGATTTAAAACTCAATTTAGAAAAGGAATGTCAACGTACGACAACTCTTGTTATTCCGAAAACATCAATTATCTCAAACGCAGTATGGGAAAAAACGGGTTACTCCTATGTTGGACAGGAAATTTTAAACAGGTTGATAAATTGCAGTTTTTTAAATACACAATTTATTCAAAACAAACCTGATTCTTTTAATATGTCTCCATATTTGATGCTTCAAAAAGATAACTTGCAAGATTTTAAAAATTTTCTAGTCCAAAACCAAATAGGTTTAGTTTTAGTAAAAAAAGATAATGTGCCTTTTTACTACACAAATTATTTAAACTTAAATGATATTGATCCGGAAAAAATAGCTTTTGGGCTTGAAAAAGATGAAGAATTTAATAAGATTTATGAAAATACATATTTTAAGTTATTTAAGTTAAATACAATTAAAGATTTTAACTATGGTTTTTCAACGCCTTCAAGGCTGGTATATACTAATTTACAACTAAATTCAGGGGAGGAATTTGAGATTTTATCAAGACAAATAGGCGCAGTTGAGGGATACATCATTGTAAGTGAAAATACTTTACTAAAGCAATTTAGTGAAAAAATTAGTGATTATTCTTCTGTTGCCAATTGCGTAGGCTGCATTAAGATTAATGCAAAATTACCTCAAGTAGATGACGATAGCTTCATAAAGAAAATTAAAACGGTAATAAAAACAATTATCGGAAAGACAAATCCAGTAATATTAACCGATGAAGATAAAATTAGTTATTCGTTAATTCATACCCAGAATGAATTTTTGAATTTATTTAAAAAAATAGATAATGGTACAACAGGCGAAGTTAAGGACCAGGCGTCAAAATATATTTTATCTTTTAGAGACACGATAAATAATTTAAATTCGTTAAATTCAGATTTTTTTACAAAAAACAACAAAAGTATTGAAGTAATTAATTTTCTAATCCCACAGCAGGAAAAATTGATAAACTTTGTTACCGGTGGAAATTTTAATCCTACAAAAATCAATCCCCTAAGAGATAATGAGCTGAATACGCAAATACTTTATCTTTTATCATACATAGAAAAGTCAATTAATGATATTAAAAACAATATTTGGGAGACAGATTATATTGAAAAAGTTTACAGAATGAGGCTTGATATATCACATACAGGAGATTATAGGTGTTTCGCTGAGGCAAGAAATAGTAATTTAAATATTAATAAAGTTACTATTAACAATAACGAGTTATCTCTTCCGGGTTACATTACTCTTTCAAAAGGAAGCTTTCAAGCAGAGATTAAATATAATGTAAAAAATATCTTAGAGTTAGATAGTCTGCAGGAAAATGTAGGAGGTATAAATGAGATAAAAGCTGGTTTGCTAAAAAATGGAAGCTATCATATTGGTTTTACTCTTAATGAAGAATCTGAAGGAACATATGTTTTGTTATTGTCCAAGGGAAAATTAGATTTAAATGAAATAAGAGATGGAGTACACGATAAAAATTCTATTGTTTTTGGAACGATACTCAAAAAGAGCAATAAGCAACAAGCTTTTTCGAAGGAATTTAATGTGAATAATTTTGATCACCCAGTGTATTATTTTTATGTGATTAATTTAGATACGAATTCTAATAATCCTAGTATTTATAATGATTTTATAATTTCTCCTGAAGTAGGCAATGACGATGTAAGGCTTTACTGTTTGCTAGAAACTTCCAAAAAACAAACAACAGGAAGAATTTTAGATGTAAGAAAAAACAGTCCAATGAAATATGAATTAAAAATGTCAAAAAATTTTTCTGGATTTTTAGCTTTTAATCAAACGTATAATAAAGATTGGATTGCTTATCCAATAGATGATAATAAAAAAAATTATTACCATTTTTCTAGTTCATACTCGAATGCATGGTACATAGATTCTCCAACGGACACGATAATTATTGAATATATCGGGTATAAAAAGACGATAAGAAATGCTTTTATCTTAGTAGCAGTATTCATTTTAACATTAATTTTGTATATAAGACTTAATAAAAAATGAAAAAGTTGTGGTTAAAATATTTTGATAAAAAAAGCAATAGATTTTTGCAATGGCCTTTTTTTATTTTGTATTATTTTATATTAAGACAGATATTCGATATAAATTATTTTGTAATTTATACTTTTTGTATAATATTAGTTTTATTAAGATTCAGTTTTGAAATTTGTGCTTTAATATTTTTTTGTATAAGCATAGTAAGCTTTCTTTTAAATTCTCCCGTCGAAGCAAATCATTATATGTCTTTTGTTTATGGGTTTCTCGTTTTGTCATTAGCTAAATATTTTTATCTTTTATTTAAAGATAGATTTTATAAAAAATGAAATTAAAAAATTTTCCCCTAGTCTTGTTTTTTGTTTTAACAATAACGGTTTTTAGAAATTGGTTTATAGGAAACGCTGTTAATTCGGGAGATTTTACATTGTCAGTAAGTAACCCAACTTTAAATGCATTCGCTTGGGGAAATGGTTTAAGTGGATTGGGAGGACCAATGTACGCTTATGGATGGTTAAATTTTATTATTGGTTTTCCTTTATTCTTAGGTAATCTTTTAAAAATAAATTTAGAATTAATTCAAAAAATTGCATTTTTTTATTCTTTTATTGTACTTTCAATAATTTCCTCAAGTTTTCTTTTTAAGAGATTATTTAAAAATAATAATTTTTATTTTTTAACCCCTTTAATATTTTTATTTAATTCCTATGTTTTAATGCTTGTTGGAGGCGGACAAATATTTATTGCATTATCCATAGCACTTATTCCAATAACTTTATATTCTTTTATTAATATTTTTGCCAAAGACAATTTTGTAAAAATATCTTTTTATGAATTATTTAGAAAAACATTAATAATAGGATTAATTTTAACTATCCAGATAATGCTTGATTTAAGAATCGGATATGTTGCAATATGTTCTATATTTTTGCTTCTATTACTTTTTAATTTATTAAATGTAAACAAGAAAGTATTTTTCAATACTTTAATATTGTTTATTTTATCTTTATTTATTGTTTTGCTTTTAAATTCTTACTGGATTCTGCCAATTTTACTTGTTGGGCAAAATCCAATAGAGCAGATGGGTAGTGCGTATAGCACTTCTCAAGGCGTAATGTTTTTTAGTTTTGCAAAATTTGAGAATTCTTTTTCTCTTCTTCATCCGAATTGGCCGGAAAATATTTTTGGAAAAGTATATTTTTTAAAGCCGGAATTCTTGATTTTACCAATATTAGCTTATTTAAGCTTATTTTTTATTAAAGGATTAAAAAGTTCAAAAGAAAAACTTTATATTATCTATTTTTTAGTATTGGGACTATTTGGAGCATTTTTGGCAAAGGGATCAAATGAGCCGTTTGGAAATATATATTTATGGCTATTTAATCATCTTCCCGGTATGCAGATGTTTAGAGACCCGACGAAGTTTTATGCCTTGATTGTTTTATCTTATTCGATGTTAATTCCATTCTCTGTATCGAAAATATATGTGTTCATAAATTCAAAATTCAAAATTCAAAATTCAAAATTACAACTTAAAAATAAAAAAATCCTACCAAATTTATTCTTACTACTTGTTATCTTTTATTTAATGTTTCTTATTTGTCCTGCAATTCTTGGTCAACTGACAGGAACTTTTAAACCGGGTAGTATTCCGTTGGAATATGATAAATTAAATAATTTTATTTCGTCAAAAGATCAATTTTTTAGAACTTTTTGGGTTCCAACAACACAACGATTTGCAATGGGAACAAATAGACATCCAAGTATTTCCTCTTCTCAACTTTTTAATACCTCAAGTAGTTCTGCTTTATTTATGAGTCTAGACAAAAAAGAAACAGAAAACCTTTTACGAGAATCAGCAGTTAAGTATGTTATTGTTCCATATGATTCTGAGGGAGAAATATTTTTAGAAGATAGGGTATATAGCGAGGTTGAATATTTAAAGACAGTAAATGAGATTAATAAGATAGCTTGGTTAAGACCCGCTGAAGGCTTTGGGAAAATAAAAGTTTTTGAAGTTAGTGATCCAAAAGATCATTTTTGGCTAGTTGGGCAGGGTAATGTTGAATATGAATATGTAAGTCCAGTTAAATATGAGGTTAGCTTAGAAAATGTTCAAAAAAATACATATTTAATTTTTTCAGAAAGCTTTGACAAGAACTGGAGTTTTATAGCTGGTGATTCAAAAATAATGTCTGATAAGTATAAGTTATTTAACAGTTTTAAGCTCAATAAGGATGGGACTTACTCTGCAACAGTATATTATGAACCGCAAAAATACGTAGATACAGGCTTAATTCTAAGTGGAATAACCTTAGCCTCAATTTTATTCTTCCTTGGGTTTGGTTATGTAACCAAAAAATGGTAGAATACAACTATATGTTGAGTATAGTTGTGCCGGTTTTTAACGAAAAAGAAAGCCTTCAGTATTTTTATGATGAGCTTATTAAAAATCTTTCCAAGATTAACAAATCTTATGAGGTAGTTTTCGTTGATGACGGATCAAATGATGGCTCGTTAGAGATTTTAAAGGATTTTGAAAAGAAGAATAAGAATGTTAGGATTTTTTCTTTAAGGAAAAATCAGGGTAAAGCTGAGGTTTTAACCATTGGTTTTCAGAAAGCAAAAGGCGATTTTATGGTCACTCTTGATGCTGATCTACAAGATAAACCTGATGAGATTAAAGCTCTTCTTAATAAGCTCGATGAAGGATACGATGTTGTATCCGGTTGGAGAAAAAATAGAAAAGACTCGCTTGGTAAGGTTTTTTTCTCGAGAGTTTTTAATCTTCTTGCTTCTACGATTTGGGGAGTTAAACTTCATGATTATAACTGCGGATTAAAAGCTTATAAAAAAGAGGCAGCAAAAAGCTTAAATCTTTATGGCGGGATGCATCGTTTTATTCCTTTGCTTAGTTTTGCGCAAGGTTTTAAAGTAACAGAAATACCAACTAAGCATGAAGAAAGAAGATATGGAAAGTCTAAATATGGTATATCTAAGGTTGTTAAAGACCTTCCAGATATGTTTACAATGATATTTCTTCACAAATACAGCAAAAAACCAATGCATTTTTTTGGAATTTTTGGATCAATTTTATTTGGAATAGGCTCAATAATCTTAGCCTACTTAAGCATACTTAGATTTCAAGGTGAATCAATTGGTAACAGACCACTTCTTTTATTTGGAATTCTTTTAGTATTGGCTGGTATTCAGGTGTTTTTTACTGGATTTTTAGCAGATCTTTTACTTCACTTAAATCAGAAAAACGATCAAGTAGATTCTTCTTCGTATATACTAAAATATAGTACGGATTAAGGAAAATGTTTTTAAAAAACGGGCTTAAATCTTATTTAACAGTTTAAATGAAACCACAAGATGCTATTTTTTTAATAATATTTGTTTTTTTAATTTTCAAACGAAGTTTTAAGCTTACTTTAAGTCTAGGATTGGCTTGTTTAATATTGGCGATTCCTTTGTTTTCAAGTTGGATATTTTTTACCGCCCAAAGATTGATTTATTATGCAGCTTCCTTTATTGCCTTAGCAATAATCTTTATATTTATTGAGGAGCTTAAAAATGAATCCAAGGGATAAAATTTTATTAAATTATTACCTGCGATAACTCGGAAAAACATCTTCGATGGTTAATCCAGAAGCAGAACAATATGCGTCTCGAATTTTTGTTTCCCATCTATAAGGACCAGATTTTATCATGTCGCTAAAAATACTTTCCCCGAATATTTTTTTTATAGACTTCTCAAAGTAAAGCGCGAAGTTTTCAAGTTTATTAAGTACTACTTCGGGTTGTCTTCGGGATTTTCTTAGCTGAGTAAACCTTTCCTTTATGGTGACTGGTTTTTGACCAAATGTCCAGTCACCATAGGTCAATATATTAATTGAAAGATTCGGAAGATAATTATTCCGTCCAAGTGTGGTTAAGTAAGTATGGTTTTCTGCTCGCATTAAATTTATCAACTCTTCAGGCGCATCATTTTCTAGAAGTAAATTTGTAGTTAGATCTTCGCTTTCTCCTTCAGGGTGTGCATCATCTCTTAGATTATGCCATTTTCTTTCATCAAATCGTCTTCTTGCAGCATGGTTAACAAACATAAAATCTCTAAGAATTTTAGGATTTATTTGTCGAAGAGAATTAATATCAAATCCCAAATCGAATAATTCTTGTTTTTGATTAGCTGTTGAAGCATTAATTTTTTCGGATAAAAAATATACATGCCTAGAAGATCCCATTATATGATTAAAAATACCTTTCCATCTTTGAGCATCTTCTGGGTTTTTTAATCCGAACATTCCAGAACCTTCTGTTAAATAAAAAATATGACGATTTATTCCATCTGGGCTTGAATCAGTTCCTTGAGGTTCCTCTGTTACATTTCCTAAAAGATAGCAAAGAGTAGGAAAATCTCGTAATACTTCTATGGTTTTTTGATCTTCTACTTTGTATTTTTTTATAAAATTATCTACATTAATGTTGTATGTTTTTGTTTCTTGCTCAGGATTTGATCCTAAATTAATAATACTTTTGTTTTCTGTTTCAATTCCCATTGGAGCATTTTAACAAATAATAATTTATATTTGAAGATTAGGGTTAAATAATAGTAAAATTAAAGAATGAGAATTGGAATAGATATTTCTCAGTTAGCATACAAAAACACTGGAGTTTCAGAATATCTTAAAAACTTAGTTAATGCTCTCTTGGAAATTGACACAAAGAATGAATATGTTTTATTTTTTTCATCTTTAAGAAAAAAAATTGATTCGTCTTTGTTAAATTTTAGTAATTCAAATAACGTAAAGATAAAATCGTTTAATCTACCTCCAACTTTACTTAATATTTTATGGAATAAGCTTCACATTGTTCCAATCGAAAATTTTATCGGAGACATAGATTTATTTATTACTTCAGATTGGACGGAACCGCCAGCAAGAAAGGCAATTAAGGCTACAATTTTATATGACCTTATTGTATATTCTAAACCAGAAGAAACAGACAATAAAATTGTTCAGACGCAAAGAAGAAAACTTAATTGGGTAAAAAAAGAGTCTAATATAGTATTTTGTATTTCTGAGGCTACGAAACAGGATGCAATTGATATCTTAGGTATAGATAAGCAAAAATTAAAGGTGATCTATCCAGGATTTTAAGATTATGATAATAGGAATTGATGGTAATGAAGCCAATGTAAAAAATAGAGTTGGAATAGGTGAGTACGCATATGAGTTGCTTAAGCAACTCAATGAATTCAAGACTCAGAATTTAGATTTTAGAATTTACCTAAAAGATAATCCTCTTTCAGATATGCCAAATGAGTCTAGCAATTGGAAATACAAAGTAATTGGACCTAAAAAAATGTGGACTCAAATTGCTCTCCCTTTTAGATTAATGTTTGAAAAAGAGAAAACTGATGTTTTTTTTACACCGTCTCATTATGCCCCAAGATACTCACCTACATCAACAGCAATTTCCATAATGGATCTTTCCTATATTCATTTTCCAGATTTATTTAAAAAAAATGATTTATATCAATTAATAAATTGGACTAGATATTCTGCAGTAAATGCAAAGTTAATCTTTACAATTAGCAAGTCCAGCAAGAGTGATATAATTAGAGAATATAAAGTGGATTCAAAAAAGATAGTTGTGACCTACCCAGGCATTAAGCAGTTAAAAGATATGAAAAATACAGACTTAAAGAAATTTGGAATAGATAAACAGTACTTATTATTCGTTGGGACTCTTCAGCCAAGAAAAAATACTTCGAGACTAATTGAGGCATTCTCAAAAATTGAAGATAAAAAAGTTGATTTAGTTATTGTTGGTAAGAAAGGCTGGCTATATGAAGAAATATTAGCGGCTCCTGATAAATATAAGGTTAGGGATAGGGTTAAGTTTCTAGATTTTGTAACTAATGAAGATTTACCGTCACTTTATAAAAATGCAAAATGTTTTGTTTTACCATCTTTGTATGAAGGATTTGGTCTTCCTGTACTTGAGGCAATGAAATACGGTTGCCCTGTAATTACCAGCAATATTTCCTCTCTTCCCGAAGCAGGTGGAGATGCTGCCGTTTATATTGATCCAGAAAATGTTTCCGACATTACAACAAAAATTAATCAGGTTTTAAAAAATGAGAAACTAAGAGCACAAATGATTAAAAAAGGTTATGAGCAGGTTAAAAAATTTTCATGGGAAAAAACAGCAAGAGAGACTTTAAAAGCACTGGAAGAATTGGTAAATAAAAAATAGATGTATTAAGCTTAAAATATATGGGAGAAAAAATAACAAGAAGAATAAAAGCAATTTCACTGGAATTTTTAAATATGCTTCTAATTTGGATTGGACATGTTCCCTCTCACGAATTTAGGAAGTTTTTTTATAGACTTTCTGGAATGCGGATCGGTAGAGGATCAGCAATTCATACGAACGCAAGGTTTTATAAACCAAGTGGCATTAGAATCGGTCAGGATACGGTTATCGGAGAAGGTGTGGTTTTGGATGGAAGAGATAAATTAATAATCGGAGATCACGTTGATTTCGCCTCAGAGGTAATGGTCTATAACGCAGAGCATGATATTAATGATTCTAAGTTTAAAGCAATAACAGAACCAGTTGTGATTGAAGATTATGTTTTTGTTGGACCAAGATCAATAATCCTTCCTGGAGTGACGATTAAAAAAGGTGCAATTATTGCAGCTGGAGCAGTAGTTAATCGAGACGTTGAGGAAAATATGGTTGTTGGAGGCGTTCCCGCAAAGCCGATAAAGAAACGAGAAGTAAAAGAGCTAAATTACAAACTTGGTAGACCCGCCTGGTTTAGATAATTTATATAATGACTACTCTTTCTATAGTTATTTTAAACTACAATACAAAAGACTTAACTACATCTTGCGTTGAATCAATTTACAAAGAATATAAGAAAGAATTAGATTCAAAAGAGCTAGAAGTCATTCTTGTGGACAATAATTCAATTGATGATTCTATCTCCTCATTTAAAAAATTGAGTTCAAAAATTAAATTAATTGAATTAAAAGAAAACCTTGGATTCTCCAAGGGTTGCAATCTTGGCGCTGATAAAGCTAAGGGAGAATATTTATTATTTCTAAACTCGGATACAGAAGTTAAAGATAGAGGATTTTTAAAAATGATTGAGTTTATGAAGGGAAATAAAAAAATCGGAATATTGGGTGCAAAATTAAAATTTCCCAACGGATCGATTCAAAAATCAGCAGGAAAATTTTATACACTCTTTAATCTTTTTTTAATGCTTTTAGGGCTTGAAAGGTTTGAATTTTTAAGATTTAGCCCCAAAAATAACAAAAAAGTTGATTGGGTAAGTGGAGCAAGCTTGATGATAAAAAAAGATTTATTTAATAAACTGGGAATGTTTGAAAAAGAAATTTTTATGTATATGGAAGATCAGGAACTTTGTTTTAGAGCAAAATTAAGAGGTTTTGATACTTATTTTTATAAAGATATAGAAATAATTCACAAAGAGAGAGGAAGCAGTAATAAAACATTTGCGATACTAAATATTTATAAAGGCATAAAATTTTTCTATAAAAAATATAAACCAAGATGGCAGTATCTAATTGCAGTATTTTTCCTTAAAACAAAGGCATTGATTCTTGTGGTTTTAGGCAAAATAGTCAATAATAAATATTTAGAAAATACTTACCTAGAGGCTTTTAAAATATGAATAAATTAATTGCTTTTATTAAGAATAATATTTTATTTTTAATATCACTTTTTTTACTAGCATTTATTCCGCTTTATCCTAAAATACCAATGGTTGATATTAGAAATACATGGGTATATGTAAGACTTGAAGATTTTATTGTTTTATTTGTTCTTTTGTTTTGGGTTGCCCTTTTATTCTTAAAAAAAATCAATTTAAAAACGCCCTTGACAATGCCGATTTTTATTTTTTGGTCTATTGGAATAGTTGCAACGCTTCATGGAATATTATTGATTTTTCCTAAAATTGCGAATGTTTTTCCAAACGTGGCATTCTTGAGCCTCTTAAGACATATAGAATACATGAGCTTATTTTTTATTGCTTTTCAGGGAATGAAAAATAAAAAATACCTTCCTTTTATAGTTGCCGCTCTTGTTATCTCACTTATTGCAGTAATTGGATATGGCTTTGGTCAAAAATATCTTGGTTTTCCGGCTTATTTAACAATGAATGAAGAGTTTGCCAAAGGTACTCCAATCCAGTTATCTCAATTATCAAGAGTTCCGTCAACTTTTGCGGGGCATTATGATTTGGCAGCTTATTTGGTGTTAATAATTCCAATTATTGTTAGTTTATTTTTCGGAATTAAAAACCTACTTTTAAAATTTGTTCTTTTAGTTACTTCGATTTTTGGATTTATTCTTTTATTTATGACTGTATCGAGAGTTTCTTTTTTTGTTTTACTGGTTTCGTTATTTATAGTCCTTTTCTTTCAAAAGAAAAAACTTGTATTGATCTCGATTCCGATAATTTTAGTTTCTTCAATATTAATACTTAGTTTTCAAACATCTCTTTTTGATCGTTTTAAAAGCACAGTTAAAGAAGTAGACGTGTTAGTTGATGCAAAAACAGGAGAGTCGGTTGGCCACGTTAAATTTGTTAACCAAGAATACTTTAAAAATAAAATAGTACTACAAAAAAATGTTAAAGATAAAGAAGAATTAAATAGGGCATTAACTGGAGATAAAAATGATCCCCTTGCTTCTCCAACTGCGATTTTAGACCATAAATATATTCCAGAAAAGGTACCATTAGTTGTTGCAACAAACATCTCAACCGGAGAAAATCTACCCCAAGGAACAGGTTATATTAATCTATTATTATCACCAGTAGTTAATAGATTAGATAGTTTTTTTTATGAGTTTCCTCCAAATGCCAAAGAAAAAATTGGCGCAGATCATTTAGTTTTACACGGCGATTTTATAGTTAAAAGAGCAGCTGCTTACGATATGTCTTTTACAACGAGGTTTCAGGGAGAATGGCCAAGGGCTCTTGATGCGTTTAATAGAAACATATTATTAGGTAGCGGTTATGGTTCGGTAAGTCTTGCAGTTGACAATAATTATCTTAGATTACTTGGGGAAGTAGGGCTTTTGGGTCTTATTTCCTTTTTAGCGATATTTTTATCTTTTGGAGTTTATGTAAAAAAAATTTGGCCGGATATTGACTCGAAAATTGCAAAAAGTTTTATTTTGGGTTTTGTTGCAGGAGTGATAGGTCTTGCTTTAAATGCAACGTTAATTGATGTGTTTGAAGCTTCAAAGATTGCTTTTGTATTATGGATTTTAATGGGGTTAGCTTTTGCAACGCTTGTTCTTTATCAAAAAAAATCAATAAGTCTGTTGCCTGAGTTAAAAAAGATTGCCACGTCAACTTGGGCAATTGCGATATATTTATTTTTTATTGCCTTCTTTTTGTTTTCTTCAAGCATAGAGAGCTTTTTTACAGGCGATGATTTTACATGGCTTAGATGGGCGGCTGATGCAAAAAATGGAATATTAGGTTTTTTTACCTCGTCTGACGGTTTTTTTTATAGACCAGGAACAAAAGTTTACTTTTATTTTATGTATAACATTTTTTGGCTGAATCAAGTTGTCTATCATTCGGTTTCCATTTTTCTGCATTTTGCAATTTCGGTCTTAGTTTTTATTTTAGGAAGAAAAGTATTTAATAGAAAATTATTAGCATTTTTTGCGTCAGTATTATTCTTAACAATGAGCGGATCACTAGAAATGGTCTATTGGATTGCTCCGACAGGACACCTGTTCAATGCATTTTTTGGATTACTGGGTTTAATATTATTTATTAATTGGGACGAGAAACGAAAATTTTATCTTTTTATTCTGTCTTTTATTTCTTTTGCAATGTCCTTGTTGTTTCACGAATTAGGAGTTGCGTTACCGCTTCTTGTCTTAGCTTATAAATTTAAGGATAATTCGATTACAAATATAAAAACATTTCTTAGAAGAAAGGACTTTTTAAGTTTTTTTATTCCGGTAGCTATCTATTTAATCGCAAGATATTTATCAAACAGTCACTGGTTAAATGGGGATTATAACTATAATCTTGTAAAACTACCTCTTAACTTTATTGGAAATATTTTCGGTTATATTTTTATTACATTATTGGGTCCGATAGCTCTGCCTATTTATGAGTCAATAAGAATAAATGCAAGAGAAAATATTTTGGCTTCGACATTAATAATATTAATTGTGGTATTTATTTTATACATCGTATATAAAAATATTTTACGAGCATTTGAAAGGAACGAAAAAGGAATTATTTTATTCAGTTTTATATTTTTTGTGGTTTCGCTTCTCCCCTTTATAGGTCTTGGAAATATTACTTCAAGATACAGTTATCTTGCATCAATTGGAATAATCTTTATTCTTGTTCTTTTGGTTAAGAAGTTTTTTGAATTCTTATTAGTTAACGGTAGACAAATAGCAGTTTTTTCAATTTTTATATTAATTAGTACATATTCTCTTTTCCACATCATTAGCTTACGGCAAACATCCTTTGATTGGTTAGGAGCGGGAGATAAGTGCAAGAAATTTTTTATTTCTATAGATTCAATATATAAAAACGAGTGGGCGAAAGGTCCCGTTGAGTTGAACTTTGTTGATGTTCCGATTAAATACGGTGATGCTTGGGTTTTTCCGGTAGGAATAGAGGATGCAGTTTGGTTGTCTTTTAAAAACGACAATATAAAAATCAATAAATATCTTGATTTAAATATAGCATTAAGAAGTACAGAGATGTCTTTGGATAAAAAGATTTTAATATTTAATAGCGATGGAAGCGTAACAGACTATCAAGTAATCTTAGATGCGGAAGTTAAGAAAAATGCTCAAAAATAATAAAAATAAAATTATTTCCGTGGTTATTTTGTTCATCCTTGGTTTTTTAGTAAGATTTTATGGATTTAATAACCCAATTGCAGATTGGCATTCATGGAGACAAGCGGATACATCATCTGTTTCAAGAAATTTTGTCAATAACGGTTTTGATTTCTTACATCCGCGGTTTGACGATTTGTCGAATGTGCCATCAGGAATAAATAATCCTCAAGGATATAGATTTGTGGAATTTCCGGTTTTTAATGCGCTTCAAGCAGGTGGATTTATTTTGTTTAATTTTTTAAGCTTGGAAGAGTGGGGAAGACTGATCAATATTTTTGGTTCAGTTTTTTCAGGGCTTTTTCTTTTTCTTATTATTAGAAAAAGATTTGGATTCTTGACTGGATTATTGACGTATTTTTTCTTTTTATTTTTGCCATTCAATATTTATTACTCAAGAACAATCCTTCCTGATCCATTGATGGTTACCTTAAATCTTGGGGGAATTTATTTTTTTGATAAATGGCTTAATAAAGACCTTAGGTTATCAATCTTTAATCATCAGTTCATCTTAAGCTTATTATTTACAACTTTAGCTTTTTTGGTTAAACCATATGCCTTATTTTTTACGCTGCCATTAATATATCTTTCTTACGAAAAATTTGGTTTAAGCTTTCTTAAAAAATGGAATTTATGGCTTTACGCAGTTATTTCTATTATTCCGCTTATTTTATGGAGATTTTGGATTAGTCAATACCCAGAAGGTATTCCTGCAAGCGACTGGCTTTTTAACGGAGGGAATATACGATTTAAAGGATCCTTTTTTTACTGGATATTTGCAGAAAGAATTGGAAAATTAATTTTAGGATTTTGGGGAATTGGACTTTTCATATTGGGGTTTATCGCAAGGCAAAAGAAAAATGATTTATTATTTTTATTTTCGTTTTCGTTGTCGTCATTATTATATTTATTTGTAATAGCAAGAGGAAATGTTCAACATGATTATTACCAAATTTTAATAATTCCAAGTATTGCTGTTTATCTTGGAGTAGGTAGCTCGTTCTTGTTAAATAATAAAAATTTAACAAACAAAATTATTTCTTATTTAATATTTGCGCTTATAGTTTTGTTTACATTTTTCTTTAGTTGGTATATTGTAAGAGATTTTTTTAATATTAATAATCGTTCAATAGTTATTGCAGGAGAAGAAATTGATAAATTAATTCCAAAAGATGCAAAAATAATCGCAAATTACAATGGAGATACATCTTTTCTTTATCAGACAAAAAGAAAAGGTTGGGCAAGTTTTCAAAATTCCCTTTCTCAAATGTCTTTACTGGGAGCAGATTACTTGGCAATCATTAGTCCAACAGAAAAAGATTTAGAAATTGGAAAAGAATATAAAATTATAAAAGCAACCTCGGATTTCGCATTGTTTAATTTAAAAGAAAAGCCATGAGAATATTAATGATTTCTTCTTTTTTACCTTATCCTCTTTATTCAGGAGGACATATTAGGCTTTATAACTTAATTAAAGAACTATCAAAAAAAAACTCAATTACTTTAATTTGTGAAAAAAGAGATAATCAAAACGAAAAAGAAATAAGTAAAGTCAAAGAAATTTGCGATAAAGTTTTAACTGTCCCAAGATTTAAGCAATGGAGCTTTAAAAATATAATAAAAACCGCTTTTTCTTTAAATCCGTTTTTAATAACAGGGCATAAGAATAAATTACTAAGAAAAAAGATTAGAAATGAATTAAAAAATGAAAAATATGATCTTATTCACATAGAAACTTCGTATGTATTTCAAAATCTTCCAAAAACAAATTTGCCAACAGTTTTAGTTGAGCATAATGTTGAGTACCTAGTTTATAAAAGATTTTCCGACAGGGCGATTTTTTTTCTTAAGCCATTTTTATATTGGGATGTTTATAAGTTAAAAATAAAAGAGCAACAGTTTTGGAAAAAGGCAAAAAAACTTATTGCGGTTTCCGACATAGAAAAGTCGTTAATGGGGATTAAAAATGCAGAAGTTATTCCAAACGGTGTAGATATCGGAAAATTCAAATTTGATAAAAAAAATTTTTTAAATAAAAACAAGAAAATTCTTTTTATTGGAGATTTTAAATGGGTGCAAAATATTGATGCGTTAAAGTTTATCCTTTTTGATATCTGGCCAAAAGTATTACAAAAAGTAGATAATACTCAATTATGGATTGTTGGAAAAAATATTCCGGAAGCATTTAGAAGTCGAGATTTTAAAAACGTAGTTTTCGATTATAACAACAATGAAGAAACAGAAGAAATATTTAAGAAAACAGATATTTTACTTGCTCCAATAAGGATCGGTGGTGGAACAAGTTTTAAAATTCTTGAAGCAATGGCTAGTGGAGTTGGAGTTGTTACCACAGAGCTTGGCGTAGAAGGAATTGGAGCAAAAAATAAAACCCACGTATTAACAGCATTAGACAGTTATGAATTTTCTAAATGCTTGATTGACCTATTAAATAATAAAGATTTGTTTGAAAAGCTAACGAATAATGCAAGAGAATTAATCGAAGATAAATATGACTGGAAAAAAATTGCGCAGAGATTAGAATATATATATAAAGCATCGATTTAAAATTATGGTTGATTTATCTATAATAATTATTTCATTTAATACAAGCAATTTTTTGAAAAAATGCTTGGAGTCAGTTTTTGAAAATATTTCAAGAAAAATAAATTATGAAGTAATCGTTGTAGACAATAATTCCACTGATGATTCTGTAGAAATGGTAAAAGATAAATTTCCTAAAGTAAATTTAATCAGAAGCAATAAGAATCTAGGTTTTTCTAAAGCTAATAATTTGGGATTAAAAAAAGCAAAGGGCAAATACATCCTATTTTTAAACTCGGACACGGTTATTTATAAGAATACGATTGAGCGTATGATTAATTTTATGAACAAAACAGAAGATGCCGGAGCAGCTACTTGTAAAGTGCTTTTAGTTAATGGGAGAATTGATGATGCGTCTCATAGAGGTTTTCCAACCCCATGGAATTCGTTATGTCACTTCTCAGGTCTTTCAAAAATATTCCCCAAATTAAAAATTCTCAATGGTTATAACCTTAATTATATGGATTTAAATAAAACTCACGAAATCGATGCTCTTGCCGGAGCATTTATGCTTGTTAAAAGAGAGGCTGGAAGTGAAGCAGGTTGGTGGGACGAAGACTATTTCTTTTATGGAGAAGATATTGATTTCTGTTATCAATTAAAAAAACAAGGATGGAAAATATATTATGTTCCAGATGTTGCAATTCTTCACTATAAAGGAGTTTCTGGTGGAATAAAAAAGATTTCATCAGAAATTTCTACAGCTGATAATAAAACAAAAGAAATTGTGTCTAAGGCAAGATTTAACGCAATGAGAATTTTTTATAAAAAAAACTATAAACAAAAATACCCATTTTTTATTAATTGGATCATGTTTTCTGCAATTAATTTGAAAGAAAAACTTACTAAATTAAGTGCTTAATTTAAAATAGATTGTCTTCTCGGATTTATTTAGCTATAATTCGTTTATGAAAATTGGTATTGATGCAAGATTTTGGAACCAGACTGGCATTGGCAGATACACTAGAAATTTAATAAAAGAACTTCAGAAAATAGATAAAAAAAATGAATATACTTTATTTATTAAAAGCAGTGACAAGACTTCTATAAAAAAAGATGTTAAAAATAAAAACTTCAAATTAACAGTAGCGGATATTAATTGGCACTCTTTAAAAGAGCAATTTGTTTTTCCTAAAATAATTTATAAAGAAAATCTAGATTTAATGCATTTTCCTTATTTTTCGGTACCGGTTTTTTACAGTAAACCATATATAGTAACGATTCACGATTTAATAATAGATCATCATTCAACAGGTAAAGCATCGACTTTGCCTATGCCAATTTATAAATTTAAAAAACTGGGATATAAATTTGTTATTAAAAGTATTGCTAAAAAAGCAATTGCAATAATTGTTCCATCTGAGGCTACAAGAATGGAGGTAATAAGTCACTTAAAAGTTAATAAAGATATGATTTATATAACTCATGAGGGGTCTGAAATTGTTAATAGTAGTAAAACTTTTAGTAAGGAAAGCAGAGATAGATATTTTTTATATGTTGGAAATGCATACCCACATAAAAATCTTGAGGGCTTAATAAATGCGTTTAAAAACCTTAATAACCAATTTAAAGATCTAAAATTATTTATGGTTGGAAAAGAGGATTACTTTTATAAAAAAATAAAAAATAAAATAAATGAAGATGGATTATCTAAATCAGTTATTCTAACAGGACGAGTTACGGATGAAAAACTTAAAGAATTATACAGAGGAGCAATCGCATTAATAATGCCTTCTTTTATGGAAGGATTCGGTTTACCCGTAATAGAAGCAATTTCAAATAAATGCTTAGTTTTAGCTTCTAATATCCCATCAGTCAAAGAAATCTGCAAAAATGATGCCATTTACTTTGACCCTTATGATATTTTTGATATGGAAGAAAAAATGATTTATGTATACAAAAAGAAAAAACAGGATTTTAAAAATAAAATTGAAAATGCATATAAAAGAGCATCTAAATTTTCATGGAAAAAAACTGCTATAGAAACCTTTAAGATTTATGAAAGTTGCTTTAGTTTACGACAGAATAAATAAATGGGGAGGTGCAGAAAGAGTACTTCTCTCCCTTCACAAGATTTTTCCAAAAGCACCGATTTTCACATCTGTTTATAATAGGAAAACTGCTTTATGGGCAGAAGAATTTGATGTAAAAACGTCTTTTTTACAAAAAATACCCAATGCAAAAACCTCACATGAGATTCTAGCTCCGCTAATGCCAATCGCTTTTGAAAATTTTGGATTTGATGATTATGACTTAGTAATATCAGTAACAAGCGAAGCAGCTAAGGGGATTATTACAAAAGATAAAACTTTACATATTTGTTATTGCTTAACACCGACTAGATATCTTTGGAGTGGTTATGAAGACTATTTTAAGAATTCATTGCTTAAAAATTTATCTAAGCCTGTTGTTTCTTATTTAAGAAGATGGGATAAAATAGCCTCAAAAAGACCCGATACTTTTGTTTCAATTTCAAGAGAAGTTAAAGAAAGAATTAAGAAATATTATGATCGTGATTCATCTTTAATACATCCTCCGATGACTTTGATTAAGAAAAAAACAAAAAATAAAGCTGTTTTTAGAAAAGACAAGGATTTTTATTTAATTGTTTCAAGACTTGTTCGTTATAAAAAAATTGATGTTGCAATCAAGGCTTTTAATTATTTAAAATTCCCTCTAAAAATTGTTGGAATAGGTTCGGAAGAAAATAATCTTAAAAAAATAGCAGGTCCTAACATTGAATTCTTGGGCAGATTGACGGACGATGAGCTTTCGTTTTATTATAAAAATTGTAAAGCATTGATTTTTCCCGGAATTGAAGATTTTGGATTAGTGATGACCGAAGCACAGAGCTTTGGAAAACCCGTTATTGCATACAAAGGCGGTGGAGCACTGGATATAATTAAAGAAGGAATAACGGGAGAATTTTTTAAAGAACAATCAGCTTTTTCTTTAAAAAAAGTATTGGAAAATGTAAATAATAAAAGATATAATACTAAATTATTACAGCTTAGCGCTAAAAAGTTTTCTGAAGGTAATTTTGAAAAGAAATTAGGTAGGTTAATAGAAAAGGAATTAATAAGACATTTTAAAAAATTATGAAGGTAGTAATATTTGCAGGAGGAGTTGGTACAAGACTTTGGCCTTTATCAAGAAAAAACACACCGAAACAATTTGAAAAAATTGTCGGAGATAAATCAACTTTGCAACTTGCCTACGATAGGGTTTATCCGATATTTAAACCGTCAGATATCTTTATTTCATCTGGAATAAGATACAAAGAGTTAATAATTTCACAATTACCTGATATCCCTGAACAGAATTTTATTTTCGAACCTGAAATGCGTGATGTTGGTGCAGCTGTTGGGCTTGTAACAGCAGTGCTTCAAAAAATTTCCCCTAACGAACCGTTTTTTATTCTCTGGAGCGATCATCTCGTAAAAAATGAGGAAGTATTTAGAAAAGTAATCCTTACAGGAAACGATCTTTTAAAAAAAGATAATAATAAAATAGTTTTTATGGCTCAAGACTCAAGATTTGCAAGTCAGAATTTAGGTTGGATTGAGCAAGGTAATAAAGTAAAAGAAGCCAATGGTCTTTCGGTTTTTGGATTTAAAAGTTTTCACTATAGACCGGATATTAAAACAGCAGAAGATTTTCATAAGAGCAAATTGCATTATTGGAATCCCGGATATTTTGGGACTACAGCAGAATTCCTTTTTTCTTTATACAAAAAATTTGCTCCTGAAATGTACGAAGAATTATTAAAGATTCAAAAATACTGGGGTCAAGATAATTTTCAGCAGGAGTTAAATAAGGTTTATCCCAATTTTGAAAAAAACTCTTTTGATAATTTGATTTTGGAAAAAATTGATCCTAAAGACGGTTATGTAATTGGCTGCGATTTGGGATGGAGTGATATTGGAGCGTGGGAATCTTTAAAAGAAGCATTGGTTGATAAAGAAGAAGATAACCTTACTAAAGGTAAAGTAATGGTTGAGGATAGTAAGGATAGCTTAATTTTTAACTACACAAATCAAATGGTGGTTGGCATTGATCTTGATCAAATGCTCGTGGTTAACACAGATGATGTAATTTTAGTTTGTCCAAAAAAATCAGTCCCTAAAGTAAAAAAATTAGTAGAGAGTTTAAACGGAACAACAAACGAGAAGCTTTCGTAATATGCCATATAAAGAAATAAAAAAAAGTACGTTTTACGAAATTATTAAAAGATTAATGGATGTATTATTTTCTTCAACTCTTTTGATATTTTTTTCACCAATCATATTAATTGTTTCTTTAGCAATATTAATTGATTCCAAGGGTCCAATTATGGCAGATACGCCTCCAAGAGTTGGTAAAAACGGAAAAACATTTAAAATGTATAAATTTCGATCGATGATTATTAACGCGCACGATATTTTAAGAAATAATCCGAAGTTTGCAAAATATTATGAACAATACAGAAGAGGAAGTTACAAATTAAAAGATGATCCAAGAATAACAAAGGTAGGACATTTTATAAGGAAACACTCTCTTGATGAAGTCCCGCAATTTATCAATATTTTAAAAGGAGATATGAGCTTAGTTGGTCCAAGAGCATATTATCCGGATGAACTAAGAGAACAGCAAAAAAAATACCCAAACACTAAGGATGCAGTAAAAATTGTGCTTTCAATAAAACCTGGGTTAACAGGATATTGGCAAGTTTCAGGCAGAAGTGAAATTAATTTTGATAAGCGTATAGAAATGGATGCAGATTATGTTAAGAAAAGATCAGTTTTTTACGACTTTTTAATTGTTTTTAAAACTCCTTGGGCAATGATTTCCGGAAAAGGAGCCCTGTAGAAATATTTGCAATACCTTTTATTTTAAGATATTATTTAAGCTATGGATGGTTTTAATAAAATAGATTTTGCTACAAATATTAAAGAACGTAATGTTACAAATAACAATACCTCGGTTTTAAGACAGAAGATGAAAAGAAAAAGAATTAGTAAAAAAAATTTGTTTATTTTACTGGGAACTTTTCTTTTCTTACTCGTAATATCTGTATTCACAATAGTTTTGCCTGCAAAAAAAACCTTAGACTCTACAAAGAAGACCTACACTCAAGCAAAAATAGCGATTGATGCTTTAAAAAAACAAAATGTTCAACTGGGTGGAGAAGAATTAATTAAAACGAAGGCTGAGCTTAGCAAGACTCAAAAAGACTTAGAATCAATGGGTTATCTTCAATTTGTTCCGATTGCAAATTGGTATTATTCGGACGCAAAGCATCTTGCAAATGCAGCTTCTTATGGTTTAGACGCTGCTACTATTTTGGTAGACGCAGTTAAGCCCTACGCGGACGTATTAGGCTTAAAAGGACAAGGTAGTTTTGTAATGGGATCGGCGGAACAACGTATCCAAACAGCAGTAAAAACAATGGGAAAAGTGACTCCGAAAATAGACGAAGTTGTGGAAAAGCTTGAGTTGGTTAAAAAGGAAGTTGATAAAGTTGACGTGAATCGTTATCCGTCTTTTTTAGGCGGGGATAAAATCAGAAAAAGTTTAGATAGTTTTAAAAACCTAACAGATAATGGAGTGACCTTTATAAGCGATGCCACTCCACTTATAAAAGTATTGCCGAGTTTATTGGGAGAGCCAAAACAAAAAAGGTATTTAGTTATTTTCCAAAACGATAAGGAGCTAAGACCAACTGGTGGTTTTATGACTGCTTATGCAGTTTTTAGAGTAGAACAAGGAATGATTTATGCAGAAGGCTCAAGTGATATTTATGAATTGGACGATAAAATTTCCGGTAAAAAAAGCGCACCTGAACCGCTTCGCACCTATATGCCAAAAGTACCCCTTTTTAATTTAAGAGATACTAATTTATCCCCTGACTTTATTGAGTCAATGAAGGAATTTAATAAACTTTACGAAAAATCATCAGGTCCGGATGTTGATGGAATAATAACCATTGATACAAATATGTTGGTTGCTACTATGGAAATACTTGGAGAAATTAATGCAGGGGGTATGACTTTTACAACAAAAATTGACCCAAGATGTAATTGTCCTCAGGTAATATATGCCTTGGAAGAGTATGCAGATCGACCCGTAAATTATGAAAAAACTAACAGGAAAGGAATTATTGGAGACTTAATGTATGCAATTATGAATAAGGCTTTTTCGTCTTCTCCTAAGCTGTATTGGGGACCGCTTTTCCAGACTTTTCTTGCTCAAACAGCAGAAAAACACGTGTTGTTTTACATGTATGATAAGGAAGCACAAAAAGGCCTAGAGAGTTTAAATGCTTCTGGTAGGATATTAGCTTTTGACGGAGATTATTTTCATTTAAACGAAGCGAATTTCGGCGGGGCAAAATCAAATATGTACGTTTCGGAAAACATAAATCAGGAATATCAAGTAAAATCTGATGGATCAATAACAAAAACAGTAACCATCGACTATAAAAATCCATACGCTCCGTCTGATTGTAACTTAGAAAGAGGAAACTTATGCTTAAATGCAATATTAAGAAATTGGTTTAGGGTTTATGTTCCTAAGGGTAGTAAGTTGGTTGATAGTAAAGGCTCAGAGGTAAAAATGAAAACCTACGAAGAACTTGGAAAAACTGTTTTTGAAGGTTTTATGACAGTAAGACCTCAGGGCGTTGCAAAAATTACTCTCACATATAAATTACCTTTTAAACTGGAGAAAGGATCAACCTTGCCTGTAATGATTCAGAAGCAACCTGGAACAGGGGATTTTGAATACAAGCTTAATGTTAACGGTAAAGAGATAGAAAAGTTTATATTAAATACAGACAAAAAATTTGAACTTAAGCCGTAACTCCTCAAGAATATGCGATCATACAAAACAGAAGGAATAATTATTAAAAGAAAAAATTTTGGCGAAGCTGATAGAATTTTAACGGTATTTACAAAAAAATTTGGGAAAATTCAAATAAAAGCAATTGGTGTAAGAAGAATTGTAAGCAGGAGATCGTCGCATATAGAGCTTTTGAATTATTCTCAAGTGACCATTTATAAAGGGAAAAGCCTGCCGCTTTTAACAGAGGTAGAAACAGTAAATAATTTTAAAGATATAAAAAAAGAATTAAAAAAGATAGGCGTAGCATATCATATTTGTGAATTAATTGATTCTTTGTGTCCTGAAAATCAGGAAAATGAGCAAGTTTTTGAACTGCTTAGGAACATTCTTGAGAAAGTATCAGTAAGTGAAGAAACAGAAGACCTCATTAAAAATTTTGAGATCAAGCTATTGTCAATATTAGGATTTTATAACCTTTTGGATGGGAAAGTTGATAATCCATCACAAATTATTGAATATCTTTTAGAAAAGAAACTTAAAGCAAGACAAATTATGCCTCATTTTAGCTAACTTTTTAAATACCGGTTTTTCTGCTATTATTAGCTTATGGAAAATAGCTTGATTGAAAAAGTTACAGCGCTTTGTAAGCGAAGAGGCTTTGTCTATCCGTCTTCCGAAATATACGGAGGAATGGCAAATGCCTGGGATTATGGGTATTATGGAACATTACTAAAAAACAATCTAAGAGATTTATGGTGGAAAAAATTTGTTTTAGATAGGGATGATATGGTTGGCATAGATGCTTCAATATTTCTAAATGCTAAAGTTTGGGAAGCATCAGGACATGTTAAAAACTTCACGGATGCATTAGTTGACTGTAAAAATTGCAAATACAGAACAAGAGCAGATCACTTAATTGAAGATAATGTTTCTGATATTAAGGTAGAAGGACTTCCTGTTGATGAACTTACTAAAATTATTAAAGAGAAAAAATTAAAGTGTCCAAAATGTAAGGAAGTAAATTTTACAGAAGCAAGAAGATTTAATCTTCTTTTTGAAACAGAGATTGGAATAATAGAAGAAAGCAAATCAAAAGCTTATTTAAGAGGAGAAATTGCTCAAGGGATATTTCTTAACTTTAAAAATGTTCTGGATACAATGAGAATAAAAATTCCTTTTGGAATTGCTCAAATCGGTAAGGCGTTTAGGAATGAAATTACAATGGGTCAATTTATTCATAGAACATTGGAATTTGATTTAATGGAATTTGAATATTTTATAAAACCTGAAGAATGGGAAAAAGTTTTTAAATATTGGCAGAAAGAAATGTGGAGCTTTGCTCTAAAAATCGGCTTAGAAGAGAAAAAACTTCGATGGAGAGAACATGAGGAGTTTGAAAGATCCCATTACTCGAAAAAGACAATGGATATTGAATATAATTATCCTTTTGGTTGGAAGGAAATGTTCGGGCTTGCCTACAGAACTGATTTTGACTTAAACAATCATTCAAAAAACTCAGGAAAAGATTTATCCTACCAGGATTTGGAGACGAAAGAAAAATACATACCTCATGTTATAGAGCCGACATTTGGTTTATCAAGATTAACAGGAATAGTTTTGTTTGATTCTTATAAAGAAGAAGAATTAAAGGGTGAAAAACGAATTTATTTAGCTCTTGATCCAAAAATAGCTCCTGTAAAAACAGCGGTTTTCCCGCTTCTTAAGAATAAACCGGAATTGGTATCAAAAGCAAAAGAAGTGTACGAAAAACTTAAAAAAGAGATTAATGGTTTAGTCATATTTGATGATAGGGGGAATATTGGAAAAAGATATTTCTCTCAAGACGAAATTGGTACTCCATATTGTATAACAATAGATTTTGAAACACTTGAAAATAATACAGTTACTGTAAGAGATAGGGATACTGCAAAACAAGAACGCATAAAAATAACAGAATTAGTAGAAAAAATAAATAAAAAAATTTGTGGTTAATTTAGGCTATTGACAGAAAACAATTTTTTTATTTATCATAAAAACATGAAAGAAAATAAAAACCTAATAATTGCAATCGTCGCGGTATTTTTAATAATTATCGGAGTTGTTTTATATGTTTTTATTGGTAATAATTCAAGGAAAGCAGAGATTAAACCTAGTGAAGAAATTATTGAGGTAATTCCGACAATAATGCCCGAGGAGCTTGGTTTAGAATTCACATCGGGAAAAGCGGGAAAAACGGTAATATTGGAAATCTCCAAAGTAGAAGACTTAACATTAGTTGAATATACTCTTTCTTATTTGGACAAAGATGGTATAGAAAGAGGAGCATTTGGTCAACTTGATCTTAAACTTGATCCAGCAAAAAAAGAGATAACTCTTGGAACGTGTTCTGATGTTTGTCATTACGACGAAGGGGTAACATCGGTTAAATTAGTATTAAAAGTAGTTAAAAAAGACGGAAAAACATATCAATTGGAAAAAACCCTCAGTTTGGAAGAATAAAACATTATTAAATTCTACAAGTAGTGTTTTTGGATAATTTATCCCATATTTTATTTACTTTCCTCTTGACAATATTTAGTAAACGGTTCAAAATGTAATAAAGTGGTCTAAAGTGGGAAAAAGTGGGATAACGAAAGGCAGGACCCGGATAACTGGGTAAAAAGTATGCTAATAGGTCAATATGAAGGAAAGATTGATATTAAAAACAGAATTGCATTTCCTAAAAAATTTAGAGAATTTTTGGGAGATAAATTAATAGTAACACTTGGATATGAAAACTCACTTATTGTCGTCTCGGAAAAAAACTGGAAAGCTTTACTTGAAGGTACAGAAGGAAAACCTTTTATCCAATCAGAAGCAAGGGAAACACAGCGTTTCCTGCTCGGAGGAGCAAGCAGTGTTGAGCTCGATAGCAAGGGAAGGTTTGTATTGCCTTCATATTTACGAGACTTTGGAAAAATTGAAGACACAGTCGTATTTATAGGTTTATCGCGATATGTGGAAATTTGGGATAAAAAACGATGGGAAGAATATAGAGGGAACCTTGAAAAGAATATAGATAAAATTTCGCAAAAGTTAGTCGAGAAAGATAAGAATGAAAACTGATTATCACACACCAGTACTTTTAAGCGAAATAACAGAATATTTACGAATTAAAAAGGGTGAAAAATATATAGATGCGACATTAGGTGGTGGGGGACATACAGAAGAATTTTTAAAAAGAGGGGGAATTGTATTAGGAATAGATACAGATCAAGATGCGATCTTTTATGCAACGAAAAAAATTGGGAGGAATAATAATTTTGTAGCATACAAAGGTAATTTTAAAGACATAGAAGAAATAGCACATTTAAAAGAATTTACCGAGGTAAGAGGAGTAGTATTTGATCTGGGAGTATCTTCTCATCAAATAGATACTCCTAATAGAGGATTTAGTTTTTTAAAACAGGGACCTTTGGATATGAGAATGGATAGGTCCTTGGGTGTAAAAGCAAGAGATCTTGTTAATATTTTAACGAAAGGAGAACTTTATGAATTATTTAATAAATTGGGTCAGGAGCATCGTGCTAGGTCCATTTCTGACACTATTATTAGGACCCGTAGAGTAAAACAAATCGAAACAACAAAGGACTTAGGGGATGTTATAAAAGAAGCCTACGGGATAAGAGATGAAGAAATTGCAGATTTTAAGAAAAATGAGTTATTTAAAAGAGTATTTCAGGGATTAAGAATAGCAGTAAATAACGAGTTGGAAAATATAGAGCAAGCATTGCCTCAGGCAATGAATATTTTAAAAAGAAACGGGAGAATTGCAGTAATAAGTTTTCATTCCCTGGAAGACAAAATAGTAAAGGATATGTTTAGAAAATTCGAAGATGAAAATATGGGAATAATTATTACGAAAAAACCGATTTTACCAAGTGAAAAAGAGCAAAAAGAGAATCCCAGGAGTAAAAGTGCAAAATTAAGAATATTTGAAAAAAATTAATATGAAAAAACAGATTTTAATATTAACGTCATTAATCTCAATGATCTTTCTTCTTTTAATAATAAAAACTGTCATTTCTAATAATATTTCAACTTCTGGAGAATTATTGGGGCAAATTACGGATAAGACAAAGCATTATAAAACAGAAAACGCAATAATTGGAGAAGATTTGTATGCTATGCTTTCGTTAACTAATATTGCCGTAAAAGCAAAAGATCAGGGATTTGTAGAGGCAAATAGTTGTATTGCTCTTATGAATCCATTATCAATTGCCATAAAACAATGATATGGAGATATAAAACTGTATTAACCTCAATAACATTTATTTTTTTTCTTCTTATTACAAGACTTTTTTATTGGCAGGTAGTAAAAGCAGAAGAGTTGTCAAGAATTGGTCAACTTCAATATGGAAAAATAATTACAATACAACCCAAAAGAGGAGAGATTAAAACTTCCGATCTTTTTCCTTTAGTAACAAATAAAATTTCATATCTACTCACAGTAAATCCGAAACTAATTAAAAATAAAAAAGAAGTATCTGAAAAAATTTCAGAAACGTTAAATGTAGATATTGCTTCTGTTAGTGCGAGTCTAAACTTGGATTTGTTTTGGGTTCCAGTTAAGAATAATTTAACTCAACAAGAAAAACAAAAAATTGAAAAAATAAACATAGAAGGTCTTGGATTTGAAGAAAAATTTGTAAGATTTTATCCGGAAGCATCTATGGCAGCTCAATTGGTTGGAATAGTCGGAAAGACAGAAAACGGAGAAGATAAAGGTTATTTCGGACTAGAGGGGTATTATGAAAGGCTTCTTAAAGGAAAAGAAGGAAAGGCAGTTCAGGTAAGAGATGCTTTTGGCAAACCAATACTTGCAAAAATGAATCAATCCTCCGTTCAGATTGATGGTTCAAATTTGATTTTAAGCATAGATAGAGTGATTCAATTTAATTTAGAGAAGAAACTTAAAGAAGGTATAGAAAAGTATGGTGCAAAATCAGGAATGGCAGCAGTTATGAATCCTAAAACAGGAGAAATAATTGCAATGGCATCATTTCCGACATTTGATCCTAAATCCTATCAGGATTATTCGGATGATTTATACAAAAACCCTTTTATTACTGATCTTTATGAACCAGGTTCGACTTTTAAACCAATTATTATGTCCGCTGCCTTGGATGCAAAATTAGTAAAACCTCTAACTAAATGTCCTGTTTGTTCGGGTCCGGTCACAATAGGAGATTATGTTATTCATACATGGAATGATAAATATTACAAAGATATTAATATGACGGAAATCATTCAACATTCGGACAATACTGGTATGGTTTATGTTTCGCAAAAACTTGGCTATGAAAAAATGTTTAACTATCTTAAAAAATTTGGAATTGGTGAGCTTTCGGGTATAGATCTTCAAGGAGAAGCAACTTCTAATTTAGAAGATAAAACATGGTATCCTGTTGATGTTGCAACAGCAGCATTTGGTCAGGGTATTTCCGTGACTCCAATACAGATTCTTTCCGCAATTTCTGCGATTGCGAATAATGGCAAAAGAATGGAACCGCACGTTGTATCAGCAGTTGAATCTTTTGATGGAACGCTTACCAAGGTATTTCCAAAGGCTCTAGGAAGCCCTATAAATGAGGAAACGGCTAAAATAATGACTGAGATGATGGTTAATGCAGTTGATAAAGGAGAGGCAGCGTGGGCAAAGCCAAAAGGTTACAGGATAGCAGGGAAAACAGGCACGGCGTCTATTCCCATAAAAGGACATTATGATCCTACGCATACGATAGCTTCTTTTGTCGGTTTTGCTCCGGCAGATGATCCAAGGTTTGTAATGCTGGTAATTTACAATCGTCCTACCACTTCAATATACGGAGCAGAAACCGCTGCTCCGACTTTTTTTGAAATAGCAAGGGAGATTTTAACCTACTATGGGATTTCTCCAGAAAGACAATAAGGCTAAAATAAGGTATAATATACAAAATTAATCATGATTAAAAAACAGTTTTCAAAATTTATATTAGTGTTTTTAAAAACATTGGCAAAACTACAGTTAAAAAAAATAAAACCATTGATAATTGGTGTCGGGGGAAGTAGTGGTAAGAGCTCTTTGTCTAGTTTAATTTCAATAATTTTAGCATCAAGATACAAGGTTCATTTTAACGAAGGAATGAATAGTGAAACAGGTATCCCGCTTAATATATTAGGCATAAAAATGAGAAGTTATAACATATTTGATTGGATAAAAGTATTATTGCTTGCCCCTTTTTGTTTGTTGTTCAACTGGAAAAGATATAGGTTTTACGTAGCTGAAATGGGTATTGATGGTCCACTCGAGCCAAAAAATATGACATATTTACAAAAAATTATAAATCCCACCATTGGGGTTTTAACAAATATTTCATATGAACACAGTCAATATTTTGATAAGCTCGCTATGGGTAAAGACGCAGAAACTAGAAAAGAAAAATTGCTCAAGCTTACCGCCGACCAGGAGCTTTTGCTTCTTAAAAAATTACCAAAAAACGGTACTGCTTTTTTAAACATTGACGACGAAAAAATTAAGCATGCAATAGAAGATATAAAAGCAAATAGAATCTCGGTTTCAAAAAAAGACAAAAATGCAGATTTTTATATTAACAATACTAAATATACATTAGAAAAATTTACCATAGATTTTGTAAATGAAAAACATAAATATTCAATTACCGTCCCTACTCTTTTGCCGGTTCACTATGCGAAAACAATAGTTTTTGCTATTGCTATTGCAAAAACATGCGGAGTTTCGATTAATGATTCAATAAAAATTATTAAAGATAATTTTTCCCTTCCTCCTGGAAGAATGTCTGTTTTCAATGGCATTAAAAACACAAAAATTATTGATTCTTCCTACAATAACGCAACACTTCCTCCAATATTAGATATTTTGGAAATGTTAAAAACAGTTGGTAAAAATCAAAGGAGAATAGCAATTTTAGGAGATATGCGCGAGCTTGGCAGCTTTAGTAAGGAGGCTCACGAAATTTTAGCGGACAAACTTTTAAATACAGTAGATTTTACAATTTTAATTGGTCCTTTAATGAAAAGATATGCTAGCCCTGTATTGCAAAAAAACAAATTCAAGCATAAATGGTTTTTAAATTTTACTGAGGCAAAAAATAGTATTTTGGGAGAAGTTAAAAACGGTGATTTAATTCTTGTTAAGAGTTCTCAAAATACTCTTTATTTGGAAAGAGTTGTCGAGATGCTTTTAAAAAATCCTCAAGATAGAAATAAATTATGCAGAAGAGGTAAATTTTGGAATAGAAAGAGGAATTTGACCCCATAATATGCAATTAATTGTTTTCCACATAAATATCGAAAAGAATTTTTATAAAAGGTATAATATCCAGTATGTGGCAAAGATTTAAAAATTTATACCATTTTGCTATAGCTTTAATATCTAATTTTAAAAACGGATTTCCTTCAAGGAAATTAAAAGTAATTGGCGTTACCGGAACGGATGGAAAAACAACTACGGTATATTTAATTTTTCATATTTTAAGTTTTGTCGGATACAATACATCAATGATTTCTTCTGTTGGTGCGAGAATAGACGGAAAAGATTATGATGTTGGATTTCACGTAACAACTCCTTCGTCTTGGCAGCTTCAGGCTTTTATAAAAAAGATTAAAGACTTAATTACTAATTCATCCCAAAAAAATTTTCTAGTTTTAGAAGTTACCTCTCACGCTTTAGATCAAAAAAGGACCTGGGGAATAAACTATGAAATAGGAGTTATTACAAATGTTACTAATGAGCATTTGGATTATCATAAGACTTACGAAAATTATGTAAACACAAAAGCAAAACTGTTTAAAAATGCAAAAAAAATTGTTTTAAACAAAGACGATAAGTCGTTTGAGATTATAAAAAAACTCGACTATGTAAAAAATAAAAAAATAATTACTTATTCTCTTAATTTAAAAGCTGATTTTAATCTTAAAAGTACAGATTTTAAGGCAAAAATAACAGGTGATTTTAACAAATACAATATCTTAGCAGCATATGCAGTGTGTAAAGAATTGGGAATTGATGAGTCTTTAATTAAAAAGGCGATAAATATTTTTGAATTGCCAATTGGAAGAATGGAAAGGGTTTATAAAAAAGAATTCTCTATAATAGTTGATTTTGCTCATACCCCAAATGCTTTAAAAAATGCTCTTTCTGTAGTTTCTAAAGAAACAAAAGGAAGAGTTATTCATGTTTTTGGCTCTGCGGGGGAAAGAGATACGGAAAAAAGATCGGAAATGGGAAAAATGTCATCTCTTTTTTCAGACATTATTATATTAACGGCAGAAGATCCAAGAAGCGAATCTGTAGATATGATTAATTCAGAAATAGAAAAAGGGTTAAAAAAACATTTTAAATTAGTAAATACTAAAAATTACCAAGATAACAGAAAAAATAAGAATATTTATTTTAAGATTAACGATCGGAAAGAAGCAATAAATTTTGCTGTTTCAATTGCAAAAAAAGGCGATGTTATTATCACAACGGGAAAAAGCCATGAGAAATCAATGAATTATGGAAAAGGGGAAGAGCCATGGAATGAATATGAAGCGGTTAAAAATGCTATTAAAAACAAAGCGGTAGATAAAGAATGAAAAAACATAAAAAAATTCATTTCGTCGGTATAAAAGGAGTTGGTATGACTCCCCTAGCAATAATTGCCAAAGAGGCGGGGATGATTGTAACAGGTTCAGACACGGAAAATGAATTTATAACAGATGAAATCCTTAAAGAAAACGAAATAGACATTAAAACGGGATTTAAAAAAGAAAATATTTCAGACGATTTGGATTACGTAATTGCAACAGGCGCTCATAATGGAATTAACAATGTAGAGGTTGTAGCAGCAAGAGAATTTAAAATACCGGTTTTTATGCAAGGTCAAGCCGTTGGGGAGTTTATGAAAGGAAAAATTCTAGGAAGAAAATTAAAAGGGATTTCTGTTACGGGTTGTCACGGAAAAACAACAACGTCTGCAATTATCTCCTCAGTTCTTAAAAACAGCAATATGGATCCAAGTTATGTTATTGGAACAAGTAGTATTTCATCTTTGGGTTTTCCTGGTCACTTTGGTAAAGGAGAATATTTTGTTGCTGAGGCTGATGAATATGCAACGGAACCAAATTATGATAAAACTCCAAAATTTATGTGGCAAGAACCGGAGATTGCCGTTTTTACTAACTTTGATTTTGATCATCCGGATTTATACAAATCTGAAGACGAGATAAAAAAAGCATATAAAAACTTTGCCGATAAACTTAAAGGAAAGCTAATTATTTTTAATGGAGATGATCAAATTTTAAAAGAATTATTTTCCGGTATAGATGCTCAGAAGATTACATTTGGGTTTTCAAATGTCTGTGATTATAAAATTACAAAGACGAGCAGTAATATTGATAAGACATTTTTTTGGGTTGTTTATAAAAATATCAGCTTAGGAGAATTTTCCATATCTGTTCCGGGAGATTTTAATGTTTTAAATTCATTACCTTCGATAATAATTGGACTTGAACTTGGTTTATCTATAGATTCGATTAAAAAAAGTCTGTCTATGTTTTCGGGATCAAAAAGGCGCTTGGAGTATGTAGGAGAATCAGAATACGGGATGCTGATTTACGATGATTATGCCCATCATCCTACAGAAATTGTAAATAGTCTTAAGACCATAAAACAAATCTATCCTAAAAAGAGATTAATTTGTGTTTTTCAGCCACATACATATTCAAGAACAAAAAGTTTGTTCGAACAATTTTCTAGATCATTTTTTGTTGCTGATGAGCTCATTTTAATTAAAATATTTTCATCGGAACGGGAGCAAGACCCTAGTGAAAATCTTTCGGAAAATCTATTTTTAGAAATTAGTAAGCATAAGAATAATATAAAGTTTTTTGCAAAATTTGACGATGTGATAAAATATATCGGACAAAAACGCTACGGAAAAGATATTTTGCTTGTAACAATGGGAGCAGGAGATGTTTATAAGATTGGGAAAATCTTGTTATGTAAAAAATATGATTGAAAAATTAGTTATTAAAGGCGGCAAAAAACTAAATGGATCGACAACTGTGTCTGGATCAAAAAACGTTGCTTTAAAAGCAATTGTTGCAGCGTGTTTAACAAAAGAAGAAGTAGTAATCGAAAACGTTCCGTTGATTTCTGATTTATACATAATGGCTGATATTGTAAAACAGCTTGGTGGAGAAGCAGAGTTTAAAGACCATTCTTTGGTAATAAAAATGGAAAACTTTGAGCACGATAAAATTTTTTTGTATAAAGCTGCAGAAACAAGAACCTCGTTTATGTTTATTGCACCAATTTTGGCAAGAGTTGGTTCAGCAGTAATTCCAAATCCCGGAGGATGCAGAATTGGTGCCAGACCTATAGATAGAATCGTTAAGGGAATTGAAAAAATGGGATCGGAAATTACTTACGATAGTAAGGATGGCTATTTTCACGCAATTTTGAAAAATAAAAGATTAAAGGGTGCTACATATAAATTTATAAAAAACACACACACTGGAACAGAAACCATGATACTAGCAGGAGTTCTGGCAAATGGAAAGACAATTCTTGAAAATGCAGCACAGGAGCCGGAAGTAGATGAACTAATTAACTTTTTAAATCAAATGGGTGCAAAAGTAAAAAGAATAAAGCCCAGGGTAATAGAAATTATTGGAGTTGATGAATTACATGGTGCAAATTTAAAAATAAGCCCGGACAGGAACGAAGTAGTTACGTTAGCCGTTGCTTCCATAATTACAGAAGGAGATGTCTTTGTTAAAAGTATTAAGAAAAACGGTCTTGAAGAATTTTTGCTAATGTTAAAGAAAGCAAACGGTGGATATGAAATAAAAAACGACGGTATTAGATTTTTTTACAAAGGTGAACTTAAACCAACAAAAATTTCTACTGCTTTTTATCCGGGATTTATGACGGATTGGCAGGGTCCATGGGCAATTTTAATGACAAAAGCGAAGGGAGTTTCAGTAATTCATGAAACAATATATGAAAATAGACTTGGCTATACAAATGAGCTTAAAAAAATGGGTGCAGATATAGAATTATTTAACCCCGACATAAAAAATCCAAAAAAGTTTTATAATTTTAACATTACCGATGATAATGAAAATTTTTTCCATGCAGCAAAAATTAAAGGATCATCTTTACTACACAATGCAATTTTAGATGTTTCAGATTTAAGAGCAGGTGCAACACTTGTTATAGCAGCTTTAGCAGCTAAGGGAACAAGTACGCTTTTTGGCATAGAACATTTAGATAGAGGTTATGAAAGTTTTGAAAAACGTCTAAAGTCTTTAGGGGCAGATATTATAAGATTAAATCATGAATAAAATTAATAAAAAAAGACTTGGGGCTATAATTTTGGCTGCTGGAAAAGGCAAAAGAATGAATTCCAGTGACCACAATAAGGTTACTCTTAAACTTGGTAATAAGCCAATGGTTCTTCATGTAGTCGAACTTTTTAAAAAATTAAAGGTGGATAATATTGTGGTCGTTGTTGGATTTGCTAAAAAATCGGTTATAGAAATTCTAAAAAACAAAGTTATTTTTGCCGAACAAAGAAAAAGATTGGGAACCGGTCATGCAGTTTCCTGCGCTTTAAAAACACTCCCTAAAGGCATAGAGGATGTATTGGTGGTGAACGGTGATGATTCTGCTTTTTACACAAAAGACCTTATCGATAAATTAATAAATCATCATTGTAAAACCGATTCGGCTTTTACTTTTTTGACCATAAAAAAAGACGAGCCGTTTGGATTAGGCAGGATAATTAGGGATAAAAACGAAAATTTAGTTTCAGTTGTAGAAGAAAAAGATGCAACAGAAGAACAGAAAAAAATAACAGAAATAAATACTTCTTGTTATATATTTAGTACAAAATTTTTAAGAAAATATATTTCTAAGATTAAAAAAAGCAGGATAACAGGAGAGTACTATTTGACTAGTCTTATTGGCTTAGGGCAAAAAAATAATGAAAAAATAAATACTTTGAGCGCAGGTAATATTTCATGGCGAGGAGTTAATACAAAAGAAGAACTGATAGAGGCTCAAAAGCTATTTAATTCTGGGGTAAATAAGTAATATTTTTTTAATACTTAAAAATTGAATATAATTAGAAAACATATTATAATAATAAGTTATGGCCCAACTCTTAGGTTTAACCCTATTGTCTCTGATACTAACAGGTATTCTACTTATTCCTTTTATTGACTTCCTTTATAAAGCAAAGCTAAGAAGACAAAAGCAGGAAACAAAGGATGTTCTTAATAATAGAGCAAATATATTTGATAAATTCAATAATGGTTGGAAGGTTGGAACTCCTTTTGGCGGCGGTATTTTAATAATTTTAGTAGTAAGTGCTTTAACAATTTGGGGATACGGAATGTTTGACGTAGAAATTAATCCTTGGCAGATTTTTGTAATTTTCTTTACATTTGTAGGATTTGGCTTATTAGGTTTTTACGATGATCTTAAAAAATTGGTAAACGGTAAGAAAACAGTATTTTTTGGCCTTAGGATCAGACATAAACTTTTAATACAAATTGCTATGTCTTTAATAATCGCAACTGTTTTCTATTATAAATTAGGATACGATTTTGTTTTTATACGAGGCTTTGGTCTTGCCAGCATTGGTTTTTTGTTTATTCCCTTCGCAGCATTTGTGATCGTAGCATTTACAAATGCTTTTAACATTACAGATGGATTAGATGGACTTGCTTCCGGTTTATTTCTGATTTGTTTACTTGCATTTTTATCTATTTCTTCAAGCATGATGAATCCGGCACTTGGAATTTTTATTGCCTTTTTAACAGGAAGCGTTGCTGCGTTTTTGTACTTTAATATTTATAAGGCTAGAATTTGGCTAGGGGATGTCGGATCACTTTCTCTTGGAGCATCACTTGCGGTAATTGGTTTATTAAGTGGCAAAATAATTGCACTTGTGGTAATTGGTGGAGTATTTATTATTGAAGTTGCGTCATCACTCATTCAGATTTTAGGAAAAAAATTTTTAAAGAAACGATTACTTCCTATCGCTCCATTCCATTTGTATCTTTTGGAAAGAGGTTGGGACGAGCCAAAAATCGTAATGAGGGCATGGCTACTGGGTTTCTTCTTCGCGGTATTAGGCTTGTATATTGCATTTATTAGATAACAATAATAGTAATTTATCCTCAAAACGTAGTAAACTAAAAATATAGATGTTATGAAAAAAATTGACCATATTTTTATTTTAGTAATTTTTTTCCTAACCAGTCTTGGACTTTTAATAATTTACGATGCTTCTTCTTTTGTTGCTTTTAGAGATTTTGGTGATAAATATCATTACCTAAAAGAACAGGCGTTCTGGGGGGCGCTAGGGGTTTTATTTATGATGTTTTTTTTGCGCTTTGATTATCACAAATTTTATCAGATTGCACTACCGTTAATAATTGTATCCATTATTTTACTATCTTTGGTTTTTATTCCTGGAATAGGTGTTCATTTATTAGGGGCAAGACGTTGGATAGATTTAGGTTTTACAGTTCTTCAGCCATCAGAATTTGCTAAGCTTGCTTTTGCAATTTATTTAGCTGCTTGGCTTTCTAATAAGGAAAAAGGAAGATTTTTAGCATTTTTATTGCTTCTTGGTTTAATATTGGGTTTAATATTGCTTGAGCCTGATATGGGAACAGCAACGATAATATTATCAGAAGCGATTGCTGTTTATTTTTTATCGGGGGCAAGTATCTCCCATATACTTGCATCTTTACCGATTCTAGGAATCATCGGTTTTATTTTAATAAAAACATCTCCTTATAGAGCACAAAGATTGGCGACGTTTTTAAATTTTAATCAAACCCCAGATAATTATTCTTATCACGTTAAGCAGATTTTGATCGCGCTTGGATCGGGTGGATTAACCGGAGTTGGGATTGGAAATTCACTTCAAAAATATGCTTATCTTCCGGAGAATACAACTGATTCCATTTTTGCAATTCTCGCAGAGGAAATTGGCTTTATTGGATCATTAATTATTATTCTTTTATTTATGTTTTTAATTTGGCGAGGTTTTTATATAGCCATAAATGCAAAAGATAATTTTGGCAAACTTTTAGCAGGTGGGATTATAACATTTTTATCCATGCAGATAATTGTTAATTTGGCAGCTCAAACAGCTCTTATTCCATTGACTGGGATACCTCTTCCATTTATTTCGTACGGTGGATCTGCGCTTATAATGAGTTTTGTATCCATAGGAATTTTGCTAAATATTTCTAAACAAAGTAAAATCTAAATATGAAAATAGTAGCAATAGGAGGGCATTTATCGCCTGCTTTGTCGGTTTTGGAAAAACTAACAGGGGAAGACATTTTATTTATCGGAAGAAAATTTGCGCTTGAAGGAGATGCTGCTTTGTCCCTTGAATATCAATTTATAAAGAAATTAAATATTCCGTTTGTAAACATCAATACAGGAAGACTTCAACGAAATTTAACAAAATATACACTTCCGTCTCTTTTAAAAATTCCAAAAGCTGTTTTAACTTCTTTGAGAATCTTGAAAAAATTTAAGCCAGAAGTTGTTATTGGATTTGGAGGTTATGTTTCTTTTCCTGTTTGTATTGCAGCGAAGATTTTAAAAATTCCTATTGTTATTCACGAACAAACGTTAGAGGCAGGAGCCGCAAATAAAATTATTTCAAAATTTGCGGATAAAGTTTGTATTTCCTGGAAACAGTCGGAAAAATTTTTTCCAAAAGAGAAAACAATTTTGACAGGGAATCCTTTAAGAGAAGAGATACTGGAAGGAAAACAAATAAAAAACAAATTTAATTTTAAAAATAGTTTTCCGGTAATTTATATTACAGGCGGAAGCCTTGGTTCACATTCTATAAATACTTTGCTAATTAATTCTTTGTTAGTTTTATTAAAAAAAGCAAATATTATTCATCAAATAGGAGATGCCAAAGTTTTTTTGGATTTCGAAAAATTTAAACAGACGAAAAAAAGTTTTCCTGATTTAATAAAACAAAGATACATTATTTCTAAGTTTTTTAAAGTAAATGAAGTTTCAGAAATATTAAGAAAGTGCGATATGGTAATTTCTAGATCAGGTATAAATACAGTTTCTGAATTAATTTATTTTAAAAAACCAGCGCTTTTAATTCCTCTTTTAACGGGTCAAAAAGGGGAACAACTTAAAAATGCTTTTTTTCTTAAAAAAATAGGCCTTGCGGAAGTTATTGAGCAAAATAATTTAGATAGGGAAAAGTTTTTGGAAACTGTAAATAACATGCTAAAAAAACTTGATCAATACAAAATTAATTCCTTAGGGGAAAATATTTTTAGCAATAATTCAGCGGAAAAAATAGTCAGTGTTATAAGAGATGTGGCAAAGAAATAAATACAGAAATAAATTAATAATAAGAAAAAGAAAAAGCAGAAAAACGATCTTTTTTGTGGCAATATTAATTTTTTTAGCGACAGCTTTAATAATATGTTACTTGATTTTTTTTAGAGCGAATAAGCTTATTAGTCCTCTACCGTTAAACAAATACAGTAATAGTTTAAGATTGGAGGAAGGACTAAAAAATGCAAATATACAGTATCAAAAAACAAAAATAAACGATGATTCTTCTTTATTAGTGATTTTAAATAGTAAAGAAGAGGTAATTTTTTCCTCAAAAAAGCAACTTAGCACGCAAATAGCCTCTTTACAATTAATAATAAAACGACTTACAATAGAAGGGAAAAGGTTTAAAAGCCTAGATTTTAGGTATGATAAACCGTTAATTGTATTTTAGCTTCTATGAATGAAGGAAAAATTGTCGTAGCAGTAGATATTGGTTCTTCTAAGGTTGTAACTGTAATTGCAAGAGTGGATGAAGTCGTTAATGTATTGGGTGTTTCTGAGGTAAAGTCAGCAGGAATTAAAAAGGGTCAGATAGTAGATATAGACGAAGCTGTTTTAGCAATAAATAATTCACTTGAAGCAGCTGAAAGAATGGCAGGATATTCTGCTTCTAGAGTGATTGTTTCAATCGGCGGAAGTCATATAGAATCTCAAAATTCCAGGGGAGTTGTAGCTGTTTCAAGTCCACAAGGAGAGATAACGGAAAATGATTTGATAAGAGTAATTGATGCGGCAAAAGCAGTTTCTCTTCCTTCCACAAGAGAAATTATTCATGTACTACCAAGAACATATACTGTTGATGGGCAAGAGGGAATAAAAGATCCGATTGGAATGTCTGGTGTAAGGCTAGAAGTAGATACGCATATAATATCGGCGAGTACGGCTGTTTTAAGAAATATCGAAAAAGCATTTTCGACGGTTGGGGTAGATATAGACGGAGTGGTATTTAGTGGTTACGCAAGTTCCCTTTCTACTTTATCGGATACAGAAAAAGAATTAGGCGTTGTGTTAGTTGATATTGGTGCCGGAACTACAGATATTTCGATCTATGTAGATGGTTCTGTTGCTTATTCGTCGGTTTTGCCAATTGGTGCAAGGCACATCACCAACGATTTAGCAATTGGTCTAAGAATTTCCTTGGAGTCTGCAGAAAAAATCAAGCTGTTTTTATCTAAGCCAACAAAAAAATCATTGGGTTTTGAAAACGATCTTGGACCAAAGGATAAATCAGACGAACTTGATTTATCCGGTCTTGGATTAGCAGAAGAGGTTAATAAAGTTTCTAAAAAAACTCTTATAGAAGGAATAATTAGACCAAGATTAAATGAAATATTTACTTTTATAGGACTAGAAATAAAAAAGAGCGGATTCGTTGGTCAAACACCTTCCGGGCTCGTAATAACTGGTGGCGGTGGTAAAACAATCGGAATAATAGAAAGCGCTAAGAGAATGCTTGCAATGCCAGTAAGAGTTGGTGATCCAGCAAACATTAAAGGAATTATTGATGAAGTTTCGGATTCACCGTTTGCTACCGTAATTGGATTGGCAGATTATGGGTCAACAATTGAAGCAAAGTCAAACTTACCTTTTGGAGTAAATATTCCTAAGTTTTCTATTCCAGGTTTTAATAATAAGACTGTTTCAAAAATAATTTCGTTTTTTAAGTCATTTTTACCTTGAATAGAGTCGAAAATCTGCCTTAAGAACTTACTTGCAAAAAGATTTTTATTTTGCTAGTATTCGCCTATAATTTAATGTTATGTTAATTAAACCTCAAACAGCTAATTTTGCCAAAATACGTGTGATGGGAATTGGGGGCGGAGGAAATAATGCTTTAAATTCGATGATTGCGCAATGTAATATTTCCGGAGTTGATTTTATTTCGGTTAATACAGATGCTCAAGCATTATTAATGTGTCAGGCAGCAACGAAACTTCAGATAGGAGAAGGTCTTACTAAAGGTCTTGGTTCTGGTGGAAACCCGGATATTGGACGACAGTCTGCAGAAGAATCGTACGAAAGAATAAAGGAAATGATTGACGGGACAGATATGTTATTTTTAACTTGCGGAATGGGGGGCGGAACAGGAACTGGAGCAACACCGATTATTGCAAAAGCGGCAAAAGAAGTAGGTACATTAACGGTTGCAGTTGTTACTAAGCCCTTTGCATTCGAAGGAACACGAAGAATGGTTAATGCAGAAAGTGGCATAGACGAGCTAAGAGATAAAGTTGATACATTAATTGTTATTCCAAACCAAAGAATTTTGGAAGTCGTAGATAAAAAACTATCTCTTCTGGAAGCATTTAAAGTTGCGGATTCGGTGCTTACTCAAGGAGTTCAAGGAATTTCGGATCTTATTACTTTGCCTGGTCTTATCAATGTGGATTTTGCAGATGTTAAAACAATAATGTCCGAGGCTGGATCGGCACTTATGGGAATTGGAACGGGTGTTGGAGAAAACAGGGCACAAACTGCGGCAAGGTCTGCAATAGCTTCTCCACTTTTGGAAATCTCTATGGATGGGGCAAGAGGAGTTCTTTTTAATATAACTGGAGGACCGGATCTTACAATGAGCGAGGTAGACGAAGCTGCAAAGATTATTGCTTCGGCTGCGGATCAGGATGCAAATATAATTTTTGGGGCAATGATAGATAATACAATGCACGATCAAATGAAGATTACTGTTGTTGCAACAGGATTTGACCAAACAAGGCAAACTTTAAAAGAATTTATGGCACCACCTGTTAAGCCAATTGTTCAATCAAATGATACTCAAACTCAACAAGTTGTGGAAAAACCAAAAGCTGAGGAGCCTCCAGTTCAGGAAGAAGACGATACTTGGGACATTCCCGCATTCCTTAGAAACAGAAACTAATATTCGATATTTTATCGAATATACAAAATATAAGGGATAATACTAAGCGTATTAATTACTGCAGCCATAATGAATAAAACAGGAAATCCATATTGAGCCGCAACAAAACCGCCAAGGGAAGTCGCCAGTGCCATTCCGATAAACGTAAATGCGTCATACATACTCCATTCAGCCGGTTCTTTCCCTTTGTCTAAATGTGTAGAAAATAGAGAGTATTTAGCAGGTGCAGTTATTCCCATACCTGTTCCTGCAAAAATATACGCCAAAAATAGTTGCTCTATAGAGTTTAATAAAGAAAAAACAATATAAGAAATTGATAAAAGAATGAGTCCAGAGAAAATAAATTTTAGTTTAAATTTATCTCCGGCTCCATTTAAGTACCTGCTTGTAGTTAGTTCCGCTAATACCCTAGAGATTAAATAAGTACTAAATGCAAATGCAGCTATTTCAATTGTTCCCCCGGGAATATTTTTTACAACAAAAATTGCAATTATTGGTATTATAAAATTATAAGCGGACCAAACAAACCCTTCGGATACGATAAAAGCTTTCACAAAGGGATTGAGTTGAAAGCGTGAGGGGTTTTTGCCGATAAACTGTTCTCTTATCACAATAAATATTGTAACAGATAAATAGGATTTTAATAAAGGATCATTTAAAACCGTAAGAGTTGAAGATAGAATTAATTTAAGCTAAAATTGAATTTATGTTTAAGTCAACAGCGCCTCAAGTAAATTTTCCGGAACTGGAAAAGGAAATTTTAAAAACTTGGGAAAAAGAAAAACTTGTCGAAAAATATCTTCATAAAAACGATGAGTCAAAAGAAAAATATTCATTCCTAGACGGACCAATAACTGCAAATAATCCAATGGGAGTGCATCATGCGTGGGGAAGAACCTATAAAGATTTATGGCAGAGGTTTTGGAACATGAGAGGTAAAAAACAAAGATTTCAAAACGGCTTTGATTGTCAAGGATTATGGGTAGAAGTAGAGGTGGAAAAAGAACTTGGAATAAGAAATAAAAAAGATATCGAAAACCTTGTCTCTGGTAATAAGAAAGAAAGCATTGCTAAATTTGTGAACCTATGCAAGGAAAGAGTACTTAAGTACAGTAAAATTCAGTCAGATCAAAGTCAAAGGCTTGCTTACTTTATGGATTGGGATAATTCCTACTATACAATGTCGGATGAAAATAATTATATGATCTGGCATTTTCTAAAAACTTGTAACGAAAAAGGCTGGATTTATAAGGGAAAAGATTGCGTTGCGTGGTGTCCAAGATGTGAAACCGCAATTTCCCAGCACGAAATGTTAACTGAGGATTATAAAGAGTTAACCCACGAATCTGTATTTATTAAATTTCCAATAATTTCCGGCGGATTTAAAGATACGTCTGTTTTAGTTTGGACTACGACTCCTTGGACAATTCCTGCCAACGTTGCCGTTGCAGTTAACACAAAATATTTATATGGAATTTGGGAGAATAAGAAAACAAAAGAAAGAATAATTTTTATTACAAAGAACGAAGAAAAAAATACTCCAAAAAGATTATTAAAGCAAAAAGAACTAAATATACAGGAATACATTTTTAACGGTATTGAAGACGAATATGAATTGGTTGAGGAGGTAAGCGGAGAAAAACTGGTTGGACTAAAATACAAAGGTCCTTTTGATGATTTGGAAATTGTTAAAAAAGCAAAAAGAGAAAAAGAAAATACATTTCATACAGTAGTTGATGGTTCAGAAATTGTTGTTTCAAATGAAGGAACAGGGCTTTTGCATGTGGCACCGGGTGCAGGAAAAGAAGATTTTGAGTTATCTAAGAATAAAAATCTTTCAATAATTTCTCCAATTACAGATGATGCTATTTATGTAGCAGGATTGGGGGAATTCAGTGGTAAAAACGCGAAAAAACATCCCGAATTAATAATTGATTATTTAAAACAAAAAGAGAATAGCAAGTTTATGCTTAAGACACTTAATTACACACATAGATATCCCGCCTGTTGGAGATGTAAAACCGAACTAGTCTGGAAAGTAACCGAAGAATGGTATATAGCAATGGATAAGAAAGAAAACATAAAGAATGGAATAACATTAAGAGAGCAAATGATAGAAACTGCAAAAAAAATAAAATGGTATCCAAAATTCGGGTTAGAAAGAGAATTAGATTGGTTGTCCAATATGAGCGATTGGTTAATAAGTAAAAAAAACAGATACTGGGGATTAGCGCTTCCTATTTATGAGTGCCAGAGTTGCGGGAACTTTGATATTATTGGAAGCAAAGAAGAATTAAAAGAAAAATCGGTTTCGGGTTGGGAAAATTTTGATGGACACTCGCCTCATAAGCCTTTTATTGACGAAGTAGAAATTAAATGCAGTAAATGCAAAGAAATAATAAAAAGGATAGACGATGTTGGAAATGTTTGGTTAGATGCGGGCATTGTTCCGTTTTCTACATATATAGATCCAGAAACAAAAGAAATAAGTTACCTAAAGGATAAAAAATACTGGAACGAATGGTTTCCTGCAGACTTTATAACAGAGTCGTTCCCCGGTCAGTTTAAAAACTGGTTTTATTCGATGATTGCGATGTCTACAGTTTTTGAGAAAACAAATCCTTATAAATATGTTTTGGGTTTTGGTTCAATGCTTGGAGAAGATGGAAGGCCAATGCACAAATCATGGGGGAATTCGATTGAATTTAACGAAGGGGCAGATAAGATCGGAGTAGATGTAATGCGTTGGATTTTTGTAACCCAGAATCCCGAACAAAATTTATTATTTGGATACAAAAAAGCAGATGAAACAAGAAGAAAATTTCACCTAATGCTTTGGAATATTTATAATTTTTTTGTAACCTATGCTATAGCTGATGATTGGCAACCTAAGGAAAAAGATAATTTTCTTAAGAGCGAATTCATTTTGGATAAATGGATAATTTCTAGACTTAATAATTGTATAGAAACAGTAACCAAAAAACTGGAAAAGTTTAATGCTCAGAAGGCATCTTTAGCAATAGAAGAGTTTGTTAGCGATTTATCCTTATGGTATGTAAGAAGAAGTAGGGATAGGATTGGTGTATCGGCAGAGGATGCAAAAGACAAGGATGAATGTTACGAAACGTTATATGAAGTTTTAATAAAACTTTCCAAGCTCCTTGCTCCCTTTAATCCATTTATTGCTGAAGAAATTTACAAAAACTTAACAGATAAAGAATCGGTTCACTTATCCAATTGGCCGGAATGTAATAAGGATTTAATAAATAAAGATTTAGAAGAAGAAATGATTTTAGCAAGAGACTTAGTTGAATTGGGACACGCACAAAGAAAACAATCCGGAGTAAAAGTTAGGATTCCTTTAGTAAAGGGAACTTATTCTGCTCCCAAAAAAATTCAAGAAAAAACACTAACTTTGATTAAAGATGAGTTAAATATAGAAAACTTGGAATATCAGGATACAAAAGATAAAGCAATTTTTATAGACAGCTCTGAGTCAAACCAAAATATTAAAGCAGGAATTGCAAGAGATATTGTTAGGCAAATTCAAAAAGAGAGAAAAAAACTGGGTACCGATATAGCGCAAAGAATAGATGTGGAAATTGAGGATTATCCTAAAGAATATGAAGAATATATAAAAAGAAAAGCATTGGTAAATAAATTGATAAAAGGAAAAGATTTTAAGATTATTAATAATGTCTAAGAGAGGATTATTTTATATTGATTGGGGGCTTTTTATACCATGCATAATTTTAATTTTAATAAATTTGGTTACGCTTTTTTCTTTAAATATAAATTTATTTAAAAACGAACTTCTTTTTGTTTTTGTAGGACTTGTCGTGTTTTTTCTTTTTTCACAGGTTCATTATAAGATTCCAAAATTATACGGAGCGCCAATTTACGTTATTTCTTTGATATTATTGGTAGTGGTTTTAATAATTGGAGTAGAGACCAGGGGATCATTAAGATGGGTAGAAATATTTGGTTTTAGATTCCAATTCTCAGAGATTCTTAAACCTTTCTTGGGAATTTCGCTTGCAGGATACTTATCAGGAAATAGCAAGAGAAATATAAAAAATTTTGCAAAAATACTATTTTTAATGGCTCCGATTGCTTTTTTGATATTTATTCAACCCGATTTAGGAGATGCGCTAATTTACGTTTTTGTGACAATATTTACGTTGATTTTTGCAGGTTTTTCTTGGTATTACTTTACAGTATTAATTTTAATTGTTGTTTTAACAGCTCCAATTGCATGGAATTTTTTGCATGATTATCAAAAATACAGAGTGCTAACTTTTCTTGATCCGTCAAGAGATCCATTAGGTAAGTCCTACAACGCAATTCAATCAATGATTGCCGTTGGATCAGGAATGTTTCTTGGCAAGGGCCTGGGTCAGGGTTCGCAATCTGAATTACGTTTTTTACCGGAGCGTCATACGGATTTTATATTTGCAACAATTTCCGAACAAACGGGCTTTGTCGGTTCGTTTTTGATAGTTGTCTGTTTTATTTTTTTATTTTATAGAATTATTAAAATTTCCCTTAATTCAAATGATCAATTTAGTAAATTCTATTCTGCGATTTGTTTTTTTATTTTATTAATGCAGTTTTTTATAAATGTTGGAATGAATGTTGGAATCTTGCCGATTGTAGGAGTAACATTGCCATTTGTATCATACGGTGGAAGCTCAATGTTATCTAACTTTATTATGCTTGGGCTTTTAGTTTCTATTAGTCGATCTATAAAAGAGGATAATGTTCTAGAAATTAGCTGATAAATCTGATATAATTTACATTTGTTATGAAATACGCAGTTATAAGAACCGGTGGAAAACAATATAGAATTTCCGAAGGAGATATTATAGAGGTAGATAAACTTTTGGGAGAAAAGGATAAAAAAGTAATATTTGAAGAAGTATTGCTTTTATCCGATGCTTCCGGAGTAAAGTTGGGAAAACCTTTTTTAAAAGAAAACGTAGAAGGAAAAATAATTGAGCAGATTAAAGGTGATAAAATTTACGTCTCTAAATACAAAGCAAAAGTTAGATATAGAAGAAGAACAGGTTTTAGGTCGAGTTTGACAAAGGTGCAAATTGAAAAAATCGGTGATAAAAAAGACATTAATCTATCGATTGTTAAGCAAAAACCAAAAAAAATTACTTCACAAAAAACGAAAGCCGATAAGGTAAAAACCAAAAAATAACCCAGTTTGACATATTGACATTCCGTGAAAAAAAACGTTAAAATGTGATGTAGTTTTCACAAAAGAAAAAATGGCACATACAAAAGCACAAGGATCAGTAAAAGGGAATAGGGATTCAATAGCAAAGCGCTTAGGCGTAAAGTTATATGATGGTCAAAAGGTTTTTGCAGGAAACATTATTGCAAGACAAAAGGGAACTAAATTCCATCCCGGAAAAGGTGTTTCTATGGGCAAAGACTATACGATATTTTCTTTAATAGACGGATTAGTAAAATTTAAGACCTTAAAAGGTAAAAAATATATAGAAGTTGTATAAAATGGATAAAACTGATGGTAAAATACATGAGCTTGAAACAAATATGCTTCAGGCAAATCCTCTGCAGCCACGTGGAATTATTGTTCCAGAATCATTACAGGAATTAGTAGATTCAATAAGAGAACAGGGTATATTAGAGCCGTTAGTGGTTGCTAAAACACCGGCAGGATATCAAATAATTGCAGGAGAGAGAAGATGGAGAGCTGCTAAAGTATTGGGATTGATTAAGGTTCCGGTAATTATTAAAGAAACTTCTCCTCAGGGAATGCTAGAGATGTCTATTGTCGAAAATGTTCAGAGAGAAGATCTTAACCCGATAGAAAAAGCACTGGCGTACAAAAGATTAATAGATGAATTTGGATTGGGAACAAACGAAGTTGCAAAAAAGGTAGGTAAAAGTGCACCAACAGTTTCAAATACAATAAGATTATTATCCTTACCGGACGCAATTAAGGATGCTTTGGTAGCAGGTGTAATTACAGAAGGACACGTAAGACCGCTTTTGTCTCTTGGTGATCCTAAGTTAATGCTTGAATTATTCAAAAAAATCTTAAGAGAAAACAGTACTGTAAGGCAAACGGAAGATTTGGCAAGGCAAATAAAGGCGGAAGTCCAAAAAAAGGAACCAAGGGCAAAGCTTGATAGGCTTTACATACCGGAATTGGATGATATGGCAAAAAAACTTGAGGAAAAATATAAATTTAATAAAGTTGCAATTCATCAATCAGGAACACAGGCGAAAATAACAATGGTTATTAAGGGCGATGCGGAATTAACAACTGTAAAAATTAAAGAAATCTACGAAATGCTCTCTAAATAATTATTTAAGTGGATTTTGTATTACTTTTATTTCCCCTATTGGCCAATAAACAAATATTGCGATTCCAATGATCTTTGATTTTTCTACATATCCCCATTCACGTGAGTCCGAGCTGTATGGTCTATTGTCACCCATCGTTAAAAAATAACCTTGGGGAACAATATATTCTTCCCCTTCTTTCATAAAACTTCCGCCATATGTTTTAATATCGGGCTTTAAAAATGAGCTTTGATCCATTAGGGTTTTATTAAGGTAAATATTACCGTCTTTAACCGAAACTACGTCGCCAGGAACACCGATTATTCTTTTAATGTAATCTTTTTCTGTATCGTTCGGTGCTTTAAAAACGATCACATCACCTCTTTTTGGGTCGGAAAACTTTAAGCTAATAAGGTTGGTAAGTGTATATTGTTTGTCCTTAAAATTAGGATACATTGAATCTCCTTTGACTTCGAATGGTCTAAATAAAAACGCATAGATAATTAAAAATACAGCAGCTGCAAGCAAAAATGTCTGAATTGTATCTAAAAAGAAGGAATAAATTTTTCGTAAAATATTTAACACATATATGATTGTCTTAAATTTATTTAATTTTGTCAATGAGGCTAAATTGTGGTAAGATTCTAGAATATGGACTTGTGGCTCAGTTGGTTAGAGCGCTTCGTTCACATCGAAGAGGTCAGAGGTTCGAATCCTCTCAAGTCCACAGCCAATAATTTATAAATTTTTTAGAAGATAATCTAAATCGTAGTTTATAGTCTCGTAAGCATCTTTATTTATTAATATACCTTTTGTAGTTGAAATTAATTTTTTTGCTTGGTTTAAATTTATTTTTGCAATTTTTATCATATTCCTATTAGTATATTTCTTTGTATTTTTAACCAAGGTTATGAGGGCATTTCCGAAATCTTTATTTTTTATAGATCCAGTTTTGATGAAATATTCAATGTCTCTGATCGTACTCTCAAAACTAACTGTTTTCTCTAGTTTATAATAATTTAGATTATTTTTGTCAAAGTTAACATTAAATATCGTTGGCAATGAATTGATTAGGGCTTTATCGGATTCCTGTATTTTAACATTTCCGTTTAAATCATAAACATACGATTTAAACGTTCTAAGGCTGCTGAGTTTCGAGCTAAAAATTAGTTTGTATTTACCAGATTCCGGTTTCGGAAAATAAACTATTTTTATCTTTTCTCCGTTTGTTTGATTATCATGATTAATGATTTGTTCTTCAGAAAATTCAGATTCTACAATGTTTCCGTTTACATCTTTCAATTCAATATTAACATCGGGTTTAGTCGTAAACATAAAATAAGAAAGGTCGCTATTGGATGGAATATATCTTCCGAGAGATAAAAATGTATTATTGTATCCATCATTTAATGTTGTTCTGTTGAAATAGGGATCATTTATTAGAAAAGTTTCTCCAGATATGCCGGTTGCGACGACAAAATGACCTTGTTGCTCAAGGATATCTGGGTGTAGATTTTTAAGGTCATCTGTTAACAGCTGCCTATCTTCTCCCTTGTTGCGTATATATTCCAGAGAATCGTAATTAAAACTTTGGTTATTCCCGCTTTCTTTTGCAAGTTTTGATAATCTTGATATGGCTAACCAATTGGTTAGCCCATTACCTATGTATCCATCAGGTTGGTTTTTAAGCCATTCGTTAAGTGTTTTTGGATTTAACATTTCTCCATTGGGTAGATTTACGATTTTATGATAGTTCAAGATCATTGCAGCAGAGGTCATTGCACAACCCCAGGAATTTATAGTTGGATCGCTTGGAGACCAATTCATAGCAGTATCATAAACTTCATCTTTCCAAAGGGGATCAGTTTGCTTTAATAATGGAATATCTAAACCTGGTTCGTCTTCTAGGCTTGTTACTAAAATATTATCAAACCATGCTTCTTTTGGATAACTTGCTCCAGTACTTATTCTTATACCTATGTACTCATTCCCTGGAAATAAATAATTCGTATCATTATAATCAATTATTTTTATGTTATTTAAATAAAATTGCATGCGTTGGTTTTCGTAAATGATTTTAATGTGGTTTAAAAAATTATATTTCAGCGTAGATGAGTTTATAAAATTTACGCATCCGAAATTTGTCCAGACATTATTTTCTCCAAGATAATGAACTTCCTTTACGTCATAATAGTCCTCAGTTAAATTATATGTCCATCGAGAATCTAAGCTATTATCAATTCCAGTAATTGTTAAGTAATCAAACTCTAATACATAGCTTGATGTTGCAATTTGAGTTGATTTGGCGATGCTATCAATGATGGTGCTACCATTCTCAATTCTTGCTCCAAGCATGTTAGTTCCATTTATTTGTTTTATTTGCCATAAATTAGCTGGACCCCTTACGCTTGTCCATTGATTAATATTTCCATTTTCGAAGTCGTCTTTAAATATAGTTGTTGTTCCATGAACGGTATTTGGATTAATAAAGTATAGTATACCGATTAAAGTTACTAACATTGATCGTAATAATAATTTTTTATTCACAATTTTAATATAAGTATACTTTTAATATCTTTGTCAAGATAGAAAATCTAAAAAATTTACAACATAATTCAACTATGAATAATTCGTTTGTGAATAAATATACACAGTGGTAAAATACTTAAGCGAATGGAAATAAATTATAACCTTTTTCATAAATACACATCGGTTCAAAAGAAAATAATAAATAAAAAAGATTTTACATATCGATTAATTTTGGAAGTTTTAGATAAATATATTGCAAGTATTGCCACCGCATTGGATATAGGATGTGGGGCGGGAACATTGAGTTTATATTTAGGAAGTAAAGGCATTAAGGTCTTGGGAGTAGATATATCAATAAATGCAATTAGGGCTAGCTCATCAACTGCAAGATATTTAAACCTAAGTGAATATGTAAATTTTCGTGTTATTGATTTTCCCAAACAATACATTGCTGGTAGATATAATTTAATTTTATTAACAGAGGTGATAGAGCATTTAAAAAAAGATGAATATGTTCTGAAAAAAATAAAAAAAATGTTAGATAAAAATGGTTTACTGTTTTTGTCTGCTCCATCCAAAAGTGCACCGCTTTATAGAATGGGCCTATTAAAAAAATTCGATAAAAAGGTTGGTCATTTAAGACGATATTCGATCGATGAATTATGTAATAAAATAGAAAGGAATGGTTTTAATATTATAGAAGTAAAAAAGGTTGAAGGGATACTTCGAAATTTTCTATTTACTAATAGTGTCGCAGGAAAAGGTATAAAATTTATAAAATTTATTTTCTCAGATTCCTTAACATTAATAGACAATTTGCTTGTTTATCTATTCGGTGAATCTAATTTTATTATTGTTGCTAGGAAGAAATGAAAATTATTTTTTTGTGTAGGTATTTTTACCCCCATATTGGTGGAGTAGAGAAACATTGTTTGGAATTAGGAAAAGAACTTATTAAAAAAGGTCATAGTATTACTGTAATTACTTCAAAAGAGAGTTTTTCTCAAAACACGGATTATCAATCAATGCTTTTAAGTGATAAGATGACGGGAGAAATCGATAAAATAAGAATAATTTATATAAACAACGGTAAGGTAAATAAGTTAGAAAAACTTAAAGCATGGAAAGAATTATTTAAAATTAAAAATATTATTAAAGACGCGGATATTATTCATTGTCACGATATTTTTTATTGGTATCTTCCGTTTAGATTCATTTACCCTAATAAAAAGGTTTTTGTTACGTTTCACGGATATGAAGGAAACTCAATTCCTAACAAGAGATCGATTTTTATGCATAAGCTTGCAGAAAAGCTAACAAAGGGAAATATTTGCGTTGGAAACTTTTATGAAAAGTGGTATAGGACAAAACCAAATCATATAATATACGGAGCTGTAAAATACATTAAAATTAAAGATAAATCTGTAGCTTTTAATAAAGCAATGTTTATTGGTAGATTGGAAAAAGAAACAGGAATAATGGATTATCTAAAAGCTATAAAAATATTAAAATCAAAAAAAATAAATATTGCACTCGATGTTTATGGCGATGGTTCATTAGGAAAAGCAGCGAAAATTTTTGCTAAAAATAATAAGTTAAAAATTCAATTTAAGGGTTTTATTTCAAATGCAGACGAGCAAATTAAAAATTATAAATTTATTTTTGTTTCTAGATACTTAGGCATATTTGAGTCTTTAGTGTCAAAAAAGATTGTATTTGCTTTGTATAACAATGGAATTAAAAAAGATTACTTAGTGAATACTCCATTTAAAAACTTTATACTTATTTTTAAAAATTCAAAAGAATTATCTAGGGGAATAATGGACGTTGTGAATAATAATTTTAAGTATAAGAATATGGTCGATAATGGATATAAATGGGTAATGGATAAAACATGGACAGATATTGCAGATATCTACTTAAAGCTTTGGAAAAATACTCAGTAATTCTTTACACAGTTAATTTCATCTGTTAGAATTTAAATTTGTAAAATTAAATGAATTCAAAATCAGAAAAATATTTTCGTAGGTTTTTAAGAATTACCCCTCTTAGCGTAGCTATATGGAGAAGTGTTGAAGCAAAATATTTAGCAAATGAAAAAATAAAAGCTCCTGTTATTGATTTAGGTTGTGGATTTGGCGAATTTATGCAGTGTTTTACGGATAAAAAAATCGATATTGGGTTAGATATTAGTAAAAGAGACTTATCAATGGCAGGAAAAACTAATAAATACAAAAAATTAATTTTAGCCGATGCAAGGAAGATGCCGTTTGCGGATAATACATTTTATACAATTATATCAATCAGTACTCTTGAGCACATAAAAAATTCTAATAAATTATTAAAAGAGTGTTATCGAGTATTAAAACCAGGTGGAAAGATAATTGCATCTATAGAAACAGATAGGGTAGACAATAATACTTTTTATAGACCAATGCTTAAAAAATACGGATTAAAATCTATTAGTAAATATTTAACAAAAAAATATAACAGTTTTTTTAAGAGGCACATATTATTGAACAATAATGAATGGAAAAAACTTTTTGAAAAAAACGGATTTAAAATAGTAAAAATGGAAAATATCGTTTCCCCAAATGTAACCAAGATTTATGACTTATTTATACTTACATCTTGGCCATCGCAAATTCTAAAAGTAATTTTTGGAAAGAGAATGGTTTTTAAACCAGATTTTGTCAGAAATTATCTGGTTAGAAAATATTTAAAATATGTTGATGAACAAGATAATGGTACAAATATTTTTCTAGTTGCCAAGAAATAAATTTATGAAATTAGATTCATGTCCGATATGTAAATCTACTGAGACAAAAGAATTATACCCATCAACAATCGATATTAAAAAATTATCATTTATATATGTTAAAACGCCTGATTCCGGAAAAACATTTCGATCGGTAATGTGCATGAATTGCTCTCACGTTTTTTGTAATCCGCTTCCCCGTAACATGTATAGGAACTATAAAGATGTTGAGGATAAAGAGTATCTGAACTATCTTGAGTCAATTAGGGAATCAGCAAAAAAAATATTACCAATAATTAAGCGCCAAATTACATCAGGCAAAATACTTGACATAGGATGTGCAACAGGAGAATTCTTAAATGTTGCACGAAGTTATGGATACAAAGTAGAAGGCTTGGAAATATCTAATTGGTCTTCAAAGATTGCAAAAAAAAACAAAATAAAAGTACACAGAATGCTTTTAAAAACATTATCAAAAAAAATCAAGAATAGATATGATATCGTAACTCTATTTGGGGTAATTGAGCATTTCGAAAATCCTTCAATAGAGATGAAGTACATAAGTAAATTATTAAAACCCGGAGGCTTAATTATTATTTGGACAGGAGATGTTAATGCTTTTAGTAGTAAATTACTTGGTCATAATTGGTGGTATTGGCAAGGACAACATATTCAATATTTTTCGCATAAAAGCTTGACTCTGCTGGCAAAAAAATTTGGAGTAAACCATTTATTTACAAAGACTTATCCTGTGGTCTTTCTTTTCGATTTACTTGATAATTCACTGAGTAGATACAAACATATACATAAAATAATGAAGTTTATAAAACCTTTTTTTATTTTTAAAAAAAAGTGGACTTTTTACATTCCAGGAGAAATGTTATGGTTTGGAGTTAAATCTTCGACTTGAAATGCTATAAATTAAGATCATGAATATTAATACAGAGAAAAAAAATATAGCAATAAATTTAGATAACTTATAGATAAAAATATCTTCATATTTTAATTCAATTTCATATTTTCCCATTGGCAAATCAGCATTAATTATCCCTCTTTCTCCCGGATAAATGGGGATTATTTTATTACCTATTCTTAATTGCCAACCTGGAAAGAATAATGTATTTTCTTTTACTTTTAGTGATGTTTTAGCATTGACTTCATATCTGTGACTGATTGAATTTCTTTTAATTTGCTTTACATAACCAACTCCATTAATTATTTCAAGATGATTTTTGGGTATCTTATCAAACCAAAAATTATTAACATCAGCCCACTTGTTGTTTAAAAAATACGCTGTTAAACCTTCGTTTAGAGTGCTGTATGGTACATTTTTAATCAAATAATCATCGTTTATGTCTTCTATAACCCTTCTGTGTCCCCAATTTAATATAGAATAGAGAATTGTGATTAAAATTAATATTAATATTAAACCTTGTCCTCTCTTAAATTTTTGACAAAATATTGTAAAATAACCAGCAATCATTGATGTAGAAAAGGATATAAGCAATAGGAGTCTTCCATAGGGTAAGAGCATCCATAATAACGGAAAAAAGATCCAAATAAAAATTGAAATAGGACTTAAAAAAAATACTAAAAGCAAAAAAATACTTATCCAAAAAATATAATCATGTCTAATTTTTGAATAAATTAAATTCTTACATAAAATAATTAAACTAATAATAACAACAAATATTTGAGTATATCCAATAATAAGCTGCAACTCTCCTTTTGGTCCCTGAAAAAGAAATCCTAGCCTCCAAGGAGAATAAAATAAATAGCTGAATGGATAAAAATATAAATTAGGAGTTCCATTTGAAAAAGTGAAACCCGAAAATAATAAAAATGGAATCCAAAGATATGAAGCTCCTAATACGCCAAGAACGAGAGAGAGGAAAACATTAATTAGCAAGACCGTTTTCCTGTTTGTTATAAATATAAAAAGGGAATATAAAAAACCAATACCGATTGAAGGTATAGCAAGCAATGGATGAGCTAAGAATAACAATGCGCTTGTTAAACATATGTAAATTAGATAATTAACTTTTTTATGATCATAATAATTAATAATTGTATAAAAAAACATTGGGAGAAGAAAAAAAATTGTAGATTCACCTAGCGTTGCCCTAAAATGTACGTCAATTAAATGATATGGGCTAAATAAATAAAATATGCTTGCTGTAAATGAAGCTAATTTATTTCCTGTAAGTTTATTAAACCATAGATACATCGCTATTCCGGAAAAGTACATTACAAATGCTAAGTATAATTTAGTACTTGTTATAAAACTAAATCCGAAAAAATGAAATAGGGAAATAATATAATAGGGTAAATTATAATTAAATATAAACAACGGATTTCCATATGTTGCATTTAAATCGGCTGCCCATGAAGGCATAAATATACCTTCTTTTAGTGAATTGTAAAATGTAATTATTCTATAAATATGTATATTGAAGTCTCCGCTTTCATAAGTACCCGGTCTAAAAATACTAATTATAGGTAATATTGATATTAATAATAAAAGAATAAACAAATTTATTTTTTTCTTTGGATAAATAAATTTGTAAAACAATATACCGATTCCAAGAATTGCAGATGCAATAAGATTAACAACAACCATATGATAATTACTTGGCATATTATTTTAATTCGTATAGATAATAATTATTTACTCCCATATAACTATCTATTAATTTAAAACTTTTATTATTACAGTTTTTAATTCTTTCAGTTTTACAAAAACCTTCTGCGTTTTCCATTTTAGTTAATAATTTTGTAAAACCTTTCTTTTTCAGCGTATTTAAAGACTTTTCTTCTTTATTTAAAATAAAATTTATATCTGAATAACAAAAATTTGCATAATAAAATCCGAATATTTTATAGGTTGCAATGCAATCATTCTTATTAAAATGTTTTTCAAATTTATTATCAAAATTATAATAGCTTGATCCATCTCTGGATAAAACTCTTGTTAAATATTTATTTTCGTTAGCAAAGCCGATTGCATATGGCAATTGCATTAATGAATTTAAGAAATAATAAGAAAATATAAGTAATAAAATTATCCCGGTTATATATTTTCCATTCCTAAATTTAAGATGGAAATTATTTATCCCTATAGATGAAAAAATTGAAAATAAAACGTAAATTCCCATTGTGTATCTTCCAAAAGGATAGTGAATAAAAATAAATAATAAAAAAGTTAAAAAAAGAAAAAGGAAAATATCATTTTTGATTAATACAGAAAAGTTCTTTTTGAATTTATAAAAAAACAAAATTAACCCATAATAAAAAAGCGGACTATAGACATTGAAATAAGAAAAAATATTTATAAAAGGAAAATTTACCCCAATGTATCTATCAAATTTAGATGCAAATGAGACTACATTATTGCTTTGATTAATCATAACGGGGAAAATCGGAGTTCCTGTTAATAAGTATGATCTTAAATACCATAAAGAAGAAATTAAAAACGCAAAAAATGTAAATATAAATATTTTTTTGATTGTATCTAAAAATTTATTTTTCCGATTTAATAGGACTATATAAAAAATATAAACGCTTAAAAAAGGAATGGTCCACATTTTTCCTGCAAGCATTCCTCCTGTAATAATTCCAGCTATTATTAAATTGTGTTTAAATTTTTGATTTATGATAAACGCAGCAAGAATAAAACAAAAAATCCATTGAAAATCAACATATGAAGATGAGGTTTCTTTTATTATTACCGGCGCGCTTGCAAATATTATTGGTGCGTAGATTGCAAATTTATTTTTTTTATTTTTAGAAAATTCAATTAATATTATTAAAATTAAAATATAAAAGTAAAAGTGATTAAATCTGGCAAATTCCATTAAGTTGAACGTTAATCCAATTACGTAATACATTTCAGAAAGCATCGGTGCTCCGGAAACCTCGAGCTGTTCCTTTGGTTCGATCATTATCGTGTTATTTTGAAGATACATTTTCGCAAAATCTATATGATATTGATCTTCCCTTGTTTCTAAATTTATTAAATTTACTATTGCTAATAAAATAAACAAGAACAAGAATGTAAAAACAAACTTATTTTTATATACGTCTTTCAAGCTGGATTTAAAGTAAAAAATCAGTTTATTTAAATAAATAAATGATGTTCTAAAATGAAATAATGAAATTATAAATATAAACATAAATATTAAAAGTAAATAATTCCTATAAAGTAATGATACGAATCCAAGTATTCCTATTAAAGATGAAATAAAGATATATCCCAATGAAAAATCAATTAAATACTTGTATGTTGATTCAGACACGCTTTTAAAAAACAATTTTCTTATCTTAATACCTGTTAAAAAAATAAAAGGCAAAAGAAATAAAGAAAGTAAAAACGAAAAAAATACGTTAACGATATATGTGTAATTTATTTGAATACCAATAAAATCCTGAGTTAAAAACCTTAAGTTGTTAATAACGTTGTTAATTAAGGATGCAAATAGTTCCAGCATTGTTGTATTATAGTTATTTTTTCTTTAATTTTTCAAGCCAATTAAATTTATTATATGCTTATTTAGTGGTATAATTTTGGAAATGAAAAAAAACAAACGGATAACGAAATCCTTAATTATTACGGTTTTTAACGAAGAAGAAACAATAGAAAAATTAATTAAATCTGTTGTTTCCCAAACTATTATACCGGATGAATTCATTATTGCTGACGGATTAAGTACAGACAATACATGTAATTTAATTATTAAAAAAGCCAATGAATACAAAAATATTATAAAAATTAAACTGATAAAAGTGAAAGGAAATAGATCTATTGGTAGAAATGCTGCTATTAAAAAAGCGAAAGGAGAAATAATTCTTTGTACAGACGCAGGTTGTGTTTTGGATAAAAATTGGGTTAAGAATATAACGGCTCCATTTAAAGATAAATCGATTGACGTTGTTTCTGGGTATTATAAAGGATTACCAAAAAACGAATTACAAAAAGCACTAGTTCCATATGTATTAGTAATGTCCAATAAAATAGATAAGGAAAATTTTTTACCTGCTACAAGATCAATTGCGTTTAAAAAAAGAATATGGGAAAAAATATCAGGGTTTAATAATAACTTAAGTCATAATGAAGATTACGATTTTGCAATTAGATTAAAAAAATACAATGCAAAAATTGTTTTTGCCAAAAACGCAATTGTTAACTGGATTCCGAGAAGCAATTTAAAACAGTCTTTTAAAATGTTTTATAGATTTGCTTTTGGTGATGGGGAAATGCATTATTTTAGACCAACAATATTTTATTTATATTTAAGATACTTTTTAGCTTTTTACTTATTAATTTTATCTTATTTATATAAGTCACTATTTCCAATATTTACTTTAATTTTATTTTTTCTTTTTTATATTTTTTTAATAATAAATAAAAATAAAAAATATATTAAAACAAAAAAGGGGTTATTTTTTTCGATAGTAATACAGATACTTTCGGATATTGCGGTGATTATTGGAACGACATTAGGAGTATTAAAAAGCATAATACATATTAACATAAAAAAAATCGTTTTAAAAAATAAACTTTTAGTTTTTTTAATTTTGCTCTATTCAACGTTACTTATTTCTGTTATTGGGTGGGGAATACCAGGATCAGAGCATCCCTTTTTATATCACATGGACGAATGGCATCAGCTTCAATCGGTAAAAAATGTTTTTAAATACGGATCTCCAAATATGGATGGATCCGCAAATGGAACAATGTTTCACTTTTTTCTCTCCGGTTTATATTTAATTCCTTTTGTTTTATTTAAAATAATTGACCCTTTTTCTATTAAGTCTGCGGTAGATAATTTATCAATGCAGGCAAGTATATTTACAGTTTTAAGATTGAACACTATGTTATTCGGATTATTAACAATAATTATAGTTAACAAAATTTCAAAATTGCTTAAAATAAATACAATTATTGCTATTTTTTTGTTTGTATTTAACCCGCTTTGGCTAATGTTAAGTAACCATTTCAAGTACGATATTGCACTTATGTTTTGGTTCACCTTTTCAATTTATCTAATTTTAAAATATTGTCTTAAACCAACTCCCAGTAATTTTATAATTGCAGGAATTTTTAGTGCAGTTGCCATTTCGGTAAAAGTTAGCGTATTGCCAATTATATTTGTATATATTTTTAGTTTTTTATTTTTCAATTCAAAATTCAAGTATCATCTTAAAACTTTATTTTTGGGGTTGACATTGTTGATCGTTGCAGTTTTTTTACTAGGAATTCCAGATTTTGTATTTAGTAATAAAAATATTGGCTTGTATCTTTATCAAAATCTAGTGACCATTCCGTCTTTTTCTCAAGATATAAATTTAGGATATTCATATTTTGAATATGTATTTTTTTATCATTTTCCGACAATTTTTGGACACTTTTTTTACTTAATATTTTTAATCTCATTTTTTTTCTTATTCACAAAAACAATAATAGACATAGTACGGGGTAAAAAAGATAAATTACTGATATTTATTTTAATTTCTTTATTTATATTTTTACTTAGCTTAATACCTTTAAGATATTTTATAACCGGTAGTAGAGCGCTTGTTCTAATTCCTTTTATGGTTATTATAGTTGGAATATTTATTAGTCGTGTAAAAACTAATAAAACATTTTTAAATAAATTGTTAATTGTATTATTTTTGATAATAATGGTTTTTCAGTTTATTGAATCATTTTTTTGGATTTCTCTAAAATATATGGACTCTCCTCAAAGATCTGCATCTTTATGGATAACTAAAAACATTCCAATAGGTAAAGTCATAGGAATTGAAAATATACCAATTTATCAGTTTGAGCCTGATATTGTATTGCTGGAATTTTACGATTTTCAATATGGTAAAACCTTAACTAATAATTATAAGTATGCTTTGGTAGATGAATCGGTAAAAAAATTACCCGATATTATTATTATATCCAATTCTAAACTTGCACTAGAACATGAAATTAACACTCCAAAAAAATTTTTAATTCAAAGATTATTAAAAGAAAATTATGTTAAAAAAATTGAATTTAATCCTTATTTTAAATTTTATGACTTATTTGGAAATACATTTAATTATATGTATTCAGGTCTTATTGCTGCTCCGTACGATCTATCAATCTATATTAAAAAGTAATATAATTATCAAGCTTTATGGATAGCAGGGTAAAAAAATCAATAAAAAATAAGACAATATTAATTACTGGAGGAACAGGTTCTTTCGGGAATTCGGTTGTTGATAAATTATTAAATTTTAGTCCTAAAAAAATAATTATTTTTAGCAGAGACGAAAAAAAACAGTTTGATATGAGGAATAAATTTAATAACCCAAAATTACGATTCATTATCGGAGACGTAAGGGAAAAGGAAAACATTCTTAATGCAATGGAAGGAGTCGACTATGTGTTTCACGCAGCTGCTTTAAAACAAGTTCCGACTTGTGAATTTTTTCCAATGGAGGCTGTAAAAACAAATATTATAGGAACACATAATGTTCTATCTTCTGCTATAGAAAATAAGGTTAAAAGAGTAGTTGTTTTAGGTACAGATAAAGCAGTTTATCCAATAAATACAATTGGCATTTCTAAAGCGATGATGGAAAAAATTATGATTGCGGAGTCTAAAAAAGATAGCCATAAAAACAGTTCTACTATTTTATGTGGCGTAAGATATGGTAATGTATTGTTTACAAGAGGATCAGTATTGCCTTATCTATTGTCTTTGATTAAAAAAAATCAAAAACTTCCGATAACTGATTATAAAATGACCAGATTTTTGTTACCCTTAGATGAAGCAGTTTCTTTAGTTCTTTATTCGTTAATTCAGGGAAAAAGTGGATATATATATGTTAAAAAATCGCCTGCTTGTACATTGGAAACACTTGCTAAGGCATTGTGCAAAATATTCAATTATAAAAAAGGATATTACGAAGTTGGGATAAGAGCAGGAGAAAAAATGCACGAAACGCTAGTTACAAAAGAAGAGCTTTTTAGATCAACAACAAATAAGGATTTCTATTGTATTCCACCAGAAAGTCAAGGATTAGATTATAATAAATATTTCTATAAAGGATTGAAAGTAAATAATTCGGAAAAGGTAGATGCATATACTTCCGAAAACGCAATAAGACTTAATGTTGATCAGACTGTAAACTTATTATTAAAAATTCCTGAATTAAAACAAAAGCTTTTATCTTATAAAAATAGCAAGTAGTGCGTATTTAAAGTAATCATAAAATATTTTTGGAGTGTAATTAAAGTGGGATTTACTATTTGTTCGGCAATACAATATATTTGGCACCTCAGCAAATTTTGCGCCAGCTTTTTTTAGGTAATATAATTCTTCCAATATAATTGAAAAATTATTTTCTTTAAAATTAATATTTTTTAAATATGATAACTTTACAATTTTAAATCCATTTGTGCAATCATTTATTCCTACATTAAATGCTAATTTTGCAAAGTAATTACCAATAATAGAAATTATCTGTCTGTAGTAGGGCACATTAACCATTTTTCCTCCTTTAATATATCTTGATGCCTTAACACAATCCGCTCCATTTTTTAAAGCACTTATTAGTTTTGGGATATATTTTGGCGGATTCGTTAGATCAGAATCCATCGTAAGATAATATTCAAATTTCAATTCTATCGCTTTTTTAATGCCCAATCTTAAGGCGGATCCATAACCGCCATTTTTTTTATTAATGATAATTAATTTATTTTTATAAATCTTCTTTTTTTCTGTGAGGATTTTTAAAGTTGAATCTTTGCTTCCGTCATTAATAATCATCAATGTAGATTTTAGTTTTAATTTTTTAATTTCCTCTACAACTTTATCTATGCATTTTGATGCAGTTGCTTCTTCATTGTACATCGGAATGATTACTGCTAATGAATTTTTATATTTTAATTCCATCTTCCATAAATGATCTTTTAATCGGTAAATGATTATTTTTAGGTAAATGACCGTTTAAATTATTATTTCTTACTTTTTTTATTATATCTTCAGCAATTCTTTCTGAAGCCTTTCCGTCTCCTAATGTTTGAGACCACTTTGTATTTGTAATTTTATTTAATTTTTTGTAAATAACGTCTAATGGATATTTTTCGGATTGATCAGGATCAAACTTTACAGAACTTTTTACATCATATACCTGTGGTCTTTCTGTAGATTTTCTTAAATTTATACAAGGGATATTTAAAACGCATGCTTCTTCATTTAATGTTCCCGAATCAGTTATAACAGCTTTTGAATTAGTCAATAAAATTATTAACTCTTCATATCCAACAGGATTTACCATAATTAAATTTTTTGGAAGGTTTATTTTTCTATTTTTTATGATTTCTTGGGTTCTGTAACTTGCAGGGAAATAAACCTTATAATTTGCTTTTGATACCAAATCTAATATTGCATCGAATGATTTTTTTAATTGCACATTTTCTCTTCTATGACAAGTCATTAGATAATATTCATTTTTTTTAATCCCTCTTTTCTTAAAAAAAATATTAGTGCTTTTTTTAAGAAATAGTTTTTTTCTTTTTAAATAGAACTCATTTAGTATGTCTACAATTGGATTTTTTACGACAATAATGTTTTTTGGATTTAATCCTTCTGTTATTCCAAGTTTTTTATATTCTTCGTCATAAGTATAGATAACATCAGCTAAATGATCTGCCATGGTTCTATATTTTTCCTCAGGCATTCTCCAGTCGTATGAATGCCAACATCCTTCAATGTGTATAATAGGAATATTAAGTTGCGCTGCAGCAATGCATCCTGCAGTAGTATTTGTGTCTCCTAAAAAAATTATCGCTTCTGGCTTCATTTTTTCCAGAACTGGATATATATTTGCGATTAACTTCGAAACAATTTCAGCGTCAGTTTTCCCTTTACAATTCAGTTCAATGTCTGGTTTTTGTATATTAAATTCTTTGAAGAAAATATCTTTTAAATTGTATGAATAATTTTGTCCTGACCAAATTAGTTTTACGTCAATATCTTTTGCTTTTTTAAGATGATTTAATATTAGAACAGATCTAATCAAGTCAGGTCTTATTCCAAGAACAAATGCTATTTTTTTTCGTGATTTATTTTTCATATTTTAGTTTTAAAACCTCTCCTTTTATTGTACTTTTTCCTGTTATTAATTGTAAAATTTTATATCTAGATGAAAGAGTTCTGTTAATCGGCTTATTAAATTTTTTTACTTTTATAACTTTTATTTTTTTTTCAAAAATCTCACTTATCATTTTTACTAATTCATATTTAGAAGTTGAGTTATTTGGTACATAGTGGTGTGTATGATTTATTTTTCTAATTTTATTAAACATATTTCTGTTGATAATACTTGAACAAAGTTTTGCAAATTGGAGAGTTGTAACTCCGTTCCATTTGTAATCTGAGAATCCCTGTATTACGGAATCGTTTTTTTGACTTAATACCCATTGCATTAGATTTTTGCTTCTTAATTTTTCCGGACCAATAATAGAACACCTTATATTCAAAAAATTATCGTTATTTACTTCTCCTAAGCTTTTTGTTTTGCCATAAACGCTTGAGTCATCGTGTTCGAAAGATTCATTATACGCACCGTTTTTCCCAGAAAAAACACAATCTGTTGCTATTTGAATTATTTTAGTCTTAGATTTATTTAGGAATGAAGATAGTTCATGAGGGAATAATGAATTTACTTTAATTGCATTGTATATATTTTTTTGATTTTCTGTAAATTTAATTGCACCAATGCAATTAATAATATAGTCATATGTTTTTAAATATGAATATTTATGTTTTATTTCTAAAAAATTATTAACTTCAAAATATCTTTTAGTTTTGTCTTTTTTATTTCTGGTTGTAGCTTCAACGAATAACTTATGGTCTTTCTTAAAATAATCATAAACCATTGATCCAAGCATTCCAGAAGACCCCAATATTAGTATCTTTTTTAAAGGTTTTCTTGCCATTGTATAATTATTACTCTTAATTTTATATAATATACCTTATGAATAAAGGAAAATCAACAGAGCTAATTATAGAATATCTCTCTACAACGTTCACATTTTTGTTTTTGATTGTTTTATTTCTTAGACAAATTAGAAGTTTTTTTCCAGTTCAAAAAATAGGAAAAGAGAAAATAATTGGTTATATTAATTATTATGGATATCCTGGTAATTTTGATAATTTGTTGTTTTTATTAATTATTCTTTCTCCGTTTTTCTCATTGATAATTATTATGTTTTTAGTTAAAAAAAATGAAAAAAATAATTGATAAATTATACAAAAACATAGAAATAGTTACGATTTTTTTAATAAGTAGTATTTTAAATGTTTACTTAATAATAAATAATTGTATTTTATATAAAAATTTTAATTTTGATACACATCATTTTATTTTTTGGCAATACGCACAGGTTAAAAATTTATTGCCTTATGTAGATATTTTTTATCCCTATGGATTGTTATTTTACTATAAAAATCAGAATATTATATTCAGCTTGATATTTTTCTTAATAGTTTCAACGCTTTTAACTTTTTTTTATTACTCCATTAATAAGATAATTATGTCACGAATTGTGTCAGTTATTTTCTATATATTTATATTTTTATCATATTTTTTGACAGGAATGGAAAATCAATTTATTAGATATGGGATACCCTTAGCGATGTTAATTTTTTACACTATATATATCGATAAAAAAAATTGCAAAACTAAAGAGTTTTTATTTGGAATTATTTTGGGTCTTACGATTTTTCTTTTCTTTGATTCAGGAATATATTCTTATATTTCAATTTTATTTTTTGTAATTACAAAAAATATTTTAAATAAATTCAAAAAAAGCCAGTTCATTAATACTTTTAAAAAAATATTTAATATCTCGTTGGGATTAGCGATTGGCGCTTTGCCGTTTTATGTTTTTATAATTTCAAAAACAAGTCTATTTTCTTTCTACGATTATTTAATAAATTTATCGTATTTATCTAAAATTGCAAAAGTTCCTTTTCCTCCTTCTCTTAAAAACATAGATAATATTTATGTTATCCTTGGAATTATTTTGGTCGAAATAAGTTTGTGTTTGCAACTTATTTTAAAAACAAGAAACAAAGATAAGTTTTTTTTATTAAAAGTCTCAGTGTTAGTCTTAATTATTATTCTTGAGCAAAAAAACATTTTAAGATCTATTAGTGAGCAGTTGATAATTTACGGCATAATTTTATACGCGTTTATAATTAGAGACATAAAAGTAAACTATAATATTGGTAATAAAGTTAGGAATTTACTAATTTTATTAGTTTTAATTTTTAATTTTGCTTTTATCGTCATTAACATTATAAAAACAGATAACAGGTTATTTATAAGAGCTAATCTTAATAGCATTCAATGTGTTGATAATAATCTAAATAAAATATTTTCTGAAGATAAGGATATTGCAAATTTAATTAACTACATTAACAGGAAAAATATTATAGCCAAGATTTTTAGTTTTCCTTCAGATCCTTTTATTTATGCTTTTTTAAATCAAGCTCCACCATTTTATTTAAGCACTTATGATGGTTCTACTTTAAAAGGTCAGTTTAGTAGGATTGACTATCTTAATAAAAATAATGTTAACAAAATAATTTTAAATACAAAAAATAAATCATTACAGGATTCAGTTCCTGAATATATAAGAGTTCCAAACGAATTGTCTTATATTCTTAATAATTATATCCCTGAAATAAAAATTGGCAAATATCTAGTATTAAAAAAAGAAAATAAAGACTTTTTTAAAACAGAAGGCATCTTGTTTGATGAATATAGAAATTTTTTGTTAAATGTTAACTTATCGAAAATTCCTTATTCAGAGGGTGTTCATAAAATAAAGGTATTAAAAAACAACAATAAAATCATTGATGAATATAGTGTCTTAGCTTTTAACAATTATTTAAAGAGCAATAAAATTTCTTCTAAGAATAAAATGTTAGTGATAGTGCCTTATAATAAAAATAATAATGGCATACTTTATGTAAAAACAGATGATTCAATATCGGGATTAATCCGATTTGATACTCCTTATAAAAATGAACCCTATTTTATTAATTTGTCAAAAGTTCCTTTATTTTATAAAGATAGAGTAATTAATGAGATTTCGTTAGGTAATAATTTTAAAGGGAGCATTACATTGTATGAAATTGTTAACAAAGGAGAATTATGGTGAAGATTAATAATTTTGCAGTAGTAATTCCTTCTTATAATGAGTCAAAAAATATAAGTATTTTAATTTCAGGAATAAACAAGAATCTTAAAAACGCATTAATTGTAATTATTGATGATTCGGCAATGGAAGAAAACGAAAAAATAAAGAAAATAATAAAAAAATTTAAGAACATAGAGTTGATTACAAGGTTAAAAAAATCTGGAAGAGGAAGCGCTGTATTAATTGGTTTTAAGAGAGTTTTGAAATATAAAAAAATTGATTATATTTTTGAAATGGATTCCGATCTTGCTCACGATCCAAAAGAATTTTCTAGATTTATTAAAGAAATTGAAGTATATCCTTACGATTTAGTAATTGGCTCGCGATATAAATCAGGTGGTAAGATTGATAATATTTCTCCGAATAGAACAATAATGAGTAGGTTGATTAATTACTTTTTATATTTTTGGCTAAATATAAAAATAAGTGACTATACCAGTGGATTTAGATTATATAGTAGAAATGCAGTAATTTTTTTATTAAAAACAAAAATTAAAGCAAAGGGATTTATTGCATTATCGGAAATAGCATACAAATTAAGTAAAAATAATTTTAAAATTTCTGAAGTGCCAATTACTTGGAACTATCGTATTTATGGTAAATCAAATGTTAATTTTAATGAGTTGGTTACATCGTTATTGCATGTTATTAAAATGAAATTTTTTAAATAACTTCAAACTTTGGAAGGGGAAAGATAAAATGACCGTGTTTTAAATAAGCTTTTTCCCGTTTTAAAAATTCTTTTTTAAAAAACCAAGGTAACACAAGCATATAGTCTGGCTTATCTTTTCTAGCTTGTTCTTCTGAGATTATTGGTATATTAACAGAGGTAATTATTTTTCCCCATTTCTCCGGATTTCTTTCTACAGCGTATTTTATTAGTTTATTATTTAATCCAAAATACTGAAGAAGAGTATTTCCTCTGGTAGAGGCTCCATATACGTATATTTTTTTACCTTTATTATTCTCTTTGGTGATAAAGCTAACCAGCTTTGTTTTATTCTGTTCTATTTTTTTTGCGAAGTTTAAATAAATCTTTTTTTTATCGAGACCGAGTTTTTTTTCTTTTTTTACCATTTCGTTAACAGATTTTGATATTTTTCTTTTCCCACGAAATCCTATATATGTCCTAAAGCTTCCCCCATTTAACTCTCTTTGCTCAACATCAAAAACCTCCAAATCATGTTTTTGCAAGAGATTATTTAAAGATAACAGAGAGTAATATTCTAGATGTTCGTGAACTATATTATCAAATGCACATTGTTTAATCATGCTAACTAGGTAATTTTGTTGGATAATAATTATTCCGTATTCTTTTAAAATTTTAGTTAAGTCGTTTATAAATTTATTTGGTTCTTCCATATCGTAAAAACAGGAAATTACTGTTACGATGTCCGCTTTTAAATTTTTTATTTTCTTATTCAATGCTTCATAGCTAAAATAGTTATTTATTACCAAATCCGCATTTTTAGAATTTTCTTTAGCAAGCTTCTTAATTGGTTCCACAGCGATTCTATAAACCTTGTTTTTAGAATAATTTTTAAGCAGGGTTCCATCATTTGCTCCGATGTCGATTGCAATGATTTTATCTTTAGTTTTTTTTATCTTTTTAAGTCCACTAGATACAATCCCTTTTAACTCGTCCTGCATAGTTTTGTTTATGCCTGATTTGTAACCATACCTTTCCGTATATAAATATTTTGCTGGAGTAGTATAGTCAAGCTGAACTAAATTACATTTTTTGCAAAGAATAATATTCAACGGATATGTTTTTTGTTTGGAGCTTTTTTTAGTAAAATCAGATAAATATTGATTTCCTAAAGATAATATTTTAATAAAATTTTTAGAATTGCATGATCTGCACTGTCTGATTTTCATTCCAGTTTAAAGATATCGTATTATAAGGCTAAAACTGATATAATTTCAATCACTAATATGAGGATAGCGTTTTACCATGAGCTTCATAAAGGTGGCGCGAGAAGAGGGACTAATGAATTTGCCAAACAGTTAATAAAGCTTGGTCATTTTGTGGATTTGTATTTAATAGATAACGCACAAAGCGATGAAAAAAAGATTTATTCTAAAATTTATTTTTATAAATTTAATCCAAAAAATTGGAGAGGACATAATTGGAGAGTAAGATTATACAAAGATACAATTGAATTGTTTAATTTGTGGAAATTGAATAAAAGGATCGCCAAAGATATTAAGAATAGAAAATATGATATTGCTTATATTGCAGCTTCTCAATATATAGAATCACCTTTTATTTTACAATTTTTAAAAATACCCAGTTTTTTTTACTGCAATGACCCTTATTATAGAATAATCTACGAGCCTGAAATTTATAAACCAAAAACTAATAATATTATTAAATTAGGTTACGAAAAATTAAATAGATTACTAAGAAAATATCTTGACCGATTCAATATAGGAAGAGCAAATTTTATCATATCGATATCTAAATTTACTAGAAAAAAATTTATTAGTGCATATCAAATAAAAGGAGACGTAATTTATTATGGTGTTGACACTTCATTTTTTAATCCAACTAAAAAAGATAAAGACATAGACTTGTTATATATAGGTTCAAAAGATTTTCTAGATGGATATCCGTTATTGGAAGGAATATTAAAAAAAATAAATAATAAAATAAAAACAAGAATTATTACCTTTGAAAACGAGTGGTTATCCGATAAGGAACTCTTAGATACATATAGAAGATCAAAAATATTAATTGCGCCTTCTTATAATGAGCCTTTTGGCTTAGTGCCTTTGGAAGCGATGTCTTGTGGAGTTGTTGTTTTGGCTGTTAATCAAGGAGGACATAGGGAAACGGTTAAAAATAAATCTACAGGATTTTTATTAAAAAGAGATGTAAATGATTTTGTAGCAAAGATAAATTACTTATTAAGAAATAAAAATATTATTAGTAGAATGAGCTTAAACGCAAGAAATGATATGGTAAAAAATTGGGATTGGAATGTAATGGGAAAAAAATTAGAAAAATTAATTTATAAAAAATTAAATGAAATACAAGAAAAAAGTAATTAAGGGAATAAGTTGGTTAAGCGCATTTCAGTTTATAACACGAATTGTTTCTCTTTTAAAATTTGCAATTATTGCAAGATTTATATCTCCATCAGACTTAGGAATATACGGAATACTTGTACTTATTGTCGGAGTATCAGAAGTTTATTCCGAACTTGGTATTAATAATTATTTAATACAATCAAAGAATATAAAAAAAGTAATTGATTATACATGGTCAATTCAATTAATTCGTGGAATATTATTGAGTATAGTAATCGTTACATTAGCATATCCACTTTCAATTTTTTTTAAAAGAAACGAATTATTTTTTCTAATTCCACTTGCTTCAATAATTCCTTTGATTAAAGCTTTTGAAAATATTTATGTAGTTAGTTTTACTAAAGAATTAAATTTTAATAAAGAATTTTACTATAGATCGGTAACGATAATTTCCGATTTTATATTTACCGTTTTGTTTGTTATCTTAATAAGAAATTACATGGGATTAATATTAGGACTTATAATATCAACTTTAATAGGAGTATTTTATTCATGGATTATAGGATTAAAAAAACCCAGAATAAAATACGATCTAGTTATATTTAAAAAGATTATTAATTCAGCAAAATGGATGAACTTTAACAGCATACTTTATTACACAACAAATCAATTGGATGTGATTTTTATAAGTCGTTTAATGAATATATCCTCTTTAGGAATTTACCAAATATCTCAAAAGTTTTCCTATGCTCCGATGCTCGAAATAGCAGATATTTTCGGAAAAGTAACCTTTCCCACGTATTCAAAGATATCTAGTAGTCTAAAAAGGTTAGGGAATAGTTATCTGAAAATGACATTCGTTTTATTTATTATTGAACTTATCGTTGGCTTAGTATTATTTTTGTTTTCCAGAGAGATAATTATTTTATTTTTAGGAAAAAAGTGGATTGGAGCTGAAGGTATTTTTAAACTTTTTATCTTATACGGATTAGTATCTTCTATTATTGGAACGAATGGCTCGTTATTTTATTCATTAAGAAGACAGGATATTTTAACAAAAATTAGTTTGTTAAGAATAATAATATTGATTCCATTAATGTTTCTTTTAACAAAACAGTACGATTTAAATGGATCAGTAGCTGCTCTTTTAATAAGTATAATTATTATATTTCCAATATCTATCTACTATACTGTAAGATTACTTAAGGGAGATTTATAAATGAGTGAATATAAAGTTGAGGTTTCAATAATTATCGTTAATTATAAAGTTAAAAAAGAAATATTAAATTGCATAGATTCGATTTATAGTTCAAACTCGAGTGTTAGCTTTGAAATAATAGTCGTAGACAATGATAGCAAAAATAACTTAAAAAAAGCTTTAATAAAAAAATACCCGAATGTAAAGTATATTAAATCTCCACATAATTTAGGGTTTGGAGCAGGGATTAATTATGGAGAAAAAATCGCCAAAGGAGAATTCTTATTTTTTCTTAATCCCGATACTATCGTAAAAAAGGGAGCAATTGAAAATTTATATAAATTTATAAGAAATAAAAAAAAGATTGGACTAGTTGCGCCATTATTGCTTAAAAACAATAAAGCTTTATATTCTCTTCAAGGAACAAAAATCTTAAGTCCAAAAAATGCAATTTTTTCTTTAACTATTCTGGGTAATATTTTTAAAAATAATAAAATTGCAAATGAATATTGGTTGAAAGATTGGAATAAAAATAAAAATAAAGAAGTAGATGTCGTTCCTGGAACTGCATTTATGGTTAAAAAAGATTTTTTTGAAAAAATCGGTATGTTTGATGAACAGTTTTTTTTGTATTTTGAGGAATTTGATCTTTGTAAAAGGATAAGAGACCTTGGTTATAAAAACTATATTATTACTTCTGCAAAAGTTATTCATAAATGGGGTGTTAGTACTAAACAGTTAAAAAACAAGGACAGTATTTTTAAAAAAAGCAGGTTATATTACTTTAGAAAAAATTATGGTTTAATATCATCATTTTTTGTGGAATTAACTTCGAGATTAAGTATAAATTCAATAATTCTTTTATTTTTAAGTTTATTTTTTCTTTTTATAGCTACTTATAATATTAATAAGTCAATGGTATTTATTGGGGATCAAGCATGGTTTTACATCTCTGCAAGAGATTTTTTAATAAACGGTAATTTTCCCTTGGTGGGAATCGCGTCAAGTCATACATGGCTTCATCAAGGACCATTTTGGACTTATTTACTAATTCCTTTTCTTTATTTATTTAACTTTAATCCAATAAGCGGAGCTTATTTATCAATAATTATTAGCATAATTACGATTTACGCGATTTATTTATGTACAAAACAGATTTTTAATAAAAATGTAGCAATAATTTCTACAATACTTTATGCAACTTCACCTCTTGTTATTAATTTCTCAAGAATGCCTTATCATACAAGCCCAATACCTATTTTTACTGTTTTATATATTCATTCACTTTTTAATTGGATTAACGGAAATAAAAGATATTTTCCGTTAATTTTTTTATATTTAGGGATTCTTTATAATTTAGAGCTTGCAACTGCTGCGCTTTGGATTATTTTTATAACTTTTTTTATTTACGGATATTTAAAAAGAACAAGTTGGTATAAGAGAATAATGAATAAGGATACAATCTTTTATTCTTTAATTTTATTGTTAACACCAATGATTCCTATGATTTATTATGATTTCCATAATGGTTTTCCTCAGACGTTAAAGTTTATTATTTGGATAGGATATAAATTAGTTAGCTTTATTATTCCGTTTAAAAATGATTTGATTACGGAAAACATCAACATTTTTTCTCAATTTAACTACTTTTTTATGTATTTTAAAAACTTAATTTTCCCAATGTCAAATTTAATTGCAGGTATAATTTTTTTATTATCACTCTTGTATTTTATTTATTTATCTAAAGATTACAAAAAAAACAAATCAATCATTTTACTGCTCGCTTGGATATTTTTTTCTTTTACCGGAATTATATTGTCAAAAACATTATCTGATGCATATATGCCAATTGTTTTTCCAGCGTTTGTAATTTTGACAGCAGTTTTTTATAAAAAAATAATTAGTATAAGCAAAATATTTGGGATTACATTAATACTATTAACAATTACTTTAAATACGTATTCAATTTTTAATTCAAAAAAGTTTTTAAATAATGATTTAGAAAGAAAAATCAATGCCAGTAAAAAAATTATAAGTGATTCTAAAAATCGAAATTTTATCATAACTGGAAAAGGAGAAGGAAGTAAATTTAGAAGTTTTATTATGCCATATGAATATTTGTTATGGTGGTTGGGTAAAACTAATTTAGAGAAAAACCAGGAATTAAAGTATTATATAGAAGAACGTGGTGATAAAATAATAATAACTAAATGATTACATCAATAATTCTTACTAAAAACGAAGAGAATAATATTAAGGAGTGCATAAAAAGCCTTAATTGGACAGATAAAATAATAGTTATAGATGATTATTCTACCGATGATACTGTACAAATCGCTAAAGCAAATGGTGCTACGGTATATAAAAGAAATCTCAATAACGACTTTTCTTTGCAAAGAAACTATGGAGTAAGTAAGGTTGACTCAGAGTGGATATTAATTGTTGATGCAGATGAAAGAATACCCGAAGAACTTAGAAATGAAATTTTGGGAATTTTAGATTTTAAATCAGATAAAGATGCATATTCTTTAAAAAGAACAGATGTTATATGGGGGAAAAAAATCAAATATGGAGAGCAAGGGAATATTTCATTAATAAGGTTTTTTAAAAAAGATAGTGGAACATTTAATGGAAAGATTCACGAAGTGCTAAAAGTAAAGGGTAAAATTGGAAAACTTAATAACCCAATAATTCATTTTCCACATCAAACAATAAATGAGTTTCTTAAAGAAATTAATTTTTATACCGAGATTAGAGCGAATGAGTTATTCGAAAACAAGATTAAAACAAATTCATTTTTAATTTTCCTTTATCCTTTGGGTAAATTTATTAAAGATTATATTTTCTTACTTGGTATTTTTGATGGAATAAGGGGCTTAATGCTTGCTGTAATGATGAGCATGCATTCCTTTCTTGTTCGTGGTAAGTTATGGATGTTATGGAAAAAAGAATAGCAAGAATATCATTTTTATTATGGGCAATTCTTATTTTAATTACTTACGTAATTAATATTATTAATAAAGGATTGAATAGGTATATTTAGAATTTATGTTCTCCTTAGCAGTGGCAATTGGAATTTATTCTTATTTAATTTTTATTTTTGGCTTATTGGGTATTCTTTATCAGGTCAATATTTATATTCTGACATTATTTTCAATATTAGTTTTTATTGTAACTAGATCTAGAAATAATAAATTATTTAAACTCAATTTATTTTTACTTTTAAAACAATTAAACAAAGATAAAATAAGCCTATATTTGTTAATTTTGTTAATTATACAAATATTCGTAAATTTAATTGGAGCATTGGGTCCTGAATTATCATTTGATGCATTATGGTATCACTTAACGCTTCCTAAGATATATCTTTCAAGTCATTCAATTTATTTTATTCCCGGTGGTCTCTTGTATTATTCTGCCATGCCGAAATTAGTAGAAATGCTCTATGTCTTTGGTCTTTCAACCGGAATTGAAGAGTTTCCAAAGTTTATTCATCTTGGTTTTGGATTATTAGTTATTGGAGCGATTTACGGACTCTCAAGGGAATTTATGGATAGGAAATTGTCGCTTATTGCATCCTTGATCTTTTATTCAAGTTTAACCGTTGGTTGGGAATCAATTACTGCTTATATTGATTTAGGAAGAACTTTCTATGAAGTGGTGGCTCTTTGGGCATTTATAAAATGGATTAGACACAAAAAGAATATATGGTTATATTTTTCCGGAATTCTACTTGGGCTTGCGATTGCCGCAAAAATTGTGTCCTTTGTAAGTTTATTTATATTTTTGTTGTTAATTGGTTATTATTTATATAATAGTAATCAAAAGAAAAAAGAGATAATCAAGGCAATGATTTCTTACTTTGTGGCTGCCTTGATACCACCCTTACCGTGGTTAATGTTTTCTTTTTTTAACACGGGAAACCCAATATATCCTATCGGTAACGTGTTAAATGCAGATTACTCCTTTTTTCAGATTCAGAGTTTTTTTAGCAACTTTTTTAACATTTTTCTCTTTTCAAGTGACCCGATTAATCCTGTTTATATTCTTATATTTCCTTTGATTATTACTATGTACAAAAAATCAAATAAATATTTTAAGATTCTTACAATATATTTTATATTTGCGATCGTTTTTAGTATTTTATTATACAAAATCGGAGGGAATAGATTTGCCTTGCCTTACACTGGAGGATTTGCAGTTTTATGTTCATTAACAATTAATTTGGTTAAAGATAAGTACATTAAAAAAATACTTATAATCTGCGTAATATTGGTTACCTTTTCCTCGCTTTTTTACCGGACATTGGCAAATGCCAAATATTTACCTGTAATTTTTGGGCAAATATCAAAAAATGAGTTTTTATCCAATAATTTAGATTACGGTTTCGGAGATTTTTATGACACTGACCTGTATTTTAAACAAAACATAACTAAGAACGATAAAGTACTACTATTTGGCTTTCACAATCTATTTTACGTTGATTTTCCTTATATTGATTCGTCATGGGTAAAAAAGGGAGATTATTTTAATTATATTGCAGTTCAAAATTCAGAAATACCTAAAAGATTTAAGAATTGGAAGATGATATATCAAAACCCTAAAACTTTGATAAAATTATATTCGTTAGAGAAAGAAAAATGTCAATATTAAAATATTTAATCTACTGTTTACTATTGTTCTATCCGTTTCTTGAACTTGCAAGATTTAATTTATATAAAAATATTACTTTTACCTTAAATGATTTTTTAGTTGCTTTAGCTTTTATTGTTTATATTATTTTAATAATAACTAAGAAACATACGTTTAAGGGAAAACTTTCCAAGAGTATTATTTTATTTGCTATTGCCTGTTTGACATCGTTTTTAGTAAATATTTTTAATTACGAAGCAGAAGCTCTAGTAGTATCGTTTATTTATTTGATTCGGTGGATAATTTACGCGAACTTATATTTTATTACTGTTTCGTTAGACAAAAATTCAAAACTAAAAGTAAAAAAATTAATGCTTTACGCAGGGAGCATTATAGTAGGTATAGGATTTATGCAGTACTTTTATTATCCTAGTCTTAAAAATTTATATTATAAAGGCTGGGACGAACATTTATATAGAATGTTCTCTTCCTTTTTTGATCCAAATTTCGCTGGGTGTTTTTTTACTTTATTTAGTATATTTACCTTAGGGTTTTTAATACCTTTTAATAAATTAAAACATAAATTTTTATTATTTATTCTGTTCTTCTTATCTGTTTTAGCGGTTTATTTAACCTATTCAAGAAGTGCAATCTTAGCTTTGATTACTTCTATTATTGTTTTTTTAATTTTAATTAAAAAAACAAAGTATGTTATTGTTGTGTTTTTAATATTTATAATAATGTTGTTTTTGTCGCCAAGGGCATTTAAAACTGAAGGTACCAATATATTAAGGATTACTTCATCTACAGAAAGACTTAAAAATTCGACGGCTGCAGTTGAAATATTTGCAAAAAACCCAATATTTGGTGTTGGGTTTAATGCGTATAGATATTCCCAGTATAAATATGGTTACTTAAGGGGACCTCAGTGGGAGATAACTCATTCGGGGTCGGGTGCTGACAATAGCTTTTTGTTTATATTAGCAACAACGGGAGTTATTGGTTTTATTTCTTACATTATTCTAATTAGGACAATCTTAATTAACGCAATAAATTATTCTAGTAAAAAAAATAAGTATTTACATGTTACAGTTATCTGCTCGTTATTTGCGTTAATAATTAGTGGATTTTTTATTAATAGCTTATTCTATTATCCTCTTTTATTATGGTTTTGGATATTGCTTGGCATTACGGAGAATACTTAACTTTTACGGTTTTTTGTATTTTATTGCCTGCAGGATCTGTTGCAGATACTATAATTTCGTTATCACCGTCGCGAAGTGTAAGGATGTGTTTAAAATTATTATTCTCGTCTAATATTGCTATAAAATCATTTACGGTCACTATCACATCTGGATCTGTTTTACCTGTAACTTCTACTGTTTTATTATCTTTCGAAAAATTTTGACCGTCTGTTGGCGTGTTAATATCAAGAGTAGGTTGGTTATTGATATAGTTTACAGTTTGACTAGGTGAAAAGTCACTTTGATCATTTCCCTGTTTTGCCCTTATTTTTATTTCATTTTCTCCCTTTTCCAAAACATATTCAAAGCTAAACTCACCTTTTTCATTTGTTTTATTTGATTCAATAAAACGGTTGTTTACATAAAGAGAAATATTTTGATCTTTAAACGCGTTTCCGGTTATTTTTATTTCCGCACTATTTGTTGCGCTAATTAAAGGATTAATAGTTGGTGGAGCAATATAATTTTTTTGTTCATTTTTAACAATCTCATTACTCTTACCGATACCAGATATAAATAAGCTTACATTTATTAATAGAGGAATTCCAAATTTAAAAAAAGCAATCAAAACGGCAATTATAGTAATTGCCATTAAAAAAAAGGTTTTTTTTGTTTTTCTTTCTAATCTTCTAGATAGTCTTGTTCTTTTCATTTTGAGCCGATAGACAGAATCGAACTGTCGTCGACGGTTTACGAAACCGCTGCTCTGCCGTTAAGCTATATCGGCATATTAGAATTGTATGAAATTTCCTTATAATTGGCAAATTTACGAAGTGAATTTGTTTGACAATTTGGGTTTATATTTTTTTGCGAGCTTTAATTCCAGGAGAGATCTTTTTAATTCTGATTCCGCGAATGCAAAATTTTCTTTACCTCTTCTTTCTTCCATAAGTTTTTTTGCTCTTTCGTGAGCTTCTTGAACTTTTGCCAATTCAATGTCATCTGCTCTAATGGCATAGTCTGCTAATATTTTTACGATATTATTTTCTACTTCAAGAAAACCTCCTGTAATTGCATAGGAGGTTGATTTACTATTTTTTTTAACAATCAATTCTCCATTAGTAATCATAGTTAAGAGTTTGATGTGGTTTGGGAGTATTGCGATTTCTCCATCAAGCGTAGGTACGATTACTTCTTCAACTTCTTCACGTAATATTAACTTCGTTGGGGTAATTATCTCAAGAAGTGTTGTCATAAATAGATCTATCTTCCTTTCTTAACAGCTTCTTCTATTGTTCCAACCATAAAGAATGCTTGTTCAGGAAGATCGTCGTATTTTCCTTCTAATATTTCTTTAAAGCCCTTAACGGTATCTTGTATTCTTACATATTTTCCAGGTTGTCCTGTAAATATTTCCGCAACGAACATTGGTTGACTTAGGAATCTTTGAATTTTTCTTGCTCTTGAAACAATTAATTTGTCTTCGTCTGATAATTCATCTATACCAAGAATTGCAATTATGTCCTGAAGATCCTTATAGCGTTGTAATACCTTCTGAATTCCTCTGGCAACATTATAATGTTCTATACCGACAATATTTGGATCGAGAATTCTAGAGGTTGAAGTTAATGGATCAACTGCAGGATATATTCCTTGTTCTGCTATAGATCTTTCAAGTGTTATTGTGGCGTCCAAGTGCGAAAATATTGTTACAGGAGCCGGATCAGTATAGTCATCAGCAGGCACATATACTGCTTGAACAGATGTAATTGAGCCTTTTTTTGTTGATGTAATTCTTTCCTGTAGTTCTCCCATTTCTGATGAAAGTGTAGGTTGATATCCAACAGCTGATGGCATTCTTCCTAGCAACGCCGATACTTCACTTCCTGCCTGTGCAAATCTAAAAATATTGTCTATAAATAATAATACGTCCTCTCCTTTTTTATCTCTAAAGTATTCTGCCATGGTTAATCCCGTTAAGGCAACTCTCATTCTGTTTGCAGGCGGTTCGTTCATTTGTCCAAATACCATAACAGTTTTATCCATTACCTTAGCTTCTTTCATTTCCAGCCATAAATCGTTTCCTTCCCTTGTTCTTTCTCCGACTCCTGCAAATACAGAATGTCCTTTGTGTTCCATTGCAATGTTTCTGATTAATTCCTTTACAACAACTGTTTTTCCAACACCTGCGCCTCCAAATACAGCTATTTTCCCACCCTTTGTAAACGGTGCAATTAAATCGATTACTTTTATTCCTGTTTCTAATATGTGTGGCTTTGTTTCTTGCTCGCTTAAAGGAGGCGCTTTTTTATGAATTGGATCATATTCAACTGATTTAGGATCGAATTTTTGATTATCAATAGTTTTTCCTAATACGTTAAATATTCTTCCAAGTGTTTTTAAACCGACAGGAACTTTAATAGGGGAATATGTCCGTTCCACTTTTATTCCTCTTGATAATCCGTCCGTTGATCCCATTGCTAATGTTTTTACTTCGTTTTCTCCAATAATAAATGCAACTTCAAGAATTAACGATTCTTTTCCCTGAATTTTTACTTCTAGAGCTTCAAATACATTAGGTGTTTCGCCCGTAAACCTTACGTCAACAACAGGACCTTGTATTCTAACGATCGTTCCTTTGTTATTTTTGTTATTTATTTTTTTATTTTTATTCATGTGACAGTGCAAAACTTGATCCCGAAATGTCTAATATCTCGTTGGTTATTTTTTCTTGCCTTGATTTATTATATTCTAATTTTAACTCATTTATTACAGATGTGGCGTTATCCGTTGCGTTTTTCATTGCTATTGTTCTTGCTGCCTGTTCCGAAGCATAACTTTCCAGTAAGTTTTGATATAAAACCATTTCTGTGTACCTTTTTAGTAAAATTGGTAATAAATCCTTTAAGTTAGGTTCAAATAACATAAAATCTTCTTTGTATTTATTAATTTGTTTATCCGAGACGGAAATTGGTAGTAATGTTGTTATTGTTGGTGTTTGAGTAAACAAATTCGTGAATTTCGTAGTTAGTATTTCGACTTTTGATACTTTTTTTTCCAAATAATATTCATCGACAATCTTTGCAATCGGAAAAATCATTTCGTAGGGAGGAAGTGATGTGCTAAATGGAAAAGATGCAATTATTTCTCTGTTTTCCAGTTTTGAAATAATTAATTCCGCTTTTCTGCCGATTGTTATGTAACTTGCGTTTTTATTATTTAAATCATATTCTAGAACTGATTTAATTAAATTTGATACCATTCCTCCGCAAAGTCCTTTATCGGGGGAAACTACTATCATAAGCTTTTTGGGCGCTTCTAAATTTTCTGTCATATAATCATGTGTGGTTTTGTCATTTATTTTATCTTTTAAGCTTTTTGATAATATCACTAAGCTTTCTACGTAAGGTCTAGATTGGATCGCAGCGTCTTGTGCACGTTTTAATTTTGATGTAGCAATCATTTGCATCGCTTTTGTAGTTTTTGAAACGTTTTTTGCCGTTTGTATTCGTTTTTTAAGAGATAGTAGGCTAGCCATTTTAAGCGGTAAATCCTTTCTTAAATTCCAATGTTGCTTTTTCTATAATCTTTATGGTTTCGGGTGTAAGTTTTTCTCCTTTAGCAAGTATATTTAATACTTTCTGTTGTCTTGTTTTAAAATATTCATGGTACTCTTTTTCAAATTTTTGAACGTTTTCCACAATTACGTCGTCTAGATATCCATTTGTTACAGCCCAAAGACTTAAATACTCAAGAGCCCCTGAGAGTGGTTGATATTGGGGCTGTTTTAAAATCTCGATTAATCTTTTTCCTCTTTCAAGTTGTTTTGAAGTTGCTTCATCCAGTTCGCTTCCAAACTGAGCGAATACTGCAAGTTCTCTGTATTGTGCAAGTTCTATTCTTAACTTCCCCGATATTGATTTTATAGCGGCAGTTTGAGCTGATCCACCGACTCTTGATACTGAGTTTCCCGCATCAATTGCCGGTCTCATTCCACTGTTAAATAGGTCTGCTTGTAAATATATTTGTCCGTCGGTTATAGATATAACGTTAGTTGGAATATATGCAGATAAATCATTTGCTTGAGTTTCGATTATGGGTAATGCTGTTATTGATCCTCCTCCGAGCGCTTTATTTAATTTTACTGCACGCTCTAGTAGTCGGCTATGGAGATAAAATATGTCTCCTGGATAGGCTTCTCTTCCCGCGGGTCTTTTTAAAACAAGCGAAATTTGTCTATAAGCCCATGCGTGTTTTGTTAAGTCGTCGTATATTACTAGCGCATCTTGTCCTTTTTCCATAAAGTATTCTGCGATTGCTGAACCTGCGTAAGGCGCAAGATATTGTAAGGCAACCGGGTCAGATGCAGATGCGTTAACAATAATGGTGTAGGGAAGCGCTTCCGATTCTTTTAGTTTCTCTACGATCTGCGCAATTCTACTTTGTTTTTGACCAATTGCAACATAAATACATATTGTTTTTGGTAATTTTTCCGATTCAGTACTTTGTTTTTGATTAATGATTGTGTCGATTGCAATTGCTGTTTTTCCAAGACCCCGATCTCCTATAATTAATTCTCTTTGCCCTCTTCCAATTGGCGTCATTGAATCAATTGCTTTTATTCCGGTTTTAAGAGGCATATTAACTGGTTCTCTTTCTACAACCCCCTCTGCGATTTTTTCAAGAGGCATATTCCTGCCTTTTTTTATTTTACCTTTTCCATCTAAGCTTTCTCCTAATGGGTTTACAACTCGTCCTATTAAATCTTCGGATACATTTATAGAAAGCATAGTTTCCGTTCTTTTTACCATTGAACCTTCTTTAATATTTTCTCCAGACCCAAGCAGTATTATAGAAACAGTATCTTCATCCAAGTTTAAAATCATTCCTGTTGTTTTATCTTCGAATTCAACCATTTCTCCCATAAATGCTTTAGATAAACCGGAGGCAATAATTACCCCGTCGTTATTTTTTTCAACCATTCCTATGTTTTCTACCTTCGGATTAATCGAATAACTTTTTAGTTTTTCTTCCAGTTTTTCTATAATTTTATCGCCATTTATCATAAGCTCATCTAATTATTTGATCTTTTATATTATTTAATGTGTGATTAAGATTATATTCATAAATCAGATCATTATCAATAATCTTTATCCCTAAAACCATATCTTTATTTTCCAAAATGTCTATTTTTTTATTTTTGTAAATCTTTGCAAATTTTTTTATAACATCATTTCTTTGCTTTAAAGTTGTTTTTGGTAAAATAATCGATATTGTTTTTTGTTTTTCAAGCATCTTAAGAAGTTTTATGTAATGTCTTAGTTCGGGTTTATTAAGATGCTTAATAATTTTACTTATCCTTTTCCATGATAACTCATTGTTTTTGTAACTTGCCAAAGCTAGGTTTTTTAAATCTGATTTATTCATTTTTATCTTTTAATTTTCTAATTGCCTTTTCTATGAGCATTTTTTCATCTTTTTCGGATATGAGTTCATTTAATGTTTTTTTAACAAGCTCAGATGATAGTTCAAATACTTTTTCAGAAAGTATTTTTTCTGCCTGTTTTGTTTCCTCTGTTATTTGATCTCTGGCTTCAGACAGTATTTTTTCTGCCTGTTTTCTTGTTGTTTCCTCGATTTGCTTAGAGGAAATATATGCTTGTTCTCTTGATTCTGACAATATCTTCCTTGCTTGGTTTTGTGCAAGTTTTAATATATTTTTTTCTTCGTCAAGAGCTCTTTCCAAAGTTAATCTTCCTTCTTCCGCCTGTTTTATACCTTCTTTTATTGCATCTTCACGTTTACTTAGCATTTCAAGAAGAGGTTTGTATAAAAATTTTTTTAACAGAAAAAGAATTATTAAAAAGTTTATAACCTGAGCTCCCAATAATATTGGGTCTAATCCAAATTCTTTAATAATTTCCATAGCTATTATTTAATAAATGCTAATACTAGAGAATAAATTGCAATAGCTTCGGCAAATGCCATACCTAAAAGCATAGGTGTCATAATTTTGCTCGCAGCTTCAGGATTTCTTCCAATTGCTTCCATTGCTTTTAATCCAATTAATGCGATAGCAAGAGCTGGAAACATGCCCCCAAGCACAATTACTAATCCTCCTGTTATTGTAAACGACACTATTTCCTCACCTCCTTGCCATTTATATGATTTTCTATGATATTTTCATGCGCATGATGAGGGGTTGTCATTATAGCCATAAAAGACATTGTAAGCATGGCAAATACTAATGCCTGAACTATTCCTACGATTACTTCCAGTAACATAAAAGGAAGTGGAAATAAGAATGCAAATAAAGATGATACTGTAACCAATACAACTTCACCTGCAAAAATATTGCCAAAAAGACGGAATGATAAAGAGACAACCTTTGTAATTTCCGACACTAACTCGAGTAGCCCCACGAAAAGATTTATTGGATTTATAGAAAAGAATCTACTTAAATAATCCTTTATTCCGGTTAATTTAATGCTTAAAACGTGAGTGGAGACTGCGGAAACTAAGGCAAGAGCTAAGGTTGTATTTATATCGCTTGTGGCTGCCCTAACTAAGGGGATTAGCACTTTTTTATGTTCGTGTTCTTCAAAGAATCCGATAGTTCCAACACCGGGTAAAAGCCCACTCCAGTTTATTAGTAAAATAAAAACAAAAAAAGTTACTACAAACGGTAATATTATTTTTCCCCTATTTGGAGCAACTGATTCGATTAAGTCATTAAATACTTGAATAATGTATTCCAGAATATTTTGTAACTTTCCAGGTACATATTTTATTTTTTTTGAGGTGACGAAACAAACGCTTAGAAGTGTAGCGTCTATTAATGCGGTATTAACAAGCGTATTTGTAACTGAAAAAGAACCTATCCTAAAAATAGGTTCTGCCGCAAATGAAACCATTTTGCTTTATTTTAATTGTAACTTGTGTTTAAGTCAAGAGTTTTTTAACTGAAAAATGATATTTTCTCAACAATAATTACAGGCTTGTCGTTCTTAACATCTAAACGACCATTAACAACGATAACAGATTCCTTATTTAAGTATTTTTTAAATCGCTCAAAAATTTTTGGAAAAACTACACATTCAATTGTTAGACCTTTTTCGTCACTTATGGTTACAAATGCCATTTCCTGGTTGTTCTTTTTTGTAAATATTTTTTTTACATTTTCAACAAGTCCACCGATTGTAACAGTTGATCCTTCGATTTCCTCCAAAAGTAAATCAATTTCGTGACTGATGAATTTTTTTATATTCATTAAATTATGGATTTGAGGATGAGAAGTAAGGTAGAAACCTAGAAATTCTTTTTCAAAAGCCAATTTTTCAGTTTCGGAAAAGTCCTCGATCGACTGTTTCTTAAAAGAAGAAGGAGGATCCATTGAGGGATCATCAAATAAGCTTGTTTGACCTTTTGCTTTTTGCTTTTGTTTTTGATTTGTCTTTTCGACAATTTCAGGATATTGAATTAGAAGACTTGCTCTGTTTCCGAATATATCCATTGCTCCGGCCTTAATTAAGCTTTCTATAGTTTTTTTATTTACTGGTCCTAAATCTACTCTTTCGCAGAAATCTTCAAAGCTTTTAAACACTCCATTATTTCTCGATCCTAAAATAGAATGAATCGCAGCATCTCCTACGTTTTTTATAGCAGATAATCCAAATCTTATTTTTATACCATCTTCTATAGTGAATTCATCACCTGATTTATTTATGTTTGGAGGAAGAACTTTTACATCTAATCTTTTGCACTCTGCGACGGCTTGGGCAATCTTTTCGTCTTTAGTTGGACCAGAGGATCCTCGCGATTCTGCGGTTAACAACGCAGTCATAAACTCAACGGGGTAGTGTGCTTTTAGGTAAGCTGTTCTAAAAGCAATTGTTGCATAGCAAGCTGCGTGAGCTTTACCAAATCCATAGCCTGCGAATGGTTCAAATTGAATCCATAAATGTTCCGCATTGGTTTTGGACATTCCGTTATCTACACAGCCTTGTATAAACTTATCATGTTGTTTTTTCATCTCTGATGGAATTTTTTTACCAACAGCTTTTCTTAATTTGTCAGCCTCAAGCCAAGAATATCCTGCAACATTTATTGCAGTAAGTAATAAATCATCTTGAAAAGTAATAATTCCATATGATTCTTTAAGCGTATCTGCTAGTCTTGGATCAGGGTATTTAATAAGTAAAGGATTATGTTTTCTTTTTATAAATTCAGGAATGTTTGCCATTGGACCGGGACGATATAGGGCAACCATTGCCTGCAAATCAAATATAGTTGTAGGTTTTAATTCTTTTATGTATCTTCTCATTCCGGGAGATTCTAGTTGAAATATACCGGTTGTTTCTCCAGATGATAAAAGATCATATGTTTTTTTATCATCAAAAGAAATCTTTGAAAAATCAATTTCAATATCTCGATTTTCTTTTATAAATTTAAGAGATTCTTGAATAATTGTAAGGTTTCTAAGGCCCAAGAAATCAATTTTTAAAAGACCGACACCATCTTCTCCAGCAGAATACATATCGTATTGGGTGATTATTTTTTCTCCATTTGGCTCTTTTTGTAGTGGGGCATATTCTGTAATTGGTTTATCTGCTATTACAACCCCTGCAGCGTGGACAGATGCATGCCTTGCAACCCCTTCTACTTTTCTTGCCAGATCTAAGAGACGTTTTGTCTCTGGTTCTGTAGAATAAGCGATTTTCAGATCTGCACTTTGTTCCAAAGCTTTGTCTATTGTCATTGCATGTCCTTGCCATCCTGCAGGAATCATTTTTGCAATACGGTCGGGGACAGAATAGGGAAGACCCATTACTCTTCCCATATCTCTTACCGAACCTCTAGCTTCGATTGTTCCAAAAGTGATAATTTGTGCTACTTTATCTTTCCCGTATTTATTTGTCACGTATTCAATGACTTCGTCTCTTCTATTGTCTGCAAAATCAAGATCAATATCCGGAGGAGAAGGTCTCATTGGGTTTAAAAACCGCTCAAAAGGCAATTTAAAAAACAACGGATCAACATCGGAAATGTTTAATGCATATGAAACGATTGATCCAGCATTTGATCCCCTTCCAGGACCGACTGTAATACCGTTTGATTTTGCCCAATTTACAAAATCTGCAACAATTAATATATAAGTTTCGTATCCCTTTTTAAGGATTATTGAAAGTTCGTAATTTGTTCTTTCTTTAATTTCTTCTGTAATTTTTCCATACCTTTTGATTAATCCTTCGTTTACATTTTTTTGAATATATTCAGCTGCGCTAATTCCACCTGGAACATCAAAAATAGGCATAATCCATTTTCCAAGCTGAATTTCCAGGTTGCACATATTAGCTATTTTTATCGTATTTTCAATAGCTTCCGGATTTTGAACAAAAAGTCCTTTCATTTCTTCTTGAGAGCGCATATAAATATCCGGAAAAGACATCATTGTAAGTTTTCGATCTTTATTATCTAAAGTTGTTTGCATTTGAACACACACCAATGCGTCTTGAGCTTCTGCATCCTCGGGGAATATATAATGATTATCATTTGTAGCAACTAAAGGTAATCCAAACTTTTTTGAATATTCAATAAGTTTTTCGTTTACAATATCTTGCTCTTTTAGATTAACGTGTTTTTGTATCTCAAGGTACAAGTGATCTTTATCAAAAATTTCCATTAATGAATTTACTCTTTTAAGGGCTGTTTCTTCATCGTTTTCAATAATAGGATTTGCAATATATCCTCCTACACATGCCGTAAGGCAAATAAGTCCATCGCTATATTGTTTTAGCAATTCTAAATCTGCGCGTGGTTTGTAGTAATATCCTTCAAGATGAGCTGCCGAGACAATTTTCATTAAATTTTTGTATCCTGTGATGTTCTTCGCCAACAGGACTAAGTGAGTATAATCGGAATCGAGACCTGTTTCTTTATCGTGCCTTGATCTTTTACTCATATAAACCTCGCAACCGATTATTGGTTTTATTCCTTCTTCGATACATGCTTTATAAAAATTTATTACACCATACATATTTCCATGATCTGTAATTGCCAATGCGTCCATATTTAGCTCCTTTGCTCTTTTGACCATTTCTTTAACTTTTCCAAGACCATCCAGGAGTGAATATTCGGTATGATTATGAAGATGTATAAAATCGGACATATTAGTTAGTTTTAAACTTCATGGTGTATTTGATCGAATCTAATCAGCGTATTTTCTCCCGTTAGGCTTGCGAATTCCTTTGCTTTATACATTGCTTTATCTGCTTGATCAATTGATTGACTACAGTTTTCAAGATCAACTTTTGCAGCTCCTGCTGATATTTTTAAACCATCGATTATTGTTCTTGGGCTTTGAGATTCTTCGTTAATACTTATTTTGCTTTTATTAAACAACTCATTTATTCTGTTCCAAAAAGAATCAACGTTTTCAATTTTTGTGTCGGAAAGAAGAATAGCAAATTCGTCTCCTCCTAATCTTGCAAAAACGTCTGTGCTTCTACATGCAGTTTTTATTGCCTGAGCAATTTTGATTAAGTATTCGTCTCCGATTCTGTGTCCAAAGGTATCGTTTATTTCTTTAAATTTATTTGCATCCAAATAAAGTATTGTTAAATCATAATTATGTCTTTTAGCACTTTGTAATTCTTCTTTTATGTGTAATTCAAATCCTCTCCTGTTATAAATTCCTGTTAAGTGGTCAATTTCGCCTTCTTTTTCTAGGTCTTTTTTAATTTGTCTTTCATTTCTTAGTTCCGCTGCTATAGTATCTCTTGCAAGTTGATTTGCGACTGGGTCTTCATATCTGTATCTTTCTTTGATGATTCCCTTTCTTCTTTCAACTCTTTTTTGTATCTCTGAATTTTTACTTTTTTTTATAACTGGTTGTTCCAATGTTTGTTCACTCATTTTTTAATTTTTCTTCAAGCAACATTTTTATATTACTTGCGTTAACTTTTTTTTCCAAGGTTTTCCCGACTTGCCCTATTAAAAAACCAATTACTTGAGTTTTGCCTTTTTTATAATCCTCAAGCGCTGATTTGTTCTTTTCTAGTGTTTTTTCTATAGCATCTAAAATTTCTTCTTTGGAAATATTATCTGTTTGATTAGCACAATTTATTTCGGAAAGAAGTGTAGAAATTGTAGTTTTTTGTATATTTATTTTTTTATTAATTATTAAATTGGCTATTTTTTTGGGCAAAATGTTAATTTTTTTTGCTTCTAATACCGTTTTTTCATAAAAATTTGCTAATGAAATATCACGTGTAAGTATTTCTGCATTGTAATAAGTGATTGAATATTCATTTATAAATCTTAATAATTTTTCTTTAGGAAGTTCTGGTAATGAATTTTTTAATTTTTGGATATCTTTTTTTATAATCGATAATGGTGGTATGTCAGGTTCGGGAAAATACCGATAATCATGAGCTTCCTCCTTAGACCTTTGCGAGAAAGTTTTTTGTTTTATTTCATTCCAGCCTCTTGTCTCTTGCATTGGAGTTTCACCTAATTTTAATAATTCTTCCTGTCTTTTTATTTCGTAATTAATAGCTTTTTCTACAAATCTAAAAGAATTGATATTCTTTACTTCTACCTTATATTCGGGTAATTTTTCAGCAAATTCTTCTTTTAAGGATATGTTTGGTTCAAGTCTCATTTCGCCTTTTTCCATATTTGCATCGGAAACATCAAGGTATCTTACGATTTGTTGAACCGCTTTTAGATATTCGACCACTTCCGATCCGTTTTCGAAATCTGGTTCAGAAACTATTTCTACTAATGGTACTCCTGAACGGTTAAAATCGATAAGTGTTTTCTTATCTTCGTGCATGAGTTTTCCTGTGTCTTCTTCCATATGCACTCTTTTGATTCTTATCTTTTTATTTTCTTTTCCAATTTCTATGTATCCGTTTACGCAAAATGGAAAATCGTATTGTGAAATTTGATATCCCTTAGGTAAATCCGGATAAAAATAATTTTTTCTGTCGAATTTAGAAAATTCATTTAAACCGCAGTTAAGTGCTAGGCCGATTTTTCTACAGTGTTCAATTGCTTTTTCGTTAGGAACTGGTAATGCTCCGGGTAATCCTAGGCAAACAGGACAGGTATGGGAATTGGGTTGTTCTCCAAAGTATTTTGCAGAACAATTACAAAACATTTTTGATTTTGTGGATAATTCAATATGAACTTCAAGTCCTATTACTGGTTTATGTTTCATATTTTTGGTTGCATTTTATGCCATTCATGATTAATTTCGTATTGATGTCCAAGGTTAAACAGCAGTTTTTCGGAAAAATGTGGACCAAGTATTTGCATTCCAACGGGTAAATTGTTTGAAAATCCTATGGGAATGGATATTCCTGGAATTCCTGCTAGATTTGCTGTTACAGTATAAATGTCCGATAGGTACATTTTTAATGGGTCATTTGTTTTCTCCCCTATCTTCCATGGTAGAGAAGGGGATGTAGGAGTAATTATTGCATCTACTTTTTCGAATGCTTTTTCGAAATCTTGTTTTATTAGCGTTCTAACTTGCATTGCCTTTTTGTAATACGCATCATAATATCCCGCAGATAATGTAAATGTGCCCAATATTATTCTTCTTTTTGCTTCTTCTTTAAAATAATCTCTTGTGTTTCCATATCTAATCCCATCGTATCTTGCTAAGTTTGAGGATACTTCTGCAGGTTGAATTATATAATAACAGGCTATTGAGTATTCCGTATGAGGTAGGGAAATATCAATAATTTCCGCCCCGTTTTCACTGTAAAACATTAATGCTTTATCTATTGCATCTTTTATGTTTTTATTTAATGAGTTATTGAAATATTCTTTTGGTAAACCTATTTTTATTCCTTTTATAGAATTTTCTAATTTACTCTCAAAGTTTTTTGAATCAATATCAGCAGTTGTTGCATCTTTAGTGTCTTTTCCTGAAGTAACATTAAGCATTAGTGCAGAATCTTCAACCGTTTTTGTAAAGTGTCCTATTGAGTCAAGAGATGATGCCATTGCAATTATTCCATAACGACTTACTCTGCCATAGGTTGGCTTTAGGCCTACAACATTGCAAAAACTTGCAGGAAGCCTTATTGATCCTCCTGTATCTGTACCTGTTGAAGCAATGCATGTATCAGAGGCAACTGCAACTGCCGATCCGCTGCTTGACCCTCCGGGAATGTAATCGGTATTCCAAGGATTTCTTACTACTCCATAGTCTGAATTTTCTCCACTCGACCCATGAGCCCAAGCATCACAATTTAATTTTCCAATAATTATTGCTCCGGCAGAATTTAATTTTTCTACAACCATTGCATCATATTGTGGCACATAGTTATCAAGCATTTTTGAAGAAGCTGTTGTTTTTAAACCTTTTGTTAAAAATAAATCTTTAAGCGCGATCGGTATTCCTAATAATGGCATTTTTTTTCCATCCCTATACATTTTGTCGGCATTTTCCGCTTGTTTTAATGCAAATTCTTCATTGACCGTTATAAACGCATTTAGTTTTGGGTTTAACATTTTTATTTTTTTTAAATACTTATTTGTAAGCTCAACAGAAGATATTTCTCTCTTTTCAAGAGACGATTTAGTTTTTTTTATTGTTAAATTATTTTCGTTTTTTATATTCATTATTCAAGTACCACATCTACATGAAAAAAATCATCAATTGTATTTTTTGATTGAGACAGCGCTTCATTTTTTTTAAGAGATTTATCGGTAGTGTCTTTCCTAGTGATATTTATAAGATTCGTTACTTGAGAAGTTTCGGTTACATCGGTTGTGTTTAAGGTATTTAACTTTTCTACATATTTTAAAATTTCCTCCAATTGTTTTTCTAATGTAATTTTTTCATTGTCAGACAGTTTTAAATTTGCTAATTTAGCAATCTTATCGATGTTAATTTTCATTTTGTTATTTTTGTTATTATAGTCTAATATTAAGCTTTCTTGCAATTGTTTCTCTGGCTTTTTTTTCCAATTCCTCATCTAATTTAGAAAGTAGAATATTAGTATTGTATTTTTTTTCCAAAGCACATTTAATTAAAAAGTCAGCGATTTCCGGATTCTTAGGCAACAGTGGTCCATGCATATATGTAAATATCCAATTGTTGTATAGGACACCTTCATATTTATCTACTCCATTGTTTCCATAACCTTTTATTACTTTACCAAAAGGCTTAACATTTTTTTCTAAATAAGTCTCTCCGCCATGATTTTCAAAACCTATTATCATTTTATTTCCCGAGTTAAAATCAGTTTTTATTAAAATATTTCCGATCATTCTTTTGTGTCTATTTGATTCTGTATGTATATTCAGAATTTCCAGTCCTTTTATTGTTAATCCGCTTGAGTCTTTGTAATAATTCCCAAATAGTTGATAGGCTCCGCATATAAATAATCCTGGGGTATTATTTTTTAATATTTCTACAAGATTATTTCTTTTATTTCTTAAATCTTTCTCTACGATTCTCTGCTGTTTATCCTGTGCGCCTCCCATAAATAAAATATCAGCTTGGTCAAGTAATTTTTTATCAAATCCAATGTTTAGCTCTTTAATTTCTGTTTGAATATTTCTCCATTCACATCTTTTTTTAAGACAGATTATATTGCCCCTGTCTCCGTATGTATTCATCAAGTTTGGATATAGCCACGCAATAACTAATTTCATAGTATTTTTTTTCCTGTTAGTATTTTTCTTAATTCAAGCATTGCAGAGTATGTGGGAAGAGCATAGATATTTGTAGATTGAAATTGATATTTTTTAATAATGTAATTAACTGCATCATTTAAATCATCAAAAACTAGATAATCTTTTATGATATCAGCATATTTTATTCTTAATGCCATTTCATAAGCTCTGTCCCCCGAAATAATAATTTTTTGATTTTTTTTCAACAGTTTTTCAAAATCGATGTCGTAGATCCACGAAATATCTCTTCCGTCTGGAATTCTGTCATTTAAGATCAATAAAAGTACAGTGGAGTTTAAATTGTTAACGGTTCTTAATGATTCGTTAAAACTTGTCGGATTTTTCGACAAATACAAGTAAAAATCTGTATTTTTATAATTAATTTTTTCTTGTCTTCCAAATGCCGGCTTAAATTTTTTAAATGCCTGAGTAATTCTATCTAATGGTATGTTATTAAGAGTCGCAAACATAACCGAAGCTAATGTGTTATATATGTTATAAGTTCCAAATAGTGGATAATATTTATATTCCGAAATATCTAATTTTGGTCTTCTTGACTCGCAGTGGTAACATTTCCAGTTGCCTAAATGCGCAAAATAAACATCTTCATATTCAAGTTTATTTTGACAGTTTGGGCAGTAGATAGAGTCAGCAGCGTTTTGTTCTTCTTTAATTACTAATTGTTTATTTTCCAGACCAAAATAATATATTTTTTTTTGTATTCCTGAAGCAATATTTGCAATAAGAGGATCATCAGCATTCATTATAAAAATGGTGCTGTTGTTTAATTTACTGAATGAATTTTTCCACTTTTTTGCAATTGCATCTACTTCTCCATATCTATCCAGCTGGTCTCTAAATAAATTTAGGCAGATAACAAAATGTGGATTTGTATTTACGATTGCGCTGGGTAATGTATTCTCATCGATTTCAAATATTGCGTAATCAGCATTGATTTTACCGTTGTTATCTACATTTTTTAAAAGAGAAGATGCAATTCCGTTTAAAAGATTTGCTCCTGAATCATTATGAATAACTTTTGAGTTATTCTCTTTTAATATTGCAGTTATTAGTTTACCGGTCGTTGTTTTACCATTTGTTCCTGCAATTAAAACTATTTTTGTTTTTGATTTTTTTACAATATTTTTTATAAATGAAGGGTTTGATTTTAAAGCTAAGTGTCCGGGCCAAGTTGATCCTTCTCCTAAGTTTAGTTTTTTGCTAATACTAGTAATTAATTTACCTAAAACAATTATTAAAAAATTCTTCATTCTACATTGATCGGAGTATCCTTATCCTTTCTTCTATAGGAGGATGGGTTTCAAATAAATTAGTGAATAATTGTTTTGAATTTTTTCCTTTAAATGGACTGGAAATAAACAAATGCGCAGTTGCATTACTTGCTTTTTTTAATGCAGATTTGTCACTAGATATTTTTTCTAGAGCGCTTGCCAAGCCCTCCGGATAGCGGGTTAATAGCGCTCCGGAAGCATCTGCGAGATATTCTCTTTTTCTTGATATTGCGAGCTGAATTAACGTTGCAATAATTGGAGACAAGATTGCAAAAATTATTCCTAAAATTAAAAAAATGATTTGTAGATTAGCGTTGTTATTGTTATCGTCATCGTTACTTCTAGCAAACCATAGATTTCTAAAAAATAAATCCGATATTATTGCGATAAATCCAACCAGTATAGCAACAATACTCATTAGTCTTATGTCATAATTTTTTATATGTGAAAGTTCGTGTGCTGTTACGCCTTCTAACTCTACTTTATTTAACTTTTCTAAAATTCCGGTAGTAAAACATAAGATTGCATGATTTGGATCTCGTCCAGTTGCGAATGCATTGGGAGATGGGTCGTTAATTAAATAAATTTTTGGAGCAGGAAGTCCCGCTGCTATGCATAAATTCTCAACTGTAGTGTAAAGCTTAAAGTTATCTTTTTTTTCAATTAATTTCGCGTTCAAGCTTTTCAAAACAATTTTATCGGAGTAATAATATGTAATAAGACTAATGACCCCGGAAAATATTAAAGTAAAACCAACAATAGATAAATTATTTTGACCAAATGTTTTTGAAAATACATACACAATCGTTGTAATAAACAAAATAAAACATAACATTATTAGCCACGTTTTCATTTTATTGGCCGATATAGAAGAATAAATATTCATTTTAAAAACTTACCTTTACTGGTTCTTTATCCTTTGCTTCAGCGCCAAAAAATTCTGCAGGTTTAAAACTAAATAGTCCTGCAAAGAAGCTGTTAGGAAATACAGCTATTTTAGTATTGTATTCCATGACATTGCTGTTATAAAACTGTCTTGAGTAGGCAACTTTATTTTCGGTGTCTGACAATTCTTGTTGCAATTCAATAAAATTTTGGTTCGCTTTTAAATCAGGATAGTTTTCCGCAACAGCAAATAATGATTTTAATGTTTCACTTATCTGACTATTGGCTTCTGCTTTCTGCATTGCGCCTTTCGCTTTTATTAAACTCGCTCTTTCTTCAGTTATTTTTTCAAGCAGTTGTTTTTCGTGTTTTGCATAGCCTTTTACAGATTCAACAAGATTTGGTATTAGATCAGCCCTTCTTTTTAGTTGAACATCAATTTGCGAAAAAGCCTCCGATACACGCATTTTTAACGTAACAAGCGTATTATATATAAACAATACATATAGTAATATTGCTCCGATAATTATGATTGCAGTTATCATTTTATTCACCTCCTTTTAACCATGAGTAGATTTTATTATACGATAAACAGTTAAGTATGTCATTTTTTGTAGCCCAGCCCCGTTTTGCCATATAAATACCATATTTCATTAAATCCATCTGTTCTAATGCATGAGAGTCTGTATTTATAATAAATTTAACATTGTTTTCAACCCCTTTTTTAATAATTTCTGGTGGAGGGTCAAGTCTCTTTGGCCAACTGTTAATTTCAATTGCTTTTTTGTTTCTGTTGCAAAAATCAAAAATCAAATCCCAATCTAATTCATATCCAAGCCTTTCTTCCAGTAGTCTTCCAGTAGGGTGACCTAATATTTTTGCTTTTGGATTGAGCAAAGCATTTAAAATTCTTTTTGTCATTTTATCTCTGGAAAGATTAAAAGAAGTGTGAACAGATACAATGACTCCATCTAATAAATTTAATGTGCTATTGTTAATTGGTAGATTTCCATTGGGTAATATATCAACTTCGAGTAATTTAAATACTCGAACATTTTTAATACTCTCTATTTTATGTTCAATAAAATCATTACGCTTTGCTAATATTTCATATATTTGTTTTTCTGTATGTTTGGAAATGCTTGGATTATGCTCGGAGAATCCGATGTATTCATAGTTTAATAATGCTGCTTTTTTAAGTATAGATTCAATTGAATCGTGACCTAAATCGTGACTTGGTTCAATAGGATAGCTTGAATGAATATGTAAATCTCCCTTAATGTCTTTTAACTCTACAAGTTTTGGAAGCATATTAGCCATTGATAGTTCAATTTCTCCGTTATTTTCTCTAAGCTCTGGAGGAATAAATTCCAATCCAATAGCATTATAAAATTTTTTTTCCGTGTCATATGTCTTTAAAATATTTTTGTGTTTCATCGCTTTTCTTATTCCATATTCAGATAACGACAATCCTTTTTTAAGCGCAACCTCCCTAAGTTTTATATTGTGCTCTTTGCTTCCTGTTAAATGCTGGAGGAGCGATCCGTAGCTTTCTCTTGGTTGAATCATAAGGTCAACTTGAACTCCTCCAAATATGAGAATTGAAGCTGATACCCTCCCTTTTTCTATTACTCTTTCGATAAATGGATATTTAATAAAATATTCAATAACCGATCTAGGATTTTTCGATGATATCGCAATGTCTATATCGCCAACTGTTTCTTTTTTTCTTCTTAGACTACCCAATACTTCAATTTGATCAACAAATTCGTTTCTTTTTAAATATTCAATAATTTTGTTCGCTGTTTCAAGTGCATATGGCAAATTCATTTTTTTTAGTTTCCCAGCCTGATTTTCGTATTCATTTATTGATCTGATTAGTGAAGCTTCTGATTTTTTCCCAAAACCTTCCATTTTTGCAATTTTTCCCAAATGACTGATTTTTTTGAGATCATTTATAACTGTATCCGAATTAGTTAATTTAAATTTTTTTACTAATTTAAAAGCTTTTTTGGGTCCAAGAGAAGGAATCTCCATTAAGATAAACACTGAATTAGGAATTCCTTTGAATACCCAATTAAAATGCCTAACCTTCCCTGTTTTAAATAGTTCTTCAAGATGTGATTTTATTGTTTGACCAATACCAGGGATTTCAGATAATTTACCAAGTTTATATGTTTCATAAAGACTTGAGGTTAAGTTTTTTATTATTTCAGAAGCATTCTGGTACGCAATAATTTGAAAACGAAATTTTTTTTCGTTTTTAATTATATAAGACGCAGCCACGTTTCTAAAAATTTTTGAAATTTCAAGATTGGACATGGCAAAAAAATCATAGCAGAGCATTGATTATAATTCAATAATTTGTTAATATACGAGAGAAATTGGGGTCGTAGCTCAGTTGGTTAGAGCGCCTCCCTGTCACGGAGGAGGTCGCGAGTTCGAGTCTCGTCGGCCCCGCATAAAATATTATTCTGCCTCTATATTTTATACATACTGCCTGGAAAGGAGGAAAATGCCAAAAAAAATAACTAAAAAAACAGTAAGGAAAACAAAGCTAAAAACCGAAAATAAATCAAACATGCTTTCTCAAGTGAAATGGGGAGAATCTTATGCCAGTTTACTTTTGGGAATTGTTGTCGTAATAGTTGTTGCTGTATTAATATTTGCTTTTATTAAAAATAATAACTCAATGGAAAATTCTGTAGATTCGAATTCAATAAAAAGCGAAGAATTAGGAAAGCAACAAGACGAATATATCGTAAAAGAAAACGACGATTTGTGGAGTATTTCTGAAAATATATATAAAACAGGTTACAATTGGACAGAGATTGCCAAAGCAAACAATCTGGAAAATCCAGGTATTATATACGTTGGACAGAAATTAATAATTCCAGAAATAAAACAAGATGCGGAAATCTCCAATGACAAAAATCAAGACGAATCTGTAGCTATAAGCGAACAAGAAGTAGAAAAAGAGTCGATAAAAGAGGATTCTTATAAAATAAAATCCAACGATAATTTATGGGATATTGCAGTTAAAGCTTATGGAGACGGATACAAATGGGTTGAGATTGCCAAAGCAAATAATCTGGAAAATCCTAATTTAATACACGTTGATAATATTTTAAAACTGCCTCGCTAGATTTTTGATTTCAAATAAAGATATAATGAAATTATAAAATCGGGGCATAGACTAAATTGTTTATCACCCGTATTATGCGGTGATAGTTCAGCGGTAGAATGCTTCCTTCCCAAGGAAGAGGTCGCCGGTTCGAATCCGGTTCACCGCTCAATGTTGTAATAAGCAGTCTAATTTAAAACGTATCTTATTATTGTTATTAAAATATAGGTCTGATATAATAAGATATGCCTGCAAGAAATTTGAAAAATAAAAAGTACATATTTGTTTCTGGAGGAGTAATATCCGGAATAGGAAAAGGAATAACAGCAGCCTCTATAGCATTGCTTCTTAAATCATCAGGATATAAAGTTGCTCCAATTAAATTTGAAAATTATCTAAATATCGATGCGGGAACTATAAATCCAATCGAACACGGGGATCCGTTTTTGTGCGAAGACGGAACAGAAGCTGATATGGACATTGGTACATACGAAAAATTTCTGGATGAAAATATGGGCAAGGACAATTTTGTGACCATGGGACAGATTTACAAAACTGTGATTGATAAAGAAAGAAAATTTGAATACAAAGGAGAAGACGTAGAAGCAATTCCAGATATTACAGACGAAATTATTAAAAGAATAGAAGACTTGGGTAAGAAATCAAAATCAGATATTGTTATCATTGAGCTGGGAGGCACAGCCGGTGAATATCAAAACGTTTTTTATTATGAAGCATCAAGAATGATGACGTTAAAAAGACCAAGAGACGTAATCCACATTCATGTCAGTTATGTGCCAATTCCAAAACATTTAGGGGAACCAAAAACAAAACCAACTCAACTATCTGTTAGGATGTTAAATTCAATGGGAATACAGCCAGACTTTATTATTACAAGATCAGAAAAATTTTTAGACCAGAGAAGAAGAGACAGACTCGCGCTTTTTTGCAATATGAAAACAGATAATATCATTTCTAGTCCCGACCTTCCGTCTGTATATGAAATTCCACTTGTTTTAAATAAGCAAAAATTAGATGAAAAAATTTTAAACAAATTAGGACTTCCGGTAAAAAGTCCGAATCTTAATAATTGGAAATTATTTATTAATAAAATCAAAAATATAAATAAAACAGTAAATATTGCAATTGTCGGAAAATACTTTGGAACAGGGGATTATCAACTTAAGGATTCATACGCAGCTCTGCTTGATGCGATTGATCATGCCTGCTGGAAAATTAATGTAAAAGCAAATACGCTGTGGATTGATTCAGAACAGATAGAAAAAAACGGAATTAATGAAAACCTAAAGAATGCCGACGGAATAATTGTTCCAATAGGTTGGGGAGAAAGGGGAGCAGAAGGAATGATTATGGCTGCTAGTTTTGCAAGAGAAAAGAATATTCCATATTTAGGATTATGTTATGGAATGCAATTAGCGGTTGTTGCATTCGCAAGAGATATTTTAAAGTATAAAGATGCAAATACAACCGAAAATAATCCAAAAACCAAACATCCAGTTATTCATCTTATTCATAAGCAAAAAGAGCTGATGGAAAAAAGAGCTTACGGTGGAACAATGCGGCTTGGAGGATGGAAAGCAAATGTAAGAAAAAAAACAATTGCATACAGCATTTACGATAAGCATAACGATTTTTTGGATAAAAAAAAGACAATAACTTCAGAAAGGCACAGGCATAGATATGAATTTAATAGTAAATACATTGAAGAATTCGAAAAAAAGGGAATGATAGTAAGCGCACGTTCTGTTGATGAAAAATTGGTAGAAATTATTGAGCTACCGAAAAACATTCATAAATTTTATTTTGGTACACAAGGACATCCTGAATATAAAAGCAGACCGCTTAATCCTCACCCAATTTTTACTGAATTTATAAAATCTTGTATTGGCTAAACAAATATTGATAGTCAAGGTAAATTAAGATATAATACTAACTTATGATACAAGCAATAAATTTTGTTCCAGGGGATATTGTAAAAGTTTATCAAAAAATTAAAGAAGGAGAAAAAACAAGAACACAGGTTTTTCAAGGAACAGTATTAAAAATTAAAGGTAGAAAAAACGATAAAACATTTACGGTAAGAAAATTAGTTGGAGATGTTGCTGTTGAAAGAATATATCCGATAATGAGTCCTAATATTGAAAAAATTGAAGTTAAAGCTCATTCAAAAAAGAAGATAAGAAGGGCAAAATTATATTATCTACGTAACAAATAATGAAAATTTCTAACCCAATTGCTAAACTTGGGGAAGAAAAAGCTGCTGAATACCTAATAAATAGAGGCTACAAAATAATTGAAAGAAATTTTAGGATAGGATATGGAGAAATAGATATTATTGCAATAAGAAATAATACTTTAATTTTCGTAGAGGTAAAAACGAGAACATCGGTAAAATTTGGTACTCCAATCGAATCGATTACTGGAAAAAAGATAAGAATCTTAAAGAATACCTGCGGGTTTTATAAATCGCTAAAGACAAATTTACCTGATCAAATGAGAATAGACGCGATTTCTGTTTTGATTAATTCTGGAAAATTTGAGATAGAACATATTGAAAATATTATTGACTTTTAAGTTTTCTAATTTGATCCCTAAGAATAACGGCGGTTTCAAAATCTAATTCCTTTGCAGCATTTTTCATTTGTTTTAGAAGCTCTTTTATAATTTTCTCTTTCTCATCGGGAAGTAATACTTCTTTATTTATTAATGGCATTAAATCCTGAATTGACGTTTTTTTAAAATTCCCACCTTCTACTAATTTATTTTTAATTTCTTTAGTAATTGTTTTCGGAGTAATATTATGTATTTTATTATATTTAAGTTGAATTTTTCTTCTTCTTTCTACTTCCGAAATTGCGTTCTCCATAGATTTAGTAATATTATCTGCATACATAATTACCTCTGAATTGACGTTTCTTGCGGCTCTTCCCATTATTTGAATTAATGATGATTGACTTCTTAAAAACCCTTCTTTATCTGCATCTAAAATTACAACTAAGGATACTTCTGGAAGATCCAATCCTTCTCTTAGTAAATTTATTCCGACTAAAACATCATATTCTTTTGATCTTAATTTATCTAAAACATCTTGTCTTTCTAATGTTTCTATATCTGAGTGTAAATAAGATATGTTTATTTCTTTTTCTCTTAAAAAGCTAGATAAATCTTCTGCCATCCTTTTTGTAAGTGTTGTTACTAAAATTCTTTCGTTTCTTTTAACTCTTTTTTTTATTTCTATTATTAAGTCTTCTATCTGATTTTTTGTTTGTCTAACCGAAATTTTCGGATCTACTAATCCGGTTGGTCTTATTAGCTGTTCTGCAATTCCGTTCTTTCCTGAAATCGATAATTCATAGTTATCCGGAGTTGCGCTGGAAAAAATTGCTTGACCGATCCGGTTCTTAAACTCTTCAAATCTTAAAGGACGATTATCTAACGCAGACTTTAAACGAAAGCCATAATCTATAAGCATTTGCTTTCTAGCTTTGTCTCCGTTATACATCCCTCTTAACTGGGGAAGAGTAATGTGTGATTCATCAATTACTGTTAAAAAATCCTTGGAACAGGTCTTAAAATAATCTAGAAGTGTATATGGGGGGTCACCCGGTTTCCTATTGTCGAAATACCTTGAGTAGTTCTCGATTCCATTAACATAACCTACCTCTTTAATCATTTTCAAATCATATTCAACTCTTTGCTTTATTCTTTGTGCTTCAACGAGTTTTCCGTTGGATTTAAGTTCTTTTACTCTTATGTTTAAATCATTTCTTATTTCAGTAAATACTTCATCATAAGACTCCGGTGTTGTCATATAGTGTTTTGAAGGATAAATTACTGTAAAAGAAAGAGTATTAATGACGTCTCCAGTAAGGGGATCAATTTTCTGTAATTTTTCGATGTATCCATTTTTTAAATCGATTCTTATTGCATTATTTGAGTAAGCTGGAAACAAGTCGATTGATTCTCCTCTTACTCTATACGTTCCCCTATTAAATCCATAGTCGTTTCTTTCGTATTGAAGGTCAGCAAGTCTTATTAAGATACTTTTTTGATCTACCTTAACTCCTTTTTGTAATTCCATTGCAAATTTTCCATATTCAACAGGTGATCCAATATTGTAAATACAAGAGACTGACGCCACTACGATTACGTCTTTTCTTGTTAAGAGATTTGTGGTTGCAGAAAGCCTTAGTTTATCTATTTCTTCGTTAATTTCTACCTCTTTTTGAATATATGTGTCTGTTTGGGGTATATAAGCTTCTGGTTGATAATAATCGTAGTACGATACAAAATAACTTACGGCATTTTTTGGAAAAAAATCTCTAAATTCCTGATAAAGCTGAGCAGCAAGTGTCTTGTTGTGGGAAATAATGAGTGTTGGTTTTTGAATATTTTTAATTACATTTGCAATCGTAAATGTTTTTCCACTACCCGTGACGCCGAGTAGAACTTGATTATTGTAATCATTTTTAATATTCTCGGTTAATTTTTTAATTGCCTGTGGTTGATCTCCAGTGGGCTTAAACTTTGAAATCAACTTAAATTCCATAACTTTTGTATTTTAACATAAGAAAATTGACCTATTTTGTATTAAATTGTTTTATTGCAAAGTTTGAAAATTTTTCGTATAAAATAATAGTATACAAATTTAGATATTATTAATATGCCCGGAGTTTTATATAAAAAAGAAAGAGAGGTTTTGGAATATCTTGCCCAGTTTCAAAAAATAAACGGGTATTCTCCAACACTTGGCGAAATCGCAAAAGCAACAAGTCACAAAAGCATTTCAACGGTCCATACGCTTATTAGATCGCTAGTAGAAAAAGGATATGTTCAAAAAGTAGACGGAAATACCAGAACCTTAAAAATAATTGATGATAAGGTTAAGCTAACATTAACCGGTAGCCAGCCGGCAGTGGAATTACCTTTAATGGGTTACATAGCTGCGGGAAAACCTTTAGAACCCCACAGTGATCCAAATGCAACGTTTTACGTATCGGCATCAATGTTATCGGGAGACAAAACTGCATACGTACTACAAGTAAAGGGAAACTCAATGATAGAAGACGGGATATTTGACGGAGACTATGTGTTGATTGAAAAATCTAATCAAGCAAGTAATGGTGACATTGTAGTTGCATTGGTAGATGATAGCCTAGCAACTTTAAAAAAGTTTTACAAAGAAGGAGATCGTGTTGTTTTAAAACCTGCAAATTCAAATATGGATCCTATTTATCCTAATCATTTGGTTATACAGGGTAAAGTAGTGGGACTTGTAAGAAAATTTAACGGACACTATTAGAATACTTACTTCTTTTTAATTTTAATAAACTTTAATTTGTGATTTAAGTACCAAAATACAAGCATAATAAAAATTACTACAATCAAAATTTGAAATTGCCTAAAATAGGGTTCAATTGACTGCCATTCTCCACCAAGGTATACACCAAGGTATGTAAGTAACGCAGACCAAATAAGTGAACCAAGGAATGTAAATATGGAAAACTTGAGTACGTTCATTTCAGATAATCCTGCAGGAAGTGATATAAATGTTCTTACAGCAGGTAATATTCTGCTAAAAAAAGCAACGCTATCGCCGTATTTTTTTAGCCACTTTACGGATCTATCGTATTCGTGTCTATTTACCAAAATATATTTTCCGTATTTATCGATTAATTTTAAAATTACGTGTTCCTCTAAATAGTATCCAAGTGCAAATGCTAACAGTGATCCGAAAAGATTAGCAAAAGCGCCGACGAACACAACCAGCCAAAAATTTAGCTTTCCTTGTTGTACTAAAAATCCTGCAAAAGGCATTGTAACCTCTGATGGTATCGGTATTAATGCAGATTCTAGGGCCATTAAGATAAAAATTCCAAAATAGCCAGTTGATTGAATACACTGTATAATATAATGCGAGAATAGTTCTATCATATGAACAATTTATATATTGTATCAACACCGATTGGAAATTTACAAGATGTAACAAAGAGAGCAATTGATGTCTTAGGGTCAGTAGATTATATTATTTGCGAGGATACTAGAACAACAGGATCAATGCTTAAGAAAGTTTTGACAAACTTTGATAATAAAGGAAAATTAATTTCTTATTATGAACAGAACGAATTAAAAAGAATTCCGGAAATACTATCGCTTTTAATTCAAGGAAAAAGTGTTGCTTTGGTTTCTGATGCAGGTACACCAACTATATCTGATCCCGGGTTTAAGCTCGTTAGGGAAGCTCTAAAATCTGGAATAAAAGTAGTAAGCGTTCCTGGACCATCTTCAGTTACGAGCGCCTTAACAATCTCGGGTCTTCCAACGGATAAATTCCTGTTTTTAGGTTTTTTACCGAAAAAATCAGGTAATAGATTAAAAATTTTAAATTCTCTAAATGATTCTTTAAAGTTATTAAACACAACAGTGATAATATTCGAATCTCCTCATTCATTAATAACAACACTAAACGATTTAAAAAGCGTGTTTGGAGACATAAATGTCACATTATGCAGAGAAATTACAAAGATTTACGAAGAAACAAAAAAGGGAAACATAAAAGAGTTGATCGATTACTATTCTCAAAATAACCCAAAGGGTGAATTTGTATTATTGTTTAATTTAAAAGATTACTAAATAGATTTTAATTGTTTACTAATTTGTAAAAGACGGTTGTATTTTGCAACTCTTTCTCCTCTTGCAGGTGCACCCAATTTAGCATAATCTGCAGAAACCGCAACTGCAAAGTCAGCGATAAAATCATCATTAGTTTCTCCAGATCTATGAGAAACAATAATTTTTAAACCTGCTTCTCTGGCAACCTCCACCACAGCTAAAGCCTCTATTACTGAGCCAATCTGGTTTGGTTTTATAATTATTCCTGTAATTGTTTTTTTATCCAATGCCATTTGAAGACGATAAGGGTTAGTTACAGTTAAATCGTCACCAACGATTAATGTTTGCTTTGACATCTTTTCATATAATATTTGCCAGCCTTCCCAATCGTCTTCAGCCATTGGATCTTCAAGATATAAAAAACTGTATTCTTTGTTTAATTCTACGAAAAATGCAGCAAGATCATCATTGTTAAGCGGAATAGATCTATCTTTTATTTGATACCTTTGCTGATGATAAAAATTACTTGCAGCAACATCCAAACCTAAGAATACATCAAATCCAAATTTATATGGAGTATCATTTACAGCATTTTTTAACAAGGACAATGCATCCGCATTTGATAGTAATTTTGGAGAAAATCCTCCTTCATCGCCGATTAAAGTTGTTAAGTTATTGCTTTTTAGTTTTTTTCGTAATGAATTATATATAGATACCCCGATTTCTAAAGATTCTTCATATGATTTTGATGTTGCCGGTATAATCAAAAATTCCTGAAAATTCAAATTCATATCGGCATGTAATCCTCCGTTTAATACATTAAATAGGGGAGTGGGAATAGTTAAACTAAGATTTTCTTTTTTTATATATTCTCTAATGTATAAAAAAAGAGGCAACACGGAACTTTTTGCAGCAGCTTTACATACTGCCATAGATACACAAAGAATTGCATTTGCTCCCAGTCTTGATTTGTTTTGCGTTCCGTCCAGCTCAATCATTTTTTTATCTATTTCCGGTTGTCTTGTAGCATCCATTCCGATTAATTCAGGTGCGATTATGTTTTCTATGTTTGAAATTGCTTTTAACATTCCGTGCCCCTCATATCTTTTTTCGTCGTTATCTTTAAACTCTAATGCTTCGTAGCTTCCAGTTGATGTTCCGCTCGGGCAAGCTGCGACCCCTGTTTTTCCATCGCTTAATATTACCGTAGTTTCAATTGTCGGATTGCCTTTGGAGTTAAGGATTTCCCTTGCGAGTATTTGTTTTATCTTTGACATACCTTAACTAATTATCTTTTTTTCAATTTCGGATATTAATCTTTTGGTTGATGCCACTGCGTCTGGAGATACCGAAACACTTGTTGTACCCCATCTTACAAGTTTTTCTACTAATTCAGGATATGTTGATGCCGCTTGTCCGCAAATTGAGGCTGTTATCTTGTGCTTATGACAAGTTTTGATTACTTTTTCTATTGCCCATAACACTGCTTCATTTTGTTCGTTAAATTCAGGTGCAACTTCTTCGTTGTCCCTGTCTGTTCCCAATAAAAGCATAGTTAAATCATTTGATCCAATAGAAACTCCGTCTATTCCGCAATCAATAAATTTATCGAGCAGTATTACATTTGATGGTATTTCAACCATCATCCATAATTTAAAATTAGAAGATCTTGATAATCCTGATGATGCAATTATTTTTTTTACTTTTTCAAGCTCTGCAACAGTTCTGACAAATGGCAACATTAACCATAAATTTTTTAAATTTAATTTATTTCTTACGTATTTAATTGCTTCTAGCTCGAGCTCAAATACCTGAGGATCATGGATATACCTATAAACACCTCTGTATCCAAGCATTGGATTAGGTTCAATTGGCTCATACTCTTTTCCACCGATTAAATTTCTATATTCATTTGTCTTAAAGTCAGATGCTCTGTAGACAACGGGCTTAGGGTAAAAAGATTTACAAAATGTTTCCAGTCCTAATGCTAATTTCTCGATAAATTCTTTTTTCTTCCCATCTCTTATCATTTTTTTAGGATGTGTTCCTATTCCTGCCATCATAAATTCAGCCCTTAAAAGACCGACGCCATCCGCATTTAATTTAGATGTTCTGTCTGCGAATTCAGGCTCTGCAAGATTTACGTAAACTTTTGTTGCTGTTTTAATGTCAACTTCTTCTTGATAGACTGTTTTTCCTTGAGACTTTGCGTGACCTCCTTTATAAATTTCTCCTTTGACTCCATTTACGGTAATAACTGTTCCTGTTTTTAATGATTTAGTAGCTGTTTGAGCTCCTACAACTGCTGGAATTCCCAATTCCCTTGATACAATAGCTGCATGAGAAGTTCTTCCACCTTTATCTGTGACTATTGCAACGGCTCTTTTCATTGCCGGAACAAAGTCGGGATTAGTTTGTGGCGCTACCAATATGTCTCCCGCCAAAACTTTTCCAATCTCTTTTGCGTTATAAATTACTTTAACCGGTCCTGATGCAATTCCTGGACTTGCAGGGTCTCCTTTTAATATTGGTGTTAATTTTTCCGATGCTAAATCAGAAACCTTTAAATGTAATGCCTTTGGTTTTTCTTCGTTTTGATGAGTTGTTGTAATTGCTCTTGTTTGAACTATGTAAATTTTTTTATTTTCTATTGCCCATTCAATATCTTGCGGGAAATAATAATGCTGCTCTAGTTTTTTTGCAACTTTAGCAAGAGAAATTATTTCGTCGTCCGATATTTTTTGTTTTTGAGCAATTTTAGTTGAAACTTTTACTTTTTTATTTTTACCTTTAAATCTTATTAGCGAATATTTTTGTTTTGATATTTTTTTAAGTAAAATTTTAAAATCATCTTTGTAAACTTCATAGTGATCCGGAATTTCTGCTCCTTGAACGATTAATTCTCCTAGTCCATATATAGATTCAATTACGATTCTTGATTTTTCGTTTGTTACAGGATCAATTGTAAACATTATTCCGGATTTTTCTGACTCGACCATTTTTTGAACCACAAGGGCAATGCCGACTTTTAAATCATCAAATTTTTGGTTATGGCGGTAATATATCGCTCTTGCGTCAAATAAAGATGCCCATCCCTCTTTGATTTTTTCTAAAAGAACAGTTTCTCCTTTTACATTTAAATACGTTTCCTGTTGTCCTGCAAAGGAAGCTGTAGCTAAATCTTCTGCTGTTGCAGAAGATCTTACGGCAACCAACGCGTCTTTTAATACCCCTCCAAGCCTTCTGTATGCCCCTACAACTTCTTTTATTAGCTCCTCCGACATCTTGCCTTTCACAATTTCTTTTTTTACGTGTTCCGATACCTGCATCAAGGCGTGACTGTCTTCTCTGTTTACAGATCCCAATAAGTGTTTTATTTTTACTGTTAAATTATTATCTTTTACAAATTGATAGTATGCATTTGCAGTAACTACAAATCCTTCTGGTACGTTAAAACCTGCTTGAACCATTTCTCCTAAGTTTGCTCCTTTTCCACCGACCAATGCTGTATCTTCTTTGTCTACCTCTTTAAACCACGCAATTAATTTTGATTTTTGCATCATTATTTTATTATGGGAATTTTATAAAAATTTATCAATAGGGAAGTATAATTATTTCTTAAAAGGATAAGTTTCTATGTTAATAATCTTTATTTGAGGTACTTTCTTATACTTTTTATTTTTAACGAGTATAGGTTTACCATTTTCACTAACAACGTAGTAGCAAAAACCTTGCATTTTTTTTACAGCCTCATAATCTGCGTGTCCTGGAAACGCTACAGGATTTTGTTCATCAAAATTTACGGGTGAATCGTCTACCGTTGTAAAATAAGTTTTGGAAATATTTACAAGTAAATGACCATATTCAGGGGGCATATATATAGAGTCACCGGATTTTACAAATATTGCGTAGGCTTCGTCAATTTCATCATCTATAGGGTTTCCGTTGTTATCCACAGCTCGTTTTTGAATTAATGCGATTCCTTCTCCATAAATTACCCAATAAGTTTCATCGAGTTGTCCAACGTGATAATGTCCGTATGTTTTAATATATTCGTTGTCTACTAATCCCGGTTCCCATATGGTAATATTCTTTTGTTCGCTTCCGCCTCTTACCATGTGATAGTGAATATCAGGTCCTTTTGCATCCATATTCATTAATACGTCTTTCATTTTTTCATGTGTTCTGGAGGCGTAATGTTTTGCAGTATAGTCTTTATTCATATTTCTCCTCTTTCTTTTTTTCTTTGTTCAGGAGTTTCATCAGGTCTTGTGTAATCATCTTCTAATCTTAATGTCGTTCCGCTTTCCGGCGTTGACACTTCTATTATATCGCAATCAGTTATACCTGCTAATCTATGTTTCTGTCCTAAACAGCAAGTATATCCTTTACCTTGTTGTAATTCTGTTTCAATTATTTCTCCTTTATTGTCTTCCCAAATTACTTTTGCACGACCATTCATTAAAAACCAGCTTTCTCTTTTAGAATCATGAATCTGTAAAGACATTCTTGCGCCGGCATTTACGTGTTCAATCTTTCCCATATAGGGAAGTCCTTCTGGCACCCAATGGAGTTCATATCCCCAGGGTTTTTCAACCTTTTTCACATATGGTTCGTTTGTAAATCCTGATTTGTCGATATTTTTTAGATCAATCATTTTAAGTTTTCGATTAAATCAACCACTTCTTTCTTTTTTTGTTCCATAACTTCTTTTGATTTTGCTTCCAAATTTAATCTTAATAGCGGTTCTGTATTCGATTTTCTTAAGTTAAATCTCCAGTCTTCGTATTCAACGGATAACCCGTCTATAAATTCCTGTTTTCCGTCACTATATTTGTTTTTTGCCTCTTCGATTATTTTGTCCTTATTTTCTGTTTCAAAATTTAGTTCTCCTGTAATATGATATTTTGTAATATAAGGATTAGCCAGCGAACTTAATGGGGTATTATATTTGCTAGTCATTTCCAAAATTAAAAGGAGTGGGACAATTCCATTGTCTCTGTAGTAATTGTCTCTGAAATAAAAATGCCCGGACATTTCTCCGGCAAAAATTGCATCCTCCTGTTTCATTCGGTCTGCAATTATGGTCATTCCAGGTTTACAGACAATTGCTTTTCCGCCTGATTTTTCAATTTCCTCTGAAGTTGCCCAAACCAATCTTGGATCAATTAAGACTTTTGCGCATGGATTTTTTTTGAGAATTTCTTTAGCTAAAACCGCAATTATATAATATGATTCGATAAATTCTCCGTTCTCATCTGCAAAAAAACATCTGTCTCCGTCACCATCCCAGGAGACACCGAAATTGGCTTTTTCTTTTTTTACCAATTCTACAAATTCGCCTCTATTTTCTGGCAGTAATGGATTAGGAGAGCCTTTTGGAAACGAACCATCAGGCTCGCCGTTTAAGGGCACTAGAGTAAGTGGTAAATTGTATTTTTCGATAATTCTTTTTAAGATTATTACATCTATACCAAAGTTTGCATTCGCAACTATTTTTTGAGTTTTTATATTCTTAGAGTCAATAAAGGACATGCATTTGTTAATAAATTCGTCTAATATATCTTTTTTAGTTAAAGCCCCATTTCTATCTAAATGTTTTTTGTAACTGTCATTTTCAACAATGGTTTTAATTTCGTTTAAGCCGGTTGCCAAAGACATCGGTTCTGCGTTTTTTTTGCAAAAATTCATTCCATTCCATTCTTTTGGATTATGAGAAGCTGATATTGTTATCCCGCCATCCACGTCACTTGATCCAACGGCAAAATAAAACATGTCGGTAGAAACTAACCCAACATCAATCACGTCAACGCCAAATTCTAAAAATGCCTTTATAACAGCATCTTTAATACTTTCGCCGGAACTTCTTACATCTCTTCCAACGACTACTTTTTTTGGATTTAAATAGGTTACATATGCTTTTGCAATATTTGCTGCTATTTTTTCGTTAAAGTCTGTGGGATAAATGCCTCTTAAATCGTAGCTTTTAAATATGGAAGGGTTAATTACCATTTTTTTATATTAGATTCTAAGCAATAAATTGTCAATGGCTTGAGTTAGGCTGCAACCTAATAATCCGGTTTTTTGTTCCAGATCAATTTTTAAAAGCTCATTATAAATATCTAATAACTTTTTTACGCTAAATAAATTTGCTTGTCTAACTAATTTTGATTTTTGCCACGGCATTAATCTTTTAACTTCATCGATTTTTTCTCCTGATTCATCCAAAAGCGCAATCAGTAACCTGAATTGTCTTACTATCATATACAATAGTTGATCCTCCGGTAAACTTGCCAATGCACGATGGAAAAACAAAATATTATCATTATTTCCTGGTTTAATTCCATCTAAAAAAGAAAATAAAGTTTGCGGTAAGTTAAATATTTTTACTTCCGGATTTTTAAAAAGTAGAAGATTTTTTTTATCTAGTGTTTTATTTTCCCACAAGAAAAAGCTTAAACTTTTTTGGGTTTTATTAAGATAATTGATAATCTCTTTAAATTCAATTGAATTTGACTTCTTAGAGGAGAATAAATTATCAATAAAAACATCTTTTGATTCAAAAAAAAGGTTGTTACCTTGTGTTTGCTGAATTAACTCCGAAAGAGTAACATCTTTTTCCAAAATAACCGGATTTTTTATTTTTTGTTTTTCAGATAAAAAATAGTCCCTAGACTTAGTAATGTCATCTCCATGAATAATTGTAATCATTTTATTTTGATCTTTTTTTAAATTCCTTGTAAAGTATATTTGCTTGTTTTTGTAAATGTCTTCCCCTGCCACGATGGGGAAGGAGTGCTCCGGAAAAATTTTTTGGAATGTGTAAAAGCTCGTGAATAATCACTCTTTTTTTGAATTCGTCGTCTTTTTTATCAAAATGCTTAGATAAAACCTCTATTACATATGCTGGTTTTATGCTTAAAACATCCTGGAAAATTTTTGGGAATGCCCAAATTCTTGCATGAGCTCTGGCTTTTGAGCCATTTGTCCTAAAGCAAAATACTCTTGACTTGTCTATATATGAGAGATCTAAAATGTCGATTATTTTTTCCATTTCCTTTTGTACATCAGAAGCTTTTTGCCATTCCATATATTAATAATATTAACTTAAAAATCCAGTTTTTTTACTTTTATTTTAAGTTTTAAATTTTGTCCGCCGGCTGGCGGATTGATTTTTTATGTGTGTCTGTCTGCAACTTTTGATGCGACATATGCATCTGGTTTTGTTTTAACATTAAATCCATTTCCTTTTATCATTCCCACGATTTCCGAAACCATTTCTTTTGTTCTTCCGTTTTCGCCGACATCTACGTGAATTTCTAGATTTAATTTTGAATAATTTCCGTTAAAATACTTTTTTAGGATTGGTTTTAATTCAAGGGCAAAATTAAGTGATCTCATCGTTTCTGCATAAATTTTTTGTTTTAATGAGTTTATGTTTTTGAGGTTTTCTATATTTCTAAAATATTTTCCCCCGAATCCATGTCTATAAATTAGTAATGCAGTAACCAAATGAAGATATTTTGATTTTGATCCATTTATGTTTTTTAAATCCGAGTCTGATCCTATTGCAATAGAATAATTTGCTTTTGGATTAGCATTTATAAATTGATTAATTGTGTATAAAACATCTCTTAGGCTTATTTTGCCATACGTATCGGAAAAGAAAATTTGATTTTCAAAAATTACTTGTGAATTATTTTTATTTTGATCATCCATTTTGAGGGTTTATTTTGTCAATTATAGCATATTAATTAATATTAAGAAGCCATTTTAAGACAATTATTACAGCATTATTTTTATTAATTACTTCCATTTTTTCTTTTTGTTTTTCAAAAAAAACTACCGGAAGTTTTTCTTCTTTGATTGTCTCCTTACCTAAAACATTTAATTGAGTAAGCTTTGGGGTGCCTTTTATTTTTTTTATATTTGATATTTTCTTAAATTTCTCGCTGTCCTTATTTTCTATCGTAATTAAGGAGAATTGTTTAAAAGGAGCTGTTCCAGCTTTTAACAAAAAAGGTGTTACAGCAACTATTTTTTTATGTGACCAAGTGTTTAAAAACGCAGTTTCGTAGAATTTAGCAATTTGAGCATCGGAAAATCTGTCTTGAGTCCAGCCTGTTTCTGTAATAAAAACCGGTATGTCTTTACCTGTTAGATTTTTTATAAAATTTAATTCATATTCAAAACTTGTAATACTTTTTTCTGTTTTTACATTAGGCGGTTGACAAAATCCGGGATTTGGGTATGAATGACTTGCAATACCATCTATTTGATTAAAAACTCCTGGAATTGCTTGATTCATCAGATTAAAAAACGTAAATTGGTTATATGATTCTCCCGCTACATTTTCTGACGCATTGTCCATGCCAGAACTAATAACAAAAAAATCCAAGCTTTTAGATTTAAAAACTGTAGTTGCATAACTTAATATTTCAGCATATTCCTTTGGACTAGATAATCCTCCCCATTCATCACTTCTATTAACCTCATTAAATATAATTACGTATCTGTTCTTAATCGGCCATTCAAGTGAATTTAGAAAGTTAGCAAAGTCTAGAACAGTTTCCATTTTTGGTTTTTCCCAGACCTTTGTATTAAAATAATCTCCATTTGTTGCCAGCCTTATTATTGGAATAATGTGTAATTTTTTACACTCGTCCATAAATTTTTGCCATTTTTCAAGATCCTTATCATATGCTTGAATCGGAATAGTTATATAACCCCAGTCTCCTTCGGAGGAATTTACAAGTCTCGCTGCGTCACTTAATTCTTCAGGAAACAAAATATGTATTCCAAATTTATTATTATCTAAAGACAAAGGATCATAAATGGCATAAGAAGAATCAGCGAACAAAACCATAAAATATGTAAGAAAAATAACAATGGCTAATAATTTTTTCATGCACTAAATTATAGCATTTTAGCTTAATTTAAGTGATATAATTTTGCTGTGAAGAAATTTATCGAGAGGTATATTAAAAAAATAGACCAAGAAATTTTGATTATATTTGTTTTGTCAATTATTTTTTTTTATAAATTGTTTTTAAATTCATCGGAAATAATTAATCCTGCATCTGATCTCCAAAACGTTTATTTTAATATGAAATTGTTTTTTGTTGATAATATTAAAAATTTTTTTAGACTTCCATTATGGTATCCCTATAATTTGTCCGGGATTACTTATATTGGAGCACCAGACTCTGCAGTATTTTCTCCGTTTAATATTTTATACTTAGTTTTTCCAGTGTCATTTGCATTTGGGATATCTTTTGTTTTAAACGTTTTTTTAATAGGAACTTTTACGTATCTTTTTGCACGTCTTATAAAAATTTCTAAATTCGGTTCTTTGATCTCATCAGTTGTAATGATGTTTGGAGGACCTTTTATTTCTTTAATTTATCCTGGCCATACATTTGTTGCGGATACAATTACTTGGGTACCATTACTTTTTTATTTTTACGAAAAATCTATCCAGAGGAAAACTTTATTTTATGGTATTTTTGCAGGAATCTTTTTTGGATTTATTTTAATTGCTGGTCATATTCAGCCGGGAATATATGGATTTATAGCAGTTAATATTTATCTTTTGTTAAGGATTTTACTTTCAAAAAAAACAAAAAATAATTTAAAATTTTTTATATTACCGGTAATTACTGTAATTATTGGTTTTTTTCTTTTTGCTGTAGAATTCTTGCCTATAATTGAATCATCGCTTTATTCAAACAGAACTGCTGGGCTAACGTTTGAATTTGCTTCCGATTATTCGCTTCCACCTAAACAATTATTATCTTTTGTTTTTCCAAATGCATTCGGAAATCCAATTGATCAAACTTACTGGGGAAGAGGAAATTTTTGGTCTTTGTGTGGATACATGGGAATTATTCCGGTTGTCCTAACTGCATTTTCATTAGTAAAGAAAAAAAATATTTATATACTAATTTTTATTTTTTTAGGATTTTTTGCAATTTTTTATTCTTTCGGCAAATATTCATTTGTGTTTCCATTTTTTTATAAATACGTACCGGGCTTTGATTTGTTTAGGGTACCATCAAGATTTCTTTATATCTTTGGATTTTCGATATCAATTCTTGCAGGATTTGGATTTGATAAATTATTAAAGCTTAAAGAAAACAACATTAATGTAATACATAGAATAAGTAAGGTTATTATTTTAATAATTATATTTTTATCCGTTGTTATTGCATTTTTAAATCAAAACGGGACACTCATTTATTATTACGAAAAAATTGCTCCTGCTTCTGTTTATGGGATTGGAATTACAAGATCACTTCTTCTTAATTATTTGATTTTGGATTTTTCTGTTTTATCTGTATCCATTTTATGTTTTTTCTTATTGTTATTACTCAAAATTAAAAATCAGAAAATTTTTAATATTCTAATTTTAGTCTTAATTTTGTTCAATTCCTGGTTTTATTGGATAAAATATTATGAAACTAAAAATTTTAATCTCGTTTTTAAAAAACCGGAAGTAGTAAAAGAGCTTTTAAAAGATAGATCTGATTATCGGGTCATGGATTTATCTGGAGAGCTTATAAAAGAATTATCTTATTCAAAAATAAAAATAGTAATAGGAGAAAAATCGACCTACCCAGCATTTTATAAGGAATTTATCTGGTTAATGGGGGATTATAAATATTTGCCATACGATGTTTATACGCAAATCTATAATATTAAAAATACAAATATACTAAAACTACTTAACGTAAAATATGTTATTTCAAAAAATAAATTATCAAATAAAGACCTTGAGTTAATTTATAAAAACGGTAAATACTATTTATATAAACTAAATGAAACTATTCCACGAGCATATATTGTTTCAGATAATAAATTTGTTAAAAATACTTCCGAAGCTTTGGAACTATTGAAAATTAATAATTTTCAAATAAAAAAAGTCGCCTTGATAGAAGGCGCACCAATAAAAATAAATAATAAACAAGATTATAAAGAATTAACAACTATTGATGTTAACTCTGACAAGATAGAAATAAAAAAATTTTATTCAAAAGCTGGAATTTTGGTTTTAAGCGAACAATGGTACCCTGGCTGGAATGCATACGATAACGGTAAAAAAATAAAAATATATAAAACTAATGGAATATTAAGAGGATTAATCTTAAATGAGGGAAATCATCATATTGTATTTAAATACGAACCTGAATCATTTAAGATAGGACTCTCTATTTCCTTTTTTACAATAACTTTTTTATTTTTATATTTTTATTTTAGAGCAAAAAAAGAATAATTACTTTAGCCTGTAAACATCTACCAAATGGGCACCATCAGCCATTACCGCATAAACTAATTTGTACTTATTTTTTATAATTGAATCGTCAAAACCTTCACGTACTACGTTAAAGTAACTGACCATAACATAGTCATATGTTTTGCTTGAGTTATAATTCTCCTGAATCAAATTTTTCATTTCAGGGACGGAAAATAAAGGTACAACAGCAAGGCCTACAGTTGAGCCTTTTTTTGCATTATTATTAAGGTAAACTGCAGCTTCTTTTAATCCTTGTCCCCACCATCCCATTTGAAACATTTTCTTTTCGTATACATTTTTTGAACCACCAACCAGAGAATTAAAATAATCAAGATAGTAAGGACTAATTCTTAATAACGGAATGATTAGGTAGATTATTCCAATAAGAATTATTAAAGTTTTTTGCCAACTTTTTTTGAATAAATTAAATACCCACATAAATCCTATTGCGCTAATAATAGAAAAAGGTGCATAAACCTGAATGATATACCTTATTCCGTGTTGACGGAAATTATAAAATGACTGAAGAAAGGGAAAACAAAACCAAACTACAGTAGATATTAAAACCCAATTAATTTTATTTGAACCTATTTTTTCAACATTTTTTAATAAAAAACTACTTTTAATATTTAACTTATTGGTTTTCACATTAATATCTGAAACAACTTTTAATCCAAGCAAAAACAGCAATAAAGTAGCAAGAGGAGTTGTAATTATAAAATGAACAACATAATAAAATACAGGAACAAGCAAAAGTTTGCCAAAAAAAACTTCCGGAATTGAATACTGTGTATCGGCAAAACGAAGTTTCTGGTTATATTCAAAAACATCTTTTAGGTGAAACCAAGGCATTGGCCACATAAAAATAAAAATAAATATAGAAATTGAAAATATTAGCAAGACTTTAGTAAAAGGAATTTTCTTTTTATGATTTGATTTAAAGTAATAAATTAAATAAATTATCAAAAGTAGCGGATAAAGCATTACATTGGTATATTTTGTTAACATAGAAAAACCAAGCATAATGCCGGATAGTATTAAGTGTTTTTTTTTATTGGTATTAAGAAACAAAAAGAAAAAATAAATTGTTGCTGTAAAAAACAACATTATAAAACTTTCTAATGTAACAAGTTGTGACAATCCTAAGAAAAAGGGGAGTGTCGTTAAAATTAAACCCGCTACTATTCCAACTAATGCAGAAATCTGCCAACCGATTAAAACAACGAAAATAACTGAAATTGATGAAAAAATTACTGAAACAAGCCTTGAATAGGTTAAATCAAATTTAAATGTAGGCTCTGTTTGAGAATAAAAATAATTTTTATTCGGGTTTTTGTCCTTTACATCAAATAAAGAGGCAATTCCATAAAGATATCTTGCTAAAGGAGGATGATCAGTGTTTTCGTAAAAATACTTATTGTTAATATCTCCTTTTTTTAAAAATTCTATAAAATTATATCCATTTATTACATACGAGTGCTCATCCCATGTCCGTCCCATTTCATTAAGATTCCAAAGTCTTAAAATTACTGCAAACAAAAAAACTAAAGCTATTATGAAGAATTTAAACTTATTCATTAGGGGAAATTATATCACTTCAAATTATCTGTGAGCCGTACAGGATTCGAACCTGTGACCAAGAGCTTAAAAGGCTCCTGCTCTACCGCTGAGCTAACGGCCCAATCAACTAATTATACCAATCAAATCGAGCCTTGACAACCTAATAGAAGATTCAATAGACTAAAAATGGTTATCAAATGAAAGGAGGTGAAAACAAATGACAAATATTGGAGACACAATCCTTACCTCCCTAAACAATGGACTCTTGGCTGTTGTAAATTTTATTCCTAAATTCGTTGCAGGCTTAATAGTGCTTTTAATTGGAATAATAGTGGCCTCCATAGTAAAACAACTTTTAATAGGAATATTCAAAGCACTAAAAGTGGAAAAATTCTTAAGAAAATATGGAGTTCCTGAATTAAAAGACGAATTCACTTGGACAAATATCCTCTCTGAATTGGTAAGATGGTTTACAATTGTTCTTTTTCTTATCCCAACAGCAGAGGTCTGGGGACTACCGAGGATTACATCAGTACTAAATGAAGTATTGCTTTACCTACCGAATGTATTTGTTTCGGCAATAATTGCTTTAATCGGATTTGTTTTTGCACGATTAACTCATGATGTAATTTTGGTATCAGTTAAAAACGTCGATCCAAGAACAGCATCGACAATTGCATCAGTTGCAAGATGGGCAATTAACGTTTTTGTTGTCTTGGCAGTATTAACTCAATTAGGTGTCGCAGCAGACTTAGTAAGAATATTATTTACAGGTTTTGTAGCAATGCTTGCGATTGCCGGTGGAATTGCTTTTGGACTCGGGGGACAGGGAAGTGCCAAAGATGTATTGGATGAACTAAAGAAAAAGTTTAAGTAATTGTCTAAAGCCTAAAATTTAGGTATAATACTTAAACTTATTCGCGGCGTTCGTCTAGTGGCCTAGGACATCGGGTTTTCAGCCCGAGAATCAGGGGTTCGACTCCCCTACGCCGTACTAGATTAGGCTGTTAAATCAATCTAATTTTGCCAAAATTATCTGATGTTTTTCCCCGCCAGAATTATCTATCTCATCAAGTAAAACGGCAAATCCAGCATTTTCTACTAATTTTCTATTCTTTTCCGCTCCATAATGGCTCCAGAACATTTTTGCACCGTGAAAGTCATTATTTATTCCTTCCCAAGTATCGTAACCCATTGTTATTAAAAGTATTCCTCCATTTGGCATAAAAGATGAAAATTTATTAAGTATTTTTTGATGTTTTTCCCTAGGTGTGTGAAATATTGCATAAAAAGATACTATTCCCTCAACACAATATTCGTTATCCTTTAGTTCAAGCATATCTTTGACCTTATAGAATGCTTCAGGAACATTTTTTCTTGCAAGCTCTATCATTGACGAAGACAGATCAATTCCGTTTACAACGTAACCCTGTTTAACTAAAAATTTATCTACAGGTTTACCAGCTCCGCAACCAACATCAAGGATAGTTTTGCCTTGCTTAACGTGCTTAGAAAATTGTTTCAGGTATTTGATGCTTTTAAACTGATTTCTACAAGCAGCATAATTTGAGGCAACTTTATCATATCCTTTACGAACTAAGTTATTTGACATAAGAAGATTATAGCCATTTCCGATAACTATTGGTAGTTAAACTGCAAAGTTGGATTATGGATAGGATAGAGAAGTGCTTTCTATTGTTTTAAACAGGCACGTATTTGGTTTCAATTCTGAAACATTTGAAATTAACAATTGGATTGATAAATTTAACGCTTGTGCGGAGGAAGTTGTTGAAGACGATTTAACATATTTCTTATTGCACTTACACCGTGTTCCGTAAGGTTAAGAGATCTTTCCGCTGAGAAATGCTCACTGTCATCATATCTAGAACCAATCTCGAAGCAATAAAATCCCTCTTCGTCTCCCAATACTCTTGCATATTGCCTTCGATATGTATTTCTATCTGTATAAAATAAGACCTCTTCTCCCACTTGATTAAATGCTTGTTTGGTAGCATCTATTTCAAGGTCTGCTACGAGTACTTCTCTTCTTATAAAAGTATCAGGATTTTTCTTATCTACTACGCCAACTTGTATGTAATTGTACCAATCTCCTTGAATAAGCCTTACCTTTCCCGCTCTGTCTTCAGTAAAACGTGGACCATTAATAATTTCCTCATCTAGCACAACGACTGTTGTGTCGCGAGCTGTTAAACCCTCTCTTTTTGTCTCTATAGCTGCCATCAATTGTGAATTATATTACTATATCTAGAAAATGCAAGAGGTATGATCAGAAGTCCTCCTTGACTCCTTCTTAACGATTGTCAAAGGTAAAAAATTCCTCTATAATTAAGTTTCGATTTTTTACCTCAAATATGGACAAAATTATTGTAAAAGGAGCAAGAGAACATAACCTCAAAAATATAGACGTAGAAATACCGAAAAATAAACTGGTGGTTTTTACGGGACTTTCCGGATCAGGTAAATCTTCGCTTGCTTTCGACACTATTTATGCAGAAGGACAAAGAAGATATGTGGAAAGTCTTTCTTCCTACGCAAGGCAGTTTTTGGGAATAATGAAAAAACCGGATGTAGATTTAATAGAAGGATTGTCTCCTGCTATCTCTATTGACCAAAAGTCTACTTCTCACAATCCTAGAAGTACGGTTGGTACGGTTACGGAAATATATGATTATTTAAGACTTTTATTTGCAAGAATCGGACACCCTCATTGTCCTAAATGCCATCGGGAAATATCGCATTTATCAAAAGAGCAAATTACAAATTCAATCTTGGATTTGATTAATAAATCACAGACACAACGGGTAAAATTAATGCTTCTTGCACCAATTGTCAAAGATAGAAAAGGAGAATATACGGAGCTTTTTTCCGACCTCAAAAAAAGAGGGTACAAAAAAGTAAGAATAGATAATCATATATTTGGATTAGACGAAGATCTTGTGTTAATAAAAACCAATAAGCATACTATAGAAGTTGTCATTGATGAAATTATACTTACAAAACAAACCGAAAGAGAAAGAATCTCAACCGATGTAGAACAAGGTTTAAAACTTGGAAACGGAGAATTAATTGCATCAATAATTAATGATCAAGGTTTTTCCCTTCCGGAAAAACCTAAAAAAATGGAAGATGAGTTATTTTCCGAAAAATTTGCCTGTCCTGTCTGCAATATTTCTCTTCCGGAAATAGAGCCAAGAATTTTTTCCTTTAACACACCACACGGAGCTTGTCCAAAATGTAATGGATTGGGGACAATTTTAACAATTGACGAAGACTTAGTATTTAACGACAATCTTTCAATCTTAGAAGGCGGAATAATGCCGTTTACTACACTTTTTGAACACGATACATGGCTTACCAGGACAATTAAAACGGTTTGCGAAAAAAATAATATTCCTTTAAATCAACCACTTGGAAAACTTACTAAAGACCAAAAGGAATTAATTCTCAATGGAACCGGAGAAGAAATTTACGAAATAGAAGGGGAAAACAGGTGGGGAAGAAAAACGGAAATTTACGAGGAATTTAAGGGAATATTAGGGGAATTAATGAGAAGATATCGCCAAACAGAATCAAGTTATATGAGAACATACTACGAAAAATATATGCGCTACGAAATTTGTCCGGATTGTAAGGGAGCAAGATTAAAAAAAGAAGCAATTTCTATAACAATCGAATCAAAATCCATTGTTGATGTATCTGATATGTCAATTCAAAATATTTATAATTTTATTGATAATTTAAGTATTCATATTTCAAAAAGAGAATTGGAGATCGGAAAAGTCGTTTTAAAAGAAATAAAACAAAGGCTTTCTTTTCTTTTAGATGTAGGACTTGATTATTTAACATTATCCCGAGGCGCTCAAACATTAGCAGGAGGAGAAGCGCAAAGGATCAGGCTTGCATCGCAAATTGGAAGTGGGTTAACCGGAGTACTTTATGTCTTAGATGAGCCATCAATTGGCCTTCATCCAAAAGACAACAAAAAATTAATTGATACATTAAAAAAATTAAGAGACTTAGGAAATACTGTTTTAGTAGTAGAACATGATGAAGAAACAATGGAAGAATCGGACTACATATTTGATTTTGGACCTGAAGCAGGGGAAAAAGGCGGAAGGATTATTGCAAAAGGAAACGTCGAAGAAATTAAAAAAAACAAAAGTTCACTAACCGGACAGTATTTATCAAAAGAGAAACAAATAAAGGTTATCAATAAAAACAATGATCTTTTATCCTTGGAAGGAGGAAAAAAACTTACAATTTACAAAGCATCCGAACATAATCTTAAAAACATAGATGTCTCATTCCCATTAGGAAAATTCATAGTGGTTACAGGCGTTTCGGGATCAGGTAAATCAACATTAATTAATGACATTTTATATCATGCTTTAATGCAAAGACAAAATCCGTATCATAGACAAAAACCGGGAAAATTCAGTGATATTCAAGGATATGAACTAATTAAAAATATTTTTTTAATTGACCAATCACCGATTGGAAGGACTCCAAGAAGTAATCCTGCAACATACACAGGTTGTTTTTCTTATATTAGAGAGCTTTTTGCAACTACAAAAGAAGCAAAAATTAAAGGATATGGACCTGGAAGATTTTCTTTTAACGTAAAAGGGGGAAGATGTGAAGCATGCCAGGGAGAAGGAAAAATTAAAATAGAAATGCAGTTTCTACCAGACATTTACATTACTTGCGAGGTGTGTAATGGAAAAATGTACAACGAAGAGACGCTTCAGGTTAATTTTAACGGTAAAAATATTTCGGATGTATTAAATATGAGCGTTAAGGAGGCTTTAGATTTCTTTTCGTTCTCCTCATCCATTTACCATAAATTAAAAACTTTAAATGATGTAGGTTTATCTTATATAAAACTTGGTCAACCTGCACCAACATTGTCAGGAGGAGAAGCGCAAAGGGTAAAACTTGCAACAGAATTATCAAAAAAAGGTCAAAATGCATTATATCTATTAGATGAACCGACGACGGGATTGCATTTTGCAGACCTGGAAAAATTACTTATTGTGTTAAAAAAACTTGTTGAACAAAATAACACCGTAATAGTAATCGAGCACAATCTTGATGTAATTAAAAATGCAGATTATATAATTGATCTTGGTCCAGAAGGCGGGGAAAAAGGCGGAAGAGTTGTTGCTAAAGGAACTCCGAAAGAAATTTCCAAAAATAAAGAATCTTACACAGGACAGTTTTTAAAAAGTATATATTTTGAAAATAAACACATATAATATTTATTAATGAAAAGATTATTTATTCTTTTTTTAGGTTTAATATTATTTTTATTTTGTACATTTCCCGCAAATGCTTCTTCAAATACGCCCTCTGATTATAATATTACATACACAATATCTAAAAATACCAATACAAAAGTTAATGTAAATGTAGCACTTACAAATCAAGACAATAACTCATATTTTAGCTCCTACGAACTACAAATGGGATTTTCCGATATTAAAAATCTTAAAGCATCAGATTCTAAAGGAACATTAAACCCAAAGCTTGAAAAAGATGATAAGGGATATCGGATTAAGCTTAATTTTAACGATGTAGTCGTTGGCGAAGGAAAAAAATTAAACTTTAATCTTTCGTTTGACACAAATGAAGTAGCGGAAAATCGGGGAAATGTTTGGGAAATCAATATTCCAGGAATTTCATCTAAAAATGATTTTAATTCATTTAATGTTACCGTTATTTATCCTCCCGAAATAGGAAATCCCGTTTATATTAAGCCAAATATTCCCGGAGCACTATCCAGAATAACAGATAAAAAAATAACTTTTACAAAAAGCGAACTCGGAACCTCCGGTATTTCAATTGCGTTTGGAGAATATCAAATATATAGATTTGATCTTTCGTATCATTTAAAAAACTCTAATCTTTTTCCTGTAAAAACAGAAATTGCTATTCCCCCGGAAACAAATTACCAAGAAGTCATAATTGATCAAATGACTCCAAGACCAAGTAATGTAAGAGTTGATAATGATGGAAACTGGTTAGCGGAATATGCATTAAACCCATCTGAAACAAAAGATATTAAAGTTGTAGGAAAGGCAAAGGTTTATTTGAATCCAAAAGAACAACTAATTAATAATTCAAAAAAGAAAGAATACTTAAATCAAAAACCATATTGGGAAATTTCCGATCCAAAAATTAAAACATTATCAAAGGATCTAGGAAGTGCATATGCAATTTATCAGTATATTGTAAAAAACCTAAACTACGATTTTTCAAGAGTAACTTCGAATAAATCAAGACTCGGAGCAAAAGAGGTTTTAAATAATCCAAAATCAGCTGTTTGTCTTGAATTTACAGATCTTTTTATTGCACTATCAAGAGCAGCAGGAATACCGGCAAGGGAAATAAATGGATTCGCATATACAAAAAACACCGATGAAAGACCACTGTCTTTGGTAAAAGATGTTTTACATGCATGGCCGGAATATTACGATGATACATTAAAAACATGGGTTATGGTTGATCCAACATGGGGAAACACTACAGGCGGAATCGACTACTTTTTTACATTAGATCTTGATCATTTAACGTTTATTAGAAAAGGAGCTAATAGTAGCTATCCCATACCTCCTGGTGGATACAAGCTTTCGGAAAATGACGAAAGAAAAGATGTTAACATCGAGCTTACATCCAACTTCGAAAAAACTGAATCTTATGACGTTGTTAACGAATTTAATGAAAAACAATTCTCCGGTACGCAAATAGAAGGAGTTATAAAAATTCAAAATACAGGAAATTCAATAATCTTAAATAAAAATGCCGAAATATCAACAGATTTTCTAAATCCAAAAAAACAAATACAGGCATTTTCATCTATACCACCATTCGGATTTTCGGAAAAAAATATATCTTTTAACAAAGTAGATTTTTTGACAAACAGAACTGACGTAATTACAATACAAGTCGGCGAAATAATTAAATTTTCAAATGTAAAAATTTCGCCTATACATTTAAGTAAAAATTTATTAATTGGAGGGATTATATTTGTTATATCTGCAATCGTCTTATCAATCGGTGTCTACAAGTCCTGGAGTATATTTATTCATAGGCGAAAACAACAAAATTCTTTATATAGGTAAAGCAAAAAACCTAAAAAAAAGAATTGCTTCTTATTTTTTAAACAAAAAAAATCTCGGAGAAAAAACTTCTAACTTAGTGTCAAAAATAAAAAAAATTAAAACATATGAAACCTATTCAGAAATTAATTCATTAATTTTAGAAGCAAATTTAATTAAAAAATACAAACCTGAATTTAATGCAAGGCTAACAGATGATAAATCATTTCCTAGAATTAAAATTACAATTAAAGATAAATATCCGAAAGTCTTAATCTCAAGGAAAGAAGATGATAAAAACGCTATTTTTTTTGGACCGTATCCTAATGTGAGTGCATTAAAACTCGTATTAAAAACTGTCAGGAAAATATTTCCTTTTCAATCTGTTTTAAATCACCAAAAGAAAATTTGTTTATACTACCATTTAGGGTTATGTCCATGTGCTGAAGTTCTAAACGATAAAAATTATAAATCCGGTAATATAAAACAGGTTATAAGATTTTTAAAGGGACAAAACAAAAAAATAATTAGGGACTTGGAAAAAGAAAGGAATCGTTTAAGCAAAAACGAAGAATTCGAAAAAGCATTAAGTATTCAAAAAAAAATTGATTCAATAAACCTTATTGTAAATCCTTCTTATACAATGTTTGATTATGAAACTGACCCTAATTTAATCGATGATTTAAGAAGTACAGAAATTAAGGAATTATTAAATTTTTTAAACTCACATAACCTTAATTTAAAAAAAATTGAGAGAATTGAATGTTACGATGTGTCAAACACTGGGAACGAAAATATTGTTGGGTCAATGGTTGTTTTTATAAATGGATATTCAAGCAAAAATGACTATAGAAAATTCAAAATTAATGGGATTTCTGCAAAACAGGATGATTTTTTTTCATTAAGCGAAATCATTAGCCGAAGATTAAATCACAATGAATGGCCATACCCTGATCTTTTTGTTGTGGACGGAGGAAAAGGACAAGTTTCTTCTGTTAAAAAGATATTATTAAACAAAAAGATTAAAATTCCTGTAATAGGAATAGCCAAAAAATTTGAAATTATAATATTGCCAAATTTAAAAGAAGTAAAACTTAATCTTGATTCAAAAGCTTTACTCTTATTAAAACGAATAAGAGACGAAGCGCACCGTTTTGCAATTACTTATCACAAAAAATTAAGACGTATTACTTTTCTAAATAGATAACTACTTTCTCGAAATATTAAAAACGTATGGATTAATTAAAAAAGATGCAGGCGCATCATCAAAGAGATATTTTTGAAAGTCCATATATATTTTTCTTCTTTCCTCGATGTCTGTTGTTTTTCTTCCGTCTTCCAAAAGCTTATCTATTCTTAAATTTTTATATTTAGTAATATTGTTTTGCTGATCTGAATGCCACAAGACATATTGATCTGGGTCTTTTGGAAGATAATATTCACCTAAAAATGCTTGAAAATCAGTTGGTTTTTGTTCAACGATTTTTATTTCTGTTTCTACCCCTATCTTTGACCATGATTCTTTAAGTATTTGTGCGATTGACAAATGCTTTGGTAAGGTTTTTAATTCAATTTTTAGATTTCCGCTACTACTTGCATTTTCCATTACTTGATCGACAAGTTCTTTTGCTTTTTCTATATCTTGTTCTTTTTCATTAATACTTCCTTCATTAATCCACAAAAAAGGAGAATATGGAGTGTAGTTTCTTTCTCCTTGTGAAAATTTGTCTGGAATAGCATAATTTAAAGCCTTTCTTAGTTTTTTATCTGAAAGTAAGCTATTAGAATTGTTATAAAAAACTGTTACCAAAGTCGCATTGTCTATGTTTTTTTCAACTTTAGAATTTTTAAATGTTGAAATATCAGTATTTCTAAATTTTGTATTCTGAATATTAATCATCTTAGTAACTTCTCCTAATACATATGCCAGTTTTAGTGCTTCTTCTGTTGGATAAAATTGATATGTAATTGTTTTGTTTTTATTTTTTACGCTTTCGAGTTTTAAACTTTGAATAAAGCTTCCGTTCAAATTAATGTCTTGTATTTTGTATTCGCCAACTCCTATGAATCCCTTTTTGTAAATTGGCTGAGAAACTGTAATTAAAAATGGGGTATACGCGTCTTTTAAATTAAAAACAATTACATAATCATTTGGTCTTTCAATTATTACGTCTCTAAAATCATACTTTATGCTTTTTGAGGTAAGTGGAGTATTGTCTTCGAAAAAAACATTTTTTTTAATTTTAAATTCATATTTTTTACCATCATTTGTTATTTTCCAGCTTTCTGCAATTCCCGGATTAGCGACACCGTTTTTGCCTATTTTTGTCAATCCTATGGTTACCTTATCTAGTATTTCCGAAGGGAGATTTTCTGTTGTGTATGTGCCAATTATTCCAATTTCTTCATGCTCGATAAATGGAATTTTATTTATTAAATAAATTACCGTAGATTTAAAAGCAAAAAATGCAATTAATCCTATAAAAAATGAAAAAATAATTGTTTTTCCCCATTTTTTTAAATAAGCTTTAAAAAGCCAAAACAATAGCCTTTTTCTCTTTATTAGAATCATAAAACTATTTTTAAGGAAGCAATAGAATAATTGAAAGAAGCGCAAAAATGGCTGCAAGAATAATTGTTAGCCAGTATAATATTTTTTCTACACTTCTTTTGCTTCTATAAAATTCTCCGCCGCCGCCAAAAGCACTCGATAAACCGCTACCCTGTGACTGCAACAATATTACAGTTATTAAAATAATTGCAATTATAATTACTAAAATATTTAAAACCATGGGTTGATTATATCCTTTTTGTACCCTCAATTGCAATTTGCAATTTTATTTATGTTTAAACATCCAAGTAATAAAAGATACTAAAACGGATTGAAAAAATGCAGTAATAAAATAAGCAAAAAACGTATTAAATGAAATTTTAGGAATAACAAAACCTGCAAAGGATAATCCATTATATATAAAAGCTTCTATAGTAATACCTGTTACTAAAATCGTAAGTAAATAAAAAATAATCATGTTAGTTAATATGGAAAATAATCCAAGTGTTACAAAATTTAAAGGCGCAGACAAAATATTTAAAATCGGTTTGACTATTAAAAATAACAGCGATAACGCAAGTCCTCCTAAAACGTAAGTTATAAATCCGTCGGTGATCTTTACCCCAGACAACACTTGAGATACAAAAAATAGTGACAGTGCGTTTACAAATGTATTTCTTATTAAGGATCTCATTTGTTCTTATTTAAATCTATCAGATCCAAAATAGCCTTGTCAATTTTGCCGTTTGCTTGTTTAAAAAGTTTGGAGTATTATTTTAAA